>Ga0316222_1004810_pt1 | contig 11997 bp, 5 predicted proteins | sample TBH18011metaG_FD_206008 | JGI IMG/M metagenome (GOLD analysis project Ga0316222, IMG submission 206008) | Freshwater microbial communities from Trout Bog Lake, Wisconsin, USA - TBH18011 | ecosystem: Environmental > Aquatic > Freshwater > Lake > Hypolimnion/Profundal zone | place: USA: Wisconsin... | reverse complement strand
AGGGTTCGGGGATGGGGCTGGTGTAAAGGTCCGAAGTACCGGCCACCTGGTTGATGGCGTCGATTAACACCTCCGCGTCGAGCCGCCGGAGCGGATAGCTGGCGAAAGCGGCCTCGGCCTCGGGGGTCTGCGCCCCGGACAAAGACGAAAACTGGTAGGTCCGAGAATTAAGAATCAACCGGTAGAGTCGTTTCAGGTCGTAGCGGCCCTCGACCATCTGGTTTTCCAGGTAGGCGAGCAGCGCGGGGTTGCTGGGAGGGTTGCCGTCACGAATATCGTCCGGCTCCTGGATAATCCCCCGTCCCAGCAGCCAGGCCCAAACGCGGTTGACGATGCTGCGAGTAAACCAGGGGTTTTGCGGGGTGATCAACCACCGGGCGAAAACCTCGCGCGGATCGGTGTCGGGGGATAATTGGACGGTGACGCCGTCGGGGAATACGGCCGCGGACGGGGGACGATTGGTACGGGCCGAAAGTCCAGACCCGGCCAGACCGTTGGCGAGGTCCGCCACCCCCTCGATCGTGGGGCGGCCCGGGGCGGTGTTGCCCGCCACGGCGGCGGAGCCGAGCGGATCCCAGAACACATGCTCCTCTTTCCATTCGCTGGTGGGCTTGTAGCCGATCTGGGAAAAGAAGGCGGCCATGCCCTTGAGGCGATTGGTCGGCCAAGTCGCGATCCGCGTCCCCATCAGCGTCAGCGCGACGGCGCCGGCGATACCGTCGGGGGTGCGGTTCTGGATGGCGCGGTAGAAGTTAACGGGACCAACGCGGAAATTGCTGCCGCTGGAGGTGAGCAACTCGCGGGCGAACTGGTCGTAAGGCTTGTTCTCCGCCAGCGAGGCGCGCACCCATCGGTGGTAAGCCTGGGCCGCGTTGGGCCAAAGATTGACGGGGAATTCCGCTTTGATCCGCAGCACGTCACCCCAGCGCATGGCCCAGTAATCCGCGAATTCATCCCGCTGCAGCAACCGATCGATCAAGAGCCGTCGCTTGTTCTCCGTGTCCGGATCTTGGATAAAACTCCGAGCCTCCTTGGCGGTCGGCAGCGCGCCGAGGACATCGAGATAGACGCGCCGGACAAAGACGGCATCCGAACAGAGGACGGGCTGGAGGTTCAAACGGGCCAACTGGGCGCGGACGAGTTGATCCAGTTGGCTTTCGGGGATCGTCGAAACCGGGCTATCGAAGACGTTGCTCTCCGTCTCCGGCGAGGCGGCCCCGCTTGAAGCCGCCACCAGCACCACCGCCATAACCAAAGGTAATCTCACGATAATGTGTCGTCTCTGCTTACCAGCCCGACGCCCCGGGCCTGCGCCACCCGGAACCGGACTGGCCTGAGGCCGTGACGTTGGACCCTCGCACAACATGCCTCAGATTTGGACAAGGTGGAAGGAGATCCGTTACGGGAAAAGCGGGCACACCGCCCACGAGACGGCGGGGGCCTGGGTTGGCGGCCGCCAGTTCCGGGTCGGCTGATCTCGGGTTCTGACAAAACCGTGTGTCAACTCTGGGGGAAGTCCCGGTGAGGGTGGTCACTCCAGCAGCCGGCCGCGGTAGAACTGCTTTGACTTGGTCCGCGAAGACGGGTCGCTGAAGTGCCAGGGGCTGGAGCTGAGGGTATTGGTTGTGAGCGGCATCCAGTTGAGGAGGTTGCTGGAGCACTCGACCACCACCACGGAACCGGTGGGGCCCTGGAGGTTGAAGCCGAAGCCATTGGGACCCACGCCGAATTGTGCATCGTGGCCGATCCGGAGCGGCGTGGAAGCGCTCGTGCGGCTCTCGACAAACCAGGTGGAAGCGTTGTGGTAGCCGCCAACGACATACCCTCGCGCGCGGACGGTGGCGTTGGGCGCGACGGACACGCTGCCGAGCAGCCACCCGCCGACGATGCGGGTACCGTTCCCAAGTGAAACCCAATTGGTACCGTCGGTGGAGGCCTCGAAGGTGACGCGCCACACCTCCGGGCTCGCTCCCCCGCGCACCCAGGTGATAGTGGTACCGGACAAATTCAGGCTGTTGGTAACGGGCTCGGTGTTGTTGAGACGGCCTAAGGCGCCGCATGGTTGGCCGCATAAAGACGAGAACTGGCCGCCCAGGAGGATCTTACCGTCGGCTTGAATCGCCACGGCATCCACCTCGCCGTCCGTGGACGCATTAAACGAGCCGTCGACCGATCCGTCCGGATTGAGCCTGGCCAGGTTAGCGGCGAGCCAGCCGTTGGTGGTCTGGACCGAGAGCGTGCCGCCGAGGAGGATTTTGCCGTCTGCCTGCAACGCGATGGTCTGGATGGCGCCATCCACAGCGGGGGCAAAGGTCTCGTCTATCGTGCCGTTCGGATAGACTCGGCCGAGCGTGCGATGCGGCGTGGGGTTCCAGAGGCCCGGGTCGTAAAAATAGCCCATTTCCCAGAAATCGCCGCCCACCAAAGTCTTGCCATCCGCTTGCACCGCAACGGCATAAACCCCGCCGTCCGTGCCCGCGTGGAAAGCACCGTCGATGGTGCCGGCCGCTGCCAACCGGGCGAGGAAGAGATGCGACTCTCCGGAGGGTGTCTCACCGGGTTCCCAGAGGTTGGTGAAGCCGCCGCCCATGACGATCGCGCCATTGGTCTGGATGGCCAGCGTATAGGAGTAGGTGTCGAGGTCCACAATCAACGAGGAATCGAAGGTCCCGTCCGTATTGACGCGGACCACGTTCGAACAGGGGCGGCTGCCGAACTGGGGTAGGTAGCCCCCGAGCATCAGCCTGCCGTCGGCCTGCATCGCCATGGCGTAGATAAACGGAAGCCACCCGATCACACCGGTGCTGAACCCGCTGTTCAGCGAACCATCGGCGTTCAGGAGGGCGATGTTGGTGCGACTGGCCCCGCCTATTGTCTGGTAGGAGCCGCAGACGAGGATGCTATCGTCCGGGCGGATCCCGAACCCATAAACTGCAGGGTAGACCGGTCCGCCTGCGCCGGGGTTGAAAGCCCTATCCAGGCTCCCATCCGCCCCCAAACGGCCCAGGAAGTTGCGCGTTTGTCCCGCCACAGCCAGAAAGTCCCCGCCCAAGAGGATCTGGCCATTCTCCTGGACGGCCAGGGCATAGACACCATTGGGAGTGGCGGGATTCGTCACACCGGGACTGAATGTCGTGTCGCGCGCCGCCAGGTTCACGGTGAGCTGGGCCGTGACGCTTGTGAGTATGCCCCATTGGTTGCTGACGGTTACGAAGTAGTTGCCGGCGTCGCTGAGTTGGAGGTTGGTGAGGGTGAGCGAGGCCTGTGTGCGACCGGGCATACTGGCCGAGCCTTTCCACCATTGCCAGGCCAGCGGCCCCGTGCCGGCCGCGGCCGCACTCAGAGTCACATTGGCCCCCACATCGCCAATTTGGGAGGACGGCTGCCAGGTGAGGAACGGATCCACAACGGTTAACGCCGCCACCGCGCTGGTCACGCTGCCGAACGCGTTGCTCAGGACGGCCGAATAGTTGCCGGCGGAAGCGTGCAGGACGTTGCTCAAGGTCAGCGTAGCGGTACCGGATCCACTGAGGTTGCCTCCGTCAACCAGCGGCACCCCTTGTTTAAGCCAGCGGAAGGCGCAGGGCGAATCCGAAGGTATCGCCGCCACGCTGAAACTCGCCGCCGTGCCAGCAGGGTTGGTCGTGCCGGCTGGTTCGGTGGCCAGCAGCGGCGCGCCGCAATACGCATCCACAAACCAGCCGGTACCGTTGGCGTAGCCGCCATTGACAAAGGCCTGCGCATGGAGAGTGGTTCCGGTCGGCAGCGTGACGCCGGTCAACTGCCAGCCATTCGTGAGACGGACGCCAGCGCCAACCACCGTCCAATTCGTGCCATTGGTAGTGGTGCTGAAGCTTGTTCGCCAGGCCTCCGGGCCGGTGCCGGTGCGCAGCCAAGTCGCGGTCGAGCCTGTCAGACTGAGGTAATTCGTGGCGGCGTCCGTGTGGCAAAGGCGCGCGAGGTTGGCAAACGGTTGGCCGCCCACCGTATCAAAGGTGCCGCCGATCAGGATGCCGCCATCCATCTGCATGGCCAGGGCGTACACCTTCCCGTCCGTCTGGAGATCAAACCCGGCATCCACGGCACCGTTGGGGTAGAACCGGCCGATGCCGCGGCGTGTGGCCGTGCCGAGCGTACTGAAGGCGCCGCCGACGATGACTCGTCCGTCCGCTTGGATCGCGAAGGAGTAGACCGCTCCGTTGGCACCCAGGCTGAAGCTGGGGTCGAGGGTTCCGTTGGTGTTCAGGCGCCCGAGGTTGGTCCGCGCCTGCCCGGCGAACGCGGTCAGCAAACCGCCCACCAGGATCTTGCCGTCCGGTTGCACGGCCAGCGTGTTCACCGTGCCGCGGGGGCCGGGATTAAAGGCAGCATCGACCGTGCCGTCCGCATTGAGCCGGCCAAGGTTCGTGCGGGACTGGCCGCCAAGAAGGGTGAAGTTGCCGCCCACCAGGATCTTGCCATCCGGCTGGACCGCCAGGGCCGACACCGCCCCGTTCGCACCCGGGTTGAAGACCGGGTCCAGGCTGCCGTCGGCGTTGAGCCGCCCGATATGGCTCCGCGCTTGCCCAGACAGATTGAGGAATGCCCCGCCCACCAGGATCTTGCCGTCGGCCTGCAAGACCACATTGCTGACAACGTCGTCGGTGCCGCCGTTGAAGGCCGTGTCGAAACTCCCGTCCGCATTGATACGAGCGACCCCGAAGCAGTCTTGCGAGCCGATCAGGCTAAAGAACCCGCCCAGGACAACTCTCCCATCCGCCTGCACGGCGAGGGAATAGATGATCCCATTGAGGCCAGGGGTGTAGGTCGTGTCGGGGGTTCCATCGCCTCCGACCCGTCCCAGGAACCAGCAATTCCACCAGTCGGCCAGCGTGCTGAAGTCGCCGGCGACCAGGACTGCGCCATTGGGCTGGATCGCCAGGGAATAGACAATCGTTGGGGTATAGGCGCCGCCGGTGGCATCCACCAGGAAGCTGCCGTCCGCGGCCGGAGATTGCGCCTGCGCGGTGGGAGCGGCCACACCGGCCAGCACAGCCGATGCGGTGAGGAGTGCGCGAAACAAGAGGCGACCGAGCGGAGACGTTCTCATAGCATGTGGGGTGGGATGGCACCATCAAAAACCAGGAAACCACGCGATCCCCTCACGCCGGAACGGCAGGGACGCACGGACAAATAAGCTCCGGACGCGTCAGGTTGGCGGGGTAGATCATAGCGGTCCAGTTCGTCGAAAACTCCCCGTCCCGATAATCATAGACTCTATTCGTGAGGACCGCCGTGTCGAACAGGTGGCATTCTCTCATCGTGTCTCCGAGGTTGGTAGCCGCCGTGGCCCGGTTCGTGTACGGCGGAATAGGGTTGGTGCAATTCAAGTCCACGTAGAACACCGAGGCCGAGGCGTGGAAAGACAAAAGCAGGAGGGCAGCCGTTGTAGATGACAACGAATGAAAGCTCATAAGTCGAGTCTCAGAATGACCAACTCTTAAAGCGACCATACCGCCCGGAATGGGGAGTGTCAAATAAACGTTTCGGGGCAGTTGGGGAGGTTTCTGGTCCCGTCGAGTCGGGCACCAGACGAACCGCTTCGCAACGAACCTGGGGCCGGCCTTCCGATGCTCCTCCTGACGCCAAAGGCGTCGCTGAGATCGTCGCTCCGGATCGGGCCGTCGGGCGGCCCCGGGGTTGCGGCGAGCAGGGGATAAAACTCGGCGCCGCCATTCGGCCAGCGCCGGCGGAGACCCCGTACCCTTGTGGGTCATACGCCACCCCGTCCAAGACCCGGCCCTTGTCCGGGTTCCAGAACCGGACGAGGCCGTCGGCGATGGGCACGTTGATCTTCTGCATGTCCGCGGCTGGGGTCGCCAATGCCACCGTCAGCCAACTTGCCCAAGGGAGGTGGGTCCTGATGGGTTCAATTATTACTCTCTCTTTGGCTGGCCCACGAGGCTGATTTCGCGATAGACGTTGAAGCCCAGCGGGCCATCCTGAAACTCGAACCGCACCCCCACCACCCCGGAGGCACGACAGCCAGAGCCGTTGTCGAGGACACCACCGTCCTTTGCCATGAAGCGCAATTCTGAGGCGCCCCCGCTGCATGAGAACGAGGCGGAACCGAGTTTGATGAACTTGGTTGGCTCGGTGGCAAACGCAAGAGAAACGGTGTAATTCTGCGAGGCGCGCGCGTCCTGGTGTCCGGCGAAGGTGAGCAGTTGCGTGAGGTTGTAGCCGGCGGGGTGTTGCGAGATGTCAAATTGGAGGCTCAGCGAGCTGGCTCGCCCGTAACCACGAAAAGTTTTGCCGTCGTTCAACGTCTCAGCTCCGTCCACGCCGTTGCAGGTGGTGCCGTTGAACAGCGCACCCGGGGCCGCACTCCCGCCATCGTGGGCTGCGCCCGAATCAGTAACCGAAGCGAGTGGAATCAAGCCCTGCTTGACCACTTCGGACTCCAGGGCGGTCGGGGACGTATCGGTGGTTTTCGCGGCAATGACGAGCGGCGCGAGTTCCGCCGAGAGGCGCGACTCGATCACATCGGTATCCGGCGCGGGTGCGGGCACGGATGTCACCGCGATGCGGCCCTCGTGCACGCCGGCTGCAACGGTGACAGTCGCCCGGCGTCCCTGCACGCTGGCGTCGGTCCGGCGCCCATCCAACGTCAGCGCGGTACCGGCCGCATCCGGAAGGCGCAGCGTAGCTGTGCTGCCTGGGGGCACTTCAAAGCGAAAGGCCAGCTCAGTTCCCTGGCGCTTCCAGGAAACCGGCACCGGGCCGAACTCGGTGACCACGGTGCCCTCGGCGCGGGTCAGGTCGGCCAGGTGCGGTTCGATGATGATTTGCTTTTCCCTCACCGGGGCGTCGCGGCGCACGCCCAGCACGTAGGTGCTGAGCGTGTAACCCGGCACGATCCCGTAGCAGTGCACCTTGGAACCACCGCCCATCCCCTCCCAGGTGGTCTGCCAGGGCGATTCGATCATCCCCTTCCAACCTCGGCCAATGCGGTCGAGGACCTTCTGGTCATATTGAGGTTGATCCAAACTGTAGAGGAGCTTGAAGAAAAAGTGGTTGGCCATGATCTGCTTGATTTCCCGCTCATGCGCGATGACCCACGCCGTAACCCGCGGGCGGCGGTCGGGCGGCACCAGGCCGCGGTCGATCGCGTAGAGATTGGCGTGCAGGGTAGGTTCCGTCCGGCCATTGACCTGCTTGAGCGTAATGGCCTTTTTGAACATCCGGTCTTCTGGCAGCACTTCCGGGGTGCCGTAGGCGGAGGCATAAGCCCCCGCGGTTTCATCCCAGAGCAATTGATTGAACGCGGCGTAAAGGTCGCGAGCTGCCGCGCCCCAACGGACCGCCGCCTCCGGGTTGCCGGTCTGGGCGGCCAGCCAGGCGGCGTCCGCATAGGCGCGCTGGAAAAAGGCGTTGTTGGCCGTGCCCTCGCAGGTGGCGTAGGCCATGGGATTGTCCCAGGCAATCCACTCCCGCGCCTTGACCAGGCCGCTGGAAGTGCGGTGGTTGGCGATCCATCGCAAGAGGCGCTCGCAATACGGCCACAGTTCGCGGATCAGTTCCTGGTCCCCAGTAGCCTCGTAGTATTTCCGCAGGCCCTCGACCCAATCGCAAGCGCGATCCTCCATGCGGGTGTGGATGTCCACCAACTCCGAACACGTGCGCGCCCGGAGCATGCCATCGCGTTCCTGCGTGAGCGCGACACGCCGAAGCAGGTTGGCGAACAGGCGCGGATCGCTCCACACGCGTGCCCCATACTCCCCCGGTCCCGCCATCATAACGCGCGAGGCGTCGTACATCGGCGGGTCGCAATCCATCCACTCCGACCGCTCCCGGTCGGCGCAGTCGGTGTAGGCATCCTCGCTGAGCAATTCGAGCGAACGCGCCGTGAGCTGCCAGATCCGGTCGAGCGCCGGGTTGCTGCTGGCAAAACTCCCCACCCGCTCGAACGGATAGAGCACCTCCACCAGTCGCCGCACCGTGACCGTGGCGCGCCCGGATTCGAGCTTGAGCGAAAGGCCGTTCATGGCGAAGGTGTCCCCGCCAATCCACCGCTGCGGACCGCCGCGGCACACATAGATGTTGGCTGGGCCTCGGCGATTATCGGGCAACAAAGGCGTGGCGACCAACTTGGCGCCGGACTCGGCCTCGAGGTCCAGCACCCAATAAGCCTGAACCATCTGGCGGCAGCGCAGGACGATTTCACCCCCGGCGGCGAGGGCGTGGCTGCCGCTCGACAAAACGGGCTCAGCCGTGAAGGGAATCTCCGTCTCGCGCAACAGGGGGATGGTGCGCGGGGACAACGCCGGCCACACCGCTAAATCGGTGGTGTTCACGCGAACGGCCTGGGGCCACGTCCGATCATCAAAACCCAGTGCCGACCAATCACCGGGCGATCGTTGAGCATTGATGTTATCCGGGATCGATGAATACGAATTCTGCGCGGGTCCGCTATAGCCGGTTTCCACGAGCGCCCGCCATGAGGTGTCCGTGACAAGGCTGTCCCCGATGCCTTGCGCCGGGTCCAAGTCCAGCCGCGCGGCAAAGCCCGGGTCATGGCGGCGGATGCGGCTGAGGGATTGGCCAAAGTTGCGCACGTTGACATCCGGTAGATCGCGATGCACCAACACGGCGATGAGATTCCTCCCAAAATGCAGGCGCGACCGAATATCCCAGGTGTCATATTCGGGACGTTTGTTCTCAAAGCGGTTGGGCCCCCGGCCGACGTACTCGCCGTTGATGAACAGTTGGTAACGGGTGTAGGCGAAGAGGTGCAATTGCGCCATCGCGGGGACGCTGGGCAGTTCAAACTCACGGCGGAACACGGCGTGGACATAGGAGTTGGATAGCGCTGGTTCAGCCGTCCAGATAAATGAGCGCTGCAACCCGGTGCCGATGGGATTGCCATCATTGACGGCAGAAGCCCCAGAACCACACACCGCGCCGAAATATAAAACTAAAGCGGCCACCCAGCCGGTCCGTTGCACGCCGGGTCGCCACTCAATCACCTTCGCCAAACCGCGGGCGGATTGGCAGGGGAACCACGCCATTTTGGTAATGCTCATGGGGTCGAAAGATACTGAAGAAGATCCGTAACCGTCACGGGAATTTCGGAGACGCATCGGCAATGTGCCGGGACGTCCAAGGGATGGCCGTGAAAACGGCAAGGCCAGGAGGCCCTGGAGGTCAAGAATCGATATGCCTTGGTCAATATTCGTCATTTCTAAAGTGCCCTGTCTCCGCCAGGATGGCGCTATGAAAATGCTCATTCGATTTCTGCCGCTATGGCTGGGGACGCTTTGCGCTCTGGGCGCCGGTTCGGAAGTTGACTTCGCAAAACTGAACACCTTCTGCTCGATCGGCAAAGAACGTCCTGACTTGAACGGCTACCAGGAGGCCGAGTTGCTCCGGCACGAGGGGAAGGGCTGCCTGACCCACATGTGGTTCGGCGGCGACTGGCCGGGCTACGACAAGACCATCCTCCGCATCTATGTGGATGCCGAGATGCGGCCCTCCATCGAGATGGAACTTGGTCTGGGGCACGGCGTTGGCTTCGGCGAAACGGCCGCGCCCTGGGGCAGCGAGAAGATGGGGAAGACCGGCCACCCCAGCGGCCTCTACAACACCTTCCGGATCCCTTATGGCAAAGGCGTGCGCGTTACCGCCCAACGCGCGAAAATCTCGCCCGATGGCGCGGCCTTCTGGTGGATCGTTCGCGGGACGGAGGAGTTGCCGGTCACCCTGGCGGGCGTGCGTCTGCCGGACCAGGCACGGCTCAAGCTGCACAAGCTGGAAAACCACGTGGCCAAGCCGCTGGAGGAATTTGCCCTGTGCGACGTGTCCGGCTCGGGCGCGCTTTACCAAGTCACCATCGCGGGAGAAGGGTTGCGGAAGTCTGGCGGCTGGAAGGACATCAGCTTTCTCGAAGCGATCATGCGTGCCTACCTTGATGGGGCGAAGACGCCGACGTTGCTTTCCTCCGGCCTGGAGGACTATTTTCTGGGCACTTATTACTTTAACCGGGGCCGCTACGCCAACGCGCTGGCGGGCCTCACCCATATCGACCCGAAGAACAACACGTTCTCTGCCTATCGTTTTCACGACGACGACCCGCTGTTCTTCAAAAAAGGACTGCGTCTTACCTGCCGTTGCGGCGAAGAATTGAACGGCAAAATGCTCCACGATCCGCCAGACACCCGGTTCACGACCTACACCTGGGTTTACCAGTGGCCGGCCAAGTGAATGCCCCCCGGCAACAGCCCCGCAGCCCAGCAACCACGAGAACAACTCAGCCCCTTTTGCTCGTGAAAACCAGACTTTACCTTCTTTGCCTGGTACTGGGAGGGCTTGGTGGCATTACCGATATTGCCGGCGGCCAGATCATCAAAACCCTCAACGGTCTGACCGAGGCTGTAGCCCTTTCCGAAGGACCGGGGCTGGTTTTGACCACCAACGGCACGGCGCTCCCAATGTCAGCCCTGGGCGCCAGGTTGCTCGCGCCGAGCAAAAACCTGGTGGCCTTCAGTTCGGTGGGCAAACAGGTTCCAGCACTGAGCGGGGGTGAGCACACCGTGTTGAGCCAAGCGGGAGCGGGCTGTCTGACCCACATGTATTTCTCCGGCCTCGGGGTCTCCGCCATGCGGGTCCGGGTCTATGTGGATGGAGAGTCCACTCCCTCGATTGACATGGCGAACGACCTGGGAACCGGCTATGCCTTTGGCGGCCACTCCCCCAACGGCAGTGCCCCGCCCATGGGTAATTCGCAGATGGGGACTTACGGCGGCATCTATAATAATTACCGCATCCCCTTCGGCAACGGCGTTCGGGTTACCGTTTGGCCCATGTGGACACCGGCGGACACCAATCTCTGGTGGACCATCCGCGGCACGCAGAATCTGCCGCTGGTGGTGGCTGGACAGGCGCTGCCGTCCACCGCGCGCCTCAAGCTTTATCGGAACGAGTGGCTGGTGGCCCAGCCCTTGCAGGAGTTCGACCTCTGCCATGTGGCGTCGGGCAATGGTCTCGTGTACCAGGTCATGGTAGCGGCCCACGGGAACGACCATAATGGCCGCGCGGATATGAGTTATCTGGAGGGTATGGTGCGAGGGTACTTCAATGGTTCCAGCAATGCGGCCCTCTTGTCTCCCGGTTTGGAGGATTTCTTCCTGGGCTCAGGCTACTTCTGGCAAGACCAACTCTACAACGGGGAAGCGGCCGGTCTGACCTCGCTAAACAAGGCCGCCGGGAAGAACTCGTTCTCCGCCTACCGGCTCTTCCAGAACGACCTCTTGTGCTTTCAACACGGGCTCCGGCTGACCCTCAGGTGCGGTGACCAGATCAATGGACAAACCGTGAATACGCCACAGGTCACCACCTATGCGACCTACGTCTGGATTTATCAGTGGTGAAACCAGCTATAGGCGGCATAAGGGACCCATGTTCTCCCAGGATCCGCGGATCTGCTACCAGGAGAAACCGCAATACGGCCTGAAATCCGTTGAACTTATGGCCGCCGGACTATAGGCTTGCCCTCGTGCTCCACGATCCCAGTCATCGTCCGCAGCCGGTCACGACGGAGGCGATCCAGCTTCGGCCGGTGGAGAAAGCGGTTCTGCGCCGGCTCGTCGCCGAGTTGGCGGAGATCGCCGTTTTGCCGGTCCACCGCGAAAAGGCCGAACTCTGGCGCGGCCTCAACGATCTTGAGTCCGCCCGGCCCATGGTCTGGATCAACGAAATCCCGTGGCACGAGATGAACGTCGACCACGAGTTGACGCTGCGCACGGAGCACCCCTGGGCGCGCGAATGGGAGACCACTCTGCGCCAGACCCTGTACCAGTGGCGCCATTTGCCGACGGACATGGTGGTGAGTGATTTCATTGAGTGCCCCCTGGCCATCCACAGCACCGATTTCGGCATTGTCGAGGACGTCGACCTGGCCAAGACCGACGAGGCCAACCCGATCGTCTCGCGCCATTTCAACATCCAGATCCGCGACTG
>Ga0316222_1004807_pt1 | contig 12002 bp, 8 predicted proteins | sample TBH18011metaG_FD_206008 | JGI IMG/M metagenome (GOLD analysis project Ga0316222, IMG submission 206008) | Freshwater microbial communities from Trout Bog Lake, Wisconsin, USA - TBH18011 | ecosystem: Environmental > Aquatic > Freshwater > Lake > Hypolimnion/Profundal zone | place: USA: Wisconsin... | reverse complement strand
ACTTTCCGCGCATCGGACCGCAGCAATCGCTGGGCGAGGCGCTGGGGCGGTTCCTCGGCGTCCCGGCCGAGCGGCTGCCGGTGGTGGACCCGGTCGCGGGTCGCCTGCTGGGCAGCCTGTCGAAGGGCGACTTGCTGCTGGTGCTGGTGGAGAAGCGCAAGAAGCCGGAGCCGGCGTAAATCCTGGCGGCGGCCGGCGCGGGCAGGCCCGCGTTCCGGCGGCTCGGCTTACTCGGAAGCCTTCCAGCCGACGATCTGGCCGTTAGGCAAGCGCACGCTGTCGGCGGCGTTCAAGCCGGCCTGATCGGAGCGGGGGCCGCCGCCTTCGAGGTGAACCGTGGTGGTCTGGCGGGCGGCGATGATCACGGGAACCGTCACCAGGCCGTAGCCATTCGACTGGGCGATGACTTGGTAGCGGCCGGGCGGCAGGTGGATGGGCAGGGGATCACGATTCTGGTAGCCGGTGCCATTGACGACCTCGCGGAGCGGGTGTCCGTCCTCCGACCGAAGCTGATAATCCGAGTGCTGCTGGACGCCAAAGGGGGCGCCAGGATCCGCCATGCCGACCTTGTAGGCCGAGAAAACCAGCAGCGTGCCCTGCGGGGAGGCCGGCTGAGACGCGAGCGCGGGCGGACCCACGGGGGCAGTCACCAAAGCGGGCCGGGAGGAGACACAGCCGGAGAACAGGAGGGCGAGGGCCGATCCGAGGAGCGTTGCGCTTAATTTGGATTTCATGGGAGTGTAGCCACCTTGCCACAAACCCGCGACCGGGAAAAGTTTCTGAACAAAATTTAATCAGGCATTCACGGCAGCTTAATCTGAAACGTGCTATCGTGGCCGCAGGTAACTCCCATGCGCATCCTGCTCATCGAAGACGAACGGAAGGTGGCCGACATTGTCGCCCGCGGGCTGCGCGCCGAACACTACGCGGTGGATCTGGCCCATGATGGCACGAGCGGGTGGGAAATGGCCTCGGGCCTGGATTACGACCTCATCATCCTCGACCTGATGCTGCCGGGCCTGAGTGGGACGGAGCTGCTGCGGCGGCTGCGGAAGCAAGGCGGAAACGCCCCGGTGCTGGTGCTGACGGCGCGTGATGCAACCGTGGACAAGGTGGAGAATTTCGAGGCGGGAGCGGACGATTACCTCACGAAGCCCTTTGTGTTTGCCGAACTCCTGGTGCGGGTGAAAGCCCTGCTGCGCCGGCCGCCGGTCAGCCGCAGCCACGTGCTCCGGGTGGCCGACCTTGAGGTGGACCGGCTGACACAGCAGGTGCGCCGGGCCGGCCAGCGGATCGAGCTCACATCCAAGGAATACGGCCTGCTGGAATACATGATGGCCCACCCGGGCCGGGTGCTCTCCCGGACGATGATCATGGAGCACGTGTGGGATGAAAGCTTCGAGGGTCTCACCAACATCGTGGACGTCTACGTGCGCCACCTGCGGGAGAAAATTGACAAGCCGCATGGCCGGAAGCTGATCCGCACGGTGCGCGGAGCCGGCTATTGCCTGAGCGATGAGGAGACGGGCCCGGCATGAACCCGCGCTCGCTCCGTTTCCGGCTGGTGAGCTGGTATGCCCTCTGGCTGGGGGCGGTCTTTGCGGTGGCGGGCGTGCTCCTGTACCTCGGGCTGCGCCACTATCTCGAACTCAACCTCGCGGCGACGGAGACGCGCCGGGCCGAGCGCATCGCCCTTCTCGTGATGCGGGTGGAGGCCGCGCCCGATCCCAACCTGGCGGCGGCGGTCACGGCCGATTTCGCGCCCGAAGCCAGCGGCCGCTTTGTGCGGATTGCGAAAATGGACGGCACCGTGCTGTACGCATCCGGCCGGCCGCTTGATCACAGCTTTGACCCGGCGCAAATTTCCCCTCCGCCCGGCCGCCCGGGCTCGCGCAAGGAGCGGATGGCCGACGGCGGCGAAGTCATCATCTCCACAATCCTCACCCCGGAAAACGCCCCGGGGCGCTATTTTGTGGAGACGGGGGAATCGCTGACCGCCGCGCTTGGCGAGTTGCGGCGGCTGTTTGTCCTGCTGGCGCTGGCGGCGGTCGCGGTGGTGGTGGTGGCCCTGGGCGGCGTGGTTTTCCTGGTGAAGCGGGCCCTGCTACCCGTGGAGCAGATCGCGCGCACGGCCGAGGGCATCACATCGCGCAACCTCAGTGAGCGCCTGCCGGTGCCCCCGACGGGTGATGAATTCGAGCACCTGTCGCGGACGCTGAACTGGATGATCATCCGCCTCGAGGCCGCGTTTCAGCACAACCGGCGGTTTCTGGCCGACGCCTCGCATGAGTTGCGCACGCCGCTGACGGTCCTGCGCAGCGAAATGGAAATCATGATCCGGCGTGACAGCCTGGATCCCGCCACGCGCGAGATCGTGGGCAATTTGCTGGAGGAGGTGGAGCGGCTCGTGCAAATCGTCGAGACGCTGTTCGCTTTGTCCCGCTTCGAGGCCGGGCAGGCCCACGCCGAGCACGCCCGGTTCGATTTTGCCCAGCTGGCGGCCGCCACCGCGGAACAAATGTGCCTGCTGGCGGAGGACAAGGGGCAGACGATCTCCTGCGAAACCCCGGCCCCGGTCTGGGTCGAGGGCGACCGGGCGCGGCTCAAGCAGGTCATTGTGAACCTGCTCGACAACGCCATCAAATACACCCCGACCGGCGGTGCGGTGAAACTGTCCGTGACGGCGGTCGGAACCGAGGCGGTGTGCGATGTGGTGGACAACGGGATCGGGATTCCCGCCGCGGCGATTCCGCACGTGTTCGACCGCTTCTTCCGCGTCGATGCGGCGCGGAGCCGCGACCTCGGCGGGGCGGGCATCGGCCTGTCCATCGTCAAGGTGATCTGCGCGGCGCACGATGGTCAGGTCGAGGTTGAGAGCGAGGCGGGCCGGGGCAGCCGGTTCCGCGTGCGGCTGCCGCTGGCCGGCGGGGAAAAATCATCCGTTTAAATTCCCATGAATTCATCGACCCCGGAACCACGCTCGTCTGTCCCGACCGCGCCCCGCCCGCAACGGCTTTGCCGTCCATGGCCCGCGTTTTTCATCGTGCTGGCCCTGGCCGGTTCCCTGCGGGGGACGGACGAGCCGGCGCCGGGTGCGCCGGAGGTTGCGGTGGCGGTCGTGACGCGCGAGGATCTTTTCAAGGAGCTCACGGTGCAGGCGGAATTCCGGCCCTACCAAGAGATCGACCTGCATGCCAAGGTGGCCGGTTTCCTGCAGAGGATCGATGTCGACATCGGCGACCAAGTGAAGGCTGGCGACCTGATCGGCGTGCTGGAAGTCCCGGAGCTGGAGGACGACCTCGCGCGGGCCGTGGCCGCGGAGCAGCAGGCCGAGGCCGGATACAAGGAGGCGCACCTCAACTACGAGCGGCTGGTCAGCGTCAACCGTAGCCGGCCCAATCTGGTGGCCCAGCAGGATCTGGACGCCGCCGAGGCGAAGGACAGTGCCACGGCGGCGGCCATCGCCGCCGCCAGGGCGGATGAGAAAAAGTACCGCACCCTCGCGGACTACACCCGGATCACCGCGCCCTTCAGCGGGGTCATCACCAAGCGCTATGCGGATCCGGGTGCGCTGATTCAGGCCGGCACGTCGTCCGACACCCAGTCCATGCCGCTCATCCGCCTGTCGGAAAACGACCGACTGCGGCTCGATTTCCCCGTCTCGGGTTCATATGCCGACGAAATCACCGTGGGCGAGGCGGTGGAAATCCGCCTGGATGGCAAGACGCGGCCGCTGTCGGGGGTCGTGTCGCGCTTCAGCCGCCGGATCAACCAGGAGACGCGCACCATGGAGACGGAAGTGGAGGTGCCGAATGCCGACTTGAAACTGATCCCGGGCATGTATGCGACCGTGGTGCTCAAGTTGCAGCTCCGGCCGCGCACCCTGGCCATTCCGGTGGAGGCGGTTGCCGGCAACGCCCGGCCCACCGTCTACGTGGTCAATGCCAGCCAGCAGATTGAGGAGCGTGCCGTGCAGATCGGACTGGAAACGCCCTCGAAGCTCGAGGTGCTGGCCGGCCTGCATGAAGGCGACCGGGTGATGATCGGCAACCGGTCGCAGGTCCATGTCGGGCAGACCGTGACGGCCCAGCCCATTACCCTTTCCTCCGCGCCATGAAAACTCCCCTGACCCCCGGTACGCTCGAGGCGCTGCGGCGGCTCGATGCCTGCACGCTCGCAAATGCCATCGAGACGTTCCAGCTCCGCCTGCGCAACGAAGGGTTTGCCAGCGGCGAGGCGCGCTGCCTCTTCCCGCAGCTGCCGCCCATGGCGGGCTATGCCGTGACGGTTAAGATCCGCGGCGCCTCGCCGCCGACCGGTGCGGGCACGTATCTCGAGCGGACCGATTGGTGGGATTACATCCAGTCGGTGCCCGGACCGAGGGTGGTCGTGGTGCAGGACATCAGCACGCTGCCGGGGCTCGGCGCGCTGCTGGGCGAAGTCCACGTCAACATCCTGAAGGCGCTCGGGTGCGTGGGCGCCGTCACGAACGGTGCGGTGCGCGACATTCCGGCGGTTGCGGCCCTGGGATTTCCGCTTTTTGCCGGAAGCCTCTCTGTGTCGCATTCCTACGTCCATCTGGTGGAGATCGGCACGCCGGTCGAGATCGGCGGCCTCACCATCCGCTCCGGTGACCTGCTGCATGGGGATGTCCATGGGATCCAGTCGGTGCCGGCGGAAATCGCCGCGGAGATCCCGGCGGTCGCGGCCCGGATCAGCGCCCGCGAGCGGGAACTCATCACCCTTTGCCAGTCACCGGGATTCTCGCCGGAGAAACTCCGCTCGGCCGTTGCCGGCCGAAACGCCTGAATCCCCTGCCATGTCCCGTTTTTCCCTCCGTTATCCTTACCTGATCCTGGTGGGCTGCCTGATCGTTTGCGTGGTCGGGGTGACCAGCCTCGTGCGCATGCCGGTCGATCTGTTTCCGCCGATCAAGATCCCGGTCGTGGTCGTGGCCACGTTCTTCGCCGGCATGCCGCCCGAGCAAGTCGAGACCGATATCACCGGCCGGTTCGAACGCTTTTTTACGCTGGGCAGCGGGATCGATCACATCGAGTCGCGCTCCCTGCCGGGCGTCAGCCTGATCAAGATTTATTTCCAACCCGGGACGGATCCCGACTCCGCCGTCAGCACGATTTCGAGCCTGGCCATGGCGGACCTGCGCAAGCTGCCGCCAGGCACGCTGCCGCCGGTGGTGCTGAAGTTCGACGCCTCCAGCCTGCCGGTCTGCCTGATCACGCTAAAGGGCGAGGGCCTCAACGAGGCGCAGCTCCGCGATGCGGGGCAATATGCGGTCCGCAACCAGGTCGCCAATGTGCCGGGTTCGTCCGTGCCCCAGCCGTTCGGCGGCAAGTACCGCCAGATCATGGTCTACGTTGATCCGCTGAAGCTCGAGGCCCACCAGCTGAGCGTGATGGACGTGGTGCGCTCGGTGAACGACGCGAACCTCATCCTGCCGGCCGGCGACGTGAAGATCGGGCCCTACGACTACAGCCTCTATGCCAACAGCCAGCTCGACACCATCAGCGAGATCAACGGGCTGCCGCTCAAGACCGTCGGCAACAATTCCGTGCTCGTCGGCGATGTGGGCGAGGCGAAGGACGCCGCCCAGATCCAGAGCAACATCGTGCGGGTGGACGGCCAGCCCTCGGTGTACCTGCCGGTCCTGAAGCAGGGCGGTGACGCGAATACGATCGCGGTGGTCGACGGCATCAAGCGGGCCATCGGCGACCTGCTGGATGTCCCGAAGCAGCTCGTGGCGACGGTGGTGTTCGACCAGTCCGTCTTCGTGCGGAATGCGATCGAGAACCTGCTGCACGAGGGTGCCATCGGCCTCATCCTGACCGGTTTCATGATTTTGATTTTCCTCGGCCACATGCGGGCGACGCTGGCGGTGTTCCTGTCGATCCCGCTCTCGGCGCTGGGCACGTTCATCGTGCTGGGGTTGGGCGGCGGTACGATCAATGCCATGATCCTCGGCGGCCTGGCGCTGGCGTTTTCGCGCCTGATCGACAACTCGGTGGTCGTGCTGGAAAATATCTTCCGCCACATGGAATTGGGCGAACAGCCCGCGGTGGCGGCGGAGAAAGGCGGCATGGAGGTCACGCTCCCGGTGCTCGCCGGCACGCTGACGCTGGTCGTGGTGTTTTTCCCGGTGACATTCCTGTTCGGCGTCAGCCGCTATCTGTTCGGCGCCCTGGCGCTCGCGGTCGTGCTGGCGCTGCTGGCGTCCTACGTGGTCGCGATGACCGTGGTGCCGCTCTTCTGCGCGCGGTTCATCAAGGGCCACGGGGAGCACGGGGCCGCGCCCAAAACCTGGGCCCAGCGGTTCAACCATGCTTTCAACCATAAGTTCGGCCAGTTCCTCGGCGGCTACGAGCGTCTCCTTGGCCGGGCCTTGCGCCGGCCGGTGCTTACGGTGGTCTGTATCGCCGCCCTCGTGGCGGGCAGCCTCGCGCTTTATCCGCTGCTGGGAAAATCCTACTTTCCGCGGACCGATCCGAACCAGTTTGTGATCAATCTCAAGGCGCCCATCGGCACCCGGCTGGAAACCACGAACGAGTTGATCACCCGCGTGGAGCAGATTGTCCGGGAGACGGTCCTGGCCGGGGACCTGAAGATCATCGTTTCCAACATCGGGACGACGCCGGGCTTCTCGTCGATGTACACGCCCAATTCTGGCCCGCACACCGCCTTCGTCCAAGTGGGTCTTCATGAGCTGCATGCCGTGGGCAGCTTCGAGTACATGGATCGCGTCCGCACCCGGCTGCACCGCGAGCTGCCCCAGGTGGAGACCTATTTTCAGACCGGCGGCCTGGTGGATGCCGTCCTCAACCTCGGCCTGCCCGCGCCGATCGACGTCCAGGTCAGCGGCTCCAACCTCGAGGCCGCCCATGCGATCGCCGTGGACATCGCCCGTCAGGCCCGGGCCCTCCCGGGCGTCACCGACGTGCTCGTGCCGCAGGATGTGAATTACCCGGCGCTGAAGATCGACATCGACCGCATTCACGCCAGCGAGCTGGGCCTCAACGAAAAGGAAGTCGTCGGCAACGTCATCACCGCGCTCACCTCCAATGCGATGATCGCGCCCAGCTACTGGGTCGATCCGAAGAGCGGCAATGATTACCTCCTCACGGTCCAGTATCCGGAGACTGCCGTGAAGAATTTCGCGGACCTGGCGGCCGTGCCGTTGCGCGGCGCGCATTCGACCCGGGCGGCGCGGCTCGATGCCGTGAGCACGATCCGCCACATCGATTCGCCGACCGAGGTGGACCACTATCAGCTCCGCCGTGTAATCGACATCTATGTCGCGCCTTCGGGCGAGGATCTCAGCCGCGTGGCCGCGGGCCTGGACCGGATCATCGCCGGGACGAAGCTGCCGCACAATGTGCGCATCACGGTCCGCGGATCCATCGGGGCCATGCAGGCCTCCTTCCGCAGCTTCGGCCTCGGCCTGCTCCTTTCAACGCTGCTCGTCTATCTCATCCTCGTCGCCCAGTTCGAGTCGTTCCTCGATCCGCTGCTGATCCTGCTGGCGGTACCGACGGGCCTCGCGGGCGTTTTGCTCACGCTCTTGGTGACGGGCACGACGCTCAACGTGATGTCGCTCATGGGCGTGGTCATGATGATCGGCATTTCGGTGGCCGACAGCATCCTGATCGTGGAGTTCATCCGGCGGTTGCGCGCGGACGGCAAATCGCTGCGCGAGGCGATCCCGCTCGCCGGCCGGGTGCGGTTGCGGCCGGTGCTCATGACGACGCTGGCGACGCTGATCGGCCTGGTGCCGATGGCGGCCAAGCTCGGCACCGGCAGCGAGGCGTATGCGCCGCTGGCCCGCGCGATCATCGGCGGGGTCGGCATTTCCGCCCTTTGCACAGTCTTCGTTGTGCCCGCCGCGTACTGGCTGGCCCATCGCGGGGAGGAGAGTGACTCCGGCGCGCAGCCGCCGGTGGAGCCGGCGCCGGTGACGCCGGGGGAGGCGGTCGGATGAAAGCGTTACGCCGTCTCACCGTCCTGCTGTCCGCGGCCATGCTGCCGGCAGTCATGGTCCGGGCGGATGAAGCCGCCACCCTGACTCTCGCCCAAGCGCGGGAGCAGGCGCTCAAGCTGCACCCGAGCATCACGGTCGCCGAGTTGCGCGCCTTGGTCGCGCGCGAGGTCACAACCGAGACGCGCGCCGGCTATTTTCCGCTCATTTCCGTCAACGGCACGGCCGTGGGCACCGGAGAGAGCGTGACGCGGCTGGCGGCGGGCAGCCTGAGCAACTCGCAGATCTTTGATCATGTCGGCGCGGGCGCCGTGATCAGCCAGCTGATCACCGATTTTGGCCGCACCTCCAACCTGACCGGCGCGGCGCGGCTGCGGACCCGGGCGGCCGAGGCCAGCGTGCAGGCGGCGCGGGCGCAGCTGCTGCTCGCGGTGGACGGAGCTTATTTTTCCGCTCTGGAGGCACGCGCGGTCCGGGCGGTTGCGGTCAAGACCCTGACCAGCCGCCAGATCCTGCTCGACCAGATCGGCACTCTGGCCAGGAACCAGTTGAAATCGGAGCTGGATACCCGCTTTGCCGAAGTCGGGGTCAGCGAGGCGAAGCTGCTGGTGGACAAGGCGGAGGATGACTGGCAGTCCGCGCTCGCCACGCTGTCCAGCCTGCTGGGCCAGCGGGCCATGGTGACGGCCCGGCTGCTGGAAGTCACGGTGCCGCTCGAGGCGCTGCCGGCCGATGTCGAAGCCCTGACGGACCTCGCGCTGCGCCAGCGGCCGGAACTCGAGGCGCAGCGGGCGGAGCGCGATGCCGCGCAGTCGCTCGCGCGCGCGGCGAAGGACTCCCGCCTGCCCACGATCTCCGCGGTCGGTGCGGCCGGCGTGGTGCCGGTCGGCGACGAGCACTTTGAGCATACCTTTGCCGCCGCGGGGGTGAATGTGAACGTGCCATTGTTTGCCGGCGGACTTTACCGGGCCAGGCAGCGCGAGGCCGAACTGCAGGCGGGCGGCGCCGAGGCCGCGCTGCAGGACACGGAGAACAATTGCATCCGCGATGTGCGCCTGGCGTGGCTGGAAGCCAGCCATGCCCGGGAGCGGATCGCGCTCACGGCGAGCCTGCTGGAGAACGCCAACGCGGCGCTGGACCTGGCCCAGGTCCGTTTCCACCAGGGGCTCAGCTCCATCGTGGAGTTGAACCAAGCCGAACTGGCCCAGGTTTCCGCTGAGATTGCGCGCACCAACGCCGAGTACGATTACCGGGTGCGGCGGGACATTCTGGACTACCAGACCGGCAGCCTGCGCTGAGGCAAACGGGTCCGCTTCATCCGCCGGTCTATGAACCGCCCGGCGCACCGGTTCCTCGCTCCCCGAGGCCCCGCGCGCGGCACCCGCTCCAACGGGACGCTCCGCTAAGAGCGCTTGGGGCCGCATGGGGCGGCGCCGGGCCGTGGCGAGGGTGGGGCGGGGTTGGCCGGAACGGCTTGGGTGACGAGGGAGGGTTCCGGGCTTTTGCCCATTCGTCACGGCGGCGTCACCGGACCGTAACAATCGCAGTCTATAAATGGGGCGTTCAGTTCACACAAACATCCAACGAACCACCCTATGTTTCAGAAAAAATCCCGCATTGGCCTCGCGCTGTTCGCCGGCGCCTTTGTGACCGCGGGCGCGATCTTCGCCCAGCAAGACAGCAACAAGGCGCTCCTCGACCTCCTGGTCAAGAAAGGCATCCTGACGTCCCAGGAAGCGTCCGGCCTGCAGCAGGAACTCACCGCGCCGGCTTCCGCGTCCGCCTCCGCGGCTCCCGCGGCGCTGCCGGCCGGTGCCGTGGTCGACAAGAGCAAGGCCAATCCGCTGTCCTTCAAGATCGGCGTCGCTGATTTCACGCCGTTCGGCTTCATGGATTTCACGACGGTCTACCGGAGCACGCTCAACGGTGGCGACATCGGTTCGAGCTTCGGTTCGATTCCGTATGCCAACACGGCCAACGGCCAGCTGTCCGAAACCCGCTTTAGTGCGAAGAACTCCCGCCTCGGTCTGCGCGTGGATTCGACGGTGGGCGACGCGAAGGTCCTCGGCTACCTGGAAGAGGACTTCCTGGGCAACGCCGCCACCAACATCAACGTGGCGAGCAATTCCGACGTGCTCCGCATGCGGGTCTATTTCCTCGATGTGCGCAAGGGCGACTGGGAATTCCTCGCCGGACAGGACTGGAGCATGATGACACCGAACCGCAAGGGGATCTCCCCGGTGCCGGGCGACATCTTCTACACGCAGGCCGTGGACACGAACTACCAGGTGGGCCTGGTCTGGGGCCGCACGCCGCAGATCCGCGCGGTTTATCACGCGAGCAACGAGCTGGCGTTCGGCCTCTCGCTGGAGAATCCCGACCAGTACACCGGCAGCGCCGTGGTGCTCCCGACGGGCTTCACCACGACGCAGGTGGACAACGGCTCCAACGGCACGGCCACGCCGAACGTGTTTCCCGACGTGATCGGCAAGGCGGCCTATGACACCAAGCTCGGCGACATGCCGTTCCACGTCGACGCCGCGGCGATGGCGCGCTTCTTCAAGATCAACACCTATACCTCGACGGTAAATTCCGACGCCACCGCGACGGGTTATGGCGAGTCGATCAATGCCAACCTCGAGATCGTGCCGCACCTCCAGCTGATCGGTAACGTCTTCGACAGCACCGGTGGCGGCCGCTACATCTCGACCGGTCTCGCGCCTGATTTCATCGTCAATCCGGTGGATGCCTCGGGAGCGTACTCACTTTCCCTGGTTCACTCGGATGCGGCCTTGGCCGGGATCGAATGGGATGCGACGCCCACGACCAAGCTCTACGGTTACTATGGCGTCACGAACATCGGCAAGAAGACCGCGCAACAGGTCAACGGCTCCTATGTCGGCTACGGCTACACCGGATCCGCGAACACCAACAACAAGCAGATCGAGGAATACACCGTCGGGGTCGCGCAAACCCTGTGGAAGCACCCCTCCTACGGCGACCTGAAGGTGCTGTTCCAGCTCTCCTACGTGGATCGCACGCCCTGGTATGTCGCTCCCGGCGCACCGGCCAATGCGCACTTGGGTATGGGCTACGTCGATCTCCGTTACGACCTGCCGTAAGGCTTCCCTCCGCGAGGCGGACCCGGCCAGCGAACGAACGCCCGGGCCCGCCTCTTATCTGCGGCTCAGCCGCGCAACCTGTCCGGTAATTTATCCAATCCCGTTTAAGTAACATGAAAAAGCTGCTCCTTCTCGGTTCCCTGCTGGCGATCTCCGCCACGGTCGCCTCCGCCCAGAAACTCGTCATCAAGGGTTCCGACACCCTCGGTGCCAAACTCGTGCCGACCCTGGCCGAGGAATACAAATCGAAGAACCCCGGCGTCTCCTTCGAGATCGCGGCCGAGGGTTCCACCACCGGCATCGCCGCCATCATCGATGGCACCGCCCAGATCGGCATGTCCTCCCGCGAGGCCAAGCCGACCGAGATTTCCGCGGCCCAGGCCAAGGGCGTGGTGATGAAGCCCACGATCGTCGCCTATGACGGCATCGCCGTGATCCTCAATGCCGGCAACCCGGTCTCGGCGCTGACGAAGCGCCAGGTCGAGCAGATCTTCGCCGGTGACATCACCGATTGGTCGGCGGTCGGCGGCACGCCCGGCACGATTTCGATCTACACCCGCAACACGTCCTCGGGCACTTACTCGGACTTCAAGAACATGGCCATGAAGAAGCGGGATTACGCCGCCTCCTCCCAGAAGATGGCCGGCAACGAGCAGATTGTCTCCGAAGTCGCGAAGAACCCGAGTGGCATCGGTTATGTCGGCCTGGCCTACATGAACGAGCCCGGCGTCAAGGCCGCCGCCGTCGACGGTTCGCTGCCCAGCAAAGAAAGCGTGCTGGCGAAGAAGTATCCCTACGCCCGCCCGACGTTCTATTACACGAACGGCGAACCCATGGGCGAAGCCAAGAAGTTCCTCGACTTCACCCTCAGCGATGAGGGCAAGAAGATCGTG
>Ga0316222_1004806_pt1 | contig 12004 bp, 10 predicted proteins | sample TBH18011metaG_FD_206008 | JGI IMG/M metagenome (GOLD analysis project Ga0316222, IMG submission 206008) | Freshwater microbial communities from Trout Bog Lake, Wisconsin, USA - TBH18011 | ecosystem: Environmental > Aquatic > Freshwater > Lake > Hypolimnion/Profundal zone | place: USA: Wisconsin... | reverse complement strand
CACGGATTTGTTTGTCAGGTCGTGCGCCTGGCTCGCGAGATGGGCCTGGTCAAGCTGGGCACCATCGCTGTGGACGGCACCAAGATAAAAGCCAACGCCAGTCGCCACAAGGCGATGAGTTACCTGTTGACTTCCCTGTGGACGTGGCCGAGTCCATCATTGAGGGCGTTCGTAAGCAAGCCCAACGGCTCCAGGCCCAGCCCTGCACCTAGCCAATTGCGATCTTCGTCGTAATAGCTCGCAGACAACCGTTATTGCCGACGCCAAAAGTGAAGTGAAGTATGGTCGGGGATTCCTCGTCCAAGCGTACAAGGATTTAAAAACTGGATGTCTTGAAGCAGGGCATGGCACACTGGAATGGAGGAATATCGATACTGCGCTGCCGACAAGAGCGGCGACGCGGTGGACTTCCTGCTCGTAGCCAAGCGCGACTTGGCAGCGGCACGGCGCTACCCAGCCTGGCGTTCTGATTATTTGGTCGTCGCCTGCGAAATTTTTGTCATGAAGCGTTATGCGACAGAGCCCATTGGTCCGCAATCGCTGCCCTTTTTGCAAAAGGCGGAGCTTTATGCGCTTTACCATTCTGATTTCGGTCATGATTCTTCATCCGCCGAACGGCCCATACGCGATCTGAATTGAAATGGTAAGTCCCCGCAGTCTTGTTCACGCGCTATATATGCACTGGGATGTCATGGAAAGCCTGGTGGTGCTGGGGCGCGATTTCCCGTCGTTCGATCAGCAGCAGTTGGTCGAACTGATCGCACGCCGCGCGCCTGGCAAAACTATTGACGAGTGCGAGGCCTTGATGCGACAAATGACCACCGCGGATTTACTGCAGGTCATGCCGCGCGGCACTGCGCTGCAAATCAATCCGCTGGTTCTGGAGTTCGTGCGTGGGCTGACGCGCGAGCACGAATTGGGTTTGTCCGCCGTACTGAAGGCGAGGGTGGATGCCATTAAGGGTGCGAGCAGCAAATTGCTGGAAGGTTTGCAACGCAATGACTCAGATCTGGTGCGGCAGTCAGCAGCTCAGCTTGCGGAGCTGTTTCGCCAAATCGCATTACAACTGGATCAGGATCGCCATGCCATTCTCGAATTGACAGAGCGTGCCAAGTCCAAAGATGCCAATTTACCCATTGCTCGGCGCTATAGCGAAGTGCTCGGCGCGTTCGACGACTATGTGGCACCAATGGCCGAAATGATGGACAGTGGTCCGTCCGGAACCTTCTACCGTCATCTTGAGGACGCAGAGCACGCACTGGACTATGCGTTGGAGACGCTTACCGTACAGGGGGCACTTTACACACAGCGTCTGTCGATGCGGCAAGTGGCTTTTCAGGCCAAGGAGCTGCGACGCCTGGGGCGGGAGGTTCTGAAACATTGCAGCGACACGCTGCTGCCATTGCGCGAAGAAATTCGCCAACACAACGTTATGTCAGCGGCGATCAGCCAAATTCTGGGTCGGGTGCGCAAGCGTGGTCTACACGCTGCGTTGCGCCCGTTGGACATGCCGGTGTGGCGCAGGGATATGCCAAGGCGTGTGAGCGTTGGCGATGAAGTTCTCACGCTCATGGCAGAGGCGCTGCATTTCAAGCCGGTGACGCTTGCTTTTCCAGAAGACCAGGACCAGGTCGACACGCTGGCACTCGAACTGGTGGACGAGTCCGCGCTCGTGGAGCAATTGCAAAATGAATTGCCCGTCGAAGACTTGCTTAACTGGCTCCATAAGCGTTATCCGGACTTGACGGATGCTACCTTACTGCGGCTGTACCATGCCTTGGTAGATCGCACGGAATGGCAAGTTTCTCTGGCCGATGCGCCCGTGGCTGTAATGCTCCACACGGTACGCGTGACCCATTTCCCCCACGCATTGCAGCCGTCGGGCAAGTCCCTTGTCATTCCTCCATGAATATGACCACACCTTTGTATTTGCACAAGCTTGACTGTCTGGCGGAAATGTTTGATTTATTCAACAGCGGCAAACACCTCAATCGGATGTCCGATCAACGGCTGTGGGCCGAATTGGAACGCGAACGCGGGTCTTATGAGCTGCTCTTCAAGAGTCTGGGCTACCGTCTGTGCATCGATGACCGTGGCTTTGCGTGGTTTCATACCGACGACGCGAGCAGCGGCGTCTCTAAGACAACGCGGCAGCTTGCATTGCTGTTTATGCTGGTATTTGAATATCAGGCAGATATCGGCCTGCATTTGGGGCGCTTCACAGACTGGCGCATCGACGCGCCTTTGCTGGACGCCATCCTGGAAAAAAACCGGTTGTTGCTGGAAGCAGAAGGACTGTCAGACAGAGACCTACTGCAGCAACTGATGCGCACCGCCACAAATTATGGCTTCGCCCGTACCGAGGGCAATGCCTGGTACCTGCTGCCTGCGGTGTTTCGATATCTGGATCGATTTGAAGAGCTGACCAAAACCAGCGCGCCACCGGTTGACGGTAATGCAATGCCGCAAGTGGAGGCAATGGAATGATGCACTATGGATTCCAGCGCCTGGCCCTGCTCAACAGCGCGGGCTATCGACGCGCCGAGTTGCCCCTGGACGCTTCTGTTTCCTTGGTTGCGCCCAACAATGCCGGCAAGACCAGTCTGATAAATGCCCTGCAATTTTTGCTAATCATTGATCGACGGCGCATGGACTTTGGCGCCCACGATGTGGAGACCAGCCGGCGTTTCTATTTCCCAAGTAACAGCGCCTACATTCTGCTGGAGGTGGTACTTCCGAATACCGGGACGGTGGTTTTGGGCTGCGTTGGCAAAGGCGTGAGCCACGACTACGAATACTTCGCCTACAAGGGAAGCTTGCGGCTGGATGACTTTCGTTTAGCGGACGGAAGTCAGGTCCAGCAATCGCAGTTGAAGGGTCACATGGCAAGCATGGGCAAGCTGGTATTCAGCTATACCTCGGGGGAGTTCGCCGCTGCACTCTATGGCACGCGCCGCCGCATTTTGGATCAAGAGCCGGACTTTACGGTCTTCAAGCTGGAGCACGCCAGCCATGCCGACGTCTTCCAGCGCGTGCTAACCCGTACCTTGCGACTAGACAAATTGCGATCCAGTGAAGTGAAAGACTATTTGCTGTCCATCTTTCGCCGGGACTTGCCAGACTCCAGCATCGATTTCAAAGCCGAATGGGACAAGGCGTTTTCTGAGGTCAATGCAGACCGGGCGCAGTATTTGGCGGCCCTTCGCCAAAGTGCTGGCATTGCGTTGATGGAGCAACAACAACACCGGCGCCTTTTGCTGCGCGGCAAGCTCCTGTATTTTCGTCCGTTGATTAACGAGCGACTGCAGACCTGGGAGCAGCATTTTGGGGAGGAGGGCGAACGCCTGCGCGGCGCCATTCAGGAGTCGGAAGCCCAGCAGGAAAACTTGCAATTCATTGACCGCGAGCGCAACGGACGAAAGATCGAAGCCGAGCAGCGCATGCGGCAGTTGCTCCAGGATCAGCACCGCCTGAGTCTCTTGGAAACGGAATTCGCATTGATTGAACGGCGTGAGCTGTTGGAGATTGCTTTGCAGGATGAGCGTCGCCAACTCGAGCAGCAAACCGCTCTGGTGCAAAACGCTGGCAGCCGCGGTGCCGATGCGATAAAACGCGACCAGCGCGTAGCCCTGAGTGAGCGTGACCAATTGCAAAGAGAACAAGCCACTCTGGGGGATAACCTGTATTTGCATTTGAAGTCAGTCCTGACGACTCAACAACTCGATGTCCTGAATCGCACACTGAGCCAACAAGTCATGACGCTAGCTCCACACGCCTTCACGTCGGACCCGCCCGCGCTGAATCGCTGGTTGGAGAGTGCGTTGAAGAGTTCTGCGGATACCTTGCTCCTGCCAGGCCTGGGGCTCACGGTGCAGGGCCTGTCGTTGCAACATACCCAGCGCTCGTCTGACGAACTGCAGCAACGGCTGCAAGAAATCGCGCAACAACTGGGCAGCCTGGAGTTACAGCTGGCAGCAGCGCAAGATATGGAGCGGGCGCGCCAGGAAAAAAACCGACTGGATGATGTGGTGCGCCAGATTGAGGAGCAAATTCGGCGGTTTGATGAATTGCAGGCCCTGCGGGCTGGGCAAGGGGAACGTGAGAACGCTATCGACGCACTGCAGCATTCCATTGCCACACTAGTTGCCGAGCTGGCCAATTCTGTGACTGCAGCTAAAGAATTGCGAAACCAGGGTCGTGAACTTCAAAATCAACTTGATCGCTTGCAGCAAAGTCACGCCAGCATCTGCCGATTGCGGGAATGCCGGCGTGACGATGACGCCATGTTCGAAAATCTTGGCGTGTTACCCCACCAGCGCTGGCTGGGAACCGATGAAGTGGATTTGGGCCAGCTCTCAGAGTCCTTGTCGGTCTACCACCGTGAGTGCGCTGACCTGGTGGCATTGGATCGTGAGCTGGATGCCGGTCTGGCCAAGCTGCATGCAGGGGGCCTGACCAAGTTTCAATTCATTGGTGGCAGCGAAACCGAGATTCATCGCATCATTGAATTCACCGCACATTTGTCCCAGGAGGAGCAGGCGCTGGATCGTAAGTCACGAAGTGCCGTGGTGAATGTGACGGCCTGTTTGCGCGAACTGCGCGATGGGCTAGTCACCTTCAAGAGCAAGATGCGTGACTTCAACCGGCTCATTCATCGGCGGCAGTTGTCGGATTTGTCGGTGTTCAAAATTGAGCCGGTCGATGAAACCCAGTTGGTGCAAGCCATTGAGCAACTTATTAGCACCGCTGAAAAGGCCGAAAGTGGTGAGACCTTCGAGCTCTTTAACCACGCCAGCGTTCTGGATGACGCAACCCTCAACCGGGCCAAGGGTCTGTTGATTCACGAAGGTGAAGTACGTGGCTGTCTGCGGGTGGAACACTTTTTTCGCCTGGAGTTCATCGTTGGAAAGGCTGGGCGAAAGGAAGAATCATTTGCGGACATTGACAGCGCAGCCTCCAACGGCACGGTGCTCATGGCCAAACTGGTGACAGGGCTGGCCTTGTTGCATCTGATGCAGGACAAACGCCACCAGGTACAGGCCGTGTGCTATTTGGATGAAGCCTCAGCCTTGGACCAGCGAAACCAACGCAGCTTGATCGAAACCGCGACGGACTTTGGCTATGCGCTGGTATTTGCCTCACCGGCCCCACTGATCACTGCGCGGTATTGTGTGCCAATTAGTAGTGCCAGTGGATACAACTACATCAGCCAAAAGAATTGGCAGATATTAGAGCCACTGGAAACGGGCGAGGCCGCCACGGATCGCTTGCCGCCGGCGGGTGTCTTGGCGGACAGTGCGCCGGCTTCGGTATGAGCCGCGCACTCGTGGCTGCGCTGGAGCGGTTGATCGATGGGCTAGGTCAGACGCAACAACAGTCGTGCCCTGCAAGTACTTTCACAGCGTCACAACGCGAGGCATTGGAGGATCTGGGCCGCAGAACCGGTGCCCTCAAGTTGAGAAGGGAAGGGCGTGGCAACGTCTATCAAGTCGTCAACCTTGCCATACTGCGGTCCCACCTACAGCACCTGCGCCCTCAATCGGTGGATATGGTGCAACCTGGCATTCCACTGCGGGCTGCCAATATTGCCCAGTCTCGAAGCAGCAAAGGGGGCGCCCATGGCCATGCGTACCACTATTTATTGTTGAAGGCTATTTCCGACGATGTGATCTGGACCCGTCCCAACATTGATTCTGATTCTGGTGTCGAGTTGGTATTCCATATTGCACAGGTAACGCGCATAGCGGGGGCTGGTGTGCTGGCGATTTGTTCCGACGACCATTGGCGCTCGAATGCACCTTTGTGGTTGGTCGAAAATCAGGCCTTGTTCGATCGCCTTGACTGGTTGCCATCAGACGCGCGTGGATCGGTGGCCTATTACGCGGGCCAGTTGTCCGGTCGCGTGGTCGCTTGGCTTGCGCAACGCCAACGTGCATCCGAAGTGGTGATATTCCCGGATTACGATGGTGTGGGCTTGCTCAATTACGCCAGGCTTTTGGAGACATGCTGTGGCCCTTGCTCTTTTTGGTTGATGCCGGATTGGCAACGATTGCTGAGAACTTATGGCAGCGCGACGATTTGGCAGAACACGGTGGCTGACTTTAATACGGCCTATTCCAAGTTGGTAGCGGCCGGGGCACCGCAGGGGGTTATTGCGCTATGCGAAGAACTGCGTGCACAGGGACTTGCATTGGAACATGAGGCCGTATGGCTGCAAGGTTGAGGGATTCATTTGCCAAATACTGGGGGTATTCATTCAAATACGGGGGCGGTGTGGCAGACGGCGTATTCTGGTGACCGTGACCACTCGTTCCGCTCGATCGTGCCCGGTTGCGCAACGTGCAAGAGTTGCGCTGCGCAAATTGTATTGCGCATGTTGCGCGGCACGCCAAACCAACCAATTCCAGCCTGTTTTTGACGCCGATGTGGGGCTCAGTCTATTGCTTCTTCTGCGTTTGGCCGAAGGGTCAGACCGTTTTATGCAAACCCCGGTTGGTTTCGGGCTAACGTGGCACAAAAAGCGCCGGACTGACGCCGAAGAATTTGCCCAACTTCCCAGCCAGTGCGGCACTGATTTTGCGCTTGCCGGCGAGAATGGCCGACAGGTTGCCCTGGGGCACAACGCAGGCCAAGTCTTCCTGCCGCAAGTTGCGGGCCTCGATTAAAAAACGCAGAGAATCCTTCGGCGCCACCGCCTCGATGGCGTGGTGCTCCTGTTCATACCTGGACACCACGTCGCCAACCAGTTCCAGTAAACCGGACAGTGCGTGGTCTTCTTCTTCACCAACCACATCGAGCAGCGAATTCATCAATGCCACCATCTGCGCATGACCGGCCTCATCGTGGATGGGACGCAGATGCACCATGGAGTCGAATGCGGCCCAGGATGACTGAATGGCGTGGATATCGAATGGCGACTGTGCTGCTTGCATGATTAAACTTTTCCTTTTCGATGGAGCCCGCACCAAATGTCGTACTCCCGGTGCGTCATCACCTCCCGGACATACACCTTCTTTCCCCGAAACTGAATGATGACCACAAGCCGGAAGTTGTTCCCCCCGATGTTGAAAATCACATAAGGTGGCACGTAATCGGCTGAGCGGAAAAATTCCCGGACGTGATTGAAGTCACGAAAAGTTGCATGTTCAACAATAGCGTGCCACTGCCGCAATGGTCCTTCTGCTTGCGGGTGTCTTAGCCAGAACTCGCGCAGCACCTTGAGGGAGATGATGTGCATGGGTAAATTATATCAGTTTGATATATCGCCAACAAGTGTTTATTGTCAGTTAATGCGCCTATCTGGCCCGGACGGCGCCGCGCACCGGTGTCCGGCGGCGACGTTGTCCTTCTACTCACGCGGCTTTGAGCCTGCGCTGCGTGACGGACTTGCATGGCTACGTTCTCCTGTGTAAGTGGCCGGTGCGGCCTTGCCAACTGCCAGTAACCGACTGACTGCGGGGAACTGCGTCAGGTAGGCCGGATTCCAAGATTCCGAGCTACTCCACTGAGGTTGTGGTGAGCCGGACGGCCTTGGGAGCCTGTTGCCGTTTTTCCTGAGTTCGTCGCCGGTGATCCAGCAGGCCGTGTATCAGGGGCACGGCGTCAAGGGCCCGCGCGCAGGCCGCAGCTAAGGGCGCGAAGCGCGTCTGAACGGGCGCGTACGGGGCGACAGCGCACCCTTGAAGGCCGCAGGCCGTCCCGGGCACCGCACGGACTAAGGTTCACCGAAAAAGCGACGAACACAAGAACAAACGGCCGTCGGTCAGGCACGGACCGGCGAGCCACAACGCTGCGCGGCAAGCGCTCCCAGCAGCAGCGCCGCTCTGATGGGTGCAAGCACAGCGCGCAGCGCCGATCGGCGCGCAGGCGTCAGGGATCGTCAGCCCGCCGGGGCCTGATGCTCAACGCTCCTGTTGTGCCTCAACGAACGCACGCCACGCCGTCAAAATGGAAAACGATCTATGTCGGTGGAAGTGGATTGGCACAACGCATCGTGCGAATCGGTCCACTGACGGTTGTGCCGCGGTTGCCGACTTACATTGGCTCAACTCGCTTGCTCATAAGCCGACATTCGTATCCGGCGTCAGATGGTGGGATGGTGGAATGGTTGCGACGCGCACAACACCTCAAACCGCACGGGGTCAACGATGCCTTGGAGCCCACAACCCGTGCCATACTTTCCTCCAATGCGATTGTTTCATATCCGTCCCAGTGACGTGCTTAGGTACCAAGGAAGCGCTCATCATGGCAATCGGGCTGGGCATGGTGACGCCCATGACTTGGCGCGCTTTAACCCTATATCGTGCGGTCTGCTGAAATGAAGATGTGGTCTAACGCGCGGGGTCTGAGTGCCCATGTCAGCGACACCGAGGAGACCGACTGCGCAGCCAGCTTTTGCGAGGTGGATCAATCCACCACTTCGTGAAGCACTGTCACACCATGATTTCTTTAAGGATATTGGGCACCGGCGAATACCTGCCAGAGAAGCTGGTGCATTCGACAGAATTCGATACACGCTGGCGTAAACCTTCGGGCTGGACCTTTCGGAACTGTGGGGTCGAGCGGCGCCATGTGGCCTCACCTAAAGAAACATCTTCCTATATGGGCGCGCGGGCGGCACAGCGCGCACTTGAGGCGGCCCAACTGGCACCCCAACAGATTGATTGCATCGTGTCCGCCTGCAGTGTAATGGAGCAAGCCATACCATGCCTGGGGTCGCAGATTCAGAGCGAACTGGGCTTGGGCGAATCGGGCATACCTGCTTTTGATGTCAACGCTACCTGTCTGAGTTTTCTGGTCGCCCTGGATCTGATCAGTTGCGCCATGGCGACGGGGCGCTATCGCAAGGTTTTGATTGTGTCGAGTGAGTCTCCTTCTGCGGGTTTGGATCCTGATGATGTCGGTACAGCGGCACTCTTTGGTGATGGCGCGGTGGCGGTTGTTGTGGGTTTGGCAGAACCGGACTGCTCATCCAGCCTGCTGGCGACCAAAATTGCCACCTACAGCGTCGGCGGGGAGCTCTGTCAACTGCGGGCGGGTGGTACCCGGGTGCGTATAGAAAGGGGTTTTGATGCGTACCGGGCGGCGACATTTTTCGAGATGAACGGCAAGGCGACTTTCCGAATGGCTGCCAAGTATTTGCCAGGGTTTTCTGAGCACCTGCTGGAAGCCGCTGGTGTGCACCGAAACGACTTATCCTGCCTGATCCCGCACCAAGCATCGGGTCGGGCGCTGGATAAGCTGGACTCAATTCTGGGCATCCCACTAGCCAAAGTGGTACGTACCATTCACCACCGTGGAAACATGGTGGCGGCGTCCATGCCGGGGGCACTGCACCATGCCATCGACGCCCAAAGGCTACGCCGCGGGGATTTGTTTGCCTTGATGGGCACCGGGGCCGGTTTGTCTCTGGGTGGTGCGGTGTTGAGGTATTGAACCGTGCGCCTGGCCATTCACCTGTTGTCTGTCGGGCACTGTCGCCATTGTGAGCGGGTGGCGCGTTCGGGCGGGGGATGGCGGACGATCAATTTCCCGTCCATCAGTGCGTTGATCATTCATCCCACCCAAGGAGCCATGCTGTATGACACGGGTTACGCCAGCCATTTCTTGTCGGCTACCGACCCTTTCCCCGAACGGCTGTACCGCTGGGCGACGCCAGTTGAACTCCAACCAAATCGTCGGCTGGTCAGCCAACTGGCGGCTCATGGCTTGCGCTTGGATGACATTCGCAGGTGCCTGATTTCACACTTTCATGCTGATCACATTGCCGGTCTGCGGGATCTGACCCAGGCCAGGTTCATATGCATGCAGGATGACTATGAAGACATTCGCCAGGGTTCGCGCATGGGTTTGCTCAGCAAAGGTTTGTTGCCCGCCTTGTTGCCTCATGACTTTGCGCTGCGGGTCACGTTTGCAGAGCGCACGTCACGCTGCGCGCTGCCTTCAGGTTGGGCAGATTTTGGTGATGGGTACGACCTGCTCGGCGATGGCAGCTTGATCGCGGTTGCCTTGCCCGGCCATGCACCACGCCAGATGGGCTTGCTGTTGCGCGACACCTTGGATCGAGATGTTTTGTTGTGTGCCGATGCCTGCTGGTCCAAGGCCAGTTGGCAGGCTTTGCAATTGCCCATGCGGGTAGCCGCCATGGTGATGAACGACTGGAAGCAGTATCAGCAAACCATGACTCGGCTGCACCGTTTGGGCACTCAGTTTCCCGAGTTGTGTATCCTGCCATCGCATTGCCAGCAAAGTTTGACGGAGTACACCGGAGCTCTCGCTTGAGCCGATTGCAACGCTTTGGAGATGCATGGGGGTTTTTGTGCGCGCTTGTCCGGGCGAGATGGGGCTACCGCTTCAGGGATCGGGCGAGTTTGCTGGTTTGGCAGCAGCGAAGGCTTCAGCGTTATTTGACCCATGGTCTAGACCGCATAGCGTTTTACAAACCTCGGGATCGCAGCGATTTGGCTTTGTTGCCCGTCGTGGAAAAAACCCACATGCTGGCAGCGTTTGACCAGTTCAACCGGCCAGGATTGGCGCTTGGCCAGGTTTTGGCGGTGGCCGCACAAGCAGAACGCGAACGCGAATTCAAACCGACGTTGCCTGCGGGGATTACGGTGGGATTATCCAGTGGAACCTCGGGCCAACGGTGCGTTTTCCTGGTCAGTGAACGGGAGCGCGCCATCTGGGCTGGCAACATTCTGGCCCGTGTGTTGTCGGTCCAGGCCATGCGCCAGTTCCTGAACCCTTTGGCACTGCCTTTGCGGGTGGCTTTGCTGTTGCGTGCCAATAGCAACTTGTACACCACCGTCCACTGTAGACGGCTCCTATTTCATTTTGGTGACCTGCTGGCTCCGATGGAGAGCCATGTGGCCATGCTCAACGGTTTGCAGCCCGACATTTTGATTGCACCAGCCTCGGTATTACACGCTTTGGCCGATGCGCAGGATGGCGGGGTGTTGCACATTTCCCCGCATCAGGTAATCAGCGTGGCCGAGGTTCTGGAGCCTGACGACGCACAACGCATCGCGCAAACCTGGAGGTGTCGGCCCGATCAGATTTACCAGTGCACGGAAGGGTTTCTGGCATCCACCTGTGGACAGGGACAGCTGCATCTCAACGAAGAACTGGTGCATTTTGAAATGGACTGGCTAGACGCCGCGCATACCCGCTTTATGCCGATCATCACCGACTTCACCCGCCAAACCCAGGCTTTTGTCCGTTACCGTCTGGATGACATCTTGCACGTTGACTCGCGGCCTTGCCCCTGTGGCCGGGTGAGTTTGTGTGTCAGTGCCATTGAAGGTCGACAGGACGATGTGTTGTGGCTACCAGCGTGGGGTTCAGGGGCTGATCAGGCGGTATTCCCCGATCTGGTTCGCCGCGCCATGGCCTTGGCCCAGACCCAAACCGGGCTGGCTGGGCCCTGTTTTTCGGACTACCGACTGGTGCAAACAACGGGCAGCTGGGTGATTCGCCTTCATTGTGTTGCTGCACCGGACCAAGCCAGCGCAGCCATCGAGCGTGAGATCCAGACCTTGTGTCAGGCCGCCGGGTTAGTGGCACCGGCGCTGGTGTTTGCGCCCTGGATAAACGACACGCCGGGGGCCAAACGTCGCCGTATCCGTTGCCAGATCAAACCTCAAGCTGAAAGGCTGGTTACATGAAAATTCTCGTGACCGGTGCTTCCGGCTTTGTTGGCGGCAGTTTTATGCGGCGGTTTGCTGGCCGCTCCGATCTTGATGTACACGGTGTGGCCCGGCGCGCCACGAACTTGCCAAATTACACCCAGTTGGATTTGTCATACCCTTTTGATCTGGATATGAACCCGGACGTGGTGATCCATGCCGCCGCGCGGGCCTCCCCCTGGGGGTCACAGCGCGCGTACTACGCACAAAACGTATTGGCCACAGCCCATGTGATTGACTACTGTCAGCGGCACGGTCGTCCCCGGCTGATTTATGTCTCGTCGAGTTCAGTGTTTTATCGCGAAGAGCACCAACTGGGT
>Ga0316222_1004797_pt1 | contig 12015 bp, 12 predicted proteins | sample TBH18011metaG_FD_206008 | JGI IMG/M metagenome (GOLD analysis project Ga0316222, IMG submission 206008) | Freshwater microbial communities from Trout Bog Lake, Wisconsin, USA - TBH18011 | ecosystem: Environmental > Aquatic > Freshwater > Lake > Hypolimnion/Profundal zone | place: USA: Wisconsin... | reverse complement strand
CATGGAGTATGTTGCTTTAGTCAAACTCATATTTATTCCTATACGCTGTAAGAGACTGAAAATGTCCAGTATTGTGTGCCAAACACTGACGCACCAAGATTTTGAATTGATGCCGTTGCTCCATCAACCGAGCCTGGAATTGTTGCTGGAGTTCCAGTTAGCAGCGTTATAAACGCAGCAGAACCTTGCAATGCTGGTGTGAAAGGAAGACCTGTAATGGTATTCCCCGCAATTGTTGTCCCACCCCGATTCAGACAATTTAAAGTTACCAATCTGCCAACTTTTGTATATTTGTTATAAATAACTTGTGTTGGTGCTGTTGTCCAAGTTGCAAATCCAGGTGTCCAAGTTCCTTCTTCATAGTCGTTTAATAGTTTGCTGGTTGAGCCAGGTGCGTGTGAGTTGGCTGTAAAGTTGATGCCTTGACCTGCTGTGGCGGGTACAAAATTACCTGTTGATGCTGTGTAATCAGAAGCGCTAACAGATCGACCAGCAGTTAAATTAGCAACCGATACGCTATCAGTTACACCAGATTGATTGATAGGAACAATCTCACTACCCGACAACGGGGTAGATGCCGAGCTTAATGCTGATATATTTTTGTTGCTCACAAATAATTAACCTCAATAGTGGAATTTATAGGAGGCGCTTGAGAAAAAACTAAACTTGTACCAGATACAGAATAAGTATTTTTTTGTTGATATATTCCGTTTATGTATACATTAGTTGTATCTATGTTAGTTGGCGTTCCAGGCAATGTAAAATTGATATTAGAACCTGTACCTGTGGCATTAAATATATTTGGAATTTGAACTATTGAGCCAATTCCAAATATATTATCCCATGAGCCAATCTGCACGCCAGCAGAAGTTTGCAGAACAAACTTGTAAGACACACCACCAGACAGCCAGATTTCGCCTGGCACACGACCAGAAGCGTCCAAAACGATTGGGTTTGATTGCTGAATATTGCCGCTAGAACTGGTAAACGTAGGCGCTTGAGTGGTCGTGCCAGCCAAGTAAGAGTAGAGCAGACCGCCAGCTAAAGGATTGCCGTTATTGTCAAAGAATTGCCCTGCTACGCCGCCAATGGGTGATAAATAAACCATTTTTCTTCCTAAATGTTAGGGGTAAAAACTTGAGGCAACCAAGGAGCAACAACGGGTTTGTGTGCTTCTAATGCTTTAAGCTGTTCCTCTAGCCTAGATTTTATGTGGCAAACGCCATCTTTAACAGCCTCTTGCTCAATCCAACCAGCAACCATTTCCTCTGATACTTGCTCAAAAGGAACTTTGATCTTTGGCTCATTAAACCACCAGTTGCCTTCAGTTTCAACCGACAAATTATCATCAGTCAGCACACATTTGTAATGTGCATGGGTGATTAGCCCATCAGTAGCTGAAATCTTAGAAATAGACCATTTGTAGTTCATGTTAGTTCAGCAAAAGGATGTTATTCGGGATGTATTCGACCAAAACCCAGTTTGTGCCATTAGAAACCAATGTGCATTTGTCACCAGCAACAGCGTTCAAAATGGCTGTGCCAGCCGAGCCGCCAGCAATCGGCACAACATTAGATGATGCCGAAACCACCGTGTAGGCTTGGTAATTAATGATATTCAGCACACGGCCCGAATAGCTGGATGCTGTGGGCAATGTCAGCGTCAGAGTGCCAGCGTAGTTGTTGATAACCCAAACATCAGTTGCCGCCACAGAGTAAGTGCTTGCAGCCACCGTGACAGGGGCAGAGCCAATCAACAAGCCGCTGAACTGAGTTGCGGTCAAAGTGCCAGTAGAAGGCACAAAAGACAGCTTGGTCGAGCTAGTCGTTGCGGGATTATTGCCCGTAGATGCCGCTGACAGAACTGGATACCAAGTCGAGCTAGAACTGGTGTTGTCTGTGATCGCTACGTTGTTTGCGTTGGTTGCCGTAGTCGCAGTCGTGGCAGTTGACGCATTGCCCGTCAAAGCGCCCACAAAAGTGGTCGATGTAACGCTGGTCAGACCCGCAATCGTTGTAGCAGTCCCACCAAGGCTGATAGCCGTTGAACCAACGGTGATTGACGAGTTGTTAAGGGCAGAGTTAGGGATGCTGGTTAAAGATGCCCCAGAGCCGCTAAAAACTGTTGCTGTCAGCGTTCCAGTAAAAGGGTTGAACTGATACTTGGTCGAACTGGTGTATTCAGTTGTCAGATTGCCGCTAGTGGTAGCCGCAAACAATGGGTAACGGGTTGCGTTAGTGGTCGTATCGTCTGTAACCGTAGCGTAAGCCGTAGGAGTTGACCATGTTGGTGCGCTTGAGCCATTAGAGGTCAGCACTTGGCCCGTTGTCCCTGCTGCCGAAATAGCCAAAGCAGAAGCGCCAGAATAGACCACACCACCAGCAACAGCAGTCAAGTTAGCGCCTGTGCCGCCGTTTGATAGTCCAACTTGCCCAACAATGTTTCCGGCCTGAACAGATAAGATGCTTTTGTTAACGTAAATTGCGCCAGTTGACGAATTCACATAAGCAACAGTTCCCAACTTGATTGCATAACCTGTTGGCGGGATTGTGTTTTGGAAATAGCCAGCAGAGTAGGGCGACAAATATAAGGTATCGCCAACTGTATAGCTACCAGTATTGAGGCCTTGAACAAGACCAATGGTTGTTACATAGCCAGCCGTTCCAGTTGGGATATTTTGGTTAGCCAGGCCAATCACGTTGCCAGTTGTCAGACTGTTAGCGATAGCAAGGGCCACATTGGGATATGTATACCCGCTGCTGGTTGACGTTACATAAACAGGCTGCCCAATATTGATGGTGCTGCCAGTATTGTTGTAAACCTTTAGCTGGATTTCCTCACCAATGTGCAGCGTGTTGTTGGTTACATCGTTGTAGTAAGCCAGCGCATTTTGATTGGTGTCATACCACAACCGACCTGCGGTGTAAGTTGGCGCTGAGACAGCCGTGAACGTGGCGTAATTGCTGATTGATGGGTTATTCAGCGTTTCGCCTGTGCTTGTGACGCTGCTTAACGTGCCGCCCGTAATAGCCACAGAATTGGCGTTTTGGGTAGCCATAGTACCCAAGCCAGTAATTGAGCTGCTAGGAATGGTTGTAGAGGCCGTAAATGCCCCAGTTCCATTGCCATATACATAGCCCGTCAGCGTAGTAGCGCCTGTGCCACCATTAGCCACGTTGAGTGTGCCGCCAAGCGTTACAGCACCTGTTGTAGCGGTGTTAGGGGTAAACCCTGTTGTTCCAGCCGAAAAGCTAAGAACGCCAGTATTGGCAATCGTTACTGCGCTGGAGCCGTTGAATGAGCCGCCAGATAGTCCAGTACCAATAGTAAGGGCGTTGGGAGTTTGGGCAGTAATCGTTCCGCTGCCGCCCAAAGCAACGCTAGTGCCATTGAACGTAACGCTAGAGTTCGTAAGCCCACTATTCGGTATTGTGGCATTGATCTGGCTCGGTGCAATGCTGATAGCGGTATTACTAGCAGCAGTTAATTGACCTTGTGCATTAACCGTGTACGTTGGAACGCTTGATGCAGAACCGTAAGAACCAGCGGTAACTGCTGTGTTGGTAATGCTGAAAGTAAAAGCATTTAATGTCAGTCCTGTGCCAGCAAAATAAGTTGCTGAAGTGCTGAATTGCGACCAAGTGATGGGCGTAGTGCCTAAAGTGCCGCCTGGTTGAACATAGCAATACCATGCCGAGCCAGCTTGTATCCCAGATTCTACAAAACAGATCGCAGAAACATACTGGTTGTAAGTATTGGCATCAGACGCATAAGTCCATGCACCGCTAGAAGCAATGTAAATGCCGTTATTCGCTTGGGTTGATTGGTTCTTGACCAAAACCCGTGAGCCAGCAGTTACAGAAATAGTGTCAATGGTCTGCAAGCCAGACAGCGTGATATTGGCTGTCGTAGCGCACAGAACAGGCTGCTTCCAAGATAGGCCAGCGGCAGTAGCATCAACGTAGAGTTTGTTTGCTATGTCGGTGTTGCCTACTGGAGTCGTTGATACAGTCCCTGTGGTCGTAGCCATCGAGGTAAAAGTAGCAGCAGCAGGGACAGAACCACCAATAACTGAGCTATTGATAGTGGAATTTGTGATTGTCAAACCCGATTGAACAGGGTTGACAGAAGCATAAAAGGGCTGACCCTGACCGATAAACGTATTGAACGAATTATCCAAATTAAACAGAGCCTGGACGGGCAAGATGTTTTGGTCAACGGTCTTATTTGGGCCAGCCATTTTTTTCCTTACGATTGGTCAACCATTGGCGTTACATACACCAGATTAGTACCAGTAGCAGCAATCGCTGTAACGTAGCAGGGGGCTTGACTATTAATGGGAGGGCAAGCAATGACAATAGGTGTTTCCATTAAGCCTGGAAGCACAAAGTCACCGAAAGTTCCATCGCCAGGCAATGCCGCCACATCTGTTGAAATCGTGCTGAACTTGATCGCCACGTTTGCAGAGCCAGTATTAAGGCAAGAAACGTAGTTTATTTGATCTGGAGTGTTAGCTTTCAAAGCAACAGCAGAGTGGGCGCTAGTACCAACGGACAAGCCGAGGGTGCTACCGCCTAGTCTGATTACGGACATATTTGCCATGATTAGACAGCCGTTACAGGTGCAGGGCCTTCCAAACGGGTAATTTGGATGGTGTAAACGCCAGTAGAAGGAATAACAGCAGAGCCAGTTACGTTGGCAAACTGGATGGTCAGCACGTTAGCAGCCAAGCAATCAGCTTCAGCAACCACGATACCAGCAATTTGCGAACCATTCAAACCCAACACAACAACGATGTCAGTCGTTTGCAAGCCAGGCAAAGCAAATGTTTGGGCAGCGGTAGTGTTAGCAGCAACAGCAACAGGCGTTAATGAAGGCTGAATATAGAAAGTTTCGTGGGAATTGCCACGGGTGATAGTCGTAGATGACATTTTGAGTCCTTTGCAAAAGGTTTGTTAATTGTAGCTTTAAAAGCAGAAAAAGCCACCCCTTGTGAGGATGGCTTCTCCCTACTTCATTTCAGATCACAGCAAAGGGTTGCTGAAATCGTAGCAGTAGACGTACACGTCAACAGTTGCACCAGCCACGGGAGTGGTCAAAGTGGTCACGTTGACATACAGCGTTTGCGTGGTCAAAGCGGTAGCAGAAGAAGTAGGAGCAGTCACCGACACGCCTTGAGGAGTGGTCAAGTTAGCACGAGTGATTGAGCCATACAAGCTAGAACCGCCAGAAGTGGTAGAGATACCAACGTCCAAACCAGTAGTCGTGCCAACAGAAGCGCCATTGGCGTTCAAGTTAGTAACGATCAAAGATTGGGGCAAGAACACGCCAGTATTGATAACGCTGACGGGGTAGCTAGCAGTAGTGTTGGCAGACAAGCCAGACAGAGTTGCAACCAAACGCAAGGCTTGGTTAGTCAACACGTTCTGTGGGTGTGCCGATACTGTGGTTGATGGTCCTGGATTAGCCATTTTGAATATCCTTTCTTAATTAAGCTGCAACACGGCAAGCGAGTTCGGGGTACAGGGGCGCCCAGCCATACAGCACGTCCAAACGGGTAGGAATGGAGTCGTTGTTGATGGTGTATTGACGCACAACACGCATAGACAAGCCAACTTCCTTATCGGAAGCACGACCAGCGAAATGGACGCCATCAGGCAATTCCAAGTCAGCCACAGCCAAGGTATAAGCATTGCGGTGCATCATGATGTTCTGGGGTGAGGTCACGCCAGTATTGTTGAAGGCCGTAATGTTGGGGCTGTTGTAGCTGGTCACTTGCACGTTTTGGAACTGACCCGACACAATAATGGCGGGGCTGATGTTCACGGTAGTAGCAGAAGTGCCAACGGTAGTGGTGCTGTTAACAACGAAGTTACGCAGCTTGCCATAAGACTGACGGTTTTGTGGGTTGACTGCGTACACACCAGGGATGGTGAATACATCGCCAGCGTTCAGCGTAGAAGCTGTGGAAGCGGTCAACGTCACGTTAGAGCTAGAAGCCCAACCAGAAGTCAACACACCAGCAGAGCTAGTAGAGGCCAAAGTGATAGCAATGGTGTTAGCAGACCAAGAACCGAAGGTTTGCGAAACCACGTTTTGGTCAAGTTTCCAGTTCATGCCGCCAGAGTCACGGCCCATCAAACCTTTGCGATATTGCTCGCCAATTGCTTCTTGAGGCACAAACAGACCCTTCAAGCTATCAACGATAGTTGCAGAGGTGAAAGGCTCAACAATCATCGAACGGCGACCGTCACGGGGTGCGCCTTCGCTGTCCAGATAAGCAGCGCCAGTCAAATAGGTAATCAGACCAGTAGGAGGAGTACCAGCAGTACCAACGATATTATAAGTATTAAGCGCAGCGGTATTCAAACCGTCACGGTCAATCTTATTAGCAATAGCGGCAACAGCGGGTTTCAATACTCGGTCAGAGAACATATCCAACGACAACGCCAAATCTTGAGTGGTGAATTGGGTGTCAACGTGGAACTGAGTGGACAAGGTGACAGGCACGCTGGTTTCGTTGAAATCTTCAACATTCAGAGCAGGGCCAGTAGTACCAATGAAACGACCAGGTTTACGGACGTTCACGGTATTACCAATCTTGCCGCCGACAACAGCGAACTGGTCATCATAGTTACGGTCGACTTCCGAGGTGAAAGTCAATTCATTCTCCAAAACCATCAACGCTTCGTTGGTGATCTTGGAAATCGTGAGCAAATTATTTGCCATTTTGATATTCCTTAAAAAAGATTAAAAATTAACGGATTTTTCCCGCTTTTCTAGCAGCTTTCCAATCCGCATATGTTCCATGAAATTTACCATCGGTACTCATGCCAACATCTGGAACTGAATTAGCCGCCCTGATAGGCGAAATAGGTTCAGGTGCTTTACTTCTCGCAACAACGGGTTCAATTCGCTTAGTTTCGGGCTGTTTAGCCTCCAACCTTGCTTCCAATTTCCCCAACTCACGCAATGCCTGTCGTGTAGACCCACCAGTAATCTTTTTAGCGATCTCTGGGTTTTCAGCCAAGTGATAAAGGATTTGAGGCCCAACATCACTCTCCAAAATTGCATCCCTAATGTCATCGTTTACAACAACATCACTAGAAGCGATCATTTCCTCATAATCAGGCAATGTGGCTTTAGCTTGCTCTAACTTAATCTGCCAGCTTTGAATCAGCTTTTGGCGTTCCTCATTAGCCTTACGCTCTGCTTCTTGCTTGTCACGATTCAACAAGGCTTGCTCTGCGCTCCATTCTGCCAATGCCTTTGCGTATTCAAAAGCATCAGTAAACTGGTCAGGCTTCGGTTCTTCGTCCACCTTGGCTGGCGCTTGAGGCGCTACCTTAGCTTCCAAATCCCTCAGCCTAGCTTCCAAGGCTTCCCGAGCTTCACGTTCACGTTGCGCCTCTTGGCGTGCCGCTTCACGTTGCTTGGTAATCTCTGAAAACCGCTTTTCGAGTTTAGGATTTTGTTTCCTTTCCTCCGGCTGCGTTGCTTCCTCAATAGCCTCTGGCTCACTCTGCGGCGCTTCCTCTGTCGGCTCGGGAGTTTGCTCAACCGCCTCGACAGGTGCTTCCACAGCTAAACCAAGTTTTTGACTATAAAAGTCGGCTGCGTTCTCGCTAGTCAATAAATTGCCAGCTTCTTTCTCACTTGACATAGGTTTCCCTAAGAATTAACCCAGTTAACCTAACTGGTAAGGTTTGTGTAAATATACACTAAATAGCTCTGTCTGTTGCATTCCATAATGCTTCATGTTCAGACCGTTTATCTATATCAGCCAGCATCAAAGCTAACTGTGCACGCATTTCTTCAATTTGAAGCTGCGTTTGTGTCTTAATAATCGTGTCGTGCGCTTGCGTATCAGTCCGCATTTGCACATCGTGGCGGCGTTCAGCATCACGCATTTCAATATCGTGCGCTTTGGCGGTCTGTTTCAGCAATTCACGCTTGGTTTCATTATCTTGCTTAACTTGCTCAATATCTTGACGCTGTTTAACCATCAATTGCATGGCTTGTAGCTGCTGAGTAAGTTGCTGAACTTGCTGCTGTGAAGCCGCCAATTGCATTTGAACCTGTGGCGGCACGTCCGATTTGTCATCAATATGCGCCAGCGGATTATTAGCAGCCAAGCGGTCAGCAATAATTTCAGCGCCAGGGAAGTCCATGTTGCGGAACACCAAATCGCCAATGGTCTGGAACAATTGCTCATTACCACCAATCAGCGGCATCATGGCATCAACTGCTTCTTGGCGTTTGGAGTTGTAGCCTGGGCCAGTATCCATAACCACGTCATATTGCCCAACCGACATATCGTGCAGAACACGGTAAACGCCAGCTTCATCGCTTGTTGGTTGGTTAATAGCCACCAAATCAGGCTTGCCATCATCCCCAATTATTCGCATGACACGGTGCGTGTCGTAAATGCTAGGAATCATGCCCAAAATAATCTTGGCGGTGTGTGCAATTGACTTTGTAAGGTTGTCGTAAAAGTCAAAATTGGACAGATCAACCTGCTGTTGCTGTCCGTTCAGAGCTTTGCCGGACATATTGCCTGGCAGTTGCTGTGAAGGGTCAAAGATGCCCATCAGGGTCGTAATATCCTGATTGATAGCGCCCAAAGCGGTCATTACGCCAGTTGGAGGCGGCTCAGGCTGGAGGCGCTGCGGTGCTGGCGCTGGATTGCCATCAATGTCGGTCTGTTTGTAGCGCAACAGCGGGAACGACTTGATGTTAGCCGCTGCCCATTCGCTTTCATGGCCCTCATCTTGGCCTTCAGCAAGCAGCCATTTGGCCTTTGGAGCCAGCGCAACAGACTCAGTAAGGGTAGTCTGCCAGAAGTTATACATACGCTGTGCGTCTTTAGCGTGGCGCACCATGCCGAATTTCTTGCGCTTGTCACCAATAACAACGTGGCGACCATAAACAGGCACAACAGGGATGTAATCGCCTGGAATGTCACGCTCTTCAATAATGTCGTAAGCGGTGATTTTCTTCCACTTGATCTGCTTTTTGATGGTTTTGCGCTCTTTAATCACTTCTAGGCCAGAAGCCTCAATGCGCTCAAAGAAATTGTCACCATCATCAAAGCGGCTAGACCCATCGCTCAACAGATAAAGGGTTGCTGGTTTGCGCTCAACGTAGAAATACTCAGCAATGCGAATATCCTCTTTGGTAATCCATTCTGATTGCGTGTCGCCTGTGCCACGTTGGGTGAAACTAGAGCCATCGTCTAAATCAGGATACATATCCCGAAACTTCTCTTTGCTCATCATGCTGGTAATCAGCACTTTTTCAGCGTCAGAACCGTCTATGCGCTCAGAATTAGGGTCAAAGTAGACCGTGAATGGGTTAGGGATAGCATCGATGTAGATTTCTTGGTCAAAGCTATCATCTTTGCAGTATTTGGTAATCAGACGCCAGAAACCCCAACCCATGCGAACAGCGTGGTCAAAAGCGGTGTCGTAGGCATTGTCAGCATTAGATTGCGTTTCAATGTGGCGAATGATGCCTTCTACGACTTGTGCGGTCTTAAAGTCTGCTTCAGAATTGCAAGCGTGAACTTTGGCCCGTGGGCGCTGTTGGCGCTGCTGATTAGTGACTTGGCGGCAATAACCATCCAGCTTATTGATGGTAAGAACAGGGCGGGATTCAAGATTTCGGGAGTTTTGTAAGTCTACGGGCCATTGGTCACCGCCGGAGACAAACTTCAAATCTTCTAAGGCTTCCTGACGGTTCATGGTGTCAGAGTCATTGCACCACTTGAGGAACTGTTTAGCCTCAGTAATGATTTCGGGTTCTTGACCGCCGTAAGGAATATCTTGTGCCATTAGTTCATCCATCCTAAAGGTTGACCGTAGCCCTGTGGCTGCGTTCTAACTGGTTTGCGCTGCCGAGGTTCATTCACCATCAAACCAAGCATCCGAAACGCATCAGCCCCGTGGCTGTATTGGTCGTGAACAGGCGTTTTGCTAAATGCTTTGGTATCTGGGTCAACTTCGTAACGGTAATGCCGTAAGCATTGTAGCCCATCGTAGCAATTTTCCCTATCAAACCAGCAGTTCCTGAATAGTGTACGGGCTGCGTTAATACTGTCAACTATGGGCGTTTTTGGGATGATTTTGGTCTTATATCCAGCCGCACGCACAATCTGCTCAATTGACCGTCCATTAGCTGCAAGCGTTCTGTTCTCAGCGTCATGTGGCAGCCATAGCGTGTCATACACATAACCAAACGTCTGCATCTTTGCCAGATACTCAGAAATAGTCTTTTGGCTGTCTTCCACATATCGGATAAGCCGAGTCTCCATGCCAATAAACTGCACAAACCAAATAGCAGTAGCGTCAGACCAACCCAAATCAAAGACAGCATGAACTGGTTTATTTGGGTCATAGTTAACCTTTGTTATCCGGCCTTCTAAGTCTGCCATCTGCATTTCACGGGCAAAGATAGCACCGTCCACAGTTTGGCGGCACAAACCTTCCCAGACCGTGTTATACGCCTCAATATCCCTAGCCTTGAGGGAATCCTTCTCCAAGACCAGCGTTTCGGGAAACCAAGGGTTATCTGACCAGTTAATTTTCTGGACAACAGAGCCAGCCGGAGGATTCAGCACAAACCGCTGGTAAGTTTCGTCTGACTCTAACTCTGGGTTAAAACTAATCCAAATCTCAGACTTTTCCTTACGAATGGTAGGAATCAACACATCCCAACTGAACTTAGAAACCGTGTTGGCTTCCTCTACCCAACAGATTGTCGAGCCTTCGTTACTTTTTACGTTGGCGACATTGTTCTTCAAGCCCACAAAATTGAACTCAGAGCCGTTTTTGCCTCTGATCTGTGATTGGGTGATTTCGTAGAACCCATGCAGATTCAGTAACTCGATCTGGTCACATAGCAGCTTGTGAACAGAATCCTTCATGGAGGTCATATATTCACGGGCGCATAGCACTCGATGTGGCTCTTTAGCCGCTTTAATTAGCAGGGCTTTTGCTATTGAGTGAGACTTACCGCCGCCTCGACCGCCATATAAAACACGATAACGTGCATATTCCGGCACGAACAAGCATTGCAGCTTGACAGGAAATTCAGCGTTCTGAATTATCGGCGTCATCAGGCTTCACAAAAGTAACTTGAATACCAGCTAACAATGGTGCGCCATCAGCACCAGTAATTTCTGTCTTAGTCTGCTCACGATACTTTTTAGGGAATCGTGCAGCCATAGAACGTGACCATAATGAGGCGTTCAATTTAGGGCCTTCTTTGGTTTCTACCATGTAAGCATAAGCCTGATTTTCCCACCAAGCCTGTTCAAAACTCTTAGCATCTTCCAAGGCTTGCGAAAATTCGGGAAAACGATCACGCCATTCATATAATGTGCGAACTGGTGTATTTAAATCAGCACATATTTGCTCAATCGACTTGCCGAGCTTACCCAACTCTATTACCTGCTCACAATAGGCAGGGTCATAGAGGCTTGGTCTACCAACAGGTCGTTTTACTTCAGTCATTGATTGCATTGCCGTTCATATCTTGTATCTTCAAAATGTCTTCATTGCCAGGAAAGATCACAAAGTTTCGTGTACCTTCTCCAGCATTTCTACTGCTTTGATCTAAGTATTTGATACCTGGAATACCTGCTTGTTGCAATGTTTGTGATGCTGCTTGAGGTGAACCAAGTTTTTTATATAAAGATTCACCATTTAAATCTAAAGGTTGTTTTGGTAAATTTGTGCTTCCACCTTGCAATGCGTCTAGCAAAGCATCACTATAAGCATCAACTTGTTTTTTATCAACGTTGTAACCTAAATCTTTAAAAACATTTTGGACTTCTGGATGTTGTTGACTTAAAGGTTTGTCCCAATCCAACATCTTGTCAACGTGTTTGTCTGGCAAGTCAATCTTGTATAAATTGCCAGGGTCAACAGATTTCTGATCTCTCATTTCCATTACATGATCGTACTCATCAGCGGCATTTTGGCCTTTTTCTGACTTGAACTTTCTGTAAGCGCC
>Ga0316222_1004786_pt1 | contig 12037 bp, 9 predicted proteins | sample TBH18011metaG_FD_206008 | JGI IMG/M metagenome (GOLD analysis project Ga0316222, IMG submission 206008) | Freshwater microbial communities from Trout Bog Lake, Wisconsin, USA - TBH18011 | ecosystem: Environmental > Aquatic > Freshwater > Lake > Hypolimnion/Profundal zone | place: USA: Wisconsin... | reverse complement strand
GGTTGCCAGTGCGGCTTATTTGGATACATCGGATGGTGCTTTGACTTGTTTGCGTTCTGCCATGGCCAGTTGCACGAGCTTGCCGGGCAACAGCACCGCATAGTAGAGACCGACGAAGGGAGACGCCAGAAACAAGGCCACATTCTGCAGGTGATTGCGCTTCTTGTTCGATGATTCAGGAATTGGGGTCATGACTGTATTGAATGTAAATGCGTTAGCTAAGCGAGCCGACCATGGCCAACCGCGTTAAAGGTGCCGTGCACCCATTCCAGCCTAAGCACCGGTGACTGTCAATGACTTAGCTTGCAGTTTTAGCTATATAGGAATATTCCTATGGCAAAACTCATCGACTTCCTATAGCAAGGCAGGTTGGGCCTTGCAATAATGTATCGGGTGTTAACTTTCGCCGACCAAGTCGTCACAAAATTCCCCGGAAGGACCTTGATATGAACCCCACGTTTTTTAGCCCAGCCAAGTTCCTGAAAATCGCCATCCCGGTGCTTGGCGCGACCCTGCTGAGTCTGTCGTTCCATGCCACGGCTGCCGACGCCATCGACGCGGATGCAGCGCTGGCCTTGGCCAAAAAGAACGATTGCACAAAGTGCCATGCCATCGACAAGGTCAAAAAAGGTCCCGCTTACAAGAAGGTGGCAGCCAAGTACAAAGGCAAGGCGGATGCTGCAGACCAGGTGTTGAAGAGCATCACCACCGGTCCCAAGGTCAAGTTGGAAGACGGATCTGAGGAAACCCACAAGATCATTGATAGCAAAGATCCCAAGGCTATCAAGAACCTGATCGACTGGATTTTGTCGCAGTAGTTGCGATCGGTTTTGAGGATCCGGGCGGGCACAGGTTGACTCCTGTGACCGCCCTTTTTTTTCGTCCGTACCTCGGACCGACGGCTCAATATAGGACTTTTCCTATGTCCAATCTCATCGGTTTCCTATATCCGTCGGAACAGCGCGTCGCGACAATGTCCTGTGCGTAAACCTTCGTAAACCTGAGTCGTAATCAAAAATTCTTCGGAAAGTACTGACATGAAATCCAACCTGTTCTCACCCGCCAAGCTGTTGAAAATCGTCGCTCCTCTCGCAGTGGTGGCCTTGCTGGGAGTTTCTGCCAGCGCTTTTGCGGAAGTGGATGCAGATGCAGCGATGGCCCTGGCCAAGAAAAACGATTGCTTCAAGTGCCACGCCATCGACAAGACCAAGAAGGGTCCTGCCTACAAGAAGGTCGCTGCCAAATACAAGGGCAAGACCGCTGAAGGCGAAGAAAAAATCCTGAAGAACATCACCACGGGCCCCAAGGTCAAGCTGGAAGATGGCACGGAAGAAGAGCACAAGATCATTGATAGCAAAGATCCCAAGGCCATCAAGAACCTGATCGACTGGATTCTGTCGCAGTAAGAGCCGGTCCCACTTCAGCCCGGTCATCTTTTCTCCCCCTGCAGCAGGTTCAAAAAATAAATGAAACACAATCGTTTGGTTCTCTGGCTTCTGGCTGGTATCTTCAGCCTCTTCGGAGCCTTGACTCTTGTACCTGCTGCGGCGGCAACGGCCCCCAAGGCTGCTGCTGCCCAGGCTGAGCCCAGCCTGGACAACGCCACCTGCCTGAGTTGCCATGATGGCAAAAAAGGCAAGGTAGAAATGCCTGGTGTCGGTGGCGAGGCGCACACCGTGCGGACTGTGAGCAACAGCAAGTACGGCAAAAGCGTGCACGCCAAAATGCAATGCGTGGCCTGCCACAAAGACATCGTAGACAGCGCCGCTCCGCACAAGCGCAGTGCTGAAAAGTCGCCGGATTGCGCCGACTGCCATCAGAAGCTGTGGGAAGAGGCCAAGAAGGCCGGCGTGACGGGCGAAAAATCCCGTCTGGAACTGGTGGTCAAAAACATCGAGGCCTACAAGAAATCGTTCCATGCGCAGCCCGATAAGGACGTGCCTTCACTGCCCAAGGCCACATGCACCCAGTGTCATGACACCCATGCCTTCAATGTGCCCGCAGACAAAACGTCGCCGGAATATGCCGAGTGGCGCAAGGACGTTCCTGCCCTGTGCGGTAGCTGCCACGATGACCAACTGGAAACCTACCAGGGTTCCATCCACGGCAAGGAAATACTGGAAAAGAACAACAACAAGTCGGCTGTCTGTATCAATTGCCACACCACACACGAAATCTCCAGCACCTCGCTGAATTCGTTCAAGCTGCTGGTGACCGAGGCCTGCGGCAGCTGCCACAAGGAAAACCTCGCCTCCTATCGTGACACCTACCACGGTCAGGTCAACAAACTGGGCGGTGGTGACACGGCCAAATGCTACAACTGCCACGGCAGCCACGGCATCCTGGCGGTCAACGATCCCAAATCGAAGGTCAGCCCGGAAAATCGCCTCAAAACCTGCCAGGCCTGCCATGACGGCAAGAAGCGCGAACTGGCGACTGCTGGCTTTGTCAGCTTCGGCCCGCACGCCAATGCCCATGACTTTGCCAAGTACCCGCAAATGTGGATCGTCACCAAGTTCATGCAGGGCCTGCTGATTCTGGTGTTCGCCTTCTTCTGGGCGCACTCAGGCCTGTGGTACTACCGCGAATGGCAAGAGCGCAAGACACGCGTGGTGGTTCCGCATGTGCGTATCGATGGAATTGCCCATGAAGAGAAATTCTTTCAACGCTTCCCCGTCGGCTGGCGCATTGCCCACTTGGCCTTTGCCCTGATCACCATGACCCTGGTGCTGACCGGAACCTCGGCCCTGTTCTCGCAAACGGCGTGGGCACCGGTGGTGGCATCCCTGCTAGGCGGAACCCATGGCCTGGCCATCATCCACCGGGTTGCGGCCAGCCTGTTCGTCAGCATCTTCGCCATCCACTTTGTGTATGTGATGCAGAGCCTGTTGCGCGACAAGACCTTCCGCTGGTTCGGCCCCAATTCGCTGATCCCCAACTGGAAAGATCTGGCGGACTGCATCGGTATGTTCAAGTGGTTCCTCGGCATGGGCCCCAAGCCCCGCTTTGAACGCTGGACCTACTTTGAGAAGTTTGACTACTGGGCCGTGTTCTGGGGTGTGTCCATCATCGGTAGCAGCGGCTTGATGTTGGCCTTCCCGACCGTGACCGCCAAGTTCCTGCCAGGCTGGGTCTTCAACGTAGCCACCGTGGTGCACGGCGAAGAAGCCTTCCTTGCTGCAGTGTTCCTGTTCACAGTGCACTTCTTCAACAACCATTTCCGCCCAGACAAACTGCCACCGCCCGACATCGTCATGTTCACCGGCGTGCAGTCCCTGGAAGAGTTCCGTGCAGACCACCCGGCACAGTACCAGCGCTTGCTGGATTCGGGTGAGCTTGAGAAGCTGCTGGTGGATGGTCCATCACAGCCCATGACCCGCAGGTCCAAGATCCTGGGCCTGGTATTGATCGCCGCTGGCTTGACTCTGTTGGTGCTCGTCATCAATGGGTTCATCACTGGCCTGGAACATTAGGGTTTGGTTAGAGAGTCACATGGGCCCCGGTGCCGGGGCACAACGTTTGGAAAGATGGAAATGAAACTCTTGCGACTGTTATTGGTGTGGTGTGTGGCCCTTGGAGCACTGATGTGCGGCCCGGCGGCTTGGGCGGCGGATACGCCGCAGGACCTCGTTCTCAAGGGGGACGCGACTTGTACGGCTTGCCATGACGAAGCGGATGGCCCCGAACTGCTGGCCATCGGAAAGACCCGACATGGAACACAAGCTGACACCCGTACGCCGACCTGCACCAGCTGTCACGGCGACAGCACGGAGCACGTGGGCTACAAGGGTTCGGGCAAACGCCCCCATCCTTCTGTGGTGTTTGGCGCCAAGTCTGTCAACACGGCCGACGCCCGCAACGGCGCCTGCCAGGACTGCCACGTCAAGGACTCCAAGCGATCGCATTGGGAGGGCAGCACCCACCAGGCACGCGACGTGACCTGTGCGGCCTGTCACAAGGTGCATGCGGCCAAAGACCCGGTGCGTGACAAGCGCACCCAGTCTGAAGTCTGCTTTGCCTGCCACAAGGAACAGCGCAACCTTATCAACAAGCCTTCGCATCACCCGATAGCCGAAGGAAAGATGTCCTGCTCGGATTGCCACAACCCGCATGGCTCCACCGGCCCCAGCCTGATGAAGCGCAACAGCGTGACCGAGACCTGCTACACCTGCCACATGGAAAAGCGCGGTCCCTTCGTGCACAACCATCAGCCGGTGAATGAAGACTGCTCGACCTGCCACAACCCGCACGGCACCGTGACCGAAAGCCTGCTGAAATCGCGTCCGCCCTTCCTGTGCAATAGCTGCCACACGCCACACGGTCCGATCCAGCCGGCACTGGTCAATGGCTCGGCACTGGCCGGCTCTTCATCGGGTTGGTGGACTCCGACCGTGATAACCCAGGGCAAATCCTGCGTGAGCTGCCATGCGCTGATTCACGGCAGCAACAACCCCAGCGCCGCTGGCCAACGCTTCTTCCGTTGAGATGATGGAAAGATCATGAAAACACGTGAACAACTATTCGGTTTCCAACAGAAACTTCTGGTGCTGGCTTTGCTGGCAGCCTTTGGCCCGGCACATGCCGCTGATGATGAGGTCGCCAAGCTCATCAAGCCCGACACGGCAAGCATCAGTGCCGGAGCTGCGGTAGCCGGGGCTTTTCGCCCCAACGGCAGCCTGTTTGGCCAATACAACGGCTGGGCCAATAACAGCAGCGCTGTACTGCTGGATTTCGATCTGATCCAGCGCAACGACGAAACCGGTACTTGGGTGACTGCGGCAGGCCGCGACCTCGGCCTGGACAGCCGCGAACTCAGCCTGGGCAGCCAGCGCCAGGGAGCCTGGAAGGTATCGCTGGACTACAGTGAGCTGGTTCGTCACGACCCGCGCACCCTCAACACCGGCCTGCAGGGCATTGGCAGCAGCCAACTCACGGTCAACAGCCTGGCCGCCACCGGCACCGGCGCCAACCAGAATCTGGACATCAAGCGAACGAGCTACAGCCTGGGCCTGGAAGACTGGATCACGCCGGGTGTGTCGGTGGAGCTCAGCGTCAAGAGCGAAGACAAAGCGGGCGCCCGACTCAGCGGTGTGGGCGGCTATTGCGGCCCGGTAGTTCCAAGTGCCTTTTGTGCTATTGCCAGCGGCGGACTGTTGATGCTGGCCGAGCCCATCACGTCGAACACGCAGCAACTCGAAGCCAAGCTCAACTGGGTCGGAACGGGCTACAGCCTGACAGCCGGTTACTACGCCAGCTTGTACCGCAACGACAAGAACGCCACGCAGATCAGCGGCATCAACGGCAACCTGAGTAACCTGAGTAACCTGAGTGCCTTGTTGTCGCAGCCGGTTTCCCAGGCACCGGACAACCAGGCCTATCAAATGTATTTGTCGGGCACCTACAAGCTCACGCCGACGATAAATACCACCTTCCACTACGCAGCCACCCACGCCACGCAGAGCGACAGTTTCGCATCATCGGGTACCCCGGCTGCTGCCGGTCTGCCTTCCAGCCTCAATGGGGTGGTGGACAGCACCCTGGCGCAACTGGGTGTGACGGCAAGGCCAATGCCCAAGCTCTCGCTGTTGGCCAATGTGCGTTATGAAGACATTGCGGACAACACACCGCACGCGCTCTACGGCGGCACTTATTCCAACCAGACCAACTCGTCCACCAAGACCAACAGCAAGGCCGAGGCGACCTATCTGTTCCCTGAGAACTACAGGGCCACTTTTGGCGTGGACTACAACTGGACCAAGCGCAAGTTGCCGGACGTGGGCAGCACCCTGTTGCTCATTCCAGGGGACTCGCTGACTTCGATTCGCGAGACAACCAATGAGCTGGTGTATCGCGCCGAGCTGCGTAAAGCCCTGACAGACAGCCTGAACGCCACGCTGGTCTACTCGCAAAGCCGGCGCGATGGCAGCCACTGGATCAACCTGGCTGCCACCACTTCTGCCTATCCCAACACCTACCAGCCCTTGCGCTATGTCGATGTGACTGCCGGAGGTGTATTCCCCACCACCATGATGGACCGCAACCGTGACAAAGTGCGGGTTCTGTTGGATTGGGCTGCGTCCGACGCACTGTCCCTGCAGTTCAATGGTGAGACTGGTCATGACGTTTATTCCGCTCCGAATAACGCTGCGGGTTTGAAATCGGCCAACACCTTCGCCCTGGGCGTGGACGCCAGCCTGGCGGTGACCGACGACTGGAAGCTCACTGGCTTTGTCAACTATGGCGAGCAGCTCATGAATGTGAGTCAAACCGCCGGCTATATCGCCCGTCTAAATAACATCACTACCAACTACGGCGTAGGTGTGGCGGGCAAACTCAGCGGCAAGACCGAAGTGGGCGGCGACCTCAGTTACCTGGATGACAACAATGCCTATGGTCTGGGTTCGGGCAACTCGGCTGCCCCCGGTGTGCTGCCGGATGTGAGCTACAACACCATAGCATTGAAGCTGTTTGCCAAATATGCACTGGACAAGCAATCCGATGTGCGGGTTGACCTGGTGCACCAAAACATTACGTTTCATGATTGGGCATGGGGCTCCGCTAGTACGCCCTATGCCTATTCAGACAATTCCACCGTATCCATGCAACCTAACCAGATCGTGACTTATTTGGGAGTGAAGTATGTATACAGACTCAAATAAACCACCGGGTGGGGTAGGCAGTAGAGAACATGGTTTGCAGTGTAATTTTTTTAAACGAGGTATGAAAATGAAACGTACGCTTATACGGCTCGGCCTTGCGGCGCTGGTCTCATCAGCGCTATTCGGTTGCGGCGGCGGTGGCAGTGACGGCGTCAGTGGCGCCAACGGAACGACCACGACGGTCCAGATCAATCCGCCCACGCCCACGTCCACCGTTCTCCTCAATAGCGTGACGCCGTCAACGGCGCAGGCTGCGGCTTGGCAGGCATTGCAGCCCAAGATAACGGTGACGGGTGTCACCATTAACAGTCCGCCGGTTGTGAAATTTTCGGTGACCGATGCCAATGGCAACGCCTTGGTCGGTCTTGGCAATCAGTCGAAATCCGCCACGGCTACCATGGCTGGCCTCACCAATCTCAGCTTTACGCTGGCCAAACTGGTGCCAGGCGTAGGTGCTGCGCCCAGCAAATGGGTGAGCTATCTGGTCACCAAGCCTGTAACCGTTGCGCAAGCGGCTGGCACGGTTGCCGCGACCGAATCCTGTACTGCGGACCTGAAGTGGTGCGGTACGTACCCCACCGTCGACAAGGAAGGCACGCTGGTTGACAACAAGGATGGTACCTATCAGTACACCTTTGCCCGCGACATCAAGCAAGCTGCCACCATTGTTAACAGTCTGACAGATTCGCCCACTGGCCTGAAGTACAAGGCCGATCTGGGTGACCTCAGCTATGACGCCTCCTTGACCCACCGACTGGGCGTCATCATCAACGGTGCGGCGCCCGGTACGGGCAGCAACACGCCTGGTGCCACCACGGTAGTGCCTGGTGTCAATATGGCCCTTGCAGGCAATTTGGTGTACGACTTCCGTCCCGATGGTGGTGCTGTCACTGCGACCCGCAACGTTGTGGATATTGCCTCCTGCGCCTCCTGCCACAACGGCAAGGGCATTGGACATGGCAACTCGCGCAGGGATCCCAACCTGTGCGTGACCTGCCATACGGACCAGATCAAGTATGGATTCAATGTCGAGTCCAAGCGTATCAGTCCCTTGGTGCTGGATATCACTACCAACACGGCGGTGCTCGATGGTCGTGCTGTCGGCAATTACCCAAACATGGTGCACAAGCTCCACATGGGTAACAAGCTGCATTTGACGGGTTACGACTTCAACTCCAATTCGATCGGACAATTCAACAACGTCAATTGGGTTCAGGATCCACGCGATTGCACCAAGTGCCATAGCGGTGTGACGCCGACCGACCCCAACCAGGCTGTGAAGACCAAAGACGGCGACAACTGGAAGAACAATCCCAGCCAGTTGGCTTGCGGTTCCTGCCATGACAACATCAGCTTTACAGCGACTGCAGCAGAAACGACGGCTGGTATCACGGCGTCTGGTTTGGTACCCCATAAGGGTGGTGCAGCGGCCGACGACAGCACCTGCGCATCCTGCCATGCACTCAGTATTAGCGGTGCTGCGAACAGCGGTGTCAAATCGCCTATCGATATCGACCACAGCGCTGAAACGCCTACGGCTAATAATCCTAACGTCATCACCGGCATCTCGACGATTTCTTACCAAATCAAGAGTGTCGCGGTAGATGCTGTGACCAGGGTGCCAAGCATTACCTTCCGTATCCTCAAGGATGGCGTGCCGGTGACCAGCTTTGCAACGCCAACGGTAGCGCAGAGTGCGACCACGGGTGTGAATGCGGTAGTTTCCACTGCCACTGCACCGTTCCAGGCAATCCCCGGATTCTCGGGTGGCCCGAGCTTCTATATCGCCTATGCCGTTCCGCAAGATGGCGTAACTGCTCCGGCTGATTTCAACACCTACCAAAGTGTCAGTTTGACCAATCTATTGGTTACCAGTGGATATCCCAAGGCAGGCACCCTGTCGGCTGCGGATGCCAATGGCTACATGACCGCAACGTTGACCGGTAGCTCGGGTCAGGTGGTGACTACTGCGCCTACCACGGCAGTTGCCTGCCCGAATGTCGCCACCAGCACGGCTGCCGGATATTGCGCCAACCCCACGCTGATCAAGGTACCGACCAATGCGCAGATGGCGACCGGCATCATGCTCGGCAACTTTACGCAGGTGGCGTTTACGGCGGGTGATACTGCGACGTTGACGGCCAAGTACAACCTGACCAATGGCACGGTGAGCAAGGGCCTGGTGATCAAGGCGCGTCTCGCCAAGTTGGAAGCGACGGGATACACCGGTCGCCGCGTAGCGGTGCAAACCTCCAAGTGCGATGCATGCCACGAACAATTGGGCCTGTCAGTTGTTATTCACAGTGGTGATCGAAATGACCCGACCGCTTGCGCCATGTGCCATAACACCAGCCGTACCAGCAGTGGTTGGGCAGCCAATGTCAGCACCTATATCCATGCCCTTCACGCAGGAACGAGTACCGGTGTGGGCGGAGCTGGCCCGGTCTATTCCGTGGGCAAGCGCGTGATTCCGTTTAGTTGGCACGCCTCGGCGTCCGATGACATGAGCAAGATCGTGTACCCGGGCATCTTGAAGAACTGTGCAAACTGCCATGTGCCCAATGCGGTGAACTATGGTGTCAACGGTGCTACTCTGCAGCCCAACCTGCTGTGGGCCACGGCTGCTTCTGGTGTCCTCAAGGACGACAGGTCCACGACTGCAGTTCCTAACCTGTATCCGAACCTGCCACATGACACGGCTACACCGCCAAATCAGGTGTACGTGTTCCCGTCGGTTGCTGGCACAAACTACGGCAATGTGATGAGCTTCACACCAGAAGGCTCGGTGGTTCCAAGGGTGCAGACCTCAGCCACGGGTACGGGCTACGCCCAAGGCACTACGGGTTGCGGACCAGTCGTCTCTGCTACTACGGTCAATCCATTGACGGTTGCTGGTTCAGGTGGCGTGTGCGTGGCTGCCGACTTGGCTACTTTGGTCGAGTCGCCCATCACGGGTGCATGCTTCTCCTGCCATGACAGTGCGACAGCACAGGGGCATATGACGACCAATGGTGGTGTGATCTACGGCACACGCACCGCTAACTACATCTCTGGAACAGCAACACTGCCGGGCAACAGGGAAGGCTGTCTGGTCTGCCACGGCTACGGTCGTCCCCAGGACGCTGCAGTGGTGCACGCCCAGTAACCACGGCGTGAAACGGAGGGCAAGGTACAGTACGCTGCACCTTGCCTTAAGACTCTGGACAACCCGAACGCGGCAACGTGCTCGGGTTGTTCTTTTTAAGGAATGATTATTTATGACACGCACACAACTGTCTTGCCTGCTGGCCGCAGGCGTCATGCTGCTCTGCGCGGGCAGCGCTAGCGCTACCGTGACCGATGCCGCCGCAAAACCGGCTGCTACCGGTTCCGCACCCTTGGCAACCAGTATCAAGGCCACGCATAAACCGGTGGCCAAGGTCAAACTGGTTGATATCAACTCTGCCGACAAGGCGGCGCTGATCAAGCTGCTGGGCATCAGCGATGCGCTGGCCGACAAGATTATTGCCGGCCGACCCTATGGCAGCAAAGCCTGGCTGCTGAGCAACAATGTGATCGACACGGCTGCTTACGATTCCATCAAGGCCCGGATCGAAGCCAGGCAACCCTTCAAGACGGCCGCAGAAAACGTCGCGTACTTTGACAAGTTGAAAAAGCAAAAGGCCGCGAAGCCTTAATCACGCCACCGGGCCGCGGACCAGCGGCGGTTTGCCAAGGATGCTTTCGCAAGGAGGTGTCCTTTTTTAATGCGCCATCGCAGCGCGTGCCGATTCCACCAGAAAGGCGCTGCGGCTCAGGCCATGCTTCTTGGCGTAGTCATCAATACGCGCCAGAATGAGGCGAGGCACGGTGATGTTGATTTTGTCGGCAGGACCAAAGTATTTTTCCACCGGAGCATCCACCACGGCCCATATGCCCTTGGCATAGTCCGTGTTAGCTTGGTGTACTGAGATGGGCGCACGCTCTGGCAGCGTTATCCCATCCTCCAACAAGGTTTCAACGTGCAAATCGATAGCCTCCAGAACGCTTTGCAGCGCGTCTTCCATATCGTCACCCGCTGAGAAGCAGCCGGGCAGGTCCGGAACGGTCACGCCATAACGCTGGCCATCATCGGTGTGAAGTACGACGGTGAATTTCATGATTTCGCTCCTTTGCGCTTATTTGCGCCATCCGGCCTGGCGTTGAATGCTGTACAGCGTTGGCGTCGGTATGTCGCCATCAGGGTGCTTCACCGTGACCAGCCCAAGCTTAGTGGGGTGCTTGAACTGGTGGTGCGATCCTTTGACGCGCGCCAGATACCAGCCGTCCTGCTCAAGTTGTTTGATGACTTGTTTGCTGTTCATGGTGGTTATTGTAACCACCGATAATTGCTTTGCAAATACCTTCGGCTGAGCTATCGCTTGTGTTCAATGCGCGCCGGCAGCGGCATCGGTCGATCCACGCGCCGCACTCTTGTGCGGGTGCGACAGCCAGACCAGCGGAATCAGCAGCAGAAAGATCATCGCCGAGCCATAGAACACGTCATTGGCGGCCAGCATAAAGGCCTGCTGGTCGATCAGACGGTTGATCTGCGAAAGGCTTTGCTCGGTGCTCATGCCGGCTGCCGAGAAATTGGCCAGCGTGGCGTTGGTGGCGACGCTGCCCCGGTTGATCAACTCGGCCAGTTGCGCATGGTGCGTGGCGGCACGGTCCTGCCAGACGCTCACGGCAATCGAGGTGCCGAACGAGCCGCCCACAATCCGCGCAAAACTCGACAGGCCCGAGGCCGAGGCAATTTGCGCCGGTGCGACACCGCCCAAAATGAGGGTCGTCAGCGGAATAAAGAAGCAGGCCAGCGCAATACCCTGGATGATGGTGGGAACCATCAGCGTACCGAAGTCGGCCTGGGTGTTGAAATTGGAGCGCATCCACAGCACCAGCGAGAACACCACAAAGGCGAAACTGGCCAGCACGCGTGGATCGAGGCGGTGCATGTTCTTGCCAATCACCGGCGACAGGATGATGGCAAACAGGCCCACCGGCGCCATCAGCATGCCGGCCTGGGTGGAGGTGTAACCCATGAACTGTTGCAGCCACAGCGGCAGCAGCACCAGGTTGCCCATGAACAGGCTGTAGGCCACCGTCATCGACAGGGTGCCGGTCCAGAAGTTGCGGATTTTGAGCAGGCGCAGCTCCACCACTGGATGCTCGTCGGTGAGCTCCCAGGCAATCAAAAAGGCAAAGCCTATGGCCGATACAACCGCCAAGGCGGTCACCTCGGGCGACTGGAACCAGTCCAGCTCCTTGCCCTTGTCGAGCATGATTTGCAGCGCGCTCACGGCCACTACCAGCAGCGCCAGCCCGGTGCTGTCAATGGGCAGCTTGCGGATCTGGGTCTC
>Ga0316222_1004780_pt1 | contig 12057 bp, 10 predicted proteins | sample TBH18011metaG_FD_206008 | JGI IMG/M metagenome (GOLD analysis project Ga0316222, IMG submission 206008) | Freshwater microbial communities from Trout Bog Lake, Wisconsin, USA - TBH18011 | ecosystem: Environmental > Aquatic > Freshwater > Lake > Hypolimnion/Profundal zone | place: USA: Wisconsin... | reverse complement strand
CCCGTATCGTAACCGACGCATTCAAACCTATTGTTTTCGAGGTAGCCCGTCAGCACACTGCCGAGATAGCCGGAGGAACCTGTCACCAGAACTCTTTTCATAAAACAAGATTTGAGCCTGCCTGCGACGATTTTCTCTGTTCGCAAGGTGAAGCTGAATCGGCTAGATTTTGATTTTAAGCTGAATCGGCTAGATTTTGATTTTATATTCGCGGCCTGGAACGTAATAGTTGAACGGAGGCTGGCCCTTAACGTTCAGCGGTTTTCGCGCGATGAGAAAAACAGCCCAGCCGATGGTTTGCCAGACACAGGTTTCCAACAGCCGGTGTCCAGTGATCCAAGCGAATGGAATCGTCAGCGGTGAAAGAATTCGATGAATCCAAGAAAATAATCTCCCAGCCTCGATGGGTTCGCAGGAATATAGCTTCGCGATCCGGTAAAATGCCTGCGGCGTCCACACGCGGAGAATGTGCGTCGGATCGTCAAAGTAGGAAAGCGTATAAAAATAATCGAGGTTCTTCGGATTGCCAGGAACCCACAGTGAACGCTCCGACGGCGCTTCAAAATAAAGAATGCCGCCAGGTTTGCAGACACGCACACATTCGCCGAAAAATTCCACCGGATGATCCAGATGTTCAATGAGGTGACTGACCACCACAAAATCAAACTGGTCGTCCGCAAAAGGTATTGGCTCCTTGTTCAAATTGGCCTGCTTGAACGTATAACTTTCAGGCGCGTCCTTGCCCTCACCCCAGTCCACCCCAAAATGCCTCAAGCCAGTCAACCCCAAATGTTTTGCGATTCTGGCTTGGTGGTAATGAAGGCAACCCACATCCAAAACCATGCCGTCCTTTGGCAGGAGACTGTAAGCCTTCAAGAGTGACGGCGGCGGCCATCCTCGAACTCGCCAATGCATATTCATTCGGATTATGTTGGAGAATCTAAAGATATAAGGCAAGTTGCAATTAACAGTTTGATCCGAACAGACATAAAAATTCATTTGGGCAACCCGTGTTTAGGGAGTCGTGTCAAAATTGAAAAATGACGCCGGCTGGCGGCTCAATCGAATTTGCCGTCGGTTTCGGTTTTGTGGTGTTACAGCGTTAAGCGCAGCAATCACACCGACGCCAACGGTAAAAACCGCAGGCTAATTTTATCCTGAACTTGTGAGTGGCCGCAGAACTTCCTTCTCACAACCTCGTCGGGTGGTCAAGGAACTCGCACGGCAGCTTGAACTTTTTGGAAAGTTCCATCGCCAGCGCCTTCACGCCGAAAGTCTCCGTGGCGTAATGGCCGGCGTAAAAAACATTCAATCCCAATTCCTCCGCCAACGCGTAAGTCCAGTGCGGGCCTTCGCCGGTGATGAACGTGTCCACGCCTTCCGCCGCCACCTGTCTCAATTCGCCGCCCGCGCCGCCGGTGACGATGCCGATGCGTTGGCAGATTTCTTTGCCGCCGGGAATGATTTTGGGGGGCACACCCGTCGCGTGCGCAATGCGTTTGGCTAGTTCCGCGCGGGAAATTTTGGCGACGGTTTTCAGACCGATGGCTTGGCCGTGGCTGACAAAGAAGGGCTGCAAGTTTTTTAATCCCAACGCGGCGGCCAGTTGCGCGTTGTTGCCAAGTTTGGGATGCGCGTCGAGCGGCAGATGCGAACTATAGACGGCCAGATTATTTTCGATGAGCAGTTTGATCAGCTCGAATTTTTTGCCCGTCCACGGTTGCAACGGCGACCAGAACAAGCCATGATGCACGATGAGCAAGTCAGCTTTCGCGGCGATGGCAAGTTTGACGGTGGCGAGGCTGGCGTCCACGGCAGCGGCGATGCGCGTGACCGAGCCGGAGTTTTCCACCTGCAAACCGTTCACCGCGCCGTCGTAATCGCCGATGGCGGCGGTGCGGAGCAGGCGGTCGCAATGCGCGACGATTTTTTTCAGCGGAACTTTCGTCATGGCGCGATGAAAGCAAATCGCCGCCAAACTGCAAGCGGCAATCAGCCGTGATAGCCGCCGGGCTTGAGGAACATCGTGGTGTCGCCGCTGGGCGGCACATCGTTCGGCCGCACCATAGCCTGACACAAGGTGTGGCTGATGTTGAATGGCGGGCCGTGGAGCTGGTAGCCGGACTTCAACTTGCGGTTCACTTTTTCCGCGAAGTGATGGAAACCGGCGTGGTAATCATCCTCGTTGCTGACCACGACAATGTAATCAGTCACGCCAGTCGCCACCGCTGATGATGCGTGGGTGGAAGGTTGCATAGGATTATGAAACCAACCTAGCACCTCCGGCGCGGCGGGCAAATCAAATCTAGCAGTTGCCCCGCTTGCGTTCGTGCGGCAAAATTAAACTTCATGGTTCGTCCCCCCAATGCACTGGGTTCACTGCGCTTCAGCCGGCTGGAAATCAACCGGCTGCTGCTCGCGCTGTTGTTTTCCCTGCTCGTGCATCTCGGCGTCTGGGGCGGTTATGAGGCGGAAAAAAAGACCGGCTGGCTGAAAAAACTTATCCCGCCCGCGCGGCCCAAGCTGGTGGCGCTACCAATCAAGCCGATGGTGCCACCGGTGGATCCGACCATTTACCTCGACGTGTCGCAGGCGGACGCCGAGGCACCGAAACAGGCGAAGTATTATTCCGACAAAAATTCCCGCGCCGCGAACCCGGACGTCACGCTGGAATCGAATCAGCCCAAGCTCGACGGCAAACAGAAAAACGTGCCGCAAACCGAGGACGTTCCCCGGCCAGTAAAAGCCCCGCCCGCCTCGCCGACACCACCGCAAAAAAATACCGAGACCAAGCCGACAGAAAATTCCGGGCTGCATCCCGGCACCTTGCAGCCGGGCAAACCCGCCGACAGTGCCGAGCAGCCGAAACCGCGCCCGCGCACGGTGCGCGAGGCGCTGGCCCAGCAAGCCAAACCGCCCGGCTTGCAGTTGCAGCAGGATGGCGGCGTGCGGCGACGCGCCTTGTCCGCGTCCTTCGACGCGCTCGCCACGCCGTTTGGCGATTATGACGGGAAGATTGTCAACGCCATCCGGCAGCGCTGGTATGACTTGCTGGACAGCCAGCAGTTCGCGCTGGATCGCACGGGCAAGACGACGGTTTATTTTCATCTCAACCCCGACGGCTCGGTGACGGAATTGAAAATCACCGACAACACCGTGGGCGAGCTGCTCGGCTACGTCTGCCAGGAAGCCATTCAACAGGCCGCACCGTTTGGCCCGTGGAGTTCGGATATGCGCCGAATGATTGGCGCGAATTTCCGGGAAATCACCTTCACCTTTTATTACTATTGAATTAACTTGGACTGCTGAATTTTTATGGAAAATGCCGTTTATCTATTGCTCGGTTTAACTTCGGTGGTGTGCGTCGCCATGATTCTCTGGCGCGGCTGGATGCTGCGCTGGAACCTCGTGGTGCCGCCGCCCATCGTCGCGGCACTGGCGGAATGTCACACCCGCGAGGATGTAAAAGATGTCCGCAGCCAATGCGAAAAAAATCCTTCGCCGCTGGGCCGGCTCATCCACTTGACCGCCGACCGGTTGGACTGGCCGAAAGATGACAACATGGACGCGCTCGAAACCGCCGCGCGGCATGAAGTCGTCCAGCTCGAACGCGGCCTCGTGGTGCTGGAAGTCATCGTGGGCATCGCGCCGCTGCTGGGGCTAGTCGGCACGATTGCCGGCATGATGACGGTGTTTGGCGACCTCGGCCAGACGGGCCTGAACGACGCCGCGAAGCTGGCGCAAGGCATCGCGCTGATTTTGCGCGCGACGCTGGCGGGTTTGCTCATCGCGATTCCGTCGCTGATTTTCTGGAGCTATTTCAGCAAAAAGGTCGAGGTGCTGGCCGTGGAAATGGAGACGCTGTGCGACGACTTCATCCGCAAGCAATACCGCAAATGAAAGAGATTTTAGTTTTGAGTTTTGAGTTTTCACCACCGCCCGACTCGAACTAAAAACTAAACCCTAAAAACTTAAAACTTAAAACTGTTCCATGCGCTTCCAGATCCGCAAACGCCGCACGGCCCCCGCCGTCATCATCGTCGCATTGATTGACGTGCTGGTGGTGCTGTTGATTTTTCTGATGGTGACGACGGCGTTTAAGCAGCAGCCCGCGCTCAAGCTGACGTTACCGGATTCCGCACAATCCCAAAAATCCGGCGCGGAAGAACAGCCGCCGCTGACGGTGAACATTGCGGTCGAAGGGACAAACAGTTTCTTCCGTTACGGCGAAAAAGGTGAAGTCGTGACGTCCGACCAGTTGCGCAGTCGGTTGACCGCTGAAGTGGAAGCGCGGCGGCAAAAACAGAAAGAAGTTAAGTTGGCCATCCGCGCGGACAAACAAGCGCCGTGGGGCAAGGTGGTTTTTGTGATGGATCTGGCGCGCGAACTGAACATCAAAGGTTTGAGCGCCCTGACCAAGGCTACCAAGCCGTAATCCATGAAAAGTTGCTTGCCGGATGCTTTCCCGGTCGTTACTTTCCCAGCAAAACAAATTCAGCGCTCTAAACGCCGCCTATGAATCCTAGCGAATATAATTCACCGTTTCACAAACGTTCCTTGCCGGACACCAGCGGGCGTCAACCCTCCGCGTGGCAACCGGCCCCCTATCAGCCAATCCCCGAAGACAGCCTCGCCAGCGGCGAGATTCAAATCGAGCGCAAATCTTTTCACATGGCGCTCAAAGAAAACGTGCGCGGTCGGCTGCTGCGCATCACCGAGCAAAAGGGCCACATTCGCGAGACCATCATTATTCCGGCCACGGGCTTGAAAGAATTTCAACGACTTCTGGCGGAAATGATTTTGGAAGACCAGCGCATCCCGGCCAAGCCGAGTGCAAATCCGCTGCCCGCCCAGCCCCCGACCGGGGTTTGATTGAGTTCCTCTGCCCGCTTCGCAGAATTTCAAAAACTGTCTTCCGGGCAGTTCTGTAATGCGCGGCGAAAATTTATTCTTTAACGAAGCCGCTGAACCGGTTCAATCCGTTTTCTTACGCATATAAATCGCCCGCATCGGCGGCGTGTTGGGATATGTCGCTAGCAAATCAGAAATCCGCATCAGCATCCACGGCTGCCGGTAGTTATTCCCGTTCTTGGTGAAAACTAAATCATCCGCCAGATAGGTGGCGGAGTGTTTGATTTCGTTCTTGTCATTCATCAGCAGCAACACGTCCCCGTAAATCGAAGGCGCGGCAATCTGGTAATAATTCTTCTGGAGATACGCCACGGCAAAAGCCGGGTCGTTGAACCGGTTGTCCGGCACCTCGCTGCTGAAATTAAACGTCGTCCAGTGACAATCCATCGTCGGCTCGCCCGGCTGCGGCGGCTGCGGAAAAGTGTAAAGCCGGTCGCGCGCAAACTTGGGCAACAGGTAGAGTAGGCTGATGTTGCCGCCTTCGGGCAGTTGCTTGAGCGATTCCAGCAACGGCCGGAGGTCGGTGAAGTGGACGTTGGGAACATTGCTCCAATACGCGGCGATCTTGTCAATGTCCGTGTCCGGCTTCACCACGAGCCGCGCGAGCACGGCGGATTGCCGCGACAGGGCGCGGGTCAGCGTCACGCGGCGTTCGGCGGTGGGAATCTGGTTCAGCAGAAACTGGTAGTCCGCCAGTTGCTGCGCGGCGCCGTTCGGATACACCAACCGCTTCAGCAACGCCACATCGTCGGGATGCAATCGGGCGTCCGCGTAAATAGACTCGATCGTTTCCGCAGGAAAAATGTAGGGATAATCCAGATACAAATTGACGCCAAAACCGGCCAGCGCCGGGTAAAGTTTCTGCCGATTCGCCGGCGTCAGGGAGAACAGAAAGTCGGCGTCCGGCGTGAGCTGTGTGCCGGTCGCAGTTTCCTTGCACGCCGCCGGGGCCGTCGCGGCGGCGGCTTGCGCGTCCGACAAACCGTTCTTCACCAGCAACGCCCTCACGGCGGCGGGCTTGAGACCGGTGAACTGCCACACTTGCGGCTGCGGCTTGGCGACTTCCTCCGTCAGGTATTCCACCGGGCGTTCCAGCGAAATATCGCGCGTGAGCAGTTCGCCCCACGGCCCGACATGGACGAACCGGGTCTTGTCGCTGGCATCCATGGCAAACGTGTCCGCCAACTTCGGGCGGCTGACGGCCACTAGCTTGTAGGTGATGGCAGACGAACCCGCCAGCAAGGCGAGACTGAAAACAATCAACCCCGTCAGGTTAAAACGAAAGACATTCCCGGTGTGTCCCAGGCCGGGCTTGGGTGGCTTGCTCATGGTTAAATGCTGCGCGAAAACAAAACAGCCGCCGGTCCGCAAACAGACGGAACCGACGGCTGATTTCGCGCGAGAAAAATTCTAGTAACCGAAGGGTTACTTGACAAGCTCTTCCGCAATCTGCACCGCGTTGAGCGCCGCGCCCTTGAGCAGCTGGTCGCCCGAAACCCAGAAGCACAGGCCATTGTCCAACGCACAATCCAAGCGCAGACGGCCGACTTCGCAGTTGTATTTCTCGGTGGTGTTGAGTGGCATCGGATACTTTTTATTTTCCGGTTCGTCCACCACATCTAGGCCCGGCGCATTTTTGAGCACAGCGCGCGCGGCTTCCAAGCTCACCGGCTTTTCAAATTCCGCGCTCACGGCGATGGAGTGCGAACGGTAGACCGGCACGCGCACGCAGGTCACGCTCGCGCGGAAATTCGCGTGGTGCATGATTTTGCGGCCTTCGTTTTCCATCTTCATTTCTTCCTTCGTGTAGCCGCTTGGCAAAAAGGAATCCACGTGGGGAATCACGTTGAACGCAATCTGGTGCGGATAAACCTCCTTCGTCACCGGCTGCTTATGGACGATTTGCTCAACTTGCTTTTCGAGTTCTTCCAATGCCTTCGCGCCCGTGCCGCTCACGGCCTGATAACTCGACGCAAAAATGCGCTTCACGCCGAACGCCTGATGCAGCGGATACAGCGCCATCAGCGTAATAGCCGTGGTGCAATTCGGATTGGCGATGATGCCCTTGTGATTCTTCACATCGGCGGCGTTGATTTCCGGCACGACGAGCGGCACGTTCGGGTCTTGGCGGAACGCGCTGGAATTATCCACGACCACGCAGCCGGCCTTGGCCGCGATGGGCGCAAACTCCTTGGAGATGCCGCCGCCCGCGCTGAACAGCGCGATGTCAATGCCGGCGAACGAATCCTTCGTCAATTCCGTCACGGTGATGTCCTGCCCGCGAAATTTCAACTTCTTGCCGACCGAGCGGGCGGACGCGAGCAAGGTGAGCTTGCCTACGGGAAAATTTCTTTTTTCCAAAGTCTTGATCATCTCGATGCCGACGGCGCCAGTGGCACCGACAATTGCGACGTGTGGATTACGATTCATAATTGGCCGGATAATCTAGCAGAAAACCCGCCACCGTCAATCGCGCCGCCGTTACCCAACCAAAAAACTTTCCATTTGCGATTGACCGGCAAGGCGGGTTCTGTCGAAATGATAGAACATAGTAATTTTGCCCAGATGCCGAGAACACCAATCAGAAACGGGAACGGGACGCCGCGCAATGGCGCGAGCAAATACGACGCGCACCACAAGGTTTTGTCGCAGACTTACGGCGCGTTCGCCGACCTGCGCCGCGAGCTTTCCGACTCCAAGACTACCGTCAACGAGCGCGACGACCTCCTGAAAACTTTTGCCACCTGCCCGGACTCGCAGCGCGCGTGGCTGGCGCTGGAAGATTATTTCGAGAAGCTCTCGCTCTCGCGCCGCGATTTTCCCGCGACCGACTGGTGGCCGAAAATGCTCGCCGTCACCGGCAAGGCGCGGCTGGAAGAACTCGCATTTCTATTTCTGCGCGCCAAACGTTCCGTGCCGCCGGAGTTGCAAGCTCACGCCAGCCCCGACCGTTTTGCCCGCGCCGAGGAGGCCGAACAGGAATCGCGGCTGGTGAAGGAATTGGAAAACTGGCTCTCGCCGCCCGCGCCGCTGCATCTCGACACGCCGCGCGCCACGTTGCGCGTCGTTTGCAAGCCGCAACCGGACGAACAGGAGCCGTCGCGCTTCCGGCTCGCCGTGCAATTTCTTTTGCTCCGCCCGCGCACTGGCGAAAAGGCGCGCTCGCTGCACGACCTCGTGGACCTCGTTGTCCGCGCCGCGCACGAGCAGGAATTGTTCACGCCGTGGGATTGGGAGTTCGTCCAGTGGATTTACGACACGCACCGCGACCGCGCCGGCCACGAAACCACGCTGCTGCTTTCCGATGCCGAGCTGCTGCAATGGCTCGCGCGCTGGGGCCACACGAACCGGCTGGAATCCGCCGCCAACGGCCAGCCGATTTTCTTTCACGGCCACATCGTCGCGCTCGCGCCGCATCTGGAAAATGGCGAGCAGGAACTTTCTTTCACGCATCGCATCCTGTTGCCGGACGGTGTCAATCATTCCGTGGCCGAGGCGAAGTTCTTTAATCGCCAGTCGCCCGTCGCGCTGGTTGGCAACGAATTTTTCCTGCTGCGCAATGCCCCGCCGTCCGGGGTCCTGAAGTATCTCGCGCAGAAACCTTCCGTGCCCGTGCGCAAGTTGAGCCACCGGCTGCTGCTGCATCTGCGCAAGTCCCAGGCGAATCATGGCGTGGATTGGGAACAGCTGTGCGTCGCGCATCCGGCGTCGCCGCAGTTTGTTTTTGAATTGCTCGACGACACCGTGCGCCTGCGGCTGCTGGCGAAAAGCGAGCGCGACAAGAGCACTTGGTTCTGGAACGGCCATGAGTGGACGCCGCACAGCCGCGTCATCAAGCCGGGCGACAAACCCGAAATCCTCGACGACCTGCGCCTTGATCCCGTCGTGCAATGGCTGCGCAAGCTCGATTGGTTCATGCAGGAACCCGGCCTGTGGATTGGCGATGCGAATGAAAACTTTCTCGGCGCGCTCGCCGAGGCGTGGGCCGCGCGGCCTGCCGAAGCGGAATTTCTGGGCAACGCCGCGTTTCACCGCCTCTTCCTCACACAGCACCGGCTCAAGCCGCGCCTCGTCGTCAAGGGCAGCGGCATTGACTGGCTCGCCGTCTCCGCCGAATGGGAAGCGGAAGGCATGAAGCTTTCCAAAGCCGACCTCGAACGCCTCGCTGCCGCGACCAGCCGCTTCGTCAAATTGCCGAACTCCGGCTGGGTGGAACTTGACACCGCCGCCGTGCAAGGCGCGCATGAGGCGATGGCCGACATGGGCGTGGAAGGCCTCATCGCCGTGCCGCAGAAAGTCGGCCTCGAACACGTCGCGCATCTGGACGAAGACGGGCTGGGGCGCTTTGCGGATTCGCCGGAAGCGCTGGCCTTGCGCGACCGCGTGCGCGATTTCAAGGGCGTGCCCGCTGCGGATTTGCCGAAGACGCTGTGCGCCGACTTGCGGCCGTATCAGAAAGATGGTTTTGATTTCCTCGTGCATCTCGTGTCGGTGAAACTCGGCGGCATTCTCGCCGACGACATGGGCTTGGGCAAAACGCTTCAGACCTTGACGTGGCTCGCGTGGCTCAAGGAGCAGAACAAGAAGAATCCCAAACCGTCGCTCGTCATCTGCCCCGCGTCCGTGCTGCACAACTGGCGCCGCGAAGCGGAGAAGTTCACGCCGGACATGAAAGTCCTCGTCCTCGAAAGCGGCGCGGCGCGGCACAATTTGCGCAAGCAGATTCCGCAGCACGACCTCATCGTGACGAACTACGCGCTGCTCCGGCGCGATCTGGAGGAGTTTCACAAGTTCGCTTTCCGCGCCGTCATTCTGGACGAGGCGCAATTCATCAAGAATCCCGGCGCGCAAGTCACCCAGTCCGTGAAGCAGTTGAAGTGCGAGCACAAAATCGCGCTCACCGGCACGCCGCTGGAAAACCGCTTGCTCGACTTGTGGAGCATTGTGGATTTCATTCAGCCCGGCTACCTCGGCAATCAGGAACATTTCCTCGAAACTTACGAGCCGAAGGACGGCGCGAACACCGAATCCGTCCAGCGCATCGCGCGCAAGCGGCTTTCCGCCAAGCTGCGCCCGCTGTTGCTGCGCCGCCTCAAGAAGCACGTCGCGAAAGATTTGCCGGACCGCATCGAGGAGCGCCGCGATTGTCCGCTGGGCGATGAACAGCGCAAACTCTATCTCGCCGAACTCCGCCGCAGCCGCGAAACCATCGAGCAAGCCGTCGCCACGCAGGGCCTCAACAAATCCAAGATGCACGTCCTCGCCGCGCTCACGCGGTTGCGGCAGGTGTGCTGCCATCCGTCGCTCGTGGGCAGCGACACCGCCAGCGGCAAGACGGACACGCTCTTTGAATTGCTCGATTCCCTCGTGGCCGAGGGCCAGAAAGTTTTGGTCTTCTCCCAGTTTGTGCAGATGCTCAACATTCTCGAAAAGGAATGTCGCGCCCGCAACATCCGCACGCACATCCTCACCGGCCAGACCAAGGACCGCCAGTCCGTCGTCAACGATTTCCAGAAAGACACCGGCGCAAGCGTGTTCCTCTTGAGTCTGCGCGCCGCCGGCACCGGCTTGAACCTGACCAACGCCAGCTACGTGGTCCTTTACGATCCGTGGTGGAATCCGGCGGTGGAGGCGCAGGCCATTGACCGTTCGCACCGCATCGGGCAGACGCAGACGGTGAACGCCTACCGGCTGATTGCGCCCGGCACGGTGGAGGAAAAAATCTGGGAGCTGCAACAATCCAAGGCCAAGACCATCGCCGACGTGCTGGGCGAAGAAGGTTTTGCCCGCAGCCTCACGGCGATGGATTTGGAATATCTGTTTGCGGAGGATTAGTCCACCGCCGGCATTGTCGGCAACCGTCCTACCGGCGGCGGCAACGGCGGGACGGTTGGCGCCAATGGTCTGACCAAATGCGCCAATATTCCCACCAGTGGCTCCAATATTCCCGCCAGTGGCTCCAATATTCCCACCAGTGGCACCAATATTCTCACCAGTGGCTCCAAGAATCCCACCAGATGCGCCAATATTCCTACCAGATGCACCAATATTTTCGCCAGATGTGCCAATGGCGCGACCGTTGGCGGCGAAAATGGCTAGAAAAGTGGCAAAAACGGGGTAAACCGCCCCAACCTCCCCATAATTGGTCAAAAAGCGACAGCGGCCACCCCATTTTCCAAGCTGACACCGGCGGCGGCGGGTTTGCTCCCGACGGATGCGGGGGCAAAAGAGCACTAACTTGAGGCTGGACAACCGTTTTTGCCAATTCTAGGGTTGGGCCATGCAAAAGGATAGGCTACCTAGGCCAATATCTATTATCTGTTAGGCGGCACACGCGATTATGAGCGAAGGTCCTGGTCCAATTATGTCATTTGTCGGCACAGCTCTTTTGCTGCTGCTTATCGGCGGTATTATTTTGGTGGCTTCCGCTCCCTTCGTTATGCTTTTGGAGTTTACTAGGCGCTGGAAGCATTACATTTTTGTTTGGTTGCCCGTAATTGCGGCGGCGATTACTAGCGGCATACATTTTTGGAGCGTGATGTCTTTGCGAGGCGGCCACGAAGTTAGCGGCCCGACAGCCCCATTTGGCGACGCACCTCGGCAGACTTTATTTTTGATCGGTTTTTCGGCATCACTTGTTACATTGATTTATGCGTTCACCAGAGGATTTCCACGTAAACAGAAAAGAGATTGAGCCGCCTAATATGAGGATAGGCTGCAAAGGTTGATTCCCCCGGTCAGTCTTCATCCACCACTTTCACCGCCCATTCGGGATACGGCTGCGTCCCCATCGTCGCGCGCCAGAGAATGCGGTTCAGCGCATCCTCATTGCACTGGTCGGGCTGGTTCAGCGGCAGTTTGGCGGAGGCTACGGCATCCTTCCGCTTCTGCGCGTCGGAAATTTTCTTCGCCGGCAAATTCATTTCATCCAGCGGCACGGTGTTCGTCACCGCCGTGAACGCCGTGAAATCCGGCGCGTTGGTGAAACAGTCGAACATCGGCGTGGCCGTGGCATCAAACTGGTTCATCGGCGGCAGACCCAGCATCAGCTCCATCGTCCGCAGCAAACTGGTCTGGTTGTATTGCGTGTGGATGACGGCGTGGCGCGGGGTGTAAGGGCTGATGACGTAAGCCGTCGTGCGATAG
>Ga0316222_1004779_pt1 | contig 12057 bp, 13 predicted proteins | sample TBH18011metaG_FD_206008 | JGI IMG/M metagenome (GOLD analysis project Ga0316222, IMG submission 206008) | Freshwater microbial communities from Trout Bog Lake, Wisconsin, USA - TBH18011 | ecosystem: Environmental > Aquatic > Freshwater > Lake > Hypolimnion/Profundal zone | place: USA: Wisconsin... | reverse complement strand
GGCCCCGGGCATCGACCGCATCGTCATGCTGCTGGCCGACGAACCCAACATCCGCGAGGTCATCTTGTTCCCGATGAACCAGCAGGCCCAGGACCTGCTGATGGGCTCCCCCGCCGAGATCGACCCGGCCCGGCTGCGGGAACTCCACCTCAAGATCGAGTTGCCGAAGAAGAAGGACTGACGGGTCCGGAGGAGTCGCCATGCCCTCGCTTTATGACCAAGACTTCTACGCTTGGGCCAACGAGCAGGCCGCCCTACTGCGCGCGGGCAAGCTGTCCGCCGCCGACATCGAGCATATCGCCGAAGAGATCGAGAGCATGGGCAAGACCGAGAAGCGCGAATTGGTCAATCGGCTGGCGGTCCTGTTGCTGCATCTGCTCAAATGGCAATACCAGCCGGGCCGTCGCGGCTCCAGTTGGGTGGCGACCATCACGGTGCAGCGGGACGACTTGGCCGACCACCTCCGCGACAATCCCAGCCTCAAGTCCCTGCTGGACCAGGCGATCACCGACGCCTACCGCAAGGCGGCGATCCTGGCCACCGGCGAAACCGATTTGCCGAGGACGACATTCCCGACGGCCTGCCCGTGGACGTTCGAGAAAATCATGGATGCCGGCTTCTGGCCGGAACAGCCCGACCACCATTGATCCCTAACTCTCGATATCCCCCGGCAGCGCCTTTTCGGCCGCGGCTTCCAAATGCGCGTGGTGGCGGCGGATCGCGATGCCGATGGCGAAGAAGATCGCCAGCGCCACCGCCAGCAGCGCCACCCCGGCCGGACCCGACAGGCGGCGGGCCTGGTCGCCGAGCAGGTAGCCACCCAGGCCGAACACCGTCGCCCACACCAAGGCGCCGCTGGCGTTGGCAACCAGGAAGCGGCGCCACGGCATGCGGTTGGCGCCGGCCAGCGCCGCCGCCAAGATACGCAGCAGCGCGACGAAACGGCCGAAGAACACCACCTTGCCGCCATGGCGCAGGAACAGGTACTGGCCGACCTTGATCCGGGCCGCCGTTACCCCGAAGCGGTGACCATGGCGCAGCAGCAGCCGGGTGCCGAATTCGCGGCCCAGCCAATAGCCGCCATTGTCGCCGATCGTCGCGCCGGCGGCGGCGGCGGCGATCACCAGCGAAATATCGAGATGTCCGGTGGTGCCGGCGTAGATGGCGGCCAGCACCAGCATGGTTTCGCCCGGCAGCGGCAGGCCCATGCTCTCCAGCCCGACCGTCACCGCGATTAGCCCGTAGCCATAGGCGGCGAGCAGGCGGGCGATTTCGGCATCGGAGAACACGGTCATCGCCTGGCAACTTCGCCACGAGCGACGGTCACCGCCTTGACCAAGGCGTGAACCGCCATGCCCGGGCTGAGGCCGAGCTGCGCCTGACCCTGGGCGGTGATCTGCGACCACAGCGGGCAGCCGCCGCAATCGAGCACGACATCGACGATATGGTCGTCGGCCTCGGTCACCGAGCACACCACCGAGGCCAGGATGTTGCGCACGCTGATGCGCTCGGGCCGGTCGATGGCGATGGCGATGTCGCGGGCGTGGATGCGCACCCGGGTCAAGGTGCCAACGGCCAGGTCCTGGCGCGCCACCATCAGGGTGCCGCCGGCGAAGGCCAGCCGGGTGATGCCGGTGCAATCGTCGTGGCCCACCACCGTCGCCGCCACCACGGCGCCGGCCTCGCCCCGCCCGGTCAGCGCCTTGAGGCTGGGATCCGACAGCAATTGCTCGACCCCGCCGGCGGCAGCAACTCGGCCGGCCTCCATCAGCACCAAGGTGTCGGCCAATTGCAGCACCTCGTCCATGGCGTGGCTGACATACAGGATGGGGATGGCGAACCGTCGCGCCACCCCGGCGACAAAGGGCAGCAATTCGGCCTTGCGGCTGGAATCGAGCGCCGCCAGCGGTTCGTCCATCAGCAGGATACGGGGGCTGGCCAGCAGGGCGCGGCCGATCGCCACCCGCTGCTTCTCGCCCCCCGACAGGCCGGAGGGGCGCCGCTCCAGTAGCGTCTCGATGCCGAGCACGGCGACGACGTCGTCGAAGCCAAGCTGGCGGTCGGCCGGCCGCACCCGCTTCATGCCAAAGCAGAGGTTGCCGCGCACCGACAGGTGGGGAAACAAGCGTCCCTCCTGGAAGACGTAGCCGACGCGGCGGGCTTCGGGGGCGAGGTCGGTGCTGGCGGCGGAATCGAACAGCACCCGCCCCTCGACCTTGATCCGCCCACTATCCGGGCGCGCCAATCCGGCCACCATCTCGACCACCGAGGTCTTGCCCGAGCCGGACGGCCCGAACAGCGCCGTCACCCCGGTACCGGCGACAAAGGCGACGTCAAGCGCGAAGCTACCCTGAATGCGGCGAACCGCGACCTCCAGCATCGGCTCAGCTCCCCAGCCGGGCGGCAACGCGACGCGCCAGCCATTCGGCGATTAGCAGCGCGGCAAAGGCCAGCACCACCGAAATGACGCACAGGCGAAAGGCGGCGGCGTCGCCGCCCGGAACCTGGGTCAAGGTATAAAGCGCCAGCGGCAAAGTGCGGGTCTCGCCGGGAATGCTGGAGACGAAGGTGATGGTGGCGCCGAATTCCGACAGCGAGCGGGCGAAGGCCAGAACAGTGCCGGTCAGCACCCCCGGCAGGATCAGCGGCAGGGTGACGGTGAAAAAGGTTTCCAGCGGGCCGCAGCCGAGCGTGCGCGCCGCCTGTTCCAGCCGGCGGTCGATGCCTTCCAGCGACAGCCGGATGGCCCGCACCATCAGCGGAAAGGCGATCACTGCCGAGGCGATCGCCGCTCCCTTCCAGGTGAAGGCGACGGTGATGCCGAACCAGTCGTAGAGCGCCGCCCCCAGCGGTCCGCGCCGGCCCAGCAGCACCAGCAAAGCGTAGCCGACCACCACCGGCGGCAACACCAGCGGCAGGTGGACGATGCCGTCGACCAGCAGTTTACCGGGGAATTGCCGCCGCGCCAGCAGCCAGGCGCAGCCCAGCCCCAGCGGCAGCGACCCGGCCACCGCCCAGCACGACACCAGCAGGCTGAGCCGGATCGCTTCGCTTTCGACGGGAGTCAGGAACGGCATGGCGGACACCTCATGCCGTTGTTCTACCATCCGGAAGCGGCAACCGAAACAGGCTTGCCCTTGGGCGCGGCGCCGCCGACAATGCGGCGATGATCCCCTGTTCTGGCGTTGGCATGGCGCGACGGCTTTCCATTGTTCCCGTGATCCTGGCGGCGCTGCTGACCGGCTGCGTCACCGATTCCGCGCCGCCGCCGGTCGAGGCGCCGCCGGTGGCCGAGGCGATGCCCGCGCCGCCGCCAACCTCGCTGTTCCCGCCGGCCCGGGTGGTCGGGCCCGAGGCGGCGGAAATGCTGGCCAGCGACCCGATGGCGACCCGCTTCCTGGTGCTGCGCCAGCTGGCCGAGGACCACCTGATCGTCCCCGACGCCGCGCTTGGCCGGATGGCGGCGAACAAGGGCGCGTTGTTGCCGTTGACCGAACCGATGCCACCGGCGGTCGGGCTCGACCGGCCGCTGCCGCCGCTCGACGGCATTGTCGAACGGGTGCGCGCCCTGTCCGCCGGCAAAGGCAAAGGCTCGGACGCCACCCGCGCCGCCGAGGGCAACGCCCTGCTCGACGCCGTATTGCCGGCCAAGCCGGCCAAGCGCCTGCCGCTGTCGCCGCCCGATAACTCCGCCGCCCGCAAGCTGGCCGACCGGCTGGTCCGCCTGGAAGACGTCGGGCTGATCTCTGCCGACGAGCATGTGCGCGAACAACAGGCGGTCGATGAGCTGATCACCAGTGGCCGACTGCCCGAAGTGCTGCTGCCCCCGCCGCCGCTCCCGTCACCACCACCGACCAAGCCGGCCAGGGCCAGACCCCATCGCGGCTTCAGGCCGGAATTCCTACCCGATCCGCCCGGCAGCGAGGCGCCCAAACTGAAGCCCGGCGGCAAGGAGGCCGGCGGCATCCACCTGCTGTCGATGGCGGCGGGTAACCGCGGCGAACAGGCGTGGACCACCCTGGTCAAGCAATACCCCGAGCTGGCGGCGCTGGGCTACAAGGTGGTCAAGGCCAATCTCGGCGACCTGGGCACCACCTATCGCCTGATCGCCGGACCGCTCGACCCGGCGGCGGCGGAGCGGCTGTGCGGCGCGTTGCGCGGCAAGGGCCAATCCTGCATGCCGACCCCATTCCCGCCATGAGGCCCGAGGACCTGGTTTCCCGCCTGCTCCACCGCGATGGCCTGATGCTGATTCTCGACAAGCCGGCCGGCTTGCCGGTCCATGCCGGTGGCAAAGGCGAAGGCGGGCATCTGATGCTGTTCCTCGACGCGCTACGCTTCGGTCTGCCGCGCGCGCCGGAACTGGCTCACCGTCTTGACCGCGACACTTCGGGCTGCCTGGTGCTCGGCCGCCACCGCAAGGCGCTGGCCAAGCTGGGCCAGCTGTTCGCCGACGGCAAGGTCGGGAAGGTCTATTGGGCGGTGGTGGTCGGCGCCCCCGCCGCCGAATCCGGCACCATCGACGCCCCACTGCTAAAGCTGGAGCGCAAGCACGGCTGGAAAATGGTGGTCGATTCGCGCGGCCAAGCCTCGGTTACCGATTGGCGGGTACTTGGCCGCACCGAGCGGCTGGCTTGGATCGAAGCCCGCCCCCGAACCGGACGCACCCACCAGATCCGCGCCCATTTGGCGTCGATCGGCAGCCCGATCGCCGGCGATGCGGTCTACGGCCACGGCACCGCCGACCTCGCCGCCCCGTTGCTGCATCTCCATGCCCGTCAAGTCAGCGTGCCGATCTCAGCCAACAAGCCGCCGGTCATCACCACCGCCCCGGTGCCGCCACATATGGTTGAACTGCTGCGACTCTGCGGTTGGAGCGACTCGGCCGCCATTGCGGCGGCGGCCAAGCCGGCGCCCGGCGAGGGGCAATAGTCTAACGGTGACCACCACCCCAGTGGCCGCCGCCATGGTGGCCCCAATGGCCACCGCCCCAGCAGCAGCCGCCGTAGAAGAAGGCGCCGCCATAGACCGGCGGAGCGTAGGCGTAAGCCGGGCCGTAACCGGGAGCGTAGCCATAGGGCGTGGAGTAATAATCCGGCTCGGGTGGCACGTAGACGGCGCAGCCGCCGAGACCGGACACCAGCATCAGGATCAAGCCCAACCGCCGGATCATTGCGCTACCCGCCAAGAGCCGTCCGGCTGTTGGCAGACGGTGCCGTGGACGGGAACGCTTTGGTTGCCCACCACCGCCGCGCTTTGATACTCGCGGCAGGTGCGGGCGATCGGGTTAGGCGCGTAGGCGGAGGGGCCGGGAGCGTAAACCGGCGGTCCCGGCTGGTAAACCACCGGCGGCGGCGGCGCGTAGTAGACGGTGGGCGGCGGGGCGTAGACCACCGGCGGCGGCAAGGCGAACACCGGCACCCCAAACGAAAAGCCGATCCCCACCCCTCCACGGGCATCGGCCGGGTGGGGAACGCACATTGCGGCGGCGAGAACGACGGCAGACAGCATTGTCTTCATGGCATCGGCCCTCTCCGATTCCAAATGGAGAAGGCCGCCGCCGGATCGAGACGGCACGATGAATCGTTCGGATGCCGCCCCGATGCGCGGGGGGTAAGCCTAGGCCCGCAGGATGCCCATCACGGTCACGTCGACGAACTGGCCGTCGACATAGGCGGCTTGGCGCAACCGTCCCTCCTCTTCGAATCCGGCCTTGCGGTAGACATGGACGGCGCGCGGATTGTCGCCATAGATGTACAGGGTCACCCGGTTGAGGTTGAGGTCGTTCCAGCAATGGCCCAGCATCAGCCGCACCGCCTCGAGGCCGCAGCCTTTGCCCCGATCGCGCTCGTCCCCGATCAGGATGCCAAGTTCGCCGGAGCGGAACACGGGATGGATATTGACCACCTGGACGTATCCCAGCAGGCGAAGGTCGCCATGGTTTCGAATGGCGAACACCACCCGTGAGCGGTCCTTGCCCAGCGACGACAGCCAGCCGTCGAAGCTGATCTGGTCGGTCGGCCGATAGGGACCGTTCATGTAGGCCAAGCTCAGGGTGTTGAGCCAATTGAACACCGCCGGCGCGTCGGCGTGCAGCAACGGGCCAAGACAGACTTTGTGGCCGATGATCATCGCGGCGGATCTCCTCCGGCGGTTCGACGCCCTGGTGTCAACGGAGATTAGCGCCATGATGTTTCGCCGATGTGTCCGAACCAAGCGGGAACGGTAACGGCCCGTTTCCCGCCGAGCGCCCCCCCAATCGCTACAATCGGTTACCACATGACCTCACCTCGGTCATTTTGCGGATACGTCGTGGTGCGACAATCCGCCATCAACTTCCAAAGGTCGTCACGATGACAAAGACCCTTCCCATCCTTGCCGCCATTCCGTTCCTGTTCGCTTCCGTGGCTTTCGCCGAAACGGCTTCGCCCGGACCGGCGGCGGCACCAGCCGAGCATCACGCCGTCGACCGCGCCGCCTGGCACAAGAAGGTTTGCGGTGAATTGTACGCCCACCAGGCCGCCCACCTGGCCTATCTCGAAGCCAAGCTTGATCTGACCGACGCGCAGCGTCCGGTCTGGACCAAGTGGAAGCAAGCCCACCTCGACGCCGCGGCGAAGCACCGTTCGGCCTGCCTCGAAGCCGCCCCCAAGGGCGACACCCGGCCGACCGCCCTGGAGCATGAGGCGCTGGTCGAGAAGATCCTGACCGCCAAGCTGCAGACGCTGCAAGCGACCCGCCCCGCCTTGGTGGCGCTGTACGAAGCCCTGACCCCCGAGCAAAAGGTGGTGTTCGACCACGCCGCCCGCCATCATGGCGCCCATGGCATGACCGAGCACGGCCACGGCGAGGGCCATGACGAGGGCCAATGGCATCACCACGGCCAGCCCGGCTGAGCCAGCGCGCTCCCGGCGGTGGCGACAAAAAGGCGCCGCCGCCGGAATTACCGCTTCAGGGGTGGAATTCCACGCCGTCACCGGGTAGGGTCGCGCCAACGCGATCAACGGCAGTGGGGGAATTCATGAGGATCGAATTGGCCCGGTTTCTCGGTCGGCTGCGCCTGGCGTTGCCGCTGCTGCTGGTGACGCTGGTGGCCGCCTGTGGCGGTGAGCATATCGAAGTCATCCGCACCACCGCCCTGCCGCCGGCGCCGCCCAAGGCGGCCTTCATCGTGCTGCAAGCGGCGGCCCAGGAAGGATCCGAAAACTTCAAGAGCTATGCGGACCGGATCGCCACCCAGCTGGTTCAGAAGGGCTTCACCCGCGTCGACAAGGCGTCCCAAGCCCGCTACGCGGTCATGCTCACCTTCAACGAGGAAGAGCTCGATGCCGAGGCCAAAGCGGCGGAAAAGCGCCGCCAGAAGCGCAAGGACAAGGACAAGGACGACCACAAGGCCAAGGAAGAGGATGCCACCGAGCGAACGCTTTCGATCGCCATTTTCGATCTCACCCTGCCCAACAGCAGCGGCGAAAAGGTGTTCGGCGCCCACGCCCATTGCCCCCCGCGCAAGGACGGCAGCGGCCCAGTGACCCCGGCGATGATCGACGCCGTCCTTCGGGACTTCCCCGGCGACGAGCACGAAAGCTATTCCTTGAAGCTGTCCTCGGCGAATTGAGCTAGATCGGATCCGCGCAATATATCACCTCCGGCATTCACTCTGCGGTGGATGCCGGGCGGAGCATCTGTCAGAGTCTGGGCCTCGACCATCCCATCACCGGGGAGAGCCCGCCGTGTCAGACATCCTTCCACGCCTTGCCATCACGGTCCTGCTGCTCGCCGGCTCCACTTCGGCCGCCCTGGCTGATCCCCCTGGCCGCGTCGGGCGCGTCAGCCTGATCGACGGATCGATGTCGATGCAGACGGCGGACCAGCCGCAATGGGCGGCGGCCGGAGTCAATTATCCGGTGACCGCCGGCGAGACCTTCTGGACCGACACCCAATCCCGCGGTGAAATCCAGATCGGCGCCGCCGAGCTGCGGCTGGATGCGCAGACCGAGCTCAGCATCCTGCGGCTGGACGATGGGTCGGCGGTGATCCGCGTCGACCAAGGCGTGGTCAACGTCCATTTGGTGGTGATGCCTCCGGGCGGCCTGCAAGTGGTCACCCATGCCGGCCAGCTCGACCTGCTGCAACCGGGCAGCTACCACGTCGATGCCGGCCGTCCCGGACCGGACGGGACGCTCGGCAACACCGAGATGAACGTGCTGGACGGCGCCGCCCGGCTGTCGGGCCCCCGCACCGCGGTGGACATCCAGCCCGGCGAAGGCGCGGTCATTCCCGCCGACTTGTCCACCCTGACCTTGATTGCCGGCAACGCCACCCCCTTCGATAACTGGGCCTTGGCGCGCGAGCGGCGGGAAGCCGCGTTGCAAAGCACCCAATACCTGTCGCCCGATACCACCGGCTACCAGGACCTCGACGCCAATGGCAGCTGGGCGATGGCGCCCGGCTACGGCCCGGCCTGGTATCCCGCCGTCGACGCCGATTGGGCGCCCTACCGGTACGGCCACTGGGCCTATGTGGCGCCGTGGGGCTGGACCTGGATCGACGACGCGCCGTGGGGCTTCGCCCCCTTCCATTACGGACGCTGGGTCGATGTCGGCGACCGCTGGGCCTGGCTGCCCGACCCGATCAACGAGCGGCCGGTCTACGCCCCCGCCTTGGTGGTGTTCATCGGCGGCGGTTCTTCGCCCTCGGTCGGCTGGGTCCCGCTTGGCCCGCACGAGGTATTCCATCCCTATTACGCCGCCAGCGAGACCTATGTGCGCCGCCTCAATGGCCCCCATTTCGGTGGCGCCGAACACGCCGCCGCCGAGGACCACGCCAATCGGCGCGGCATGACCACGGTGCCGGAAGCGGCCTTCCGCAGCGCCGCTCCGGTCGACCGCGCCCGCGTCTCTGCTCCGGCCCAAAATCGAGGCGAACCGGGACCGGAACACCTGCCGGCGCCGCCAGCCCACCAGAGCGGCGCGGCCCCCACCGCCGGCCCCGCCTTCCACGCCCCGGATTCGCCGGCCGCCCACCCGGCGGGATCGGCGGCGTTCCGCGCCCCCGAGCCTCGGGCGCCAGAAGCGCCGCGGCCGCAGCCGGCAGCGTCGGTGCCGTGGCATCAGCCCCAGGCGCAACCAGTCGAGCGGCAGCCCCAGGCGGCTCCGCCCCAACCGGCAGCCGCGATCCAGCACCCGGCCCAACCGGCCCGATTGGCACCGACGCCCCAAGGCTGGGTCCGCACCCCCGCTCAGGAGGCGCCGCACCACGCCGAACCGCAACCGCACGGCGCGCAAGAGGACCGGGAGCGGCACTGATCATCTGTCAGCCGCCCGACAGCGCCGCCCGCAACGGCTCCAGCCGCTCGCCATAGATTTGCCAGCGCCCCACCGCGTGGCCGTAGAGCGGCTGGCGGACCTGGGCCCGGCTGCGAGTCCTGACCGGCCGGGGATTGCGATAGAACTCCAGGCAGGCCGGATCCCAGGGCAGGCCGCAGAAGGCGAGCAGGCGTTGCGCTTGGCCGGGCAAGTCGGCGACCACCTGCTCGTAATCGACCTCGATCATCACGCCTTCGGGCAGGACCTGACGCCAATGGGCCATCAGCCGCTGGTAGCCGCGATAGTACCGTCCCAATTCGCCAAGGTCATAGGTGAACGGCTGATGGCCGGCGAATAGCGCGGTGAAGCACGACACGCAGGTGTCGAGCGGATTCCGGCGGGTGTGGATTATGCGGGCGCCGGGTAGCGCCAGGGCGATCAGGCCGGCGTGGCGGAAGTTTCCCAGCATCTTGTCGGTGATGCGGCGGGCGCCGGCGGGAGCGAGGGCGGCGGTGGCGTCGAGGTAGCGCGCCCCCAGCCGGCCAAGCGCCGCCGCCTCGCCGGTCGCATCGGTCCAGCCGATTTCGCCCAGCGCCCGGCCGAACTGTTCCAGCTCGCCGGCGGCATGGACGTCGGGATGGCCGGCGAAGATCTGCTCGACCAGAGTCGAGCCCGAGCGTGGCATGCCGACGATGAAAATTGGCCGCTCGGACGGGGCGCCCACGCCGTCGCGGCGGTTCAGCCGCTCGGCGGTGAAGACGGCGCGGATGCGCTCGAATTCGGCCAGCGCGGCGGCCTCGTCATAGACGGTCTGCTGGCGCTTGATCCCATTGCCGCGGATGAGGTGGTCGAAGGCTTCGCCGGGCTCGCCGCAATCCTCCAGTGCCTTGGCCAGGGCGAAATGCAGTTCCATCCGGTCGGGGATCGCCAGCCCGTCCATATCGGCGGCCAGCGCCCGCATGGCGGCGAGATGGGGGTCGTCGGCGGTGAAACGGGTGATTTCGGCCAGCCGGCGGTAATAGGCGGGCCGGCGCGGCGCCAGCCGAATCGCCCGCTCGATACTGGGCTTAGCTTCGGCGATACGGCCCAGCTCGATCAACGCGTTGCCGCGATAATTGAGTGCGTCGGCCAGATCGGGGGCAAGGACCAGCGCCGCATCGAATCGCGACAGCGCTTCGTCGGGCCGCTCCAACTCCATCAAGACTCTGCCCAGGCCATTTTGGGTGTCGGCGCAATCCGGTGTCAGCTCCGCCGCCGCAAGCAGGTGGGTTAGCGCATCCGCCCATTCTTCGAGGCCGATCAGGGCGGCGGCGAGGCCTTTGTGGGCGTCGGCCTGGTCCGGCGCCAGGACCAGCGCCCGGCGATAGGGTGCCACCGCGTCGCCAAAGCGCTTCAGCGTCACCAGCACCCGTCCGTGCTCCAACAAGGCGGCGAGGTGATCCGGGTGGTCGGCCAGCATCTGGCCGAGCAAACGCTCGGCCTCGCCAAAGCGGGTGTGCTCGCGGCGAAGCACCGCCAGCCCAAACCGTGCGGCGGTGGGGCCGGGCGGGAACTCCAGCGCCAGGTGGTAGAGTCGGTCGGCGATGCCTGGCAGGTTGGCGCGATGGAAGCGCTCGGCCAATTGGGCGACCCGTTCGGGCTCGGCCAAGGGGGTGTCGAGCAGGCCCTCGGCCAAACTTTCGAGCCCGGCGAATCCTTCGGCCGACCAGTCGAGATTGTCGGAATAGGGCTCGGGGCGGCAATCGGCGAAGGACAAGGCGAAGCCGGTCAGGGCGGCGACGCGGCGCTCAGCCTCGGCGATCGCCGCGCCGTCGCCGCTGAGCGCGTCGACATCAAGCACCAGGTCGCAATTGGTGGCGACGTCGCGCATCGCCAGCCGATGCAGGAAATGGAAGATCAAATAGAGCTCGGTCGGATCAGCGGGGCAGTCCATCGCTTCGCCGAAGATGGCGCGTAACGGGGCAAAGGCCGGGTCGCAGCGATTGGCGGCGAAGATCCGCCACGGCCGCTCAAGGAAGTAGCCGTTCCCCTTCACCGCCTGGCGCAGCGCCGAGACGAATTGGCAGCGCGGGTGGCGCCGGATGAAGATGTGCACGCCCGGCAGATGGCGGCGGAACCAGGGCAGCCGCAGGGACGAGCGGACTAGGCCAAACACCGGCACGCTGCCGCGGTCCCGCGCGAATTGATCCAACTGGTGGAAATAAGCCGCCAGGCAGGGAACCTCGTCGCCGCCGCCAAGTCGGTAGCGGCCATAGACCAGGTCGGCGGGAAAGCCGGGGACGCCACCGCCCTCGGCCAGCAGCGGGCGGTATTCCTCGAAATAGGGGTGGTCGAGGTCGGGGTGGTTGGCGAAGGCCCAGGGCACGAAGGCGTCGACGTCCCGCTGGGTCGCCATCGCCAATTGCTCGTTCAGCGGCTCGAAATAGCAGGTAGCGTCTGGGAGCGAGCGGAACTTGGCCCAGACATAGGTGCTGGACGACCGCCAATTCGAATGGAGAAAGACCGGGCCTCGGAACTGCATGCGGCGAGACTAACCGCACTTGTTTTCCGCCTGATTGCCGGTTGCGGCCGATTTGGTCACGGTGTGTAACCAACGTCACAATAAAGATGAGATCCCGAGCGCAACGAGGGACCTTCACGCCGCCACAGCTGACGATTGTGCGTGAACGATCCCTCGTCGCTTCGATCTATCGGGATGACATTAGCGAATATTGATCGGCAGGACGATGTTGAAGCCTGGGGCGACCGGGGC
>Ga0316222_1004762_pt1 | contig 12106 bp, 8 predicted proteins | sample TBH18011metaG_FD_206008 | JGI IMG/M metagenome (GOLD analysis project Ga0316222, IMG submission 206008) | Freshwater microbial communities from Trout Bog Lake, Wisconsin, USA - TBH18011 | ecosystem: Environmental > Aquatic > Freshwater > Lake > Hypolimnion/Profundal zone | place: USA: Wisconsin... | reverse complement strand
CTTCGCCACGTCGTTCTCGCTTGCTCAAAACTAAACTGTACAGTACGGTACACTTAATGCCGCCTGTAAGCCAGGGATACCAAGATGTCCGTTCGTCCTAAACCGTTTTTGCTGCCGCTGCTCGCTTTTGTCGCCCTGGCCGTCGCGGCTTGTGACGACAAGAAGCAGGCTGGTCCACCGCCGTCCGGCCCGGTCGAGGTGGCGGTGGTTACCCTGGAGGCGCGCCGATTGCCGCTCTTCACCGAGCTTCCGGGGCGGACGGTGGCCACCCGGGTGGCCGAGGTGCGGCCGCAGGTCAGCGGCATCGTGCTGAAGCGGATGTTCACCGAGGGCGGCGACGTCGTCGCCGGGCAGCAGCTGTACCAGATCGACCCCGCCACCTACCGGGCGGCGCTGGGCAGCGCCCAGGCCGACCTGGCCAAGGCCAGGGCCGGCCTGAAATCGATCGAAGCCAAGGCGGCACGCTACGCCGACCTGGTCCAGATCAACGCGGTGTCGCGCCAGGATTACGACGACGTGGTGGCCAGCCTCGACCAGGCCAAGGCCCAGATCCTGGTCGCCCAGGCCGAGGTCGACACCGCCCGCATCAATGTCGACTACACCAAGGTCTACGCCCCGATTTCCGGCCGCATCGGCAAGTCCAACGTCACCGAGGGGGCGCTGGTGACCGCCAACCAGGCGTCGCCGCTGGCCATCGTCACCCAATTGGACCCGATCTACGTCGACATCAGTCAGTCCAGCTCGGATCTCATCCGGCTGCGGCATGCCGTCGGCCAGGGGCGGCCGGCCGAGCAGGCGCCGGTGACCTTGACCCTGGACGGCTCCAGCCAGCCCTACGACCTGCCCGGCCAATTGCAGTTCTCCGACGTCACCGTCGATCCCAGCAGCGGCTCGGTACAGCTGCGGGCGGTGTTCCCCAATCCCCACCATGACCTCTATCCCGGGCTGTTTGTGCGGGCGCGGGTCGAGCAGGGGCAATTGGATCAGGCCATCCTGGTGCCGCAGCAGGCGCTGGTCCACGCCCCCGACGGTTCTTCGATCATCTGGGTGGTCGGCGCCGACGGCAAAGTGGCGCCCCACCCGGTCGAAATCGGCCAGGCGGTCGGCGACAGCTGGCTGGTCAACAGCGGTGTCCAGGCGGGCGACCGAGTGGTGGTCGAAGGCCTGCAGAAGATCCGTCCCGGCGCCGAGGTTCGCCCCGTGGCAGCCAAGACCGCCGCCGTCGCCAAGCCCTGATCGGAGCGTCCCATGTCGCGTTTTTTCATCGATCGGCCGGTCTTCGCCTGGGTCATCGCCATCGTCATCATGGTCGCCGGCGGCTTGTCGATCCTCAGCCTGCCGATCGAGCAATATCCCCGCATCGCCCCGCCGGCGGTGCAGATAACCGCGATGTATCCCGGCGCCTCGGCGCAGACGGTGGAAAACACCGTCACCCAGGTGATCGAGCAGCAGATGAACGGCCTCGACCATCTGCGCTACATGTCGTCGACCAGTGATTCGGCCGGCACCGTCGTCGTCACCCTGACCTTCGAGCCCAAGGCCAATCCCGACATCGCCCAGGTTCAGGTGCAGAACAAGCTGCAACTGGCGATGCCGCTGTTGCCGCAAGAAGTCCAGGCCCAGGGCGTCAAGGTCGACAAGGCGGCGATGAACTTCGCCGTGGTGGCGGCGCTGGTCTCCCCCGACGGCAAACTCAGCCAGGACGAACTGAGCGATCTGCTGGTGGCCCGGGTGCAGGACCCGGTCAGCCGGGTCAGCGGCGTCGGCGAGGTGATGGTGTTCGGCGCCCAGCATTCCATGCGGATCTGGCTCAACCCCGACAAGCTGACCAGCTACAACCTCGGCACCACCGACGTGGTCAACGCCATCCGGGCGGAAAACGCCGAGGTTTCGGTCGGCCAGCTCGGCGGTTCCCCGGCGGTGGCGGGGCAACAGCTCAACGCCACCGTGCTGGCGCAAAGCCGGCTGGAAACGCCGGCGCAATTCGCCGAAATCCTGGTTCGGGTCAATCAGGATGGCTCGCAGATCCGGTTGAAAGACGTCGCCCGCATCGAATTGGGCGCCGAGAATTACGAAATGCTGGCCCGCTACAACGGCCATCCCGCCGGCGCCTTGGCGGTCAAGCTGGCGGCCGGCGCCAACGCGCTCGACACCGTCGAGGCGGTAAAGAAGGAATTCGACGTCCTCAAGGCGTTCTTCCCCGAAGGCGTCGAGGTGGTCTATCCCTACGACACCACTCCCTTCGTCCGCCTGTCGATCGAGGACGTGCTCAAGACCCTGGCCATCGCCATCGTCCTGGTGTTCGGCGTGATGTATCTGTTCCTGCAGAACTTCCGCGCCACCCTGATCCCGACTATCGCGGTGCCGGTGGTGCTGTTGGGCACCTTCGGCATTCTGTCCGCCTGCGGCTTCACCATCAACACCCTGACCATGTTCGCCATGGTGCTGGCCATCGGCCTGCTGGTCGACGACGCTATCGTCGTGGTCGAAAACGTCGAGCGGGTGATGAGCGAGCAGGGCTTGGCCCCGCGCGAGGCCACCCGCCGCTCGATGGACCAGATCACCGGCGCCCTGATCGGCATCGCCATGGTGCTGTCGGCGGTGTTCGTGCCGATGGCCTTTTTCGGCGGCTCGACCGGGGCGATCTATCGTCAGTTCTCCCTGACCCTGGTTTCGGCAATGGGGTTGTCGGTGCTGGTGGCGCTGATCCTGACTCCGGCGCTGTGCGCCACCATCCTGAAGCCGATCGAACGCGGTCACGGCTGGGAGGCGACCGGCTTCTTCGGCTGGTTCAATCGTGTGTTCGACAGTGGCCGCCGCACCTATTCCAATGTGGTTCAGCTGGTGTTGGCGCGGACCGGCCGTACCTTGCTGGTCTATGGTTTGATCCTGGTGGCGATGGGGGTGTTGTTCGCCCGCCTGCCGACCGCCTTCCTGCCCGACGAGGACCAGGGCATCCTGTTCGTCCAGGCCCAAGCCCCCGCCGGCGCCACCCGCGACCGCACCCAGGAGGTGCTGAACCAGGTTCGGACCTATTTCCTCGAAACCGAGAAAGACAACGTCGACAGCGTCTTTACCATCGCGGGATTCAACTTTGCCGGCCGCGGCCAGAACGCCGGCCTGGCCTTCGTCAAGCTGAAGGATTGGAGCCTGCGCAAAGGCGCCTCTAGCAAGGCTAAGGCGATCGCCGGCCGGGCGATGGGCGCCCTAATGGGCATCAAGGACGCCATGGTGTTTACCTTCGCGCCGCCGGCGGTGATCGAATTGGGCAACGCCACCGGCTTTGATTTCCAGCTCCAGGACCTCGGCGGCCTTGGCCACGCGGCGCTGATGCAGGCGCGCAACCAGTTGCTCGGCATGGCGGCGCAGAACCCGGCCTTGATGGCGGTGCGGCCCAATGGCCTGGAGGACACCCCCCAGTACCGCGTCGTGGTCGATCGCGAAAAGGCCCTGGCCTTGGGGCTGTCGCTTGGCGACATCAACACCACCCTGTCCGCCGCCTGGGGCTCGGCCTACGTCAACGACTTCATCGATCAGGGTCGGGTCAAGAAGGTGTTTCTTCAGGCCGACGCGCCCTATCGTATGCTGCCCGACGATATCAACCGTTGGGAAGTTCGCAACCGCGCAGGCAAGATGGTGCCGTTCTCGACCTTCGCCAGCGCCCATTGGGAATACGGCTCGCCGCAATTGGAGCGCTTCAACGGCGTGCCCTCGCGCGAGATCATGGGCGCCCCGGCTCCCGGCCGCAGCTCAGGCGAGGCGATGGCGATCATGGAGGACTTGGCGTCCAAGCTGCCGCCCGGCATCGGCCACCAATGGACCGGGTTGTCCTACGAGGAACGCCTGGCCGGGTCGCAGGCCCCGGCGCTCTACGCCATCTCGATCATGGTGGTGTTCCTCTGCCTGGCGGCGCTCTATGAAAGCTGGTCGATCCCGTTCGCGGTGATGCTGGTGGTGCCCTTGGGCGTGCTTGGCGCGGTAGCGGCGGTGACGTTGCGCGCCTTGCCCGACGACGTCTATTTCCAGGTCGGCCTGCTCACCACCGTCGGCCTCAGCGCCAAGAACGCCATCCTGATCGTCGAATTCGCCAAGGACCTGTACCAACAGGGGCACTCGCTGATCGACGCCACCGTCGAGGCGGCGCAACAGCGGTTGCGGCCGATCCTGATGACCTCGATGGCCTTCATCCTCGGCGTGACGCCGCTGGCGGTGGCCAACGGCGCCGGCTCGGGGGCGCAGAACGCCATCGGCATCGGCGTCATGGGCGGCATGATCAGCGCTACCTTCCTGGCGGTGGTGTTCGTGCCGGTGTTCTTCGTCTCGGTGCAACGCACTTTCGGTAAGCGCAAGCAGATCATTCAATCCGAAACGGAAGCGGCCTAAGTCATGCGCAGGATTCTTTTCGCCACCGTCACCGCCGCCGCCCTGCTGTCGGGGTGTTCGCTGGTCCCCGATTACACCCGCCCGGCCGCCCCGGTCAGCCAGACCTGGCCGCAAGGCTCCGCGCCGACGCCCGCAATCGCAATCGCGGCCGAGCAACCGGGCTGGCGCGATTTCTTCACCGACCCCGACCTGCGCCTGCTGATCCAACAGGCGTTGGACAACAATCGTGACCTGCGGGTGGCGGCGCTGAACATCGAGGCGGCGCGGGCAAGCTATCGGGTGACCGAGGCCGACCTCTACCCTACCGTGAGCGCCGGTGCCGCCGACACTGTCCAGCGCATCCCGCGCCAGCTCAGCACCGTCTATCCCCAGCAGGCGATGGTTACTCGGACCTACAGCGCCAGCCTGGGGGTGACGTCGTTCGAGCTTGACCTGTTCGGGCGGCTGCGCAGCCTGGAGGCGGCGGCGCTCGAACAGTTCCTGGCCACCGCCGAGGCCCGCGCTTCCACCCAGATCTCGCTGGTCGCCGAGGTCGCCAACACGGCGCTGACCCTGTTGGCCGATCGCAAGCTGCTGGCGCTGACCGAGGAAACCTTGGCCACCCGGGTCAAGTCGCTGGACCTGATCCAGCGCAGCTTCGAGCGCGGCGTCGGTTCGCAATTGGACGTCTCCCAAGCCCGCTCGCTGGTCGAAACCGCCCGGGTCAATCGGGTCCGCACCATCCGCCAGGTCGAGCAGGATAAGAACGCCCTGACGCTGTTGGTCGGCGCTCCTATCGACGACAGCAAATTCAACACCGGCGGCGACCTCGACGCGGTCCGCTTTGTCGAAGACCTTCCGGTCGCTCTGCCCTCCGATGTGCTGTTACGCCGTCCCGACATCGTCCAGGCCGAACATCAGCTGAAGGCGGCCAACGCCAATATCGGCGCGGCGCGGGCGGCGTTCTTTCCCACCATCTCGCTGACCGGGTCGGCGGGCGTCGCCAGTCCCACCCTCGGCAGCCTGTTCCAGGCAGCGTCGGGCGCCTGGGCCTTCGCGCCTCACGTCACCGCGCCGATCTTCGACGCCGGCCGCAACTTTGCCAACCTGGATAGCGCCAAGGTCGGCCGCGCCATCGCCGTCGCTCAATATGAAAAGGCGATTCAAAGCGCCTTCCGCGAAGTTGCCGATGCCTTGGCGGCCAAGGGCACGCTGACCGAGCAACTGGCCGCCCAGACCGCCTTGGTCGAGGCCACCCGCGCCAGCACCCAGCTGTCGCAGGCCCGCTACGCCCACGGCGTCGACAGTTATTTGAACGTTCTCGACTCGCAACGGTCGCTTTATCTTGCTCAACAGGACCAGATCGCGGTACAGGCCGCTCGGCTGGCCAATTTGGTCGAGCTGTACAAGGTGCTGGGGGGCGGGGGCTCGCCGTTGTGATGGAAACCATTTTAGTTCTGATCGCCCAGGGCGCCGGGGCGTTGTTTTTCGCCGCCTGCGCCGCTTATCTGGTGCTGGCGCTCTATCGTGTCGGTCGTTTTCGCCCGCCGGTAGCGGCGGCGCTTGGGCTCGAAATGGCGCAGTTTGCGCCTGCGGCGCGGGCGGCGGTGACGGTGATGCTGCCCTGCCACGGTACGCCGCCCCGGCTGGCCGAGTGCCTTCGCTCGGTCTGCGAGCAGGATTACGCCGGTCCGGTCAAGGTGGTGTTCGGCCTGCACGGCCCCGACGACGCGGCATTGCCGGTGATCGAGGGGTTGATCGCCACCCTGCCCGGCGTCGACGCCGCCATCGTCATCGATCCGCGCCGCGCCGGCGCCAACCCGAAGAACTGCAATCTGGCCAACATGATGGCGGTGGTTCACGACGAGCTGATCGTGATCGTCGACAGCGACGTACTGGTCAGCCGTCATTTCCTCAGCTCCATCACCGCCCCCTTCGCGGATCCCGGCATCGGCGCGGTCACCTGCTTGTACCGGGGCGCCCCCGAGGCCAACCTGGCCTCGCGGCTGGGGGCGCTTTACCATAACGACTGGTTCATCCCCTCGGTGCTGGTCGATGTCGCTCGCCAGGGCTTGCACATCACCTATGGCGCCGCCACCGCGGTCAGGCGCCAGGCGCTCGATAGCGTCGGCGGCTTCGAGGCGATGGCCTCGGCGGTGGCCCAGGATTACGTGCTCGGCCATCGGCTATGCGAGGCCGGCTGGCGCATCGCCCTGGCCGGCGAAGTCGTCGCCACCGTGGTCGCCGAGCCCGACCTGGCCACCCTCTATCGCCACGAAAGCCGCTGGATCCGCAACATCCGGGCGCTCCGACCGGCGGACCACCTGCTGTGGATCCTGACGTCCGGCCTGATGCCCTGCGTCCTACTGGCCACCGCGTGGCCGCACCGGATCGCGGCGGCGGCAATCTGGACCGTTTTGGCGCTACGCACCGCGCTGCACGTGCTGTTGCGCCGCCGCATCGCGCTGCCGCCGGCCGAGCCGCTGCTGCTGCCGTTGCGCGAAGCCTGCAATCTTCTCCTGTGGGTGGGCAGCTTTTTCAGCCGCCGGGTTCGCTGGGGCGGCAGGGTGATGGTCACCGGCGATGGCTTGGCCATGCGGGCCGAGGGCGACCAAAAAGCAACCGGCGGCGTCGCGCGCTAGCGGATTCGTCGCGGCTGTGCCGTTGGCACCACCACTCCGAAGCTCGATCCCTTGCCGATGACCGAGCGGACCTCGATCTGGTGGCCGAGCAATTGTGCCATGCGGCGGACCACGCCGAGGCCGAGGCCGGGGCCGCGACCGCGGCTCCCGCCGATCATGGGGAGGGAGTTCTCCAGCCGGGTGAAGTCCTCGAAGATCATGTCGCGCTTGTCCTCGGGGATTCCGATGCCGGTGTCGACCACGTCGATCAGCAGGGCGCCGCCGGAGGAGCGACGGCGGCAGCCGAGCAGCACGCCGCCGGCGGCGGTATAGCGTAGCGCGTTGACCACGAAATTGCGCAACAGCCGTTCCAGCAGTACGCGGTCGCTGACCACCCAGGCCGACGTTTCCGCCACTTTGAGGCGGAGATGGCGCGAGGCCGCCTCCGGTTCCATCTGGTCGGCCAGGCTGGCCAGCATCGGCATCAGCGGAAAGGCGGTGATGTTCGGCAGGACCTTGCCTGCCTCCAAGGTGGTGACGTCGAGCAAGGTGGTGAGCAAGCTGCCGGTGGCCTCGATGCTTTGGCGCAGCTTATCGACCACCCCCTGGTGTGGGCTGTCGTTCAGCCGTGCCGCCAGCACCTCGACGAACATCCCGGCCGCCTGCAAGGGCTGGCGCAGATCATGGCTGGCGGCGGCGAGAAAGTGAGTCTTGCCCTCGTTGGCGCGCCGCGCTTCCTCGGCTTGGCGGCGGGCTTCCTCGGTGCGGTCGCGCACCGTCGCCTCCAGGTCGCGGACCATCGCCTGCTCGCGGTCGAGCCCGCGCGAGGCGATGGCGGCCAGGCCGGCCAATATCAGCGCAAACACCCCAAGGGTGCCGCAAATTACGATCCTGGTGCGCCACCAGCCGGCCAGCGCGTCGTCGGTGGCGATCCCGGCTACCACCACTAGGCTGAATTCATCCAGCACCCGATAGGCCATCAGGTGCTCGACCCCATCCAGCGCCGACACCGTCGGAGGTATCAATCCCTGTGGCGCCCGGGCTGTAATGCGCGGTAGGCCAGCCGCGGGAATTATGCGACCCAGGTAGCGCTCGGGCTCCGGCTGGCGCAATACGATGCCGCCGTCGCCGGTGAAGACGGCGATGATGCCGCCATCGCCCAGCTCCAGCGCCTTGTAGAAGTTCAAGAAATTGGCGACGTCGATGGCGGCTTCGGCGATGCCGATCAGATTGCCGCTGTCGTCGGTGATCGAACGGCTGACGGTGAAGTGGAGGCAGTCGCCGATCGGCGCGGTGGCCATCGGGGTGATGACGAAGGGGGTGCCCTGGCGATGGGCCCGGAATTTGGGCTGGTCGGCGATGCTGAGCGGCGGCGCTGGAAATGCCCGCGAATCGACGGCCAAGGTGCCGGCGGCGTCGAAAATCAGCAGGCGGCCCCGTTCCGGCAAGCCGGCTTCGAGATCGTGCAACTGCCGCCATGCCGCCTGGTCGGCGGGGCGGCCGGGATGTCGCGATAGCTCGATGGCGCGGCCAAGAACGAAATCGGCGGCAAGCAGGGTTTGGCGCATGTGCTGGTCAAGCAGCTGCACCGTGGCTTCGGTGCGGTGTGCCGCCTGGTCCATGGCCTCCTGGCGGTCGACCTCGGCGTCGACGCCGACGGCCACCATCGCCGTCAACGCGACGGCGGCGAGCAGCAGCCACAGCGCGCGCTGCAAGCGGCGGAGGGAGATCGGCGGTGACTTGCTGTGGACAGGCTGCGGCGATTGGTTCATGGCATCGACAAAGGTATGGGTGACACAGCCTAATTCGCCGCGCCGCCTTTGCAAAGGTGTCTATGACGCAGCGGTTTCCAGCGCCAGGTTGGCCTCCAGCCAATCGGCCTCGGCGGCGACGGCGGCGCGCTCGATGTCGGCCATTTCCTTCTTCAGTTCGACCAGTTTGTCCTGGCTGCCCTGGTAGAGGGTGGGGTCGGCGATCTTGGCTTCCAGCGCCGCCTTCTTCTGGTGCAGGCGCTCGACCACCTTTTCCGCCGCTTCGGCCTTGCGGCGCAACGGCGCCAACTGGGCTCGGGCGGCGGCGGCGGCGCGGCGCTCGTCCTTGCGCGACGACCCATTGCCGCGGTCGCCATCGCGGTCGGCGCGGCGGGTGTCGCGGGCACGGTCCAGCAGCAGGCGGCGATAATCGGCGAGGTCGCCATCGAAATCGGCGACCTTGCCATCGCCCACCAGCCACAGCCGGTCGGCCACCAACTCGACCAGATGGGGGTCGTGGCTGATCAGGATCACCGCGCCTTCATAGGCGTTAAGCGCCGCCACCAGGGCTTCGCGGGAATCGATGTCCAAATGGTTGGTCGGTTCGTCGAGGATCATCATGTGCGGCGCGTCGCGGCTCATTAGCGCCAGCAGCAGCCGCGACTTTTCGCCGCCCGACAGGTTCTCGACCTTGACGTTGGCCCGTTCCTGCTCGAAGCCGAAACGGCCGAGCTGGGCTCGCACCTTCGACGGTGCCGCGTCCTTCATCACCTCGGCCATGTGGTCGTAGGCGGTGCGGGCCAGCGACAGCTCATCGGTTTGGTGCTGGGCGAAATAGCCGACCTTCAGCTTGGCCGGGCGCACCAGCCGCCCCGATAGCGGCTGCATCCGGCCGGCCAGCAGCTTGGCCAGGGTCGACTTGCCGTTGCCGTTGGCACCCAACAGGGCGATCCGATCCTCCATGTCGATGCGGAACTTGAGATCGGCCAGGATCACCTTGTCGCCATAGCCGGCGGTGGCGTTCTCGACCGAGATCACCGGCGGCGGCAGCTGCTCCGGATCGGGGAAATCGAAGACGGTGGCGCGGTCCTCGATCACCGACACCACCGGCCCCAGGCGTTCGAGCATCTTGACCCGGCTTTGGGCCTGGGCCGCCTTGGTCGCCTTGGCGCGGAAGCGGTCGATGAACGCCTGCAGCTTCTTGCGCTGCTCCAGCTGCTTGGACTGGGCCTTGGAGGCCAGTTCCAGCTTTTCCCGCCGGGTCTTTTCGAAATTGTCGTAATTGCCGCCATAGGCGACCAGCTTGCCGTTATCGAGGTGGATGATGCGTTGCGGCACCTCGTTGAGCAATTCGCGGTCGTGGCTGATGATCACCAAGGTGCCGGGATAGACGGTCAGGTGCGATTGCAGCCACAGCGTCGCTTCGAGGTCGAGGTGGTTGGTCGGCTCGTCGAGCAGCAGCAGATCGGGGCGGGCGAACAGGGCGGCGGCCAGGGCGACGCGCATGCGCCAGCCGCCCGAGAATGACGACACCGGCCGCGCCTGGGCCTCGGCATCGAAACCCAGCCCGGCCAGGATCGAGGCGGCGCGGGCCGGTGCGGTGTGGGCGTCGATGGTGGATAGCCGCTCATGGGCGTCGGCCAGGCGATGGGGATCGGTCGAGTGCTCGGTCTCGGCCAGCAGCTCGGTCCGCTCGGTATCGGCGGCAAGCACGCAATCGATCAGGCAGGCCTCGCCCTCGGGCGCCTCCTGGGCCAAGCGGCCGACCCGGGCGCGGGGCCGCACTGTGACCTCGCCGCCATCCGGGTGCAGCTCGTTCAGGATCAATTTCAGCAGCGTCGACTTGCCGGCGCCATTGCGGCCGACCAGGCCGACCCGTTGGCCGGCGGCGACATGAACCGAGGCGGCGTCGAACAGGACGCGGCCGCCGTAGCGGAAGACCAGATCGTTGACATGCAGCATGGGCGGGTGCTTACCACGGCGGCGGCCGGGTGCAAAGGCCAACAAGGCCAAACAGCGCCATAAGATTGCCATCAAACATCGGGTTGTCACCCGAGGGCGTTGATTGTATAACCCGCCGGCCACCGAGCGACGGCCGCCGGGGGGCTTTGGCTGCCGCCCATCCGGGATCCGCGGCGCCGCATGTGCAACCGCCGCAAGGGATTTCCAATGGCCATCGAACGCACTCTGTCGATCATCAAGCCGGACGCCACGCGGCGCAACCTCACCGGCAAGATCAACGCCCGCTTCGAGGAGGCCGGCCTTCAGATCGTCGCCCAGAAGCGCGTCCGTCTGACCAAGGAACAGGCCGAGTCCTTCTATTCGGTTCATCGCGAGCGCTCGTTCTTCTCCGACCTCGTCAACTTCATGATCTCGGGGCCGGTGGTGGTCCAGGTCCTGGAAGGCGAGGGCGCGGTCGCCAAGAATCGCGAGACGATGGGTGCCACCAACCCCGCCAATGCCGCCCCCGGAACCATTCGCGCCGACTTCGCCGAATCGGTCGAGGCCAACTCGGTCCATGGCTCCGACTCGGCCGAGAATGCCGCCAACGAGATCGCCTACTTCTTCGCCGGCAGCGAAATCGTCGGCTGATCGTCGTTCGCGCGAAGCGCTCCCCCGGTTCAGACTTCCGGGGGAGTCGCCATATTTTGTGACGCGTCGCCCGTCTCTGCTCGGTTCAATGGTGAGTTTCCCACTGTTCAATCCGCAGTCAGGGGGGTATTCTGCCTGTGGACGCCCCGCCTCCCCCGGCGGCGAACGTTAGTAACTACGAGTAAAGGTGACCTGGAATGGTGCAGACCGTTCGCAATACCACGAACCCGCCGGTGTCCCGTCGCGCTAGCCGTGGCCGCACTCCGTCGGGTCGGCCTAATCCCATCGACGTCCATGTCGGCAATCGCGTGCGCTTGCGCCGTACTTTGCTTGGCATGAGCCAGGAAAAGCTGGGCGAGGCCCTTGGCCTGACCTTCCAGCAAGTGCAGAAATACGAGCGTGGCGCCAATCGCATCGGCGCGTCTCGCCTGTTCGATCTGTCGCGCGTGCTGGACGTGCCGATCTCGTTCTTCTTCGAGGACATGGCCGACGCGGTGGAGGCTGCCAGCCCCCGCTACATGGTCCGTGCCACCGAGGATCCGCCCGAGGTCGAAGACAACCTGCTGTCCCAGCGGGAAACCCTGGAATTGGTGCGGGCCTATTACCGCATCAGCGATCCGCAGGTTCGCCGCCATGTTTACGATCTCGCCAAGGCGTTGAGCCCGGCCGAGAAGGAATAAGGCGTCACCATTCGGAACGGCCTGTCGAAGGCCCCTTCACGCCACGCGTGAAGGGGCCTTCGCGTTGGAAAGTTAGGGGGACACAATACTTAATTGCAAG
>Ga0316222_1004757_pt1 | contig 12117 bp, 9 predicted proteins | sample TBH18011metaG_FD_206008 | JGI IMG/M metagenome (GOLD analysis project Ga0316222, IMG submission 206008) | Freshwater microbial communities from Trout Bog Lake, Wisconsin, USA - TBH18011 | ecosystem: Environmental > Aquatic > Freshwater > Lake > Hypolimnion/Profundal zone | place: USA: Wisconsin... | reverse complement strand
CGCCCCGCATTCAGGTGTCCCTGCCGCTGCTCCCGCCGTCGGCGCCACCGCCAGCGGCGGCGCCGGCCGAACCGGCTGGCGACCGCCGCCTACGCATCGTCGCCCCTGGCGACACCCTGCTGGGCTTGGCCACCCAGGTCTATGGCGCCGCCGATCGCGAGCGGCTGGAATGGGTCAAGTCCCACAACCCGGAAATTCTCTCGATCGATCGCATCCAGGTCGGTCAGGTGATCGAATTCCCAGCCTTACCGGGAAAGGGAGGGCGGTGATGTCTGGCTTCTCCGCCGCGATCGAAAGCGCCCGCGCCCTGGTTCCCGTCGCCGGCGGGCCGCCGGTGGTGAGGCCGCCGCCGCGGCTGCCCGGCCCCCCCGATGCCGGCGACTTGCCGTGGCTGCGGCTGTGGCAGGCGGTGGAGGCGCGCCTGCCCGATCGGCCGCGCAAGGTGGTGCAGATCGCCGCCTGCGCCGAGGGCGAGGCCGACCCGGCGGTGGCCGCCCGGCTGGCCCGGCTGGTCGGGCGGGCGACTGGCGGCGGCGTGGTGGTGCTCAACGACACCCCCGAAGCCGAGGGCAACGGCCAGCCGGTGGCGTTCGGTCCGCTGCCCGGCCGCGGTGGCGATCCCCGCGCCCTCGACCCGCGCGCGCTGGCCGCCTATTGGCGGTTGCTGCTGCGGCAGGCTCGGCTGGTCATCGTCGACACCCCGCCGGTGCTGGCCTCGCCATTGGCGCTGGCGATGGCGCCGACCGTCGATGGGGTCATCCTGGTGATCGAAGCCGAATGCACTCGCGCTGCCATCGCCGACGCCGCCCGCCGGGCGCTGGGTGATTGCGGCGCCAACCTTCTGGGCGTGGTGCTGAACAAGCGCCGCTTTCACGTGCCGGGGCGGCTTTACCGCTGGCTGTGATTGAGCATGACGCGACCCTCGTCGCGTCATGCTCAGCCGCCATTGCGGCGGCGGCCAAGGGCGCGGATGCGCCCGCCCGGCGAGGGGCAAAAAACCAATCCCTACCCACTCAATCCGGCAAGTTCGCCCGCCGGCTGGCGGCCGGCGATGCCGTCTATGCCCAGGGCGTCGCACCATTGGGCCAGCATCAACAAGGCCCACAGCGGCCGGGCGCGGCCGCCGGTGCGGCGGTGCTCGGCCAGCAGGGCGCGGGTGGGGGGGGCGGCCAGCACGCCGCTACGGAACAGGCCGCTGGTGGCGATGGTCGTTTCCAGCAACGAGCCCAGCGGCCCGGCCATCCACAGTTCCAGCGGCAGCGCTTCGCTGGGCTCGATGCCAGCCAGGGGCGCCGGCAGCAGGTCGGTCAGCAGCCGGCGTAGCGATTGCGCCGAGGCGGCGGCGGGGGCCCGTTGCCGCCCCGGCATGGCCAGGGCGTAGGCGACCAGCGTCTCGTCGAGGAAGGGCAGGCGGCATTCGACGCCATGGGCCAGCGTCGCCGAATCGCCGACCAGGCACAGGGATTCGGCGCCGCGGCCGGCTAGGTCGCGCCAGCCGGCGGCGGCGAGCGGATCGTCCTCCAGCCAGCCGGGCAGCTCGCCGGTGGCTGGCTCCGACAGCGGCAGGCCGGGCCCGCCGGGTTCCAGCAGGCCAGGCATGTCGACCGCGCCGAAGGGAGCGAAGGCGGCGGCGATCTCGCGGTCGGCCGCCGCCGCGTCGCCGCGACGACGGCGCAGGAAGCGCGGCAGCAGACCGCTCAGGCGCCATATCCTGGCATTGCGCCGTACCCGGTCGTAACTGGGATGGCTCAGCAGCACTTCGCCGGCGCCGTCGCTGGCCAGCAGGGCGGAAATGGCGGCGTCACCGGCCGCCTGGGCGGTGGTCCACACCGCCAGCGCCGAGGGATCGGCCACCGGCTCGGACAGCCGGGCGGCGAGCGGCGCCACCGCCGCCGCCGCCGCCTCGCCGCTCAGCGTCACCTCGGCCAGGTCGCAGCGGGCGGCGGCGGCCAGGGCGCGGACAGTGCGCGCGCCACCGCTCTCGTCGTCCTCGGCCACCACCGCGAACGCCTGCGGTCGTCGTCCGGCCAAGCGCGCCATCACGGCGGCGACGGCGCCCGAGGCCGGATTCGGATCAAGCCGCACCGCCACCATGCCGTCCCCGGCCATGCGATCGGCCACCGCGCAATCCAGCAGGGTGCGCAGGTTGCCGATCTGGCGATCGAGCGCCAGACCGCGGGTGGCGGCGGCGCGGCGGTCGGCGGGCAGCGCCGAGCCCCAGCGGCTACGCAGCGGCGGCGTCCCGCGTTCCAGCACCACCATTTCGCCGGGGCCGAGCTTGGCGATTCCGGCCACCAGGGTGCCGGGCGCCGCCACCCAGCCTTGGGCCAGGTGCTGGGCCAGACCGGCGGGGTCGAGCCGGCGCTCCATCCCCAATTCGTCGAGCAGCGGCCGGATCGCCGAGGCGAACCCCAGCCGGCCGCAATGTTCGGCGAGGTAAAGCGGCTTGCGTCCCATGCGGTCGCGGGCCAACACCAGCCGGTCGTTGAGGTCGTCCCACAGCGCCAGGGCGAAAGCGCCTTGCAGGTGGGTGAGGAAGTCGAGGCCCCATTGCTCGTAGGCGTGCAGTGCCACCTCGGCGTCGCAGCCCGAGCGGAAGCGGTGGCCGACCAACTCCAGCGAATGGCGCAGGGTGCGGTGGTTGAGCACGAAGCCGTCCAGCACCAGCCAGATGTCGTGGGTCTCGTTGGCCAGCGGCAGCCCGGCCTCAGCCGAGCCATCGACGATGGCTAGCCGCCGGGCGGCCAGCGCCACCCGTCCATCGGGGGAGCGGTAGCTGCCTTCGTCGTCGGGGCCACGCCAGGCCAGCAGTGCCGCCATCCGCTCCGCCGCTTCGGATTCCACCTGGCCGTGGTCGAGGCAAACTATCCCGGCGATCGCACTCACTGACAGGCCCTCACAGGACGGAGGAATAGACCAACTCGTAGGCTTCGGCGATGCGGTCCCAGCAATAGCGCGAGGCGACGGTGGCGGCGGCGCGCCGCTGCATCTGCTCGACCACCGGCGGGTCGTTGAGCAACCAGACCAGCACGCGGCGGAGGTCGCCGGCGTCGCCGCTGGTGAAGGAGAAGCCGTCGCCGCCGACTACGTCGAGATGCTCGGGCTGGTCGCTGACCACCACCGCCCGCCCGTGGGCCATCGCCAACAGCAATTGGGGTGGCGCCTCGTCGGCCAGGGACGGCATCAGGAACAGCGTGGCGTGGGCCATCAGCGCGTCGAGCAAGGGTGGCGGCACCCGGCCGACGAACAGCACCCGCGCCGGATCGGCTTCGCGCCGCACCCGGTCGCGGTACTCCTCGTCGCCGTCGCCGGTCTCGGCGATCACCAGCCGGCATTTGGCCTGGGTGGTATTGGCCACCGCCACCGCGTCGAGGACGCCCGAGCCGGGCACCAGGCGGTCGGCGAACAGGATGTAGCCGTCAGGTTCCAGCCCCAACGGCGCCAGCGGGTCGGGGGCGGGGCGGGCGAGGCTGGGGGCGACGCCATTGGGGATGTAGAAAGTCTCGCGCCCGTACGTATCGCGAAAGTGGCGTTCGAGGCGCCGCGACACCACGGTGATGGCGTCGGCGAAGCGGGCGGCGACCGATTCCGGCGCCATCAGCGGTGTCTCGCGGCGATGGTCGGGGCGGTCGAGGCCGTGGACGCTGACCACCGTGCGGTGCAGCCCCAGCTTGGCGGCGAGATTGAACAACCCGCTCGATTCGGCTGCCCAGAAATTGACCACGTCGTAGCCGCGGGTGGCGGTGACCAGGGACGACAGCAAAGCGTGGGCCGAGGCTTCGTCGGTGCCGAACGCCATTGACGGCAGTTGCAACATCCGCACGCCCTCGATCCCTCCCAGGGCGCGGCCGTTGCGCTCCGAAAACACGTCGATCTCGTGGCCGCGCCGGATCAGGCGCGGGCAAATCTCCTGGAGGGCCTGCTGGATGCCGTGGTGGGCTGGCGTGGCACCGCGCGCGCCGATGACCGCGATCCTCATCCCTTGACGTCCTCTCGTGCGGGGCGGCCACTGGGTGGAAGAGCGGGGCCGCATTGCCCGAGATTGTCGGCAATGCGGGTGCTCCGCCTCAATCCGGGCATCGGGAGTACCGAATCCTCTTCGGAGGCGTCGGGGCCTACGGGGAGGGTTTATGCGGGTACGGCGTGCCTGCCCTGTGGGGGAAGTGGGATGGGGCGCGGACGAATCAGAACGTCAGCTGATCGCCCAGGTAATACGAGAACCGATTGGTCGCCTCGGCGTCGCGGACGCCCCGTCCGGCCGAGAACAGCAGATGGTGGGTCTCGTCGATGTCGTAAGTGCCGCCGAGGTTGAAGCCGCCGCTGGCCTTGCCATCGACGCTGTCCTTGCCCTGCTCGAACACCTCGCCGCCCAATGTCAGGTCGTCCCGCACCTTGCGCTCGATCAGCCAGCCGGCAAACCAGTAGTCCCGATTGTCGCCGTGGTCGTTGAGCCAATAGCCGCCACCGCCATAGGTGGTCCAGGCACCGAAGGATTTCTGCAGCCACAGCGGCAGGAAGACTCGGGCATAGCCGCTGCCCAGGTCGTCCTTGGCGCTGCCGGTGGGCAGTTCGACATTGGGGTAAAGGGCGATTTGCGGTCGCCAGCCGGCGTCGTCCTCGCTGACGAAGCGCAGCTTCACCCCGATCTCGGTGTCGCCATAGCCGTAATGGACGGCTTGGCCGTCGCCGCCCTGGAATGGCATGGCCAAGCCGAGGTGGAATTGGACCTCGGGCAACAGGCCGTAATTGATGTCGGCACTGGGCACCGCTCCGCCCTGGGTATGACGGGCGAGGGTGCCGAGGGCGGCGAGATTGATTTCGAAATGCTGGTAGTCGACCGGTTCGGGATCGTCGGTGACGAAGGGGGGGCCGGCCAGGGCCGAATTGGCCAGACCCGCGACGGCTAGGCCGGCCGCGAGGAGAATCGCGCAAATCTTCGAAGTGTTGATCATCCGCCCCACCGCCGCCCGCTCCTACCGTCGTTGCGGCGGCAAGATAGGGCGGCGGGAAGGTCTTAGCCATCCGGAATATTACGCAAAGCGGGGGGGCTCGCCTGCGTGACCGCGTGCGGCTTGCCTCAGAACAGGAAGCCGCCTTCCAGCGCAAAGCGGAACTGGGCGTTCTCGCTGCCGTTCCGGCCGAACGCCGCACCCGCGGCGGTTTCGCCGGCCTGGACGTAGGATGCCTCGGCGCGGCCGAACAGGATGCCCTTCTGGTAGGTCGGGCTGAGCGTGACCGACCAGGCGTGGCTGCCCGGGCCATAAAGCAGGTTGGGGGCGCGGTCGGTGGTGTTGCCGCTTGAGCCGATGTACTCCAAGCGGAAGGGCACGCTAACCCCCTCGATCTGGGGCACCGCGTACTTCACCAGCACCGCCGCCCCGTAGGTCGAAGCGCCCTTGACGATCCCGATGTCGGTATTCTTGGGGACGTCGGTGTATTGCAGGTAGGGCGTGACGGTCCAGGGATCCGAACTGTAGGTGTAGATCAGGTTGTAGATCGCCGAATTGTTCTGGAAAAGCGGCGTGGCGAGGTTCGATCTCGTGGTTTGGTCGATGTTGCCGCCGCCGACGAGGGTCACCGAGTTGGCGGGGTTGACGGTGTAGGTCAGCGATCCCGTCACCCAGTTGTAGACGTCGGAATAGAAGCCATCCGTCACCGCCGCCGAGGCCACCAGCGGACCGGCGGTGTAGTTCACCTGGACGCCCTTGTTGATGGCGTTCTCCTGGTTCCACAGCAGGCCGCGATCGATGTTCATGTTCTCGAAGGTGAAGGTGTATTCCGCGCCGATCAGCGTCGGCAATTTGCCGATCTGGGCCGAGAAGCTGTCGGTCGGCGCCACCTTGGCGTAGATCACCGGCGCCACGCCGAAATAATCGTCGACGGCCTTGCTGGCCTGGATGTAGGGCGTGCCCAGGGCGGGGATCGAGTAGACGCCGGCCTGGACGTAGAACTGCAGCAATCCCTCGGTGGTCTGCACGATCGCCTGGGCGTTGCTGAGATCGCCGACGCCATAGCGGTCACCCTGGTTGGGGTGAGTCTGCCACTGGCCGAAGCCGCTGATCACCCCGCTTGCGTAGACCTTGCCAAGGGGGCCGGCGTCGAAGCTGACGGGGTTGGGGTTGGCCGCCAGCGCGCCGGCCATCGTCGGCTGGGTCATGGCGTTCGAGGCTGGGGCTGGGGTGGGCTGATCCGCGCTCTGGGCCAGCGCCGGCGCGACGCTAGCAGTTAGAATTGCGCAAGCAGTCGTTGCGCAGGCAAGCAAGCTTTTGGTCATGTCGGCCCTCATCCATCGGTGAACGCCGTCTACGGCAGCGAATCCGCACCGGCAATGTCTGGGCGCATTCTCCCTGAAAATATTCAGCCGAAAAACACCGAATCATTCCTATGTCGGCCGCCGTGTGACATTAATGCCAGCCAGTATCTTAGGTAATTCGGCGTTGTTCAGTATAGATCGATGGTGTTATTGGCCGCGCGCTCGGCGCGCCGGGACGCTAGCAGGCCACCGGCCGCAGCATTTCGACGAATTCCCGCGCGACGCCGTCCCAGGAAAACCGCTCGGCGTAGGCGCGGCAGAGTTCGGGCGGGATGGCCAGGGCCCGGCGGGCGGCCGCAGCCAGGTCGTGGTCCAGCACTCCCACCGGGGCGTTGCCCAGCACGTCGGCGGGGCCGGGGACCGGGAAGGCGGCGACCGGGACGCCCGAGGCCAGGGCCTCCAGCATGACCAGGCCGAAGGTGTCGGTCAGGCTGGGGAAGACGAAGGCGTCGGCGGCGGCGAAATAGCGTGACAATTCGGAATCGCCGTTGGCGATGCGCCAGTGGACCTGGGGGAAGCGGCGGATCAGGCCGGCCCGCGCCGGGCCGTCGCCGACCACCAGCTTCGAGCCAGGCAGATCGAGCGCCAGGAAGGCCGGCAGGTTCTTTTCCACCGCCACCCGGCCGACATAAAGGAACAGCGGCCGCGGCAGGTCGACGAAATCCTTGGGCTGGGGATGGAAGATGGCGGTATCGACGCCGTGGCTCCATTCCGCCGCGTTGGTAAAGCCCCATTCGGTCAGTTCGCGCAGCACCGAGGGCGACGGGCACATCACCGCCGCCGCCGGAGCGTGGAAGCGTCGCACGATGTGGTAGGGCCACGACAGCGGCACCCCGGTGCGGGCGCGGACGTAATGGGGGAACTTGGTGTGGTAGGCGGTGGTGAAGGGGTGGCCGTTGGCCAGGCACCACGCCCGCGCCGCCCAGCCCAGCGGGCCCTCGGTGGCGATATGGACGGCTTCGGGGGAGAATTGCTCCAGCCGCCGCGCCAGCCGCCGTTTGGGGCACAGCGCCAGCCGGATCTCGGGATAGCTGGGGCAGGGCAAGGTGGGGTGGCCGCCGGGCTCGAACACCGTCACCTGATGGCCGAACCGGCCCAATGTGTCGGCGAGGGTGGCCAGCACTCGCACCACGCCGTTGCGTTGCGGGTGCCAGGCGTCGGTGACGATCGCGATGCGCATGTGTGGTGGCTCCGCTTCAAGCTCGCCCCCATCGGTAGGCATCATCGCCGTGACAGGCAAGTGACAGAACGGTGAAACTAGCCGGCGAACTTGGTCCGCCGGCCCAGCCGCCATTGCGGCGGTGGCCAAGCGCCCGGATGGGCGCGCCCGGCGAGGGCAATACGGCATGCCAACTTGTTGGCTTGCCGGTCCTAAAGATCGACCAATTCAACGGCCGGCGGGCCGTCGCTTTCCGCCAGCAGGCGGGCGGCCAGGCGGGTGAAGCGGGCAGCGGCGTCGGTGGCGACCAGGGTGATGCCGCCGACGGCACCGGGCAGTGCGGCCAGGTCGCGTTCGGCCAGCAGGGCGGCGGCCTCGGCCGCCACCGCCTCGCCGCAATCGACCAGCAGGGGGGCGGGGCCGAGCGCCGCCCTCAAGGCCGGAACCAGCAGCGGGAAATGGGTGCAACCCAGCAGCAAGGTATCGTTACCCGCCTCGGCGGCGAACAGGGCGCCCAGGTAGTCGCGGGCCACCGCCTCGGCGATCGGGCCCTGGCCAAGGCCCTCCTCGGCCAGGGCGACGAAGAGCGGGCAGGCCCGTTGGGTGACGTGGGCATCCGGGCGAAGGGCGGCAATGGCGCGGGGAAAGGCGCCGGAATCGCGGGTGCCTTCGGTGGCGGCGACGACGATGCCACCCCCCGCCGAGCCGGCCGCCGCCGCCCGGGCCCCGGCCTCGACCACCCCAAGCACGGCTAGGTCGGGATGGGCCCGCAGCAGCGCCTCGAGGCCATGGGCCGAGGCGGTGTTGCAGGCCACCACCAGCATCTTGACGCCGCGCCCGACCAGAAAGCGTGCCGCCTGCAGCGCGTAGCGCGCCACCGTCTTCGGCGCCTTGGTGCCGTAGGGCTGGCGGGCGACGTCGCCGAGATAGAGCAGGCGCTCGGCCGGCAGCCGGCGGCGCAGCGCCGCCGCCACGGTCAGTCCGCCGATCCCGGAATCAAAGATGCCGATCGGTAGATCGCGAATGGTGCGATGGAGAACGGACACGGCGGAGGCGACTCGGACGAATTGGCGGCGGGGCGGCACCTTACCCCGGCAATGACCAGCCGGCAACTGCGCGGCATTTCAACTGCGGCGGATTGACCGAAGCGCGGTGATCCGGCCGGTCAACCATGGGATTAATCGGACCGGCGCTTGTGGAACTTGGCCGTGGCGCACAAATGCCTTATAACCCGTTTGGGCAGATGTGGTGTCCGGCCGGTTTCTGGCCTGGCACGGGGCGCGTGGCGAGGGGTCGAACGTGCACGGGATCAACATTGCCGCCGAAGGGGTGGCGCGAGATGGGTAAATTCCTCGCGCGCAAGGTGGCGGCGACGCTGGTGCTGATTCTGGTCTGCACGGTGGCGATCACCAGCTTCTTCACCTATTCCCGGCTGGAAAGCGTGCTGTCGTCGCTGGTGGAATCCCGCTACGGCGTCCAGCTCTACTCGGTCAAGCACGACGTCGAGGCCCGGCTGGGGCTGGGTTTTCCGCTCAAACAGCTGCGCAACATCCAGGACGCGATCGACCGCGAGAAACTGAACGACCCTGCGATTCTCGACATTGAGGTGTTCGACGCGCGCGGTGAAATCCTGTTCGACACCGACCGCGGCGCCATCGGCACCCTGGTGCCGGCCGAGTGGGTGAAATCGGCGATGGTGGGGGGCGCCCTGTTCTCCCACCCCGACGACGACGCCCGCGCCGTCGGCCTGCCCCTGGCCAACAGCCTGGGCGAAATTACCGGCGGGGTGACCTTGCGCTATCCCGCCGCCTACCTCGACAACGAATTGGCGCCGCTGATCGCCAAGCTGGCGCGCGAGGGCCTGCTGTTGCTGGGCGCTGCCGCCGTGGTGGCGATGCTCGGCTCCTACGCCTTGTTCCGCCCGGTCGGCCGCCGCCTGGCGGGGATGGAGGCGATACTGGCGGCGCCGCCCGAGGAGCGGTTCCTCGCCCTTGACGCCGACGCCTCGCTGGAGGAGCGGTTCGAAGCCTTCGCCGCCAAGACGCGCGAAGCGATGGATCACATGCGCGAGGCGTCAGAGGACGTCGAGCGGTTAGACCGGCTGGGATAGGGCGCCGATGCGGTTCGACATCCCCAGGCCACTCTTGGTCCGCCTGCTGGCATTGGCGGTGCTGGTGCTGGTGCCGGCGATGGCGTTGCTATCGTGGTCGTCGCTCGACCATTTCGAAAAAGGCCTGGCGCCGGAATTCGACCGCAAGGCGGTCACCGTCGGCCGCGATCTCGGCGACGATATCGAGCGCGCCGTCGGTTATGGCATCCCGCTCGATAAGCTGGTCGGCGTCGAGGACTACCTGGCGCCAGCGCTCGAGGCCAACGGCGAGTTGCGCTATGTCGCGGTGGCCGACCCAGAGGGCAAGGTGCTGTACATCCTGGGCGCCGATTCGCGCGACCTTGAACCCCATTATCGCAGCACCGATTACGACGATCCAGGCCAGGGCGACGTCCTGGGAGGGCGCTCGGCGCTGATCGGCGGCTATGTCGACGTCGCCGTGCCGCTGGTGGTCAAGGGCGGCCGGGTCGGCCATCTGCATGTCGGGATGGATGCCGGCTATCTGCGCCATCGCTTCGGCGAAATGCTGACCGATGTCGGGGTGCTGATGGTGGTCGCGCTGCTGCTGACCGTCGAAATCCTGATCTTCGTCGTGGTGGTCAACGTCAGCGGCCCATTGGGCCAAGCCGGCCGCGTCTTCGAGCGGGTGGCGCGGGGCGATTTCAGCCATCTGTGCTGGTTCGGCTCGGACGACGAAGTCGGCCGCTTCGCCCGCCGCGTCAACGCCGCCATCCGCGCCGCCGACGACCTGTTCCGCCGGTTGATGGCCTATGTCGACGAGGTCAAGACGGCGCATTTCGACCCGAGTGTGGTCGAGCATGCGGCGCTGATCGAGGCGCGTGTCAGGTTCCTGTTCCGCTTCTCTGCCTCCGGCGCCCCCAAGGCGGAATTCGAACGCCACGGCATCGACGTCCGCCTGGCGCTGTTCCTGTTCGTCTTCGCCGAGGAGCTTTCGCGGCCGTTCCTGCCGCTGTTCATCCGCACCCTGCCCGCACCGCCGCCCTGGTTGTCGCCGGAGATGGCGATGGCGGTGCCGATCGCGGTGTTCATGGCCTGCATCGCCGTGGCCTCGCCCTGGGCCGGCGCCATCAGCGAGCGCTGGGGCAGCCGCCGGGTGTTTCTGGTCGGCCTGGTACCGGCGGTGCTCGGCTTCATCAGCACCGGCCTGGCCACCAGTGTCGCCGAGGTGGTGGTGGGACGGGCGGCGACCGGGTTCGGCTACGCGCTGGTCACCATGGCGTCGCAGGGCTACATGGCCCGCTCGATCCGCAGCAAGAAAAGCCGCACCCAGGGACTGGGGCTCTATATCGGCGCGGTGCTGACCGCCAGCGTTTGCGGCATGGCGCTGGGCGGTGTGCTGGTCGACCATATTGGTTTCGACAACGTCTTCTTCACCGCCGCCGGCATGGCGCTGGTGTCCGGCATCCTCGCCCACCGACTGCCCGACCCGGTGGAGGAACGCCGCGATATCGCCACCCCCGGGATGCGCGACATGGTGGATTTGCTAAGGAACTGGCGCTTCACCGTGCTGATGGTGTTCGCCGCCATGCCGGCCAAGCTGGCCTTGACCGGGGTGGTGTTCTTCCTGGTGCCGCTGTCGATGGCCGGCCAAGGCTTCGGCTTCGGCGACATCGCCCGCGCCCTGATGGTCTACGCGGTAACGGTGGTGGTGCTGGCGCCGCTGGTGTCGCGCCTGGCCGATGGCGGTGGCTGGCGCGCCGGGCTGGTGGCGCTGGGCGGACTGATCGGCGGCCTGGGCCTGCTGGCGCCGGCCATCGGGCCGGGTCTGCCGCCGCTGCTGCTGGCGCTGCTGTGCCTGGGGATCTCGCAAGGGCTGGCGGCCTCGACCCAATTGGCGGTGGTTCAGGACATCTGCTGGATTGAATGCCGGACCCTGGGCCAGACCTACGTGCTGGCCCAGGTCCGCCTGCTTGAACGCATCGGTTCGGTGGCCGGGCCGTTGCTGGCGGCGGTGCTGGTGCCGTTGGTCGGCTATAACGGCGCGATCGCCGCTATCGGCGGATTGGTGCTGGCGGCGGCGTTGGTGTTCGCCGCCGCCTCCTTCTCGTTCGGCGCTGGTCCCCACCTCAGCAGCGAGGAGGCGTGATGATCCGGCGCCTGCTGCTGGCCTTGGCGGTTTTGCTGGCAATTGCCGCCCCGGCGGCGGCCGAGCCGGCCCAGAAGCCGTTCCGCATCTATATGGCGCTGTGGCGCGGCTGGGAAGAGGCGGCGCAGGGCTTCAAGGATTACTTCGTCAATCAGGGCATCCCGGTCGAGTTCATCGTTCGCGACGCCGGCCAGGACAAGGGCAAGCTGGCCGGCTTCGTCGCCGAGGCCAAAAGCCTGAACGTCGACCTGGTCTTCACTTGGGGGACCACGGTGACGCTGGCCATGCTGGGCGGCGGCGGCGACACCGATGCCGCCAGCCACATCACCGACATTCCGGCGGTGTTCGCCATCGTGTCGCAGCCGGTGGCCTCGGGGTTGGTCCCCAGCCTGAGTTCCAGTGGCCGCAACATCACCGGCACCACCTAC
>Ga0316222_1004755_pt1 | contig 12118 bp, 10 predicted proteins | sample TBH18011metaG_FD_206008 | JGI IMG/M metagenome (GOLD analysis project Ga0316222, IMG submission 206008) | Freshwater microbial communities from Trout Bog Lake, Wisconsin, USA - TBH18011 | ecosystem: Environmental > Aquatic > Freshwater > Lake > Hypolimnion/Profundal zone | place: USA: Wisconsin... | reverse complement strand
TCACTTGATGAAGCAGAACATTACTCTCCAAAACTACTTGATATAGTAAAAAAGAAGGTGCTTCCGGAGAGGCTAAAAACGAAAGATACGCAAGACGGGCGCAACCTCAAGGAAAACTGGTGGAAATTCTTTCGGCCCAAGCGCGAGCTTTATGGAGCTATACGGGCGATGAGTCGCGTCCTTGCCATAACAGAGACATCTCCCCACCTATCTTTTGCTTTTATACGTGAGAGAGCTATTTATGCGCACTCCTTAAAAATCTTTGCCCATGAAGGCGGCGCTCACTATTGCACACTCCAATCCCGCCCCCACGAACTCTGGACCCGCTTCTTCGCCTCCACCTTGGAGGATCGTCTCCGCTACACCCCCAGCGACTGCTTCGAGACCTTTCCCTTTCCGCCCGGCTTCGACACCAACCCCATCCTCGAATCCGCCGGCCAAGCCTACCACGACCACCGCGCCGCCCTGATGGTCGCCCGCAACGAGGGCCTGACCAAGACCTACAACCGCTTCCATGACCAGGGCGAGAAATCCCCCGACATCCTCGAACTCCGCCGCCTGCACGATGCCATGGACCATGCCGTGCTGCGCGCCTATGGCTGGGACGACCTGATTCCCCTGGCGGTGCCGGTCTTCCTCGACGAAACCAACGAGGACGACCACAAATACCAGGGCCGCTACTTCTGGCCGGCCGATCTCCGCGACGAGGTGCTGGCCCGCCTGCTGGCGCTCAACGCCGAACGCCACGAGGAAGAACTCCGCCTCGGCCTCGCCCCCGGCCAGGGTGGCCGGCGGCGCGGCGGCAGCGATGACGACGAAAACGACGAGGCCGAAGAATGATCAGGCGCAATATTCGTGGGATAACCAAAGAGCCGCCTCCTCGGCCGCCGCCCGAACCGACCTATGAGGCCAGCAACAAGCATTGCCCGCCCTATACGGCGCCCGGCACCCGGTGCCCGAGGATGTCTCCAGACAAGGCTCGCGATCTGTTCGCGGATAGCCTTCCCATGGGAGACAATGCACGGGTTGCGACCCGCGATGGCGTCGCGTTCATGGCGCGCCTCACCCATCCGGACGGCAAGAACATCTGGCACGGCTATCCCGTTGAATGGGACAAGATCGACCAGCGCATTATCGACAAATGGAAGGCCGAGAATAAAATTAGAAATCGTGATATTGACCGATTAAGAACCAGGGCCGACATCGACAAAGCTTCACGAGGGAGGTGGGAATGAAAACCGACGATAATTTCTACCGCTTCGGCGAAGTCGCCGAGTTTGCTCTCGACCTTCGGCTGATGGACGATCCCGATGGGGATAGCGGCGCACCACATGATTCAGTGGGATCGTGGGGACGATGGCGGCTGTGGGTCAATGGGGTCAACCTGTGCAAACATGACTTCTTCCCGGCTGAAGGAGATCCCCGGCCCGAGGATGCGGTGGCGTGGTATCTGGCGCCGCTGCTGCAATGGATCGCCGCAACCTGGGCACCGCTGCTGCACGAGGAACGTCTTCCCTCACCCAGCCGGGAAACGACGGCTCGCGATGCCTATCTGTCCGCGCTGGCGGTTCGCAGCCGGAATGGTGAGGCCTTTGTCCCCTGGCAAAACTGGTCGTCGCGTCATTCGCTGCGGTGGGCGGCGGAGGGCGGACTGGTCCCCGACCTCTTCCTGCGTCGTCTCGGTGATGACATCGAGGTCAGTTGGGGAGATCGCATTCAGCCCGGTGGCGACGCAGCGCAGTTTCGGCTGGAGACTGGCGCCGGTTATGCGCCCGTGGAGGCTGTGGCCCAGGCGCTGGATGGGGCACTACAATGGGCCATTGGTCAACCGGCCCTACAGCAACGGCCATGGTTCGCCGGCCTGGTTAGGGCGATTGACGCCCGCCATGTCACTGAGCGTGAAGCCACCTGGCTTTCGTGGTTCATTGATGGGTGTGATCCGTTGCAGCGCCTGACCGGCCTGTATCGAAAGGTTAAGGCGGAGGTCGAGAGGGTGTCGCCACACTTGTTCGACCAGCGAGCGAATGAACTTTGCCTGACCGGCCTTTCCCCCGCCGTTGCCATGTTCGGGGCCTTGTCGCCGCAGATGAGCGGAGCAGCGGCAAGACGGTTGCTGGAGATCACCGCCGACAGCATGAAAACCGATCCCGTCAGCGCCGTGATTGACCGGTTCGTCGAGTCCCAGTCGGTCAGGGCTGCCCATTCCCCATGGGACCAGGGCTATGGGCTCGCCGGCTACTTTCTTGAGGATGCCGATGCGCTGTCGGCCGGGGACTGCCTCGATGTGGACGCCCTGCTCGGCACCCTGGATGTCGTCGTCCGAAACGAGTCCCTTGGCCGGGACGGGCCGCGCGGAGTCGCTCTGGCCGGAACGGCCATCGTCCCCACCGTGGTCGTGAACACCGAGCATGCGGCCAACCGCTTCCCCTCCGGCCGTCGCTTCACCCTCGCCCACGAATTGTGCCATGTCCTCTATGACCGGGACCGCGCCCGACGGGTGACACACACCAGCACGCCATGGGCACCGCAGGCCGTCGAGCAGCGTGCCAACGCCTTCGCGGCAATGCTGCTGATGCCGCCTGAATTGATCCGTCGGGTCATGACCGAGGTGGAGGACGACGTCGATGTCGATACAATCGCCAATGCCGCACGAACGATGCAGGTAAGCCGGACGGCGCTGATTCACCACTTGGCCAATCTGGACGAAATCTCCGAGATGGCCCGCGATCGATTACTGGACGAACTCGACGTCTCATCGAATCCGGGCCAGGGGGCACAATCGTGACCCCCAGGTATGCCGATGGTGACGACGGGGAGGAAGTCCTGTCAACATGAGCCCCTCGCCAAGATCCCAGCGGATCCGCGATCCGCTCCACAACCTCATCGAGTTCGGCACCGACCAGTTCGAACACACCCTCTGGCGCGTCATCCAGACCCGTCCGTTTCAGCGCCTCCGTCGCATCCGCCAGCTCGGCTTCTCCGATCTCGTCTATCCCGGAGCCACTCATACCCGATTCGCTCACAGCGTCGGCGTATTCCACACCGCGCGGCAATTGATGACCATCATCAAGAGGCATATTAGGCATCATGGCGGTCAGGTTCGGGATCATCAGCTGCAAGTGGCGCTGGCGGCGTCCCTGATGCACGACATCGGCCACGGCATGCTGAGCCATGCATTTGAGGACATCGGCAAGACGCTGAACCTCACCATGGCCCATCATGAGCACGTCAGCGAACTCCTGATCCGGGACAGCGAGGTGAGCGCGATCCTCTGCCGCGAGCTGGGCAGTGGATTCGCCAATGATGTGGCCGATGTAATCAAGGGTGGGCGCCCGGGCAGCCTTTACGACGCGGTGGTCTCCAGCCAATTCGACGCAGACCGTCTCGACTATATGCGGCGCGATCGCCTGATGACCGGCGTCCGTAACAGCGGCATCGACTTTGATTGGCTGATTGCGAACCTGGAGATCGGGGACGTGCAGATCGGCGTAGACGATCAGCAACTGCCCCCCATCGAGACCTTCGTTCTTGGCCCCAAGGCGATCCATGCAGCCGAAACCTATGTGCTGGCCTTGTTCCAGCTCTACCCGACCGTCTACTATCACAAGGCGACGCGGGCGGCTGAAAAGGTGTTCTCAGCGCTAATGCTGCATTTGATCGGTCTGGTGCGGGCGGATCATTCCCATGCCACAGGGCTCCCCGACACCCACCCGATTATCCGCTTCGCGCGGGACGCCGATACGCTGGAGAATGCGCTGGCATTGGACGATGCCGTCTTCTGGGGTGCATTGGGCATGCTCGCGGAAGCCGATGACCCATTGATCCGCGATTGCGCTCTCCGCATGCGTGACCGTAGGCTTCCCAAATACATCGACATCCGGGAAAAGCTGATGCCCGCAAGCCGGCCAACGACGGCAGTGGAGAAGGACGATGCCAAGAAGCGTCTCGATCGCCTCACCGAGGCGGTCAAGACGCGGCTGCAAGCGTGGTCCGAAAAACATTCGACTGCATGTCCGCGCATCCTTCTGGACGTGGCGTCCCGTCCCCCGTACAAACCGTTTCGGCAGACGACGGGACTGTTAAATCAGATTCTCATTCGTACCGGAGATGGTAGAATCCGCGACATGGCCGAGTGTTCACCCGTGGTGTCGGGGATCGAGACGTTCGAGCTGTTCCGCGCTTACGTCGATGAAACCGACTCTGACGCGAGGGCTGCGGTCAACGCCGTCGTTACCGAGGAGCTGGGGAGAGAAGCAGATGACTGACAAGACGGATCGCCAAAAAGCTGCGGAGATCGTACGCGACGCTGGTGGCCAGATCGTTGGCCGCACCCGGCTACAGAAGGTGGGATATCTGCTGGAGTTGGCCGGCTTCGGCGACGGCTTCCGCTTCGAATATTACCACTACGGTCCCTACAGCGAGGAGCTGACCGAAGGTATCCGCATGGCCGATGCCTTCGGCCTCGTGACGGAAGAGGAAAAGCAGGCGAACTGGGGGGGGCGGTACTCCGTGTTCACCGCAAACGCAGAGCTTGGGCAGCCTGCTGACGCCGACCGCGCCCAATTCGCGGCGGCGGCGGCCGAAATCGATTCGATCGAGATCGAGCTTGCCGCGACCGCCGCCTACCTCGCCGTGGCCGAGCGCTGCCCCGATCCATGGGCCGAGACGGCTCGACGCAAGCCCGAAAAGGCCGATGGTGGCCGACTGGACAAGGCGAAGATCGCCTATCAACGGCTTCTCGCCGTCAAGACACGGACGCCGCTACCCCAGATCGCCTGACAGGTTCGCATTAAATTCTTGCATCTGCCGCTTCGCAAGATCATACCTGCGGGCGGAGGATGCCATGGCACAGACCCTGTTCGGGCCCCGGATCAAGGCCCTGCGCGAAGCGCGGAAGATCACCCAGGACGACCTGGCGCGGCAATTCGGCTTCAAGGACCGGCAGACGGTTTCGGCCATCGAGACCGGTGAACGTCGCCTGTCTGCCGATGAGCTGCTGCGGGCGGCTGAGATATTCGAAACGACGATCGATGGCCTCGCCGACCCGTTCGTCCTGGTCGGCAACGAAGGTCAATTCTCGTGGCGACAGACCAACGTTGCGCCCGAGACGTTGTCGACCTTCGAAAGCGGCGCAGGTCGCTGGATCGCCACCTTCCGGAGGGTCGCGCCGCAGGTCGGCTATGCGCCGCCGCTGATGCGCCGTACGCTCAATCTGTCGACCAAGAGCAGCTTCGAGGATGCGATCGCGGCCGGCGAACGCTTCGCCGCCCAGTTCGACCTTGGCGAAGTGCCGGCCCGGCGCCTTGCCGAGGTCATGGAGCGGGAATTCGGCATCCTGGTGCTGATGGTGGATGCGGTCAACGGCGTGTCCGGCGCGGCGTGCCGCCTGCCTGAGATGGATGCCGTCCTGATCAATCGCCATGAGCCGGAGGGCCGCCGCAACTTCGATCTGGCGCACGAGCTGTTCCACATCCTGACCTGGGAGGCGATGCCGCCTCACCATCTGGAGGAAGCCGGCGAAACGTCGAAGTCGCACGTCGAGCGATTGGCCAACAATTTCGCGTCGGCGGTCCTGATGCCGCGGGCCGTGGTTGACCGGTTCGGCGACTGGGCCGGCATGGATGTCGGCGCCATCATCGCCAAGCTCAACGGGATGGCGGATGCATTGGCGGTTACCGCGTCGGCGCTGAAGTGGCGGCTGGTGGCGCTCGGATCGATCACGCAAGGCGTCGCGAGGCAGGTGCCGGATGCCGCCATCCGCAACAACGGCCGAGCCAGCGTCTTGCGGGACGCGCCGCCAATCTTCTCACGGCGGTTCCTTGAGGTGATTGCCCGTGGGCTGGACGAAGGGCACCTCTCCACCCGCAGAGCGGCTAGCCTGCTGGGCGTCACGCTCGACGATCTGCCGGACCTGTATCAGGCGCACGGAATCGACGCGACAATGGATCTGTGACCATGGCTCCTCATGCCGGTCCGCTCCTGGTCGACACCAACGTGATCATCGAGTGCCATCGGATTCACAGCTGGCGGGCCTTGACCCAGCGCTACCGCACGGAGACGGTCGAGACGTGCCTCGAAGAATCCCAGACCGGCGCCCAGACCCGCAACCCCGAGCAGCAGATCGACGAGGGCGAGCTTCGTCATTCCCTGGCGGCGGTTCAGCTGGTCTCGGCCTCCGATCTGGCGCAGGCGATGGCCCGTGATGGCGAGATCGGCGCCCTCGATCCGGGCGAGAAGCATCTCTGGGCCCACGCTCTGACCCGCGAGGATGCCTGGATTCTATGCGGTCCTGACGGAAGCAGCATGCGGATGGGAGTCCGCCTCGGCCTGCGCGACCGCCTCGTCGCCTTGGAGGGCCTGCTGGACGCCATCGGCCATCGACCGAAACCGCCGCTGAGGAATGGCTACACCAATGCATGGTTGAAGAATAAGCTGAACCAATTCGCCGCCGCAGAGATAGGGCCCCGCCGATGACGACCAGTACAGAAGTCCGCGCCGCTCTGGTCCACACGCTGCGTCGCGATCTGGTCGGCCCGGCGACCATCGATCCCGATCTCGCCCGTGAACGGCTGAGCGAGAACCCGTCCCGCTGGTACCTGACCGGCTTCCTCGCCCCGGCCGAGGACGAGGGCAGCCAGGACGATCCGGCGGTCCAGGAAGAGATGGACCTGGAGGCCGAGCCGCCGGCCGGCGACGGCGCGGGTGGTGCCGCCGGCGACGATGCGGCGCCCGAGGGGCCTAATACCCGGCGCCGCTTCCTACCATCCTCGGTCGGCCTCACCGTGTTGCTGCCGCTTGATGTCAGCGAAGTCGATGCGGTGATCAGCTGGGGCGACTACGTCACCGAGCCGCCGCTGCCGCCGGCCGTGCTGCTGCCCGACGATGGTGGTGGCGAGCCGGACGCGAAGAAGACCAAGGTCGATTGGGTCCGCGTGCCGCAGGAGCGCCGCGTCCGGGTGCCGATTGCCGACGGTCGCAGCAGCATGCTGGTGCCGGAAAGCGCCGCGCCGCTGGTCCCGGGGGGCGCGCTCGAACTGACCGTTCACGCTCGCACATTCGCCTTCGAGACGCCCGAGGGTCGACAGGAGCGCGTGCGCGCGGTCACCGTGTTCGTGGTCAACAAGCGCAAGACGGCATCCCGTCGCTATTCGGATGCCGCCTACGCCTTCCAGGTTCATGTCGAGCTGCAGTGTCCCACCGGGTTCAGCCCGCGTTATGACCTGTCGGGCTATTGGTCTCCGGATGACGATCTACGCCTGGGCGACCTCCACTACCGCGATCTCGCCGAATACGCGGTCGGCCGCAATGCGGCGGCGGGATGGGCGCCCGCCGATGCCGAGGGGCGGGTCTGCAGCGTCCACACCGATTTCCTGCCTCTGGCCGAAGTCGAGCGGGTGGCGCCGAACGAGGACATGGCCGGCGTGGAGTTCGGCATGGAAGCGCTCGCCGCTCTGGCCCAAGAGGGCGCTGCGGCACTGACGGCGCGGCTGGAGGCCTTGCCGGAGCGCTACGGCGACTGGATCGCCGATCAGCGGCGGCTGGGCGGTCAGGTGCAGGCGGACAGGCGCCGCCAGACCGCCGAAGTGTTGGCCGTCGGCATGGAGACGGCGCGGGTGCGCATCGCCGCCGGCATTGCGCTGCTACAGGATGATCGGGTGCGTTTGGCCTTCCGGATGATGAATGACGCGGTGGCGCGAGCCGCGCGGCGTCGCAATGCCGGTGCCAATGGCGATCCGGCGGCGCAGCGGGCACCGACCTGGCGGCCCTTCCAGCTCGCCTTCATTCTGCTCAACCTCGCCTCCCTGGCCGACAAGGGCCATCCGGAGCGCGAGATCGTCGATCTGCTGTTCTTCCCCACCGGCGGCGGCAAGACCGAGGCCTATCTCGGCCTTGCCGCCTTCGCCATCGCCCACCGTCGGCTGTCGACGTCGGGAGTGCTGGGCGCCGGCGTGGCCGTAATGATGCGCTACACGCTGCGCCTGCTGACCCTCGATCAGCTGGCCCGCGCCGCGGGGGTGGTCTGCGCGCTGGAGCTGATGCGCACCGATCCCGCCAACGCCGGACCAGGCGGCCAGCCACAGCTCGGCACCTGGCCGATCGAGATCGGGCTCTGGGTGGGCTCGGACGCGTCGCCGAACCGTCTCGGCGGCCGCGGCGACACCGGCGAAGACACCGCCGTCACCCGTGTGCGCCGCTTCCGGCAGAAGGGCGGGCGGGCGCCGGCGCCGATCAAGGCTTGTCCCTGGTGCGGCACCCCGTTCGGGCGTGAATCCTTCCGCTGCGTTCCCAACGATCACGCGCCCCATAATCTGGAAATCCGCTGCGTCAATCCGGTCTGCGACTTCACCGGCGATCGGGCGCTGCCGCTGCTGACGGTGGACGAGCCGATCTACCGCCGCCTGCCGGCGTTCCTCATCGCCACCGTCGACAAGTTCGCGGCGCTGCCCTGGGTGGGCGCGAGCGGCGCGTTCTTCGGGCACGCCGATCGCTTCGATCCCGCTCAAGGCTTCTTCGGTGCCGCCGAGCCGGGCCAAGGTCAGCGGCTGCACAATGGCTGGAGCCTTGATCCGCCCGACCTGATCATCCAGGACGAGCTTCACCTGATCTCGGGGCCGCTGGGAACCGTCGCCGGCCTGTATGAGATCGCCATCGACCGGCTGTCGGCTCGACGGATTGGGGGGCATCGTGTCCGCCCCAAGATCGTGGCCTCCACCGCCACCGTCCGCCGCGCCGCCGGACAGATCCGCGCCCTGTTCGACCGAGAGCGGACCGAGGTCTTCCCGCCGCCCGGCGTTGAGCGCACCGACAGCTTCTTCGCCCGCACCGTGCGGGACGTGAACAACCCGCCGCGCTGGTATCTCGGCCTCGCCGCCCAGGGCCGGGGACCGAAGTTGGTCTTCCTGCGAGCTCTGACCACGTTGGTGGCGGCGGCCCAGGCCGCGTACGAGGGCGCCGGAGGGGGGCGAACAACCCAGCCGACCCTTACCTTACCGCCCTCTGCTACTTCAACGCCCTGCGCGAGCTTGGCGGCGCCCGCCGCATCGTCGAGGACGAGGTGAGGGACCGCGCCCGTCGCTACGGCAGTGAACGGCGGCGGATCGATCCTGCGGACACGCCTTTCGCCGACCGGCGTTTGGGCGAGCCGCTCGAGCTGACGTCGCGCGTCTCCACCGATCAGGTGGCCGAGGCCAAGCGGCGGCTGGAGACTGAATTCGGCACGGCGGACGACACGATCGACGTGGCGCTGGCGACCAACATGATCTCGGTCGGTCTCGACATCCCCCGTCTCGGCCTGATGCTGGTCCAAGGCCAGCCGAAGACCGCCGCAGAGTACATCCAGGCGACCAGCCGCGTCGGGCGCGCACCGGCGAAGCCCGGGCTGGTGGTCACTGTGCTCAACGTCCACAAGCCCCGCGACCGGATGCATTACGAGCAGTTCGGCCAATACCACCGGACCTTTTATCGGGTGGTCGAGGCGACCAGCGTGACACCATGGGCGGCGCGCGCGCTCGACCGTGCCCTGGCGGCCGTGGTGGTGGCGATCGCCCGCCACCTCGACCCGGCGCTGACCCCTGAACTGGCGGCGCGGGCGCTGAAGGACCAGCCGGACATTGCCCTGCGGGTGCGCGAGGCGATCATCGAGCGCGCTCCCGCGGCGGTGGCCGGCGGCAAGGCCGATCTGTCCCGCCTGATCGACGATCTTCTTGCCGACTGGGTCGCCGTTGCCGACGAGCAGACCGCCAACGGCCAGCCCTTCGCCTATACGCGGCAAGGCGCACGGCAGACGCTGCTGCATGCGCCGCTCGATCCTGCCTTGCCCAATCTGTCTCCAGCCCATCAGCGCTTCGTCGCCGGCCGCTCGATGCGGGACGTGGAAGCGAATGTCCAGCTGAAGCTGCGCGACCCCTGGGGCAACCCGATCGCCAATGCCGACGACACCGTCTGAGGAGCACCCATGGCCCGCAATCTTCAGCGCCTCAGCCAGCTGATCACCACCTTCGGACCGGGCGCCATGCTCGACCTGCCGACCCGCTCTGTGCTGGTCGGCGGCCTCGAACGCTGGGACATGAGGGAGCGATCCTTCACCGCCATCGATGAGCCGCGGTTGGCCGAGATGCTGGAGCGGAAGCTGAAGGCGACGGGACGGCTCGAGGAGACGCGCAAGCTGTCGCTGCGGACGCCGCCGCTGGCGGTCGATACCGCCGGCCGGGAGCCGCCCGGCGTGGCGGTCACGGTGTTTCCGACCTGGTTCGTCTGCGACGCCGCGGCGCAGCCGAGGGAGGAGGGCGGAACCGACATGCGCCGCCGCCGGCTTGTTCGCTGGCAGGACCTGACCCCCGCCAATGGGCGCCGGCAATTCGAACTGGAAACCGGCAAGAAGGCCGAGGTCACCCCGATTCGCTTCGTCGCCGGCTGCGAGAAGGGGCACCTACAGGACATCGATTGGCGACGGGTGGTGCACGGGCCGACCGAATGCCGGGAAGCGATGTGGCTGGTCGAGCGCGGCACCAGCGCCGATCCGCGCGACACCTTGGTCGAATGCGACTGCGGCAAGTCCTTGTCGCTGGAACAGGCCTTCGCGCCCCATCGTCTGGGGACCTGTCGGGGCGACCGCCCGTGGCTGGGTGATCGTGATCCGGTGGGGTGCACCAATCCACTGCGCTTCCTGACCCGAACCGCGACCAACACCTACTTCCCGCAGGTGGCCACCGTCATCTCCTTGCCGACCGGCGAGGACGCCTTGTCTCGTCTGGTGCAGGCGCATTTCGATGATCTGGCAGCCGCCAGAGGCGCGGAGGATGTCGGTTTGGCGCGCCGATTCAATCGGGCACTGGCGGCGTCCCTCGAGGGATACTCGGATGCCGACGTCTTCGCGCGCTTGCACCTCTTCACCGCTCAGGTCGTGCGCGATGCGTCGGCGCCGCCTCAGGTGGCGGAGTTCGCCGTCTTCGCCAGCGGGCAGGCGTTGATTGGCGAGAACCGATCGGATTCTCTGCTGTTCGCGGAAACCCTGCCGAGGGAAGCGTGGGACGCGGACCAGACGCCACTCTGTCGAGGCATCCGGAGCCTGGTCGCCGTTCACCGGCTGCGGGAAGTCTCCTGCCTGTACGGCTTCACGCGCTTCGAGGCGGCACCGGCGACCTCCGACGGCGATCTGGAGGACGTTCAGCTGGCGGTCGATGGTGCGCCCCTGAGCCTGGGCGCCGATTGGCTGCCTGCGGTGGAGCAGTTCGGCGAGGGGCTGTTCATCCACTTCGACGAAGCGGCGATCGCCGAGTGGCTTGGACGGGACACCGTCGGGCTTCGCGCTCGGCAGTTGCTCGGCGGCTACGAACGCTGGGCATCGCTGCGCGGCGACCGCCGCGCGTCCAACCCAGGCCTCGTCTACACCATGCTCCACAGCCTCTCCCATGTCTTGATGTCGGAAATCGCCCTGGAATGCGGTTACCCGGCCAGCGCCCTGAAGGAGCGCATCTACGCCCTCACCGATCCGCTGCGCAGCGATCACTTCAATCGCAACGGCGTCCTGATCTATACCGCGACCTCCGGCAATCAAGGAACGCTCGGCGGTCTGGTCGCCACGTCGGCGCGCTTCACCGCCATCCTGGCGTCGGCGCTCGACCGCCTTGAGCTGTGCTCGAACGATCCCATCTGCGCCGATCATGAGCCGAGCTTCAGCGCCGACGACCGCGCCCTGCATGGCGCCGCCTGCCACGGCTGTCTGCTGATCGCCGAGACCAGCTGCGAGAACCGGAACCTCTTTCTCGATCGGGGCCTTCTGGTTGAGACCATGGCCGGGCAGGGAGCGAGCTTCTTCATTCGCCCGACCGCGGCATTGAGATGACGTTCACGCTGCGCAACCCCTGGTCAAATCAGCTATTCGTCGCCCTCAGCCGCCGCTATGGCATCCATACCTATCGGTACCGGCACATGCGCCACACTGCCGTCTGCGCCAAGGGGCCGCGTTCATTTCTGGACGGGGTTCTGTGGCCTGAGGTCGTGTAGCTCGACGTGGCCCTGACCGATCGAGCATTAGGTCATGAGCATTTGGTCAGGGCCACCAGGTAGGCGTAGGGAGCGGCCGGATAGACCCAGCCGTTTTGGGTCTTGAGCCGGA
>Ga0316222_1004754_pt1 | contig 12120 bp, 7 predicted proteins | sample TBH18011metaG_FD_206008 | JGI IMG/M metagenome (GOLD analysis project Ga0316222, IMG submission 206008) | Freshwater microbial communities from Trout Bog Lake, Wisconsin, USA - TBH18011 | ecosystem: Environmental > Aquatic > Freshwater > Lake > Hypolimnion/Profundal zone | place: USA: Wisconsin... | reverse complement strand
GCGTGAAGGCCGTGCCCGCCACCCACTGGGCCGATGGGGGCCGGGGCGCCGAGGCCCTGGCCCAGGCCGTCCTGGACCTCACCCAGGGCCCCCGCCCCGAGCTGCGCTTCACCTACCCCTCGGACCTGCCCCTCTGGGAGAAGGTGCGGGCCGTGGCCCAGCGCATCTACGGCGCCGACGACATCAAGGCCGAGGCCCGGGTGAAGCGCAAGTTCAAGGACCTGGAGGACCGCGGCTACGGGCACCTGCCGGTGTGCCTGGCCAAGACCCAGTATTCCTTCTCCACCAACCCCGCCCTGCGCGGCCGGCCCACCCACTTCGACCTCAACCTGCGCGAGGTCGGCCTCTCGGCCGGGGCGGGCTTCGTGGTGGTGCTCACCGGGGACATCATGACCATGCCGGGCCTGCCCCGGACGCCGGCGGCCGAATGGATCGACCTCGATCCTTCCGGCCGCGTCACCGGGCTGTCGTAGGCCCGCTCAGAAGTGCAGCCCCAGGTAGAACGAGAAGGTCGACGTGGGGCAGATGGCCTTGAGCGTGCGGTCGTCGACCGCCACGAGCTGGACGAACTGGGTCTGGGTGGTCTTGATGGGGGTCGCCGAGACCTCGACGCCGAAGTAGGGGCGGTGCTCGCCCACGGGGAAGCTGACGTCGGCACTGAGCCGGACCCAGGGGCGCAGGTAGGTGGTGTTGGCGGAAGCGGTCCCCAGGACCGCCCAGCCGGTGCCGTCGTTCTGCTGGAGGGGCCCCTGGATCGAGAGGGTCTCGCCCCGGGCCTCCAGGTGCGCGCCGAGGGACACGCTCTCTCCCGCGGGGTACAGGTAGGCGCCCCCGATCGACCAGTAGTTGTCCTTGAACTTCACCCCGGTGTCGTCGAGGTCGTAGCCCCCGCCGATGGGGCCGTTGAGGGTGAACTTGCTGGAGCCGCCGACCCTGCCGCCGATCTCGTAGTACCAGCGGGGGCTGGAGGCCACTTCACCCAGGAACCGGATGCCCACGCCCTTGAGCCGGGCGGGCTGGTCGCTGGTGAACACGGAATTGACCTGGGCCACGGCGATGGAGGTGGCCTTCGACATTTCCATGAAGACCTGCAGCCGGCCATCCAGGTCCTGGGTGGAATCCTGGGCGAACAGCGTGCCGGTGGCAAGGACGAGGGCCAGGACGGGGATGGTCTTCACGAATCCTCCAGAGGGAGAGCTAGTTGCCGGAAACCGGGGTCTGGGCGCCATTCACCACGGCGATGTCCCAGGGGTAGCCGAAGGGGATCTTGTGGGCGAAGCCCACGTCGATGCCGTCGGGCTTGATGCTGTAGCTGGCGGTGACGGTCTTGACGGCCTGGACCCACTCGCTGCGGTTGAGCACCCGCTGCGACGTGACCGCGCTGGCGGCCCGCAGGATCGACTTCAGGGCGAACACCGTGACGGTGGCGGCATGCCCCGACGCGGGCTGGAGCTCGGGCGGCACGTCGAACCAGCAGTAGCCCGGGCCGGCCAGGTCGTTGTTGGCGGCGTTGAAGGTGGGCGAGCCGGAGGGCAGGTAGCAGCGCGCATCCGTGACCAGGGGGCCGTACAGGGCCTGGGTCGGGGTCGTGCCGGAAGTGGGGGGAGGCGGGTAGTTGCTGGCCAGCAGGAAGACGTTGGTCGTGTTGGAGACGTTGTCCACCAGCTGCACGGCCCAGAAGTCCGGATACACCGGGGTGCCCGCGGCGTCCTGGGTGGGGTTGTACCAGGTCACCCGGTAGCCCGTGGTCGTCCCGTTGATGGGCGTGCCGTTCACCGCCCGGGTCCGCTTGTCCACCTGGGTGTCCTGGGGCGGCAGGAAGCCCCAGGCCGTGGTGGCGTCCGCGGCCGTGCCGCCCTGGTTGGTGGGCCACTGCTTGGTGGAACCGTCGGACTGCCAGGTGCGGGAGATGAGCGCGCCCTCGGTCGAGTTGTAGTGCGGGTTGAAGGCCGCCCAGTAGAACCGGCCGACGCCGTGGGTGGTGCCGACCACCGAGCCCTCCGTCACCGGCGAGGAGGCGTCGAAGGTCCCGCCTTCGGCCACGGACAGGTCGTAGGACGACCCGTTGGGCGAGACGTTGGCCGCGAAGGGCCATACCTTCGACTGCAGGCCCGCGGGCCAGGAGGGGGTCGGGGAGATCTGGCTGTAGATGGTCGTGGTGGGGTTGCTGTAGAAGAACAGGGGCGCGGCGATCGGCGTGGTGGCCGAAGGCACCAGCACCGAGCCCTCGGTGTCGGGGTCCTTCAGGTTGGTGAGGTAGTCGGAGAAGACGTTGACCGTCTCCACCCCCGTCCCCCCCACCTGCTGGGAGGCCAGGGCCGAGGTGGTCGCGTTCATCGTGTCGTTCCAGTTCAGCGAGGTGCGGTTGAGCACCAGGGGCCGGGCCCAGACCGAGCTCCAGAGGTATTCGGCGTAGGCGAAGACCGAACGGTAGCTGAAGGCGTTGTAGGTGATCGGCGCCGGGACGGTGCCCGTGCCCAGGGGGGCGCGCTCGGTCGAGTTGATGTCGTAGGGGACCTGGATGTGCTGGAGTCCTCCCGTCAGGCCGCTGGCCCCCGGATCGGAATTCACCAGGTTCGACAGGCCCACGAGCGAGGGGGACGACAGGGGCGTCGGATTGAGGGCGAGGGCGCCCTGGTTGTAGGCGGCGGTGCCGTCGTTCATGACGGCCGAGCCGGGATAGCTGCTGGTCTGCTGCATGATGTCGAAGTCGTACGGATCGCCGGTGGCCGCCGGAGCACGCAGGGCCTCCAGGGCGGACGCGCTCAGGTGCTTGGAGGACACGTCGCCGATGTAGAGGTTGTCCACCACGAAGCCCAGGTCCGTGGGCGCCGTCGCCGAGCCGAAGCCGCCCAGTCCGGCATTGCCGAAGGTGTTCCAGTCCTGGACCTCGTCGGTCTTGACCATCACGAACCACTCGGGAATGGCCAGGTAGCCCCACAGACCCGAGAAGCCCTGCGTCTCGTCACTGCTGTGGATGAATTCCTGCGCCGTGAGGGGGTCGTTGAGCGGCACGGAAAGGCGATCGATCCAGCGCAGGTTCGGCGCGTAGGCCAGGGCCCCGGAGCTGTACCACTGGTTGGTCGCCAGGGCCATGCTGCCCTGGAAGCGCCGCTTCTGGGCGGTGACGACGGTGGCGCTGGGAGGCTCGCTGCCGAACCCGCTGCCGGTGACGATCTGCAGCTGGGGGTTGCCCGGCGCGCCCGCCGACTTGAAGGCGAAGCCGGTGCCGTCCGCCACCACCATGGTGTGGGGGGCCGGATGGTTCTCCAGCGCCGGGTCGACGCCGCTGGTGTTGGGGATGGAGAACTGGTAGGTGCTGGCGTCCGAGGTATCGCCGACGACGGTGCCGGGGATGGTGAGCCAGGCGGTCACGTCATCCCGCATCGGCAGCTGGGTCGTGCCGCCGATGTCGCTGGTGACCGTGTAGGTGTTGTTGATGCCGTCCTGGAAGATGCTGACGACGGCGCCGTTGCCGTGTCCGACCGTCTGCGCGTAGGAGTAGGTGGCGGTGCCGCCCGCGCCGCTGAGTTGGCGGTAGAGGAAGGACAGGGTGAAGATCTGGGAGTCCGGTCCGTCGACGACGATCCAGCGCTCGTAGGTCTGGGCGTTCACGCCCCCCAGCGCCGCGTTGGAGACGCGGCCGTAGCTGTCGGTGACGGTGAGCGTCGCCCGGTACTTGCTGGCGGTGAGGTTGTCCACGCCGGCGTAGGTGACCTCCACCGGGGTCACGGTGCCCAGGGGCAGGGTCAGGGTCTGGGTGGCCGAGGCGGGCACGCCGCCCGGGAAGGACCAGTTCAGGGTCAGGGTCTGGTCCGCCGCCACGCTGGAGGCGCTGGCCGGCGCGGTCACGCTCCCGCTGAAGGTGACCTTGCCGTTGAGGGGCAGGACCACGACGGCCGGATCCGTGGCGGGAATGGCCAGGGCGGTCACGGGGGCGGAAAGGGTGGCGCTGGCCTGGGGGCTGGTGATGGTGGCGGTGGGGAAGCTGTTGTAGGTGACGTTGTAGGTGAAGGTCTTGGGCGCCACCGCGGGATTGTCGGCCCGGTTGTCGGTGCAGGTGACGGTGACCAGGGCCGGGGTCGTCGCGGTGTAGGCGAAGGTGTCCGCATAGACGTGGGTGAGGGGCACGGACACGCCGGTCGACGTGTTGCCCGTGGTGGTTCCGGTGGTGGTCGTCCCGTCCCCCCAGGTCACGGTGTAGGTCAGGGGATCGTTGTCGGCGTCCGTGAGGGTGAACCCGATGGTCTCGGTCGAGGAGGTGTAGACGGCCGAGGTCGCGGCGGTGGGGGCGGTGATGGTGATGACCGGGGTGTGGTTGGCGCTCTGGGTGTTGATGGTCACGGTGGGCGAGACGGCCGGAACGCCCTGGACCCCGAGCTGGTCGATGGCATAGGCGCTGGGCGTGGACGCGCGGGTGCCGCCGGTGGCCGCGCCGGTGTAGGTCACGGTCACGGAATACACCCCGGCGGCGTAGGTCACCGCGCTGGCGGTGGCCAGGCTCGCGGCGTCGTTGGCCTTGAAGGTGATGTTGGCGGCCGGGATGGGGCCGGTGTCGCCGGTCTGGCCCAGCTGCGGGTTGCTCACCGTGAAGGTGAAGGTCTGGGTCACGGTGCCGGCGATGGCGACGTTGAGCGCCACGGCGGAGGCGGGCGCGGTGAAGGTCACGACCGGCAGGCTGGTGGCGATCACGGTGAAGGCGACCGCGGGGCTCGCCAGCCCCACGCTGCCCAGGGCGTCCACCGCCTGGACCTGCACCGCCGCCGCCCCGGAGTAGGAGGTGGCGAAGGTGTGGGAGACGGTCGTGGTGCAGGTCTGCCCCGTGCCCACCGGGGCGGAGGTCACCGCGGCGGTGCCGTCGCCGAAGTTCCAGATGAACTGCGTGATGGTCCCGCCGGCGTTGGGGGACGTGGCCGTGGCGGCGAAGGTGTAGGGCTTGGTCTGCAGGAGGCTGCCCGCGGAGGCCGTGGTGATCTGGGCCACCGGAGGATTGTTGGCGAGGATGGTCACGGGCAGGGTGGTCGAGGTGACGCCGCCCTTGCCGTCGTCGGCGCTGGCGGTCACGGTCACGGCGCCGCTGGTGACGTACTGGTGGGTCGCCGTGTTGCCGACCGTCGTGGCCGAGCCGTCGCCCCAGTTCCAGGTCACCACCGGCACGTTGCCGCTGGCGTCCGTCACGGTGGCGGTGAAGGTCGCCGGCTCGTAGCTGTAGAGGCTCCCGGTGGGGCTGGTCATGGCGATGCTGATGCCGGGGGCCGTGTTGGGAAGGACCTGGACCGTGATGCTGGCGACGGTCTTGCCGCCGGGGATGCCGTTGTCGGCGGTGAAGACGACGATGTAGATCCCGGGGGTGGCGTAGGTGTGGGGCGTGGCGGCCAGGGTCGTGGTGGCGGCGACGTCGCCGGCCTTGCTCGCCTCGCCGAAGCTCCAGCTGTAGGTCAGGGGCTCGACGGGGGTGTTCTGGTCGACGGCCGTGGCGTTGAAGGTGATGACGTCGTTCTGCCAGGTGACGGTGTTGGACCCGCCGTCCGGGTTCGTGGCGACCGCCGCCAGGGTGACCGCGGGCGCCAGGGAGGTGCTGGGCACCGTGCTCACGGTCAGCGCCGGGAAGGTGGTCAGGACGCTCTCGGCCCCCAGGCTGTCGGAGACCGCCACCGTGGCGCTGCTGGTCCGGGTGCCGATGGCGCTGGCCCCCGCGTAGGTGACGACCACCGTCCAGGGCGTCACGCCCGCGACGGGGATGCCGGCGAGGGCGGTGCCGACCGTGGCGGACGGGTCGTTGGCCTGGAAGACGATGTTGCCGGCGGCGATGGTGGCGAGGTCGGTGTCGGCCACGTTGAAGGCATAGGTGACGCTGATCGAGCTCCCCAGGGAGGCCGACACCGCCTCCGACGCCGAGGGCGCCAGGGGGGTGACGGTGATGGGATCCGTCGTGGCGACGACCGTGACCGAGGTCGTGGCCGCGGCCGACGGCTGGCCGTTGCTGTCCGTGGCGATCACGGACAGCGGGTAGGTGCCGGCGGTCAGGTAGGGATAGGTGAGGGTGGCCACCGTGGTGGTCTGGACGGCGGAGCCGTCCCCCAGGTTCCACGTGTAGCTGGCGATGGAGGCCCCGGCCGTGGTGACGCTGGCGCTGGTGGTGAAAGTGTAGGCCTGGTACTGCAGCAGGCTGCCCACGCTGGCGCCCGCCGGAGCGGTGACGACGGGGGCGGTGACCTTCGGGGCCGTGTAGGAATTGGCGCTGGACGCGGGCTTGGTGTTGCCGCTCCCGCCCCCGCATCCCAGGACGGCCGCCATCACGCAAGCAGACAGGAACAGTCCGAAACCGCGCAAGGTGGGATTCATGAGTGCCTCTTGGCTAGGGGGTGACCAACGACGTTGTTCTGATTTTCAATTCGCTTTACGCCACATGCTAGAAGGATACAAGTTAAGGCCGGATGGCGCCTTTTTTTTCTTGGGGAGGGGTTACGGCCGAACGCCGGGTCGTGAAATTGACCCGGCCCTGGGCCTAAGCCACATCCATGCCAAGCGCCTGCCGGCGCCCCCGTGCCCAGGGTCAGCCCTGCACCCATGCCACATCCATGCCAAGCAGCCGCGACACCGCCGCGCGCCCCCGGGGCCCCGGATCCACCGTGAACGCGTTCACCCAGGCCCGCACGTAGCGCCCCACCATCTCGGCGTCCATGCCCCGCCCGAAGGACTGGGCGTAGGCGACGCTCTCCTCGTGCCTTTCGATGGCCAGCTCCACGCTGCGTTTCATCAGGTTGGCGAACCTGAGCTTGAGGTCGGCGGGCAGGTCCTTGCGGATGGCGTTGCCGCCCATGGGCAGGGGCAGGTCGAATGCCCGCTTCCACCAGGCGCCCAGGTCCTGCACCAGATGCAGCCCCGCTTCCTTGTACATGAGCTGGCTTTCGTGGATCAGCAGGCCGGCTTCGTAGCGCCCGGCCTGCACGGCCGGCATGATCTCGTCGAAGGGCAGCAATTCGACCTTGAGGCCGGGCATCCACCTGCCCAGGGTCAGGTAGGCGCTGGTGCGCAGGCCCGGGACGGCCAGGGTCACCCCGCGCAGGGCCTCGGGGGTCATGGGGACCCGGGAGACCACCAGCGGCCCGGTGCCCTCCTGGATGCTGGAGCCGGCCGTGAGCACCTCGTAGGTGTCGACCAGCTCGGGGTAGGCCCCGAAGCTGATGGCCGTGACCTCGTAGCGGGCCTCCAGGGCCTCGGCGTTGAGGGTCTCGATGTCCTTGCGCACGAACCGGAAGTCGAAGCCTTCGGGGTCCAGCCAGCCCAGGGCCAGGGGCGCCATCATGTACGCGTCGTCGGAATCAGGGCTGTGGGCGATGGTGAAGGGCATCAACGGCCTCCGGGGAAGGGAGCGTTCTCCCGGAGGGAGAGCTTCTCCTTGACGCGCTCGGCGGCCTTCGCCGCCAAGGCGTACCCCGGGTTTTCGGTCATGGCGCTCTGGTAGTGCTCCAGGGCCTTGTCGAGGAGATCCTGGGCCTCGTAGACCCGGCCCAGGTTGTAGTGCGGATAGCAGTAGCTCTCGTAGCGCTTGGCCTTGAGGGCCATGTGCAGCCAGGGGATGGTGTCCTCGTACTGGCCCTGCTCCAGGTAGTACGCCCCGATGTCGTTGTAGGGGTTGCCGAATTCGGGGTCGAGGTCGATGGCGCGGTGGCAGTCGGCGATGGCCCCCTCGAAGTCCTTCTGGAACGAGCGGGCCCAGCCCCGGAACGTGTAGGCTTCCGGCGTGGGGACGAGGTCCAGGGACTTGGTGTAGAGCTCGATGGCGCGGTCGATCTCGCCGCGCATGTGATGCTGGTAGGCCTTGCCCACCAGTTCCTTCGCCTCTTGTTTCTTCTCGTCGTTGCTCATGGAGGCCTCAGCACTTACAGCATAGGACAAAAGCGGTCTCACAGGGAGCTTTGGAGTCTGAGGAGGCGGACCGCCTGCCAGAGGATGGTGACGCCCATGCCGGCGACCAGGGCCCCGCCCACCCGCAGGAGGCGGAACCGCCAGGCCCGGGAGATCCGGCTGCTGACCAGCCCCAGCCCCAGCAGGAGGGGCAGGTTGCCCAGGCCGAAGGCGACCATGCCGGCCGCGCCCATCCGCCAGCTGCCGGCGTCCAGGGCGCGCAGGAGCATCATGTAGACCAGCCCGCAGGGGATCAGGCCCCAGCACAGGCCGAGCAGGTAGGGCGCCCCGCCCCACTTGAGGCCCTGCCCCAGGAAGCGCCGCAGGAACCCGGGCATGGGAAACTCCATGAGGCCGTCGGCCCGCCGCCCCAGGAGCATGAACAGCCCCAGGACGAGCATCAGGAAGCCGATGAAGAGCTTCACGTAGATCTGCCACGGCCAGGCCTGGGCCGCCAGGAGGGCCTGGCCCTCGGGCCGGCAGCACTCGTGCATGTCCGAGACGGTCTGGAGCCGGGCGAACCCGCCCAGGAAGCCGATGAGCCCCCCCAGCAGGGCGTAGGTGGTGACCCGGCCCGCCTGGAACACCAGGTGGCGGGGCCAGAGCCTGCCGCCCTGGCGGGCCTGGGCCAGGCCGAAGCTGGCCACGATGGGCCCGCACATCCCGGCGCAGTGCCCCACGGAACCCAGCAGGCCGGCCGTCCACATCACCAGCAGCCAGGGCAGGGCATGGGGTTGGTTCAGCCAGGTTTCAAGCAAAAAGCACCTCGGTCCCCCGATTCTACCCGGCGGCTCCCGGTCCAGGACCCAAAATGCGCCCGATCCCGTTATCCTGGGGCATGGCCAACGAGACCCCGGGAACCTACTGCCAGAATTGCTTCACCTGGAATCCAGGGGATCGGGAGATCTGCCGGAAATGCGGCACCCGGCTGCTCATCGTCGCCGGGGACCAGACCTGGGAGGAAGAGGAGCCCATGGAGGCCGACGACGACCTGGACGAGCACCTCCTGGAGCGGATCACCGGCCTGGAGGAGACCCTGCGCCGGGTGGAGACCTACCTGGAGACGGTCTCCGACCAGCTGGGCCGCCTGGAGCGCTCCGAGGTCATGCTCCGCAACGGCCTCATGTCCCTCGTCCAGGAGATGGAGCACAAGGGCCAGCTGGACGCCCACGGCTTCTCCTCGCGCTGGGAGCAGCTGGTGGAGGAGAACCTCCAGCTGATCAGCGCCCGGGAAGTCTTCACCCGCTACCGGGCCCGGATCCTGCCCATCGCCAAGCCCAAGGCCCAGTCCCAGCTCCGCCGGGCCCTCCTGGAGACCTCGGCCCTGCTGGACAACGGCCAGCTGCCCGAGGCCGCCTCGCGCCTGGCCGAGGCCCTGGCCCTGGACGCCAAGAACTACGAGCTGATCTTCACGGTGGCCGCCCTCAAGGAGGTGGCCCAGGCCTGGGAGGAGGCCGAGCACCTGGCCCGCAAGGTGGTGGCCCTGAGCCCCCGCCACTACGAGGCCTGGATGCTCCTGGCCAAGATCCTCCAGGACGACCCCGAGCGCGCCGACGCGGCCATCGAGACCCTGCGCTCGGCGGCCGACCTGCGCCCGGACGAGGTGGCCCCGAAGCTGCAGCTGGCCGAGATCCTCCTGGACGAGGAGGACCTCCAGAGCGCCCTGATCGCCGCCCAGGAGGCCGTGGCCCTGCAGCGCGACGGGGAGAGCCTCAGCCTCCTGGCGGAGATCCTCCTGGCCCGCGGGGACGGGCCCAAGGCCGTCACCCTGCTCAAGGAGGCCTCCGGGTTCCTCCCCGGCGACCTGCGCATCCGCGAGCTCCTGGCCGAGGGCTACATCGTCTCCGACGAGCGGGCCAAGGCCTTCGCCATCCTCCAGGAGCTCCTGCGCCAGCATCCGGGCGATGCCGAGCTGCTCCTGCTGCTGGACGCCGAGAGCCCCGCCCAGCTCCGCAGCGCCCGGGGCGGCAAGGCCGAGGCGCGGTTCCTCCTGGACGACGTGGAGGACTGGCTCCACGACGGCAACCTCCCCGAGGCCGAGGGCGCCCTGCGCAAGGCCCGCCGCAAGGACCGCAGCGAGCGCCTGGACTGGCTGGAGCTGCGCATGGCCTTCCTCAAGGACCCCCGCCCGGCCCTGCCCAAGGCCGTGGCCTTCGCCGGCTCGGCCCGCCACCCCCGCCTGTGCTTCCTGGCCATGCGCCTGGCGGTGGACCACTTCATCGAGCGGAACGACGACCCGGCCCTGGCCCTGGACACCTTCCTCCAGGCCCACCCCAAGAGCAGCGGCGCCTGGGAGGCGGCCATCATCCGCCAGGCCTACCGGCTCATGAACAGCCAGGTCACGGAGGAGGACCTCCTGGAGGTGCGCCGCCTCCAGGGCAACCCCCTGCCCGGCCAGGAAGCCCGGGCCCGGACCCTGCTTGGGCAGTATCTGTTGGAATTGAGGCATTTCCGGGACGTCATCCAGCTGATCGACCCCGTCCTCGGCGCCGAGCCGACCATGATCAACCACTTCCAGCTGGGCACGGCGCTGGCCTCCCTGAAGGACAAGGACGAGGCCCTGGCCGTCCTCCGGGACGGGCTGGAGAGCGATCCCGGCGACCTGCCGGAGGATCAGGCGGAACTCCTCCACGCCAAGATGGAGACCATGATCCAGGAACTTGAGAAGGGCATGGGCCGCCCCTGAAGTACAAAGTTGACAAATCTGGTCATGATTGCAAAATAAGAAATGCGAAGGGGAAACGCCCATGAGTACGTCGTTGCAGCAGGTCACCAGCCAGGAGTACAAATACGGGTTCGTCACGGATATCGAGTCCGACAGCGTCGCGGCGGGCCTCAACGAGGACGTCATCCGCTTCATCTCGGCCAAGAAGGGGGAGCCCGAGTGGCTCCTGGCCTTCCGCATGAAGGCCTACCACCACTGGCTCACCCTCACCGAGCCCGAGTGGGCCAACGTCACCTACACGAGGCCTGACTTCCAGAAGATCGTCTACTACTCGGCCCCCCGGGCCAAGGCGCCCAAGTACGGCAGCATGGACGAGGTGGACCCGGAGCTGCTCCGCACCTTCGAGAAGCTCGGCGTGCCCATGAACGAGCAGAAGGCCCTGGCCGGCGTGGCCGTGGACGTGGTCTTCGACAGCGTCAGCGTGACCACCACGTACAAGGCCAAGCTGGCCGAGCAGGGCATCATCTTCTGCAGCCTGAGCGAGGCGGTGCGGGAGTTCCCGGACCTCGTGAAGAAGTACCTGGGCTCCGTGGTGCCGGCCGCCGACAATTTCTACGCCGCCCTCAACAGCGCGGTCTTCACGGACGGGTCCTTCTGCTTCATCCCCAAGGGCGTCACCTGCCCCATGGACCTGAGCACCTACTTCCGGATCAACAACAAGGAGTCCGGCCAGTTCGAGCGCACCCTGATCATCGCCGAGGAGGGCGCGTCGGTGAGCTACCTCGAGGGCTGCACCGCCCCCCAGTTCGACGTGAACCAGCTGCACGCGGCCGTGGTCGAGCTGGTGGCCCTGGACGACGCCAGCATCAAGTACAGCACCGTCCAGAACTGGTACGCCGGGGACAAGGACGGCGTGGGCGGCATCTTCAACTTCGTGACCAAGCGGGGGCTCTGCAAGGGGCGCAACGCGAAGATCAGCTGGACGCAGGTGGAGACGGGGTCGGCCATCACCTGGAAGTATCCCAGCTGCCTGCTGGTGGGCGACAACAGCGTGGGCGAGTTCTACTCCGTGGCCCTGACCAACCACAAGCAGCAGGCCGACACCGGCACCAAGATGGTCCACATCGGCCGCAACACGCGCTCCACCATCATCTCCAAGGGCATCAGCGCGGGCGAGAGCGCCAACAGCTACCGGGGCCTCGTCAAGGTCCAGGCCAAGGCCGAGGGGGCGCGCAACTTCAGCCAGTGCGATTCGATGCTCATCGGCAGCCACTGCTCGGCCAACACCTTCCCCTACATCGAGGTCCAGAACCAGTCCGCCAAGGTGGAGCACGAAGCCTCCACCTCCAAGATCGGCGAGGAGCAGCTGTTCTACTTCCAGCAGCGGGGCATCCCGGCCGAGGACGCCATCTCGATGATCATCAACGGTTTCTGCAAGGACGTCTTCCGCGAGCTGCCCATGGAGTTCGCCGTGGAGGCCACCCGGCTGCTCAGCCTCAAGCTCGAAGGCAGCGTCGGTTAAAATTCTCTTGGAGTCAGGCATG
>Ga0316222_1004753_pt1 | contig 12124 bp, 8 predicted proteins | sample TBH18011metaG_FD_206008 | JGI IMG/M metagenome (GOLD analysis project Ga0316222, IMG submission 206008) | Freshwater microbial communities from Trout Bog Lake, Wisconsin, USA - TBH18011 | ecosystem: Environmental > Aquatic > Freshwater > Lake > Hypolimnion/Profundal zone | place: USA: Wisconsin... | reverse complement strand
CCTCCCCGATTCGGGGAGGCCGTTTTTCGTTCAGCATCGGGGGACCTGCATGTTTCTCAGCAACATCCGTATCTCGGTCAAGGTTCTGCTGGTGGTCGCAGCATGCTCCCTGGTGACCTTGGTGGTGGCCGGCACCGGCTATTTCGGGATCGGCCGGTTATCGAGCTCGCTCTCCGCCATTGAAAGCACCAGCCGGACCGCCATGGCCGCCACCCGGCTCAACCAGTTGGCCCTGACCCTGAACCGCACCGAATTCATCCTGGCTTCGGACCCCACCCCCGACAATCTCCGCGAGACCGCCAAGCGCATCGCGGCCCAGCGCAGCGATATCGCCAAGACGCTGGAGCAGTTGAAGGGGATGACCAGCCCCGATCAGGCGGCGTCTCTCGCGGCGATCGAGACCGGGCAGAAGGCCTATCTGGCCTCCCAGGACGACACCATCGCCAAGGTCAAGACCAACGGCGCCTCGGTCGAGGTCTCCGAGGGCCAGATGATCATCACCGAGGCGGCCATGACCAGCAGCACCGTCGCCGGACGGTTCGAGCAGGCGGTCCAGGCCTATACCGATCAGGCCGAATCCAATGCGGACGGCATCTTCAAACAGGCCGCCGCGGTCAAGTCCACCGCCCAGATCATGATGATCGGCGTGACCATCGCCGGCACCCTGGGCGGTCTGGCCTTCGGCATCCTGCTGGGCCAGGCCGGCATATCGAAGCCGCTGCAACTGGCGGTCGGCGGCCTGCGGCGGCTGGCCGAGGGCGATACCGATATCACCATCTTCGGCAAGGATCGCGGCGACGAGATCGGTTCGATCGCCGGAACCCTTGACGTGTTCAGGCAGAACATCCTTCGCACCCGCGCCATGGAAGCCGAATCCAAGGCCCTGGCCGAACAGGCAGCCCGTGAGCGGGGCCAGGCCATGAACGGCATGGCCACGGCGCTGGAATCGACCATCTCGGGGGTGGTGAACGCCCTATCCTCGGCCGCCGAGACCATGCAAGGCAATTCACAATCCATGTCGGGCATGTCCAAAGCCGCTTCGACCCAGGCCATCACCGTAGCCGAAGCGGCGGAAAAGGCATCGGTCAACGTCGAGACGGTGGCCTCGGCCGCCGAGGAACTGACCTCTTCTATCGCCGAAATCTCGCGCCGGATCGCCCATGCCGCCACCGTCTCCGGCCAGGCGGTCGCCCAGGCGTCCAAGACCAGCGATATCGTCACCGGGCTGGCCAGGATCGCCGACCATATCGGCGAGGTGGTCGAGTTGATCAACGCCATCGCCGGCCAGACCAACCTGCTGGCCCTCAATGCCACCATCGAGGCGGCCCGCGCCGGCGAGGCCGGCAAGGGCTTCGCCGTGGTGGCGGGCGAGGTCAAGAATCTGGCCAACCAGACCGCCAAGGCCACCGAGGATATCGGCACCCAGGTCACCTCGGTCCGGGCCGCCACCGCCGAGGCGGTGCGAGCGATCCAGGACATCGTCGCCACCATCGGCGAGATCAACCACATCTCCACCGACATCGCCAGCGCCATGGACCAGCAAGGCGCCGCCACCCGGGAGATCGCCCACAATATCGACCAGGCCTCGCGCGGCACCCAGGCGGTGGCGGCCAATATCGGCGAGGTCACCCGCGAGACCGAGCAGGTCGGCGTCATCGCCGATCAGGTCCTCGAAGCCGCCCGCGCCCTGGCCGGTCAATCGGAAACCCTGCGTCAGACCGTGACCGGCTTCGCCGCCGAAATCAGGGCGGGATCATCATGACCGGCGAAACAGCGAGGCCGCCATCTCGGTCACCCCGTAATTCGCCTCGGCGGGAAAATGGATGACCGGACCACGGGGGCTGTCCACCCGCTCGGGCCGAATGGTGACGACCGGATGACGCCGCGTCTCCTCAATCGCCGCCGCCGCGCTGGTCCAGCGACTTAGCTTCATCAGGATCATGTGGGTGGCGACCACCAGGGGGCTGCCTGCGGCCTCGGCCAGGGCGTCCGGCGGGCGCACCCATCTTGCCTCGGCCACTTCATGGCGGTCATGGGCCTCCACCTGCCCGTCCGGCGCCAGAGCCATAAAAAATTGGGTGTCGAACCGCTTCGGCCGGTCCCGTGGGGTAACCCAATGGGCAAACCGCACCAGACGATCCGTCGCCGGTTCCAGTCCGGCATCGGTCAGCCGGCGGTGAAAGGGGACGGGCGGCAATGCCGCCAGACCCGCCGTGTCGGATTGGGCCGCCGCCCCCCCATCGCCGGCCCGCCATGCCAGCAGCACCCCGCACTCCTCGAACAGTTCGCGAATGGCGGCGCAGTGTGACGCCATCGCGGCGCCGAGCCAATGGTCCTCCGGATCGACCTTGCCGCCGGGAAAAACCAGCGCTCCCCCGGCGAAGCCCATCCGGGACGGCCGCTCCGTCACCAGAACTTCCAGCCCGGCGGCACCGTCACGCACCAGGATCACAACCGCCGCCGGAATCGCCGCGACAGGCGCCTCGCTCGTCATCTCGATCTCTCCCCTCCGGTCCATGAAACCATGGGGCCGCCGTCAAAAGCCACCGCAGGAATCGGCAAAGGGTCACCCCCTATGAATTAAGTGTCCGCACTAATTGTTCCGCCCCGCCCGAACCGCGTAATATTCATTCAAGTTTGCAAGATGCGGACAGCCAGAGAGAAAAATCTCCGGCACTAAAAATCGGGCGGCACATCCGGGATAGACAAGGCTTGACGTGAAGATACCCCTCATTACTGAAATACAGCGATTCAGCCTTCAGGATGGTCCCGGCATCAGGACCACGATATTTCTCAAGGGATGCCCGCTTCGTTGCCCGTGGTGTCATAACCCGGAAACGCAGGCCCCCCGGCAGGAAATGTTTTATTACGCCAATCGCTGCGTGAGTTGTGGCCGCTGCGCCGCCATCTGCCCGGCGGGAGCCTCCACCCTGGTGGAAACCGGGGGAGAGCACCCGACCCTATCGGTGGATCGCGACAAGTGCCAACGCTGCATGCGGTGCGCCGCCGTCTGCCTGACCGAAGCGCGGGGGATCTCGGGCCAGGCCATGTCCATGGACGACATCCTGCGCGAGGCCCTCTCCGACAAGCCGTTCTACAAGAACAGCGGCGGCGGGGTGACCCTGAGCGGGGGAGATCCGCTCATGTATCCCGAATTCGTCCTGGAAATGGCCCGGCGCCTGCACGCCGAGGGAGTTCATCTGGCGATGGAGACATCCTGCTTTCCCAAGCAATGGGAAACCATAGCGCCGCTGGTCGAGCATGTGGACTTGTTCATCATCGATATCAAGTCACTGGACGCCGCCAAGCATGAAGAGACGGTGAAATGGCCACTGGAGCCAATTCTCATGAATATCGGCCGACTGTTCGAGGCCGGCGCCACCATACGCATCCATATTCCGGTTATTCCGGGATTTAACGATACGCCACGGGACTTCGATGCCTATGCCGAATTCCTTGGATCATACGCCGACCGCCTCAACGGCGTCGATATCCTCAATTACCACGCCTATGGCGAGGGGAAATACGCCTCTCTCGGCCGTAGCGAGACCTACACCTTCGCCGGTATTGAAGAAAACGCGGCGGAAATCATTATTCCACTTGTCGAAGCGCTAAAGAAAAAAGGCGTTCCAGGCATAACCGTTGGAGGGCTTGTCGGAACAAGCTGTAATCGTTACTAAGTGTTCCTGCGCGGAGAGACGCAGGATATATCAATAAAATACGTCGGAGGAATGACCATGACAACCTGTACACAATGTGAATTCTTCAACATCATCCCGAAAGAAGCCGATGATTACGAACCCAGCAAGGGAGACTGCGTCACCGAGAAGGTTGACGAGAAGGGGGCGTACTGGCTGTCGAAGCCCGTCTCCGAGACCGCCGATGCCTGCGCCAGTTTCCACAAACGCTGATTCGCAACCAATCTGGACTTTGGGAGAACGAGGATGACTGCCAACACCTTGAATTATCGGGGTAAGGTTCTGAATTTCACCCCGGAAAATCCGGCCGAGGCCAATATTCCCGCCGATGAACTGCACGAGCATCTGCAAAACCCGTCCACCGAGCGCACCCGGCGCCTGAAGGCTCGCTGCCGCTGGAAGCACGCTTCCGCCGGCGAGTTCGTGGAAAAGGGCGTGCAGGCCGGCATCGAACGCATGCGCCTGCTGACCGAATCGCACAAAAGCACCGTCGGCCAGCCGGAGGTGATCCGCCGCGCCCTGATGCTGAAGCATCTCCTCGACAACGCCACCCTGGTGCTGCAGCCGGACGAGTTCATCGTCGGCTACCATGCCGAGGACCCCAACATGTTCCCGCTCTATCCCGAGCTGTCGTACATGGCCGTCCTCGACTATCTGAAAACCGACTATGCCCCCCAGCCCGCCGCCGAGGCGGCCGCGATCGTCGATTACTGGAAACCCTATAGCCTGCAGTCCAAATGCGAGCGCTATTTCGATCCCATCGATCTCCAGCGCGGCTATCAGGTCAGCACCATGGAAGGGCCGGTGTTCGCCTCGGGCTACAACAGCGTCGTGCCGCCTTACGAGACGGTCCTGGAAGACGGCTTGCTCGCCCGCATCAAGCTGGCCGAATCCCACATCAAACATGCCCGCTCCGAGATGGAGACCTTCCCGTGGAACGCCACGACCGGCCTGCCGTGGATCGAGAAGATCGACAACTGGGAAGCCATGATCATCGCCAGCAAGGCGGTAATCGCCTGGGCCCGCCGCCATGCCCGCATGTGCAAGATCGTCGCCGAGAGGTTCGAGACCAATTCCAAGCGCCGGGCCGAACTGCTGGAAATCGCCGATATCTGCCATCGCATGCCGGCCGAACCCGCCAAGGGCCTGAAGGATGCGGTGCAGTCGAAGTGGTTCACCTTCCTGATCGCCCATGCCCTCGAACGCTACGCCAGCGGTTTCGCCCACAAGGAAGACTCGCTGCTGTGGCCCTATTACAAGGCCAGCGTCGTCGCCAAGAGCCATCAGCCGATGACTCATCAGCAAGTAGTCGAACTGATGGAGATGGAGCGCCTGAAGATTTCCGAGCATGGCGCCGGCAAGTCCCGCGCCTATCGCGAGATCTTCCCCGGCTCCAACGATCTGTTCATCGTCACCATCGGCGGCACCAACGGCGATGCCTCGGATGCCTGCAACGACATGACCGACGCCATCCTGGAATCGGCCAAGCGCATCCGCACCACCGAGCCTTCCCTGGTGTTCCGCTACAACAAGATCAACCGGGCCAGCACCCTGCGCTGGGTGTTCGAATGCATCCGCGACGGCCTCGGCTACCCCTCCATCAAGAATGATGAACTCGGCGTCGCCCAGATGCTGGAATACGCCAAATACAGCAAGACCGGCAATGGCGCCACCCCCGAGGAAGCGCGCTATTGGGTCAATGTGCTGTGCATGTCGCCAGGCCTCGCCGGACGGCGCAAGACGCAAAAGACCCGTTCCGAGGGCGGCAGCGCCATCTTCCCGGCCAAGCTGCTCGAAATCACCCTGAACAACGGCTACGACTGGTCCTATGCCGATATGCAGATGGGGCCGGAAACCGGCTACGCCGTCGATTTCAAGACCTTCGACCAATTGTGGGAGGCGTTCCGCAAGCAGTACCAGTACACCATCGCCCTGGCCATCCGCTGCAAGGACGTTTCGCGCACCATGGAGATCAAGTATCTCCAGATGCCGTTCGTTTCGACCCTCGACGACGGCTGCATGGAACTGGGCATGGACGCCAACGAGTTGTCCGAACAGCCCAACGGCTGGCACAACCCCATCACCACCATCGTGGCCGGCAATTCCCTGGTGGCCATCAAGAAGCTGATCTACGACGAGAAGAAATACACCATGGTCCAGCTCATGACCGCCCTCAAGGCCAATTGGGAAGGCCACGAGCAGATGCGCCAGGACTTCAAGAACGCTCCCAAGTGGGGCAACGACGATCCGGCGGCCGATGACCTGATCTCCAAGTATTACGAGGAGATCCTGGGTGGCGAGATGGGCAGGAACATCAACTATTCCGGCGGCCCCGTCCTGCCGGTCGGCCAGGCGGTCGGCCTTTACATGGAAGTCGGCTCGCGCACCGGCCCGACCCCCGATGGCCGCCTGGGCGGCGAAGCCGCCGACGACGGCGGGATCTCGCCCTATATGGGCACCGACAAGAAGGGGCCCACCGCGGTTCTGCGCTCGGTCTCCAAGGTTCAGAAGAACCAGAAGGCCAATCTGCTCAATCAGCGCCTGTCGGTGCCGATCATGCGCAGCAAGCACGGCTTCGACATCTGGCATGCCTATATGGACACCTGGTGCGACCTCAAGATCGATCACGTTCAGTTCAACGTGGTCAGCACCGACGAACTCAAGGCCGCCCAGCGCGAGCCGGAAAAGCACCATGATCTGATCGTCCGGGTCTCGGGCTACAGCGCCCGGTTCGTGGACATTCCGACCTATGGCCAGAACACCATCATCGCCCGGCACGAACAGGACTTCTCGGCCAACGACCTGGAATTCCTCAACGTCGATCTTTGATCCCAACGGCCAAGGGGCGTCCGGTCCGTCCGGGCGCCTCCATCTCCGCTGTCCGTCGAAATCCATGCCTTGGAGTCTCCCATGACCGCCACCGAAACCGCCGTCTCCACCCCCGACATTCCCCTGCCCGCCACCCAGATGCACCGTGCGGACGGAACCCCCCGCCCTTGCAACGTCTGTAAATGGCAAACCCCAGACCCCACCGACCCGGCCCGCGGCCAGTGCACCGTCAACCGCCATGCCGGCGGCGGGGTGTGGAAACGCTGGATCCGCGACGCCATCAACACCACCTGCAGCCGGCACGAGGAAGGCAAGCTCAGCTTCCGCGATCACGTCTAGACGGGTTCCAGCGCTGCCTTGGATCCGGCGATCCAAGGCAGCCACCCGTTTCTCCGATGCCCCCGAGGACAAGGTGCGCCATGAAGGCCGTCAACACGATCACTGCCGCCAGCATGCTTATTCCCGATGAAGACCCGTATTATTACGTCAATAATGAGACCCTGAGTTTCCTCGGGAAAATCCGCACCATCTCGGGCAAGCACCCGGTCAATGTCCTGGTGGTGGGCAAGCAGGGATGCGGCAAGTCGTCACTGGTCCGCCAATATGCCGCCACTCACAGGCTGCCGCTGGCCACCTTTCAGATCGGCATCCTGTCCGAACCGGGCCAGTTGTTCGGCGAATACGCCCTGGAGAGCGGGGAGACCCGCTATAAGCAGTTCCTGTTTCCCCAGGCGCTCCAGACCCCCAATTGCGTCATCCACCTGGAAGAGATCAATCGCCCGGAGCACCCCAAGGCGCTGAACATGCTGTTCTCGATCCTGTCCGATGACCGCCAGGTGTGGATGGACGAGCTTGGCCTGCTGCGGGTGGCGGAAGGAGTGGTGTTCTTCGCCACCTTGAACGAGGGCGACGAATTCGTCGGCACCGAGATGCTCGACCCGGCGCTCCGGGATCGCTTCTACGTCATCTCGATGGATTACCTCCCCAACGAGGTCGAAATCGAGGTGCTGGAAAAGAAGGCCGGCGTCACCCTCGCCCAGGCCAGGGAAATCATCGGAATCGTCAACGCTCTTCGCTCCAATGCCGACCTGCAGGTGGAGGTCTCGACCCGCAAGGCGCTGATGATCGGGGAAATGATCGCGGCCGGCGGCAGCATCCACGAGGCGATCGCCGCCAGCCTTCAGACCGACCGTTCAACCCTGGACTCCGTCTTGCAATCCCTTCACGTCGGCCTGGGCAAGGTCGAACGGGGCCAGACCGAATACGTGGTTTTCTCGGGGAAGCGTTAGGGCCTGCTGACACTTACCGCATGAGCCGCGTTGCCGCCGAACTTGGCGGAATGACAGGAGAAAGACGATGAGCGTAGCGGAGCTACGGTCGAGGGTTTCGACGTATCAGTCGGCCAAGTTCGGCGCAACCTCCGTCGGCTTCGCCGACAATCCATTGAATCGCGCGCCAAGCGCGCAGTGGGACGCGGGCCTTTGCGCGCCTGGGTTCGTTGTTCGTCGCTCATGGACATCCAGTCCATATCGCTCCTCACGCCGGCCCAGCCACGCAAATTCCTCGCGTCGCGGCCATGCGCTAAATGTCAGCAGGCCCTAAAACGATGCCACAGGTTGTTCCGGACGCCGCCCCGGCCAAGCGTTTCTTCATCGAAGGCGAAGAGGGCTATTCCGACTTCTGGCGCCGCAACAAGTCGCCGATCGAGCCGGTCGAACTGGCCAAGCTGTTGGTGGCGATCCGCAAGATGACGGCCTTCGTCGGCCGCAATGCGGGGGATATCGTCTGGTCGGGCATGGAGGTCGAGAACGCCATCGCGCTGGACCCCAGCCCGATCATGGGACGCTACCCGGTCCCCGCCGCCGGAGTGGATCTGATGGTCGGCCTGGCGATCCAGGAGGCCTTCAAGCGGACTGAATGGGGCGAAAGGCTGACCCAGTGCGCCCGGCAGCAGGGACGGGTCGCGCCGCAATACGCCTACAAGTTCGATCTTTTCCTGCGCCTGTGCGAGGACGTCTATGCCGACACCCTGGCCAACCGCACCGTCCTCGGCCATTACGCCGAAACCGCCCGCGCCTGGCGGATCAATCGCAACGCCCGCGAACTGCTGTCGCCGCCCACCGTGTCGGAAGCCCTCCATCTGTGGTGGGACATGGCGGCGAGCCGCGACCAGGAGCTTTTCCGGGCGGGATACACCGATCGGACCATCGGCAACATCCTCAACACCCAATCCCTGGATCGGTTCTACCAGAACCCCATCGCCGTCCTGAACCGGATGGTGACGGCGCTTCGTACCGATTGCATCGCCATCCCGGGGATCGCCGAGCGGGTGGACTTCCGCGTCGGTCTCTACCTGTCGGTCTGGCGGGAACTTCTCCCGTTCATCCGCTTCTGGCCCGGCGACCGGGGCGACCGTGCCTTGGTTCCGGACACCTGCGACGGCGAGATCGCCATCGAGGACGAGGATCGCAAGGCGGTCAAGGCCACCATCGTCAGCTACGCCCAGATGATCGAACGGGCGCTGCCCACCAAGAACCGCGATTTCACCGAGGATCTGAAGGACAATATCGACAATCTCGACGGCGTCGTCCGCATCGAGGGCAATGACGTGGTCATGATCGCCCGGGACCGCATCGATCGCCAGCTCCTGCGCAAGCTGGAACGGGTGGTCGGAGCCGCCTCGCAACGCAACAGCACCTATAATCGCGGCCTGCAATCGGGCAAGATCCACGCCCGCCGCCTCTACCGCGCCTCCACCACCGGCTGTGTCTTCCAGGAAAAGCGCTATGAATACGACCTGAGACACGACGTCATCGTCCTGGTGGACGCCACCGGCTCCATGGCCGATCCCACCAAATGGGACCGGGCCGAGTCCACCTATCAGACCCTGTTCACCGCCATTCGCCGCTTCAACAAGCGGGCCCGCCTCTTCGCCTATAACGAGGTCAAGGACGCCTGCCGCATCACCGAGCTCTATCGCGGCGACACCATGCTGACCATCCTGCCCCACGGCAAGACCGCTTCCGGCGAGGCGATCGTCGCCGCCGGGATGATTTCAGGAAAGAGCGGCCGCCGCCGCCTGTTGATTCACATCACCGATGGCGCCTCCAACTGGGGATGCGGGGTCGAGGAAGCCATCGCCTATTGCAAACGCCAAGGCATCGCCCTGCTGACCCTGGGCATCGGCTGCAGCCCCTCGGCCAAGCAATCCCTGCGCGACGAATATGGGCCGCTGGTTCAGTTCGTGGATCGGCCGGACGATCTGCCCGCCATGGTCGCCGTCCTGCTGCGCCATGAGAAGAGACAGGGCTAATACCAAATTTCGATGATCCCGACTCATCGAGATTTGGTTAGGCGCAACGCGCCGCGCGGCCCATGCCGCGGAAGGCAAGGGCGCTGTGGGCGTCGCTGATCGGTTCCGATCAGCGAGACACGGTAGACTTCCTGCAGCGATAGGCGATCTGCGAGCGGCTCATCCCCAGCATCCTGGCCGCCAGGGCCAGATTGCCGCCGGCCTTGGCGACCGCCTGTTCGACCATCATGGTTTCCAGTGCTTCCAGATCGAGGCGGCCCGCGAGTACCGTGTCGATCAGACTGGCCAGCGCCGCCGGCTGGCTCGCTTCCATGGCGGTGTCGGGCGCGGCGGCAATCTCCGGGCTGATCATCGCCGTCCCGAAATTACTGGCCTTGGTGAAGAGATGGCCGAGGTCGAGCACCCCGCCATCGGGGGCAAGGATGACGCCCCGTTCGATCATGTTTTCCAATTCGCGGATATTGCCGGGATAATCATATTCCAGCAGAGCCCAGACCGCCCGCTCGGTCAGGCCGGCGATATCGCGCTTGTGCAGCGGGGAGAACCGCTTGAGAAAATGCTCGATCAGGACCGGAATGTCGTCCCGCCGCTCGCGCAACGGCGGGATATGGACCGGAAAGACATCGAGGCGAAACAGCAGATCGCTACGGAAACGGCCATGCGCCGCATCCTCGTAGAGGTCGGTATTGGTGGCGGCGATCAGCCGGACATCGACCTTACGGGCGCGAATATCACCGACCCGCTCGATCTCGCGCTCCTGCAGCACGCGCAGCAATTTGGCCTGGGCGGCGGGGGTCAGGGTACTGATCTCGTCGAGGAACAGGGTTCCGCCATCGGCGCGCTCGAACCGCCCCGGACGGGAATGGACCGCCCCGGTAAAGGCCCCCTTCTCCACCCCGAACAATTCGGCCTCCACCAGATTTTCCGGCAAGGCGGCGCAGTTGACACCGATGAACGGCTTGTCGGCCCGTTGGGAGATGCGATGCAGCGCCCGGGCGAACATCTCCTTGCCCACGCCGGTTTCCCCCAGCAGCAGAACCGTCGCGTTGGTGGAGGCCACCCGCTCGATCATGTGGCAGGTCCCGACGAATCCCGAAGACGTTCCCACCAGCAGATCGCCGAAGGCCGGCGACGGCGATCCCAGCGCCGCCGTCGGCACCGTCACCTGCGGATGGGACGATACCGGTCCACCGAACAGGTATCGCTCTTGTTCGGCGTCCTCCCATTCATCCAAGGGCTTGCCGATGACCTTGCAACAGGGATGTCCCATGGCTCGGCACTGCACTTCCCGATGCAGAACCTGCTTGCCCATGATGGCGCTAATGTAACCGGTGGCGTAGCCGGTCTGCATCCAGCAGACCGGTTCGGCGCTCCGGCCATAATTGACCACATGGGAGTCCACTTCGGACGAATCCCACCAGTCGAATTCGGCGGAATAATAGCCACGCTCGACACTGACATCGAAGCGAATCGGCTCGACCGCGGTGGCGCCCTTGAGCGCGTGCAGCCGCGGTCCGACCGAGAGCAGTTCCTGGGCCGAGGCGTCGGGCCGCATCCGCCGCGCCAGCTGCGCATCGCGATTGCCGGTGCCGACCCCAACCCGTGACAAGACCCCCCGCGCCCGCTCGGTCCCCAGCGAATCGATCAGTTCCCGCCGGATCGCCGTGATCGTCGCCACATCGATCAACAACATCCGGTCGCTATCGAACCAGATCCGCCCATCCTGCGGCGAAAAATGGAGATGGCCCCGCAGACCGGACCAGTCGTGCCATTCCCGGGCGAGATCATCGTCCACCGGCGGCTCGGCCTCGATGGAAGGAGCATGGCCCAAGCCGGCGCCGCCCCGCCGGGGTTTCGGTTGCGACTTAACCTTCGACATTGGAACCCCCGACACAAGGCCATCTTCATGGATGTCATGAATGACGCATATTTATACATCATATCAATTAACATTACAGTGCTTATGATAATTTTTACAACACAATAACTGATTCATCAAAAGGTATATGAAATTTTATGACACCTCCCGGGCCATTGCCCCGGTCGGACGTGGCACGCCCGCCGGACAATAAAATACTGCGCCGCACAGTATTGAGCGGAAACAACACACTGCAAGCATCTCTATAATCATGTGAATAACTCCGGATATTGGCACGATCAATGCTAGGGAAGTGATGCAATACGGCCGGGACAAACCGGAGCTCTCGGAAAATCCGAGACATGTCGTGCGGAAAAACGCCAAGGCTGGGAGGCCTACCATGATCGTAATCTCCATTCTCGACAG
>Ga0316222_1004752_pt1 | contig 12125 bp, 30 predicted proteins | sample TBH18011metaG_FD_206008 | JGI IMG/M metagenome (GOLD analysis project Ga0316222, IMG submission 206008) | Freshwater microbial communities from Trout Bog Lake, Wisconsin, USA - TBH18011 | ecosystem: Environmental > Aquatic > Freshwater > Lake > Hypolimnion/Profundal zone | place: USA: Wisconsin... | reverse complement strand
TATATATCAATGATTATTTCATAACTTAGATTCTCTAACAAATTCTTCAAAAGCACGAAACAACTTGTTGAACTTAATTTCATAGAGTTCCTTCATGCCCAATACAATATTGGACATGCGATCAGTAGACATCTTTTCACCCTCACAAAGCTCTTCAAAAAGATGATCGAGATCTGTGATGATGTTCCAACAATGCATAATTTCTTGCTCAAGATCAAACTGCTTCATAATAAATCCTCTCAAAGTTAACAATTATATATCAATTATTTCTAATAGTAAATTCTTAAATACTAGTCGGAGTGAGAGTCGTTAATGACCCAACAGAGGATGCTCGTGTAGGAGTTTTGGTCATTTCCCCTATGCATTGAATGCCGAATCTGGGCTCTTACTCCACTTATTCTAAGTCAATAACAATATCTTTGGCAAGACAAATTCTTTGATTCTTGATTAAAAGAAGCCGTCCACCCCTGCTTTCACATTCTTGTTTCTGTTGTGGATAATCTATCGTGCTATCCCAATAAACGCAAAAAGCAACAAGAAATCCAAATGAAAATAAAGCAATAATTATGATCCTTTCTAGACTGAACATGTAAATCTCCAATAATAGTGTAGTATTATATCTATTGATCTTTTTAGAGAAAAAAAATATCTTGCGAAAATTTTTGAGATCGTGTTTTTTTGATTTTTCTTCTCGGGTTTTATAGAGAAAAAATATCCCCGAGAATTTTTGAGAATGATGTTTTTAGAAAAATAAGAGACTCGAATAGTAAACACTGAAGTAGAACGGTTCTACTTTGTATAGCAAAATAGGGGACCCGTAATTCCCTATCACTACCCTTCCCCCTCTCCCTCAGGAGAGAAGAACTCCCAAGAAGAAGAGGAGAGTGGATCCCATCTCGACAACGAAATAGAAGAATTCAATGCCATGCATGTCACTTTCTCCATTTATCTTTTAAAGTGGTCAGAATTAGATAGAGAAGAACCAGCTGACCGATTTGAAATACTGTTTCCATGTTACGCAGCCACCCAGTACGGAGTATTCTCCATGTGCACAATCTCCCAGCCCATAGGAGCGCAGAGATACCACACACCAGTATCATCACGAACCAGATCCCCGACACTCAGAGAGTGCATTGGAGCATGATTTTCGATGAAGTAGTCAGGACCGATGTTGCCAATCTCAAACACGTGCTCAAGATCATCGGCATCACTGATGGTGCATACATGAGTATACAAACCAAGGTACTCTGGGCTGTACTTGCCACGAATGGTGTCCAGATGCGCCTTGTACTCAGGATATCGCTTTGCAGCAGCGTCATGAGAATCGAGGCGATTGACCTCATTGTAGATCTGCTCAGAGAGACGGATCTGATAGACTTGATATTTCATCTTATCCAACCTTCTTGTAAGAGACTTCGGTCGAGGGGAATGATCACCACGTCCAACATGTCTCTGTGGTAGATGTTGACCTGTCGCCCACGAGAGTCTTCCATGATGCGACCATTCGCACCATTCTCGACCGTTGACCAGCCGAGATCATGCAGATATGCAACGGCATCAGCAACCGAAGCGAAGTGAGTGTCCATCTTATTCCCCAGTGTAGTCATCGCCGCATTGGTCGATCGACCGTTGCTCACGATGTTTCCAGCCAGTCTCATTGTCATACAGACGCTGGGCTGCGCGAGCCTCACGAGCTTCCAGAATCATCTGGTACTCAGATTCATTTACTTCGATGGTCTTCATCTTTGTTTCCTTTCCCAACCTTGTATATTCATTGTACCATAATACAACGAAAAAGGCAATGGTGATAAACTGTAATAGATCAATGGCTTAATACACTGCCTCATACTTGTTGTAGAAGTGGGAGTGGAGATCATCCTCCGCTTTCTCAGTCTTCGCAGCGAACTCAGCTTCCTGCAGTTCGATGTGATATTCCCATGAGCACTCGTACTCCATCCGAGCACGCTCGGCAGCACGGAGAGCCTCATTCTCAGCTGCAGCAGCCATGTACTGGGGATCGGTTTCCTCAATGTGCCAACCCTCGGAGCGGAGCGTCTCGCGACCCTCGAACGTCGACTTCATGGCAGTCATGTAGTCCTGAAGACCCTGCACCAGACGTTCGAGGTGGCTCATCGCCTCGACCAGCGACGCATGGTCGGGGTAGTCACAGGCACACAGTGCCATGCTACGAGGGCGAACACCATAGACATCCTTGTGGAAGTCGCTGTAGAACGACGCGAGGTCATTGAAATCGCGCGAGAGCACTTCCGAACCAGCCAAGAGATATTCATTCATTTCCGTCATTCCTTAATTCCTACTATAGAACCATTATACGTTATAGTGAAAAAAAAGGCAATGGCTATAAACCATTGCCTTTCAATGACTTAGGCAACCTTGTCGAAAACATCATTAAGGACATCTGCCTCATCACCAAGCACGCCACCTGAGTCAAACTCATCGGCGATCATGTTACGCAACGCATTCGCATCCTTGCGAGTCAGCTTCATCTTGGGTCCGAGACCCATTTCGGTCACACGCTTACCAAACACGTCCTTAAGGACGACCAACTCAGTCTTATTCAATTCGAGAATCATATTTCCTTCCTTTTCCTAACCTTACAACCATTATACCGTAAAGGAGTTTGAAGGGCAATCCCCCAAACTCCTACGATTTCAATGACTTACATGCTCCAATGAAGGTCGGTCGAAGGATCGCAGCTGGCAGGAGTATTGATCGAGATCTCGATCTCCTTGCCGCTGCTCAGGTTCGTGACCTTCTTGGTCAGATTGCCATACAGGTTCATGTACGCGCCATAGTCGATTACAACATACTCAACACCATTCTTCTTGGCATATGGCGTCGATGAGTGCTTCAATGCCGCCCGACGCGCATGACCTGCATGCTTGTATGAGGTCTTAAAGTGGTAGCTATGAAACAGCTGTTTCGTTTCGGCATTCATCAGAACAAACATATTCTTTCCTTTTCCTATCCTATAGAACCATTATACTATTTCAATAGAAGAAAGGCAATAGCTATAAACCATTGCCTTTCAATGACTTAATAGTGATGCCTCAGCCTCCGCCGCAACCCGCGCCGCCTCTGCCGCAGCCCACGCCTCATCAGCCGCAGCCCACGCCGCAGCTCGCGTATCCCACGCCGCAACCAACGCCGCAGCTCGCGCATCACACGCCGCATCCCACGCTGCATCAAACGCCACCCTCAGTCGTTCCAATTTCGTATACTTGCGAGTCATAATCTTCTTTCCTTTCCAACCTTAGAACCATTATACTAAAATGGAGACTAGAGGTAAACTCTGAAAACTCTAATGAAATCAATGACTTACTCCACCTCATACTTGCGCCAAAAACTTGTCAATTCCCAACCGTATTTTAGATATTCAACAAGCATCACTTCTCACCCCCGCGCACGGATGGCGGCGGCGCAGTCATTCGCGCCACCGGACACACCCTGAACGTGCGCGTCTGCACGCCAGATGATTTCGTCGTACTCGCGCCCCTTGTACTTGTCCCAGTTGTCGGTCTCAATCTCATCACACACCTTCGCACACGCCTCGCGCTCACGGGCGGCGACAAGGGCGGCGAAGCTTTCAAGTTCGTCGGGACACCAAATTTGCACGCCACTAGGTGTGGTCATTAGCACCCCCGACGCTTGCGCCATCCGAATAATGTCATCGCGGGTCATAGCTTCTCACCTCGCGCACGGATGGCATCCATGCAGTCAAAAGCATCACCCTTGCCTGCAATCTCGTAACACGCCTTCGCACACGCCTCACGTTCCTGTGAAGCGATAAGGGCGGCGAATCTAACTGCAACTTCGCCAATATCGGTGGCATTGACGCCAGCCTCACGCGCCATACGAATAATGTCATCGCGGGTCATGGCTTATCCCCCCGTGCGCGGATAGCTGCGACGCAATTCAGTACACCGATATTCCATTCCGGGTTTCCCACCATTACGTCAGCAACCAAATCATCACACACCTTCGCACACGCCTCGCGCTCTGCGGCTACAGCCTCGGCGACGGCAGAATCTTTGCTGATCCGTTCTTCAACTGCCTTGTAACTGAGCGACCAAATATATGGGCGCAAATCATCGCCTAATTTTATGCGGTCATCACTTAGGTTCACGTTACGAAGCGCGGACGCGACGCAATCAACCAACGAGGCAAGCGTTGAATCTGCTTCCTCGCGATCGTGGGCGGCGACAAGGGCGGCGAAGCGTTCGAGTATTTCGTCTGCGTCAAACTCGCAACGTTCACATCCAATCAAGCCAGATTTGTTGAAAGGCATTCCCGCGTTTTCCGCCATCCGAATGATGTCATCTCTAGTCATCTCACTCTCCCTCCATCAACCTATAGATCAAGTATAGCAAAACCGATTCGAAAACGAAATAGCTGAAACCTCTTTAGAATCAATAAGTTACATGCTTGGTGTAAGTCACTGATTTTAGAGCAAAAAAAAGCCCCCAGAATGGGGGCAGTGCCACGATTGGGCAAGAGTATAATAGTTGTATCAACCGTAGAGAGAAATCCTATATTTGGGCTTGCGCTTGTATTTGGTGCGATCAAGATGTGTTTGTGGACGATTCACTTGATTGAGAACACGAGCCACAGGACTCTTGCGTCGATGGGGATTTCCCTTACTCATTTTCCTCTTCCTCTTCGAAAAGGAAGTCGTTGACTCGCATCATGTCCTCTACCTGATACTCTGCCATATAGCAAAGACAGGCTTCCATGACTGTCTTGGGATCGAGAATCCCTTCGTCCACCATGTCCAGGAGCTTCATCGTGTATTCGCGAGTCATATCAATAATCCTCACAGCAAGAGGCACCATAGTCCTCATCAGTCCCGAATCCAGCCGATGCCAGCGCTGACTCATGGTCACCGTCCATCGAGTCGTCGTAGTCATCCCCACGAGCCGACTCTTCGACGTCGAGAACCCAGTCCTCTGGAATCCCGAGTTTCTTCGCGATCACGTGCGCATCGTTGCCTTCGTTCAGCAACTCAACGATTTCCAGTTCCAACTCAGCCATCCGACCCATCTTCGTTCCCTCTTCTTCACCCTATAAGACAATGATACTCTAATGGTTCTCAGAGATCAATAGTCAAAATCCCTATCAAATCAATTACTTACATCTTTGAGCTTCGCCAGCGCTGCTTCGGCTTTCGCAATCTGCTTCGCCACTCGAGCTACCTGCTTCTCCTTCTTCGCCTTCTCATCCGCCAGACGCTGGTTGCGCTTGTCGCAGATGTACTTGATCTCTTCCGACTGCATCCGCATAGATTTCTTCGCCATTATGCTACATCCTTGATCTTCGCAGAGAAGCCATGTCCCATCAGAAACTCACGCATTTCAGTCGCAAGAGCAAACTCCAGAGTATCTGCCTTCTGGTGGGAATTCCGAACCAGATACATGGCGACGAGCTGCAGTGCCTTGGCATCGCAGGTCGCGAGCGTATCCGCGATAATCATCGCACGCATACTATCCATCACGAAATCCTCTCAAGAATAATGCCCATTCCAAGAACAAATCCGATAAAGAAGGGAATAATATTCTCTTCCAACCACATTCCAGCTCGCGTAACCATTTCTTCTTCCTTTTCACTACCCTATAAGACAATGATACGCTCGCTCGCATCCAACATCAACCACGATAACTCTAGAAGTATCAATGACTTACACGCACAGCGTCAATCAGCGATCTTTTCTAGGTTAATATTGGGATTCAGACAGCGATTCTCAGCAGCCATTCGTTTCTGATGGAGAGGTGTACAATCGCGGCACACAAATCCCCTAATCGGCTGTGTATGGATCTCTTGCTCATGCTTGCTCCAACTCTTGAATTCTTTCTCAGTGAAACAGCCAGGAAACTCTCGTTCTTGCATGCCTGTAAGGAAGTTGCCAATCGCTTTCTGTAGTTCTTTTGCCATGTTGGGATTTGGGGGTGGATGTTACTCCACCCCCAGCGCGTCACGCCGCATCCTTGGAGATCAACTTCACAGGCGATGCCTTGCGAGATGCCTTCTTGAGCGTCTTCGGAGCGACTGCCTTCGCCCGCAACGACTCGAGTCGAGCCTCGAGTGCCGAGATCCGAGCGACACGCTTGGCTTCAATCTGCGCCTTGCGAGCCGCAATCGCCTCAGAGCGACCCACACTAGACGCAATCCGCTGCTCACGAATCGCGACACGCAGACTCTTAACCAAACCCTGAGCTGCCTTCAGCTCCCCCACCAACTCATTCACAGTCTTCATAACAAACTCCTTATTTCCAACCACAATACAATTCTACTAAAATCGAGAGTTTTAAGCAATAGCCAAAACTCTCGGAAAATCAATGACTTAGCAAATCTCTTCTGCTTCCGCTGAAAACGTATAATCCGTCTGACCGAAGTATCCCTCTTCTCCAGACTTCTCATATATCACGCTCAGAACGTCACCGCAGAGTAGGTACGTGACTTCACCCTCACCATACGCTATGAGCGTTCCTGGTTCCGCTCCCGCAAAACCCATCCACTCCTCTTTATCAAGAGGACGGAAGCCCATCGTAGCAAGTTGAGTCAGACTAAGCATTTTCTTTCCTTTTCTTCACCCTACCATTACATTCTACTAAAAGTTGAAAGAAAGAGAAAGGATTAAAACATATGTTTAATCAATTACTTACAATTAGATCTAATCTACGTCAATTTGGGATAGATTGGGATCGGAATAGGCATGTAAAAGCATCAATTGCCTGATCGACTTCGTAAAACACGAGAATTCGCTCTAAACAGGCTTGGGGTATAGTAGGGTAGAGGGTAGGAAATGAATCGCTCTCGCACCGTTATACGAGGTCGGTGTAAGTCATTGATTTCTAAAGATTTATGACTCTTGCTCTTTTCGGAGTCTTAACGTATAATGGTTCTATCGAATAGAGAGGGATGGACGGCGAGAATACCCGTCTTATATAAAAATCAATGACTTACGTGCTCTTTTGTAAGTCATTGAAATAGAAAGAAAAACAGAGCTTTACTTCTTTTGTTGAAATAGGCTAGACTAGAAGATCATCCACTGACAAGATTCATCTTCGGCTTGCGTCTACTGCTAGTTCCAGCGAGAGACCAACGAATTGCCTTATAATCCTGCGTGATAATATTCCCGCACGTTGGCACTAGTTTAGGTGTGAGATAATCAGCAGCAGCTAGAATATCCCCCAAATAGAATATCTTCGTATTCCCTGCTCCATCCTTTAATTCATGTTGTTCTTTTACAACAAAGGAATGGACGTTCTTCGCACCAAAGGAAACAGTCGAGACTTTGGTGTATAATACCATATCTTCAAATAATACATCAAAAGATTGATTATAATTGGCTGTTTGCGACTCAGCATAGTTTTTCTTCAAATAATCAGAATATGCTTCGAGTGCTTGATTATAATCCATCATTTCTCTCTTTTGTTATTGTTCTGTTTTATTTAGCAAATCCTTTGCTTTTCTTCTTGGTTTCCTTCCGAGTTTCCAGCCATCGAGAATCGGATCAGTTTTGGCGATTTGCTTTTCTTCTCTCCCATCATTGATCCATCGCAGATTAGCACGATTAATGCTCAATAATTCTCTTGTTTCTTTTGAGATTTCTTTTCCATATCGTGGATTGTTTTCTTTTCGTTTTGCATCACTCATCTTTCGTTTCGTTTCTTCGGATCGAACCACTCCGAGTGAATTTTGTTTTCCCAGCATGCTTTCGGAATTTCCATGACGATACGTCTTTTCGGAAGAGAAACGAGCGAGTGCACGATTCGCTTCCTCTAATGTCGGAAATGCATGGATTACTTCCATTCTAAAATTGTTTCTTCCATATCTTTGCAAATCTTCGAGCAATTCACGATTATTTCCGATAAATGGATCTTTTGAATCTGCTGTTCCGAAAAACAAATCATCCGACGCATAAACACCGAAATGAACTCTCTTGTTCACCAAACACGTCGTTTTATATAAAAAATGAAATCTTACCATTACTTTCTTTTGAGTTGATTGTTTCTTTAATTCTTGAGATCTTTTAGAGAGTTTGCTTTTGTTTTGTCTTCTCTCACCTCTAGAAATACAGGAAGAAAGAGAGAATAATTGCCATTGGTGTCTTGTATTAGATCATTATATTTAACCGTGATGATCTTTTCTACCACATCTTTCTTTTTGATCTTTGTTCGATCGGAATCCGTGAAGCCTGTGCCAACTGAAACATTGATTTTTGAATCGGATGAGATCAAAACAAGACTGCCAAGCATTCCTTTGTATTTGCCTGTTCCTGGAATGTAATCGACGCAGAGCAGATCTGCTTCTTTCTCTCCCTTGTATTTGATCTGATGTTTGACTCGTTTATTTTCCCAGATGCCTTTCGGATCTTTTAGAATGATGCCTTCTTGTCCTCTCTCAAGGTACTGTTCAAAGATTTTATTGGCTTCTTCTATGCTATTGACCAATAAAGTATCAATAACGCGGACTAAGTGAGAAAGAGACTCAGGTAGATGGTCCACTGCAGCAACAAGCGTCACTAATCGATCTTGATACTCAACAATACATTTTTCTTCAAAAAAGTATTTGAATGGTATGATGTCCCAAACACAGGCACGCACCCGACTACTTTCTTCTTTTGAGATTGTTTTTTTAATTGCCTTGTTTAGAATGCCACTAGAGACTTGTCGATTGAGAATCACCTCATTTTCGTCAACCAACATCAGTTCACCATCAAACATTACTCGTGACATTCCAATGTTCTTGGCCATTTCCAGAAATGCATTCGATAGGTTGTCATTATGAATTTCGATTGGTTTCCCATTGCGACTTCGCAAGTCTACTGATTGAGTATTTGCATTCACAATTGCATTGAATCTGATAGAATCAGCTTTTAGTTGTACGATCGCAGGAAAATTAATCCTCTTGACCAATTTCTCATCATATGCCGATGCAAGCATGCAGGGATAGGTGGGAATGAGTTTTGAATGAATCTTGTTGACTGTTGATTCTGAAACACCACAACGCAGATCCTTTAGAATCACGCGCTCTAACACAAGAGCATCTTTTTCATCAAGACGAGAGAGAAGCTCATTTCGGAGATAGTCAATCGCAGCATGCCCTGTTACTTCTCGATTAGAGATCTTATCCAGACAAGACAACGCATAACCCAAAGAAATCGTTCTTGTCGGAGTATAATCCGGAATCTTTCGAATGTAATAGTTCTTGAATGGATTGAGAGCGTATTCAAGAACACTTGTAAGAACGATGTTGTCTTTGTTTTTGATTAGAATGTTCTCTTTCTCTTTTCGAGAAGAGGTTGAAGAAAGTTGATCTAGAATCGAAAAGACAGAATCACTCATTATCATCTCCACCACGTCCAATTTCAATGAATCGTCCAACAAAGATCCCTAAAACAAAAGAGATCACCATGTAAGCGAGAGCAAGCCCAAGATAGATCATGATGTTATTCTCGTTTGGAAGAAGAATGTGAACTCTTGAAAAGACAAGCGCAAAGGAAATTCAATGCCAATGCTTGACTGAAAGAGATCAGTTTGAGACCAAAAAGATCAGGCATGACATAATTCCACAACCACATGATTGGAAGTGCTCCAATCACAGCAATGATTGCAAAAAGAGCAATTGCTAACAAGAACGTATTGAGTGCAGCAAAAATATTTTCCATTATGGAATCTCCCAGTCTAATCATCTATTAATTTAACAATTTTCTTTTCCAGAGTCTTGAGTTGATCTATGATGGGATCAACAAACTCCTCATCAAAAAGGCTAGAAATTTCGTTATCACGTTCACGATTGGCAATCACAATCGTGACACAATTGTATAGATCATTTAATTCAGATCTTGAAAACATCTTAGACATAATTAGGATCCCTCAAAGAGTCAATGACTCCGTATCCCAATTCAATCATGCGTTCCTCAACATGATTGGGATTCGCTCCCTTCAGTTCAGATGGCTCAAAGGCAGCAATTGCCCAGCCAAGATTCTGCAAATAAAGAATGCCTTTAAATGCCTCGAGCACTCTGACGTCCTCTGCTGTCATAATCTTATCCATATTACACTCCCTGTTTTAGACAGGTCGCTTTCGCAAGCAACCGCCAGTTATTCGGATCAATTCGCATCAGTGATGACAACTTCAGAACCATGCGCAATGAGAGTTCACGCAACTTTTCTTTGTTTTCGACAACATATGCAAGAATGGTGGCTTCTTCGGCAGCAGTATAACCTGCTTCACGGAGCATGCCACAGTCACGCACGACCTGTTTGATTCGCACGACATAGTCATCGACCGTTTTCATTGCGAGATCAAGATAGTGTGAGCGTGACACCAGTGCTTCGAAGTGGGGTGCGTTCTTGGAACCACGCGCAATCATTTCTTCAAAATCGAGATTGGTGATGAAGATGATCGTGCCCTCAAACTCAAAGGAACGAGGCAGACGCTCACCGTCTTCGTCTTCCATCTTCGACTCAGCGAGATAAGACAACACACGCTTCTTTGAAGTGTCGCACGCTTTCTTCAGAAGATTCAGTGAGACTTCGTCATTGAAGATAGAATCGGCATCGTCAAACACAAGAACAGAATTCTTATGACGAAACTCATAGAGTGCCTTGTATAGACCAGTCGGGCGCACATAGCCAGAGATCATGTTGAAGTAGCACTTTGCACGATTCGCCTCAAGAATCTTGAGGACACCATGTGACTTGCCGACACCTGCAGGACCAGAAACAACAACTGCTTTGGTTATGCCATTGACGGAAGCCTGAGTCATCGTATCGAGCGCAGCAAATCGCTCACGCAACTTCTGCTCGATCTCCGCTTCAGTCTCTTTCTTAATGGGAAGAATCGTCTTGACGACATTAAGATTCTTAACAACTCCAGCTGCCATAAGAGCTCGGCGCTTTGCAGTCATTCGAAAACCAGACTTAGGAACACCACGAGCCATATAAAAAACCTCATTCACAACCTATACAACCATTCTACTCTTATCTTCTTAATAAGACAAGTGGGAAAATTGTAATAGAATCAATAACTTACCTGTTGGGCGGAGGGATGCTAATACCTTTCCAGGGATTCTCTTGAGGTTCATCATTTCCTCGAGGACCTCCAACTCCAAAATCCCTTTTGATTTGCCAAATAGCAAAGTCTAAATCACCATCAGAATTTTCCATATTCTTTAGACATTCTCGAACAATCAACTCAGCAAACTTTTCCATTTGGCGACTGCCCACATACCAGTGATATTTGTCGTCCCAACCAAACCCAACTTGTTCAGCAAATTCTTTAATTCTGTCGTTCATTCTTCAATCCTCCCAATGACGAGTGTCATAAAAAGTGAAATCAAAAGTGTATCCAAACAGATCAATACTAAACTGAAAGCCAGCATGATCAACTGCTGTCGGTGCGATTGTAAAGCATAAACCAATCAGTCCGTCTGTTCGGCAAAACTCTAGTTCTAGATTTTTATTCTCAGATAAGATCCATGTTCTATTCCAAAGATTCTTAAATCTTTTCTTCCAAAAAGGATTGTAGATAGATGCATTAAAAATGATCATGTTTCCTCCAACACACTCTTAAGATGTTTACAATTGCCATGAAACTGAAAACCAGTACAAGTGCAGCTCTTGGCTTCTGGATCAACATGATACACATTGCCTTTGCTGCCCTCTACCGCAATCAGATTAGATTCTATCTTCTTCTTAAATGGATTCTTCTTGAGTTCAATGAACTTGCGTCGAGCACGATCAATTCGTAGTGGGTGATTAAGATAGATCGGAGTCTTCTCTCCACTCTTAATATAAGCAATCGCCTTAGAACCATCAAACAGATATGTGTGGTTGTAGGCAGGATTCCAGTCAGTCACTTCTTGCATTACGATCATTCTTCAACTCCTTCAACAGGAACAACCACAGTCTTGAATTTTTTGGAGCAATTGTAGCATAATACTGCCCAATCACCAAGATAGTCAAGTCTTAGTCCGTATTTTTCGTTTAGATCGCCATGTTGCGTAAAATTCTCATCGTCCTGAGTGTATTGATTTTCACCGCAGTTCTTAAATGGTGGAACATCACTCCATTCGGATTTGCCTTGATTGTAATTAAGAT
>Ga0316222_1004747_pt1 | contig 12133 bp, 6 predicted proteins | sample TBH18011metaG_FD_206008 | JGI IMG/M metagenome (GOLD analysis project Ga0316222, IMG submission 206008) | Freshwater microbial communities from Trout Bog Lake, Wisconsin, USA - TBH18011 | ecosystem: Environmental > Aquatic > Freshwater > Lake > Hypolimnion/Profundal zone | place: USA: Wisconsin... | reverse complement strand
ACGGGGCGCGGTTCAGGTTTCAAAGTCGACACGACCAGTCATTAATCGGGTGAGCGTTCGCGTGGTTGGCGGCTGGCTTGGCCTTTCAAAGCAAGCCAGATGACAACCACGGGAACGCGAACCCTCTTTTTCCCATCTGACACCGCCACCACCACCATCTCTCCTCTGGAGCCGCACCCCCTATCAAAAGGCAGACGATCATTTTCAATCTGATACCGTCATTTGCTACCGCTTGGTGTTTTTTCTGGTTTTTCGTGATTTTCGGTGATGACGCCAGATGACAACACCATTGCAAACATTGGTTGTTATGATGCGTGAGGATGACTGAGGACCCCTTTTCTTGATTATGAGTCGCCTGCTCTAACCGCTGAGCTATAGGCCCGGTCAGGAGCGATCGCACGAGGCGACCGCATGATGGGGCATAGTTTGCGCGGGCCACCGGTGGCGGCAAGTTTATTCGGCGGCGCGGAGTGGCGGGTTGTCGCCCCGGCGGCTCTCACGCAGTGAGTGGCCCTGACGCAGTCAGTAAAAAAATTTCTTCCCCCGAAACCCCGGCATAAGGCGGTATATGACGGTATGCGCCGGTATCTCCGGGTGGCTTCCGGCATCACCGATAACGCCGCATCTCGCCTGCATATCACCCAACAATCGGCTCATTTCACCCGGTTCCCGTGCCCTCACCCAGTGAGTATCACTGGCAGTCCGCATGCCGCCGCTTTGACCAGGGCCGAGAACGGAGCGCGGAGCCTTGCTCCGCGCGTTGCGTCCCCGTCCCCCCTCGCGCCTAAAGCCTCGCGCCTCGTGCCTATTTACCCATGTCAAAGATCACATCCGCCGTCCCGCCGGGGACGACAGCCAAATCTCACCGGCGCGACTGTTTTTTACCGGCCGCGCCAAACCTATAAGTACTTTTGCATTACTTCCGATTTCTGTCAAATGATTCATGAAAAAAATTGTCCACCGCCCCTTGCCCGGGGTGGCCCAGCCGTCCCGGCAACGCATCGGATATTTCCCCGCAACCCAGACACCAGCCCCCATCTCCAAAAACTGCTGGCCATCGACGATGGGAAGCGCTAAACCTGACCCCGGTATGAAAACTGTCACAATTAAAGGACTGACCCATTTACTGTTCAGCTGGTTTAATTGTCCTGCTCCTTGATTATGGTGGATAAATATGAGTCCAGCGTAAATTTACCCGAAACGATTGCGCCGGCAAAGATTTGACAGCCAACTCATGAACCATACTCCAATAGTCATCCCAACGATCAGAAACAGCGCCGCCCGCAACTTCGTATTCCCAACAAACCCATTCTATACCATGAGGGCTCCACAACATTTCAAGCAACTTTCTAAGTTGAGCCAGCGACCTTTGCCGGGGGTCTTCTCAATCTAGCAGCGTGCAGTCCAGCAAATCCCACAGGTCATATGATCGAGCAAAAAGTGGATATTTTGAAGACAATGGTGTTTCGCGTGCAACGTAAATGCATGAAAAATTTACTTCAGGCAGCATCACCTTCCATTTTGAGCAATCTGAAGCGAACACCCCAAGCAAGGCAACCAGCTTTTCAGAATCCGAACGTTTTGAGTATAACTCTTTCAACATGGCAGTTTCTTTGAAAAAGGCAGACCTTGTACGCTTTTTAAATTCTGATTATCAAAATACCGGTCGTTCAGGCTTTAAGACTTCCACTTTCAATCCAGTTTGGCTTTCTATCAAAGATCCAATTAAAATAGAAACATCAACATCCGCTGATATAACCTCTTCAAGAGTCATAACCGCAGTTAATTTTCTATTGTCTGCATCGAGATAGAAAGAACTTTGTTCTGGATCCTCTGTCAATATAAACCGAGCGCCAAGCACTGTTGATTCCGTGTAAACGGCCGGAAATTCATCTCGGATGAATTCCTCCTTCCCAATAAATTTTACTCCGCCAAATACATGCCTTGAAATAGTCTCAGCCAGTTCTTCAAGGCTTAGCTTTGACGGAATACGCAGGTTACAGTTCAATAGTGTATTTGTTTTCATCTGTCGTGAAATTTAGCTGCTTCATCTAATTTAAAACACTCTCTTTACCATACACAGCAGGAGATAATAGATAATATTCCATGTTAACTTAATGGGGAATTGTAAAGATTTCCAAACTTGTCGTCAATTTTTGCACAATCCAGCAAATTTTGCTTTTTTTGCCGTACTGTGTTCTTTGTAAAACGGTTTAACATTTTTCTAATTTGACGATTCCCGTCAGCGTCCGCCAACTCCCGCGTGCTCCAATGGGCGTTCGCGTGGTTGGCGGCTGGCGGAGCCTTGGCAAAGCGGCAGCTTTGCGCCGCCTCACTTTTATGTCCGCCCCCCTCCGTGTTTCATCCGTGAAAATCCGTGGCTGAAAAATTGAAAATCACTCCTGCGTGGCGAGCCCCATTTTGGTGATGTCGAGGGTCTGGAGGGTGTCGAGGACGGAGACCATGAACTGGTATTCCACCTGGTCGGAACCTTTGACGACCACCTTCAGGTCGGGGTCCGCTTCCTTCAACGCCGTCAGCCTGGTCTTGAGTTGCGGCAGCGTGACCGTTTCGTTGTTGAGCGTGATGGTGCCGTTGGGTGCCAGGTCGATGTGCGTGATCCGGGGCTTGGGCTGGTTGGTCTTGGGCGGCGGCTTGCCCGACGGCAGGTTGATCTCCAGGTTGTTCATCATCTGCGGGGTGGTGATGATGAAGATGACCAGCAGCACGAACACCAGGTCCAAGAGGGGCGTGATGTTCAGCTCGGTCATCGTGCTGTGACCGCGGCGCAGGGTTTTCTTGAGTTTCATGGGTTCACCGGCTCGGTTTGTTCCAGCACATCAAAACGGATGGTCACGGTGGACGGAAAGTTCGTGGGCGGCCGGCGGTCGATGCTCGTGATGTTCTTGAACACGTCCTTCACGGACTGGTCCCACTTGGGATCGCCGGACCCTTTTAACCACACCGGGGAAGACAGATTGCCCTGCTTATCCACGCTGATCTGCACCTCGGCCGCCCAGGTGTCGTCCGGCAGGTTCTCCGGCCGGTTCCACGCGGTGCGCAGGGAGTATTCGATATAGCCTTTGTACAGCTGGACGGGGTCGGACTCGGAGTTGACGGCTTTGCCGCCCTCGAAGTCAAACGACGGGACCTCGGCGGCGGGCGGCGCCACGGCGGGCGGCGCGGCATTGGCCGGGGCGGTCTCGGTCTTGGGCGGCTCGACATACTTGGGCGGGGCCACTTTGGGCTGGTCCGCCTTGGGCGGCTCGACCTTGGGCTTGTCCGGTTCCTTGGGCTTTTCGACGGGCTTCTTCTGGACCATCTCGACGGTGATGGTCTGGATCTGTTTGCCGAGATAGCCTTCACGGGCGGCGAAGTAGAGGACCCCGCCGATGAGCAGGCCGTGCACCACCGCCGAGATCACCAGGTTGATCTTGGAGGAGTTCTTCTTTTTGGCCGGCCGGGATTGGGGGATCATGGCTGGTTGACCTCGGTGGCGAGGGAGACTTTGGCGAGGTTGGCCTGCTGGCAGATGTCGAGGATGGAGCGGACCTGGCGGTAATGGGCCTTGGCATCGCCGCGGACGATGACGTTCAGGTCGGGATCATCGGTGCGGAGGCTGATGAGCTCGGGGAGGAGCTTGGCGAGGGAGACCTCGATCTGGTTGAGGAAGATTTTGCCATCGGCCTGGACGGAGACGTAATAGGCCTTCTTGGGCGGCTCCTTGGGGTGCTTGGAGGCGTTGGGGAGGGTCAGGTCCATGTCCTTGACCGGGGGGATGGTGGTGATGATGAAAATGACCAGCAGCACGAAGGCAAGGTCGAGCAGCGGAGTGATATTCAACTCCGTGAGCGTCTCATGGGCGCTGTGGGAACATTTTTTCATGGGCTTCACAACCGGGCCGCTGAGCGGGGCTGCTGGCGCTGGAGGGCCCCGGCGATCTTGTCCTCGATGTCGCGGTTGTCGACGTAATGATGCTCGATCTGGTTGGCGTAACGGGCGGCGAAGCCGTCGAGCTCCTGGGTGATGTGGCGGATGGTGGTGACCATGAAGTTGTAGCCGAACATGGCCGGGATGGCGACGAGCAGGCCGGTGACCGTCGCGATCAAGGCGCCGGCCACGCCGGGGGCCATGGCGGTGAGGGAGGCCTGCTTGGCCTCGGCGATGCCGGCGAAGGTTTCCATGACGCCCCAGACGGTGCCGAGGAGGCCGATGAACGGCCCGCCGGCGACGGCGGTGGAGAGGACGATCATGCCCTTTTCCAGGGACATGGCTTCGGCGGCGGCGGCTTCTTCGAGGACGACGGCGACGGCGGCGAAGGAGGCGGGGGAGATCTTGGTGGGGATGGCGCGGGCGAAATGGTCGGTGTTGCCCTCGCCGACACTGGCGATGGGGACGGGGTTCTCGACGGTGACGGGGTTGTTCTTGAGCTGGTAGGCGAGCTCCTCGGCGCCGCGGTGATAGAGCTGGAAGGCGGGGGCGCCGTCGAACTCCTCGCCGCGCTTGAAGAGTTCGAGGGGGTCGCGGGTGGCGGCGTAGGCTGCGAAGAACTTCCTGGCGGCCTGGCGGGCGATGATGAGCTGGCGGACCTTGGTGATGATGATGGTCCAGCTGAACATGGAGAGGAGGAAGAGGACGCCGATGGTGGTCTTGCCCTCGGGGGTGGCCTGCTGGATGGCGAACTTGAAGGCGTTGGCCGCAAGGAAGGGATGGCTCAGGATGGTCATAATGTCAGGATGGGTTTAAAGTCAGGTTGAAATCAGTCGGTCATTTTTTGCCGGGCAGGATCACGGTCACCCGGCTCACTTTCTGGGCCAGGGCGATGTGTTTGCCCTTTTTCTTCGAGTCGTCGGAATCGCCGGTGTTGTTACTCAAGGTGGCGGTGGCGGCTTTGGTCGTCTCATCGCTCGCGGCGGCGGTGGCGGTGCCGGCGGCGGCGGTGCCGGCCCCGAGGCCGGTCTGGCCGCTGCTGCTGCCGGAGACATTCGCGGAGATCAGCGAGGCGTCCACGCTGGCGCCGCCGCCCACGCTCACGCTGCCCACGCCGATGATGGTGCCGGAAATGGTGCCGGCGGATGAACTCACGTTCACATTGCCTTCGCCCAGGGCGGTCACATTCACATTCTGCTGGGCGACGATGTTGATGTTATTGAAGGCGAAGATCAGGCCCGAGATGCCGCCGCTGGCTTCCAGCTTGGCGTTGCTGGCGATGACGCCGGAGCCGCCCACGCTGATGTATTGTTCCGGCGCGACGAGCACCGGGGTGCCGGTGGTGATATCGGCGGCGGTCAGGCGGTGGCCCGAGCCGTCCTGCAATTCATACCCGGCCAGCACGAGGACCTGCGCGTCCGGATACTTGATTTTATTGATGGGCAGCTGCAGGATGCCGGCCGAGTTAGCCAGAACACTGGCCGGTCCCGGGGCGACATAATCGGCGTCGCCCGGGATGCCGATGCCGGCGGTGCCGTTGGGCGCTTCCACGAGGATATTGCCGATGACGGCGGGCGGCGCGGGGTAGTTATCCTGTTTACGGTCGGGGAAGGTCAGCGCCGCGATGCCGCTGAAGGGAATCTGTGCGCTGTCGGTGTAGATGCGGTAGTCGTAAGACGTGACAGTGGCGGTCCCCGGGGTGCCGTTCACCGTGGGAGTGGTGGTCGTGGTCGTGGTGCTGATACCCGTGGCCAAGCTCTCCGTGGTGGTGGTCACCGTGATGGAATCCGTGGTCGTGGTGGTGGTCGTGGTGACTTTGGCGGTGGTGGTCTCGTAGTAGCCGGACACGGACACGGGCGAGGAGGAACCGGAGCCGGCGTTGATGTCGCCGTCCAGCGATTCCACGGTGATGTTGCCGCCGTCAAACGTGGTGAGGCGCGAACCGAAGACATTGATGTTGCCCTTGGCGGTGATGTTCAGGTCGCCGCCGGAGGAAGTGTAGATGCCGCGCACGCCCTGGCTGTTCACGTTCAGGTTCGGCTGGCCGGCATTGAGGTCGGCGTTGGCATTGATGGTGATATTGCCGCCAAACAGGGAATCGATGGAACTGAGGGTCATGTCCATGTCCCCGGCGAGATCGCCGGAGCTGGCATTGGGTTCCGTGTGATTGCCGGTGGTGGTCACCGTGACGTCGGCGCCCTTGGTGAACGCGCCGCCGTTGCCAAACAGCTGTGCGAGGGGATAATTCTCCGCCGCATTGTAGACGACCCCTTGGGATTCAATGCCGCCGCTGGTGCCGAGGTCGATGGTGCGGGCGGTGATGTTGAAAGCGCCGCCGCCGGCCAGGGCGAGGCCGTTGTAGGAAGTTTTGATTGCACCAGTGACGGGATCGTAATTGCTGGGATAAAGGATGTCGCCGGTAACATCGATGGTGGTGACCCCCGGATTCACGGGAATGCTCATGGTATCACCGTTTGCTTCCATGACGGTCGTGGATGAGCCGGGGGCGGCGGACAGATTCATCCCTTGGAACGAGCTGTCGATGAGATTGCCGCCGACCTTCAAATAAGCCGCTTCCGGCACGGTGAGATTAATTAGATCCATGTCCCCGCCAATGTTTAAATAGATAGGGGTGGGCTTGGACAGGTGTACCGGCGTGGCAGCATCGGTGATTTGGGAGAACTGGGAAAAGGGGAGGCTGGGAGCGTCTGAAACAGTCAGGGTAAATTGTTCGCCCGTGCCCACGTTGCTGAGGAGCGGGCCCGTGGTATCGATGGTCAGACTGCCGTCGGACGAAGGGTAAAGGGTGAGACTGGCAGGGGCGCTGGACGATCCCAAGACCACGCCGCCGGCACCGGCGGAAATGTTCAATACAGGCGGGTAAATGACCTCCATGGCAGGATTCAGCGTGGTGGAAGGCATGCTGGCATCCGCACCTAACTGCACCTCATTGCCGGCGGAAAGATGGACGAAGGCCTTTGCGGAATAGTTAAAGAGATAGGGGGAGGTTGAGCCGCCGAATTGGTTAAAGTCGCCGTTGGGATTGCGGACTTCCTGGAGATTGATGTCTTGGGCGGCGGCCACATTCCAGCCGCCGCTGATCAGGGTCAGGGCGAGACCGGCCGTGTTGGGACCGGTGATGAGGCCGGCGGTTCCGCCGGCACTGCCGGGATCAAGGCCCGACTGCTCGGTTTGAGCGGGTTTTAAGACATAACCTGTGCCAGCCAGGTTTGCCTCGGGCTGATTATTAATGAACGTGACGCCGGCATAAATGTTGCCAGTGCCATTGGCGACCACGTAATTGCCGTTGACATCGCCGCCGGCGATGACCGTGACATCGCCGGAGCCGTACGCGCCCGCACCTGCGGTCAGCGCAGTACTACTGGTGGCACCCTCCAAAGGCATGGGGCTCTGCACCGAGCCGCCGGCGATAAGGGTGACATCGCCGCCGGCCTCCGTGCTGATGCCGCCCACATTAATGGCCGACAAGGAAGTGATGGAGCCGGTCGATGTGGGCATCGTGTAACCCACAGGAGACTGGCCGGCGGAGAGGTTGCCGTCTTCGGCTTTCGCGTAGATAGAGCCGCCGCCGGTCGTGTGCACAAATCCATAGGTGTAGGTTCCGGATACTTTTACGAAGCTGACCGTGATATTATTGCCGGCGGTGAGGGAGATTGCTCCGGCGGATGTAGAAAGCGAGCCGGCGGCGATGTTAATGTTGCCGGCGGTGGTGCTGAGGAGGCCCGTGCCGGTAAAGACGGGCGCGACGCCAGAGCCGTTATATCCGGCTTCCAGCGTGATGTTCCAATTGTGCGTATCGAAAATACTGGAACCGTTGCCAAAATTAATGTTGCCACCCGCCTCCAGCGTCAGGGTACCGGCGGTGTCCACCGGGAGGCCGCCGGATTGCTTGGTGGAGGCGGACAAATTCCAACTGGTGCCGGAATTGGCGGCCAACGTGAAGTTGCCGCCGGAGATGCTGCCATTGCCTACATAAATGTTGCCGGTGGCATCGAGCGTGATATTGCCGATAACGGACGTGAACGCTGTGTTCACATTCACGTTAAAAAATCCGGCAGCGCCGGTCTCACTGATGGTGCCGCTCCCGGCGGGGTTGCTGGAGCCCGAAATGCTGGCGGAAGTGCTCAGGATGATGTTGGCCGGGTCGAGTAGGAAGGTGCCATCGTTGCCGCCGTTCTGTGCGCCGGCATTGATGGTGGAAGCCAGGGAAAGGACTTCCGGGGCGCTGACCTCGATGGTGCCGCCGTTGCCGCCATTGGCCCCGCCGGCGGAGACGATCTGGCTGCCGGCGGCGTCGCTGAAGGTGCCGCCGGACCGGACGGTGACATCGCCCCCGGCGCTGCCGCCGGCCGAGCTGTCGCCTTGGGCGCTGATCTGGGAAGCGGCGCCGAGATTCACGGCGTCGGAGCCGACGAGCTCGATCTGGCCGTTCACTTCGCGGACGGAGTTGGCCTGGAGGAGGCCGTTCTGATTGACGACCTGGGCGTTCAGGGCGAGCGTGCCGCCATCGGCGATGACGTCGCCGTAATTGTTCACGGAACCTTGGGGCAGGGTCACGGCCATGCTCATGCCGCGGCCGTCCGGGCGTTCGGTGAGCATGACGGTCTGGCCGGCGGCGAGGCCGATGGAACCGCCGGGGGCTTCGAGCGTGCCGTGGTTATCCACCTCATCGGCGATGAGGAAGAGGGAGCCGCCGGCGGCGGTCTTGATCTGGCCGTAATTGACGATGCTGGCGAGGGGCGGCGGGCCGTTGAATTCCCAGGAACCGCCGGTGTTCTGCGGCGGGGTGCAATTCGCGGTGGTGAGGACGAGGCCGCCGACGCTGACGAAGGAGTTCGGGCCGAAATAAAAGCCGTGCTGGTTCATCAGGATGACCAGGCCGTTGGCTTGGAGGCTGCCGTAGATCTGCGAGGCATTCGCGTCGTGAATGTTGTTCACGACCATGGAGCCGGCGGACGGCAGGTTGAAGACGGTGGTCTCCCCGGCGGCGATATTGAAGCTCTGCCAGTTCAGGACGGTGTTATTGCCGCCGGTGGTGACGGTGAGTTTGGATCCGCTGGTCTGGGCGGTGGCGGAACCGGCGGCCACGGACAGGCCGGCGGGGTTCGCGAGCGCGTCGGTCACGATGAACTGCATGCCGGCGGTGAGCGCGGCCCCGCCCAGGAGCAGGTGCCGGGATTGCAGGTGCCGGGGTTGATGAGGTTTCGCGCGCATGATCTTAGAATTGGGCGCCCACGCCGAAATAGACGTGGATGTCCGCGAACGGGGTTTGGGCGGTGGAGATGAGCGGGCAGGCGATGGCGAGGCGGCCATCGAGGTGGTTGCCGATATTCGCGGTGAGGGACCAGCCGACGCCCCAGAAATCCTCGCGCGGATTGGCGGTGGCGGCTTTGTCGATCAGGAAGGCCTGGCCGTAATCCATGAACACGGAGGAACGCACCCAGAAGGGGATGTTGCCATCGACCAGGCCGAGGTCGATCATGGGAGTCTGGGGTTCGATGGAAACGCGCCAGCCGGTGTCGCCGTAGAAATCGCCTTCGGAATAGCCGCGGACGCCGCCGGAGCCGCCCATGCCGAACTGTTCGTTGCTGAAGAGGGGGGTGCTGGCCCACTGGCCGTCGGCATGGAGCTTCACGGACCAGTCGTGGTAGAGAGTCTGCACGCGGTCGGCGCCGGCGGAGAGTTTCAGGTACCGCGTTTCCGCCCGGGGACTGTAGGCGACACCGGCGAAGGAATTGCGGGCAACGTTGGTATTGCTATTCTCGGAGGAGATGGGGAACACGTTGAAATCCGCGCGGGTATTGAAGTAGGTCGCGCCATGGGCATCCGGCAGGGAGCCATTCCAGCCGGCATTGAGCGGGAAATAATCCACGCCGGACTGGCGGGGGGTCTGGGATTGGGGAATGACCTGGGGAACGGTCACCACGTTGTTGTTCTGGAGGTATTCGACCGTCAGATAATTGACGTTGGTGTTGTAGCTGGTCTGCTGATAGCGCTTGAGGTCAAGGCCGAGCGAAAGGGAGGAGGCGATGTTGCCCAGTCGCGGCAGCGGGGTGGAATATTTCAGGCCCACGTTTTCGTTGAGCGTGATGTTTTCGCCGACGCTGTTCGTGGACAGGGAGAGCGGGGTGTAAACGGTGCCGTTGTTCGTGAAGATGCCGGGCGGCGTGGTATAGCCGCTGCGGCCCATGTCGATGCCGGTGTCGGACCGGGACCGGCTGGCGTAAACAGTGAGCTGCGGCCGGCTGCTGGCCGGGGGCAGGTCAAAATGGTGGGTGACCTCGTTGTAGCCGAATTTGGAAGGCTGGTTGTCGATCTGGTCCTGCACCGGCTGGTAGCCGCCCAGGGGAATCTGGTAGTAGCCGCTATAGTTCGCGATGAGCGGGGCATCAAAGGGCGACTGGCTGTAATCGTTGGCGTGGCTGTAGCTGACGGGGGTGAAGGAGTAAGCGAACCCGAGCTGGTGTTCCAGATTCCAGAGATTGTCGTATTGCGCGTTATAGGCCATGCGCAGGTCGGGCGTGCCGGGGGTGTAGGCGTTATTGACCTCGAGGCGCGAATGGAACGGGAGCTGGTCCTGGACTTTGAGGGTGAGCAGGGTGGTGCCGGGGTCGGGGCCGGGGCTGATGACGGGATAGATCTGGCGGTCGCGGCTGGTGTTGGCGGTGTCGAGTTCGCGCTGGAAGACGTGGGAATTGAGCAGCATGTTCGTCTGGAGGCCGGGGAGGGCTTGCATGACGTTGTTGCTGCTGAAATAGCGGTTGCCGGTCACGCGGATGGCGGCGAGGCGGCCTTCGGTGACCTTGATCAGGACGGTCGCGTTCGTGAGCTTCTGCTGCGGCAGGCTGACGGAGACGGTGGCGAAGCCGCGTTCCCGGTAGGCGAGCTGGAGGTCGGCGAGGGCGGCGCGGAGTCCGTCGAAGGTGACATTGGTGCCGAAGCTGCCGGGGGAATTGGTCAGGGCCTTGGCGATGACGGCGGGCGGCAGGATGGTGTTGCCGATGATGTCATAATGTTTGACCGTGAAGCCATGGGGCGAAGCGGGCCGGTTGGTGGCACTGGAATCGGCGCGGGCGGGCAGGACCGCGAGCCACGCACAGGCGCAGAGGAGCCAGCCGGCGACGAGGGCCAGCCGGTGGGCGGCACCGGGGCGGTCAGTCGTTTTTTTTTCCGTCGGGGGACGTTTGCCGTTTTGCTGCCGCCACTCGCTGGGAGTGACGCCAAAGCGTTTTTTGAACATGGCGTTGAACAGACCCAGATGGCGGTAGCCGCTTTCGTAGGCGATGTGGATGATCTTGTCATCCGAGTCCAGGAGCAGCTGCCGCGCGCGCTGGAGGCGGAGCTCGATCTGGCGGGCGCGGAGGGGTTCGCCGAATTCCTCGCGGAAGAGGCGGCTGAAATGGCGTTCGCTGCAATGGACTTCGCGGGCAAGCTCCGGGAGCGCGCGGCTGGCGAGCTCGGCCTCGGACATGTGGCCGATGTAATCGCGGAAGCGTTCGCGGAGGCGGTTGCTGACGATGCCGGCCGGGGCGGCCTGGAGCAGGCCGGCCATGGCGCCGGACCAGAGCTGGAGGAGGGCGCAGCGAAGGGCGAGGCTGTCCGCCGGCGGCAGTTGGGCGATGTGTTTGAATTTCTGGCCGAGCGGTTCGGTGGCGGCGAAGACAACGACCAGCCGGGCGGCCTGGGCGGAGACGCTTTCGAGCTGGCGGCCTTCACCGACGGTGAGGAGGCCGTTGAGATATTGGGGGATGACGGTGAAAAATTGCAGGCGGAGGGGCGGGCCGAGCTGGCTGGCGCGGACGATGGCGGGGGAACCGCCGGCCACCACAAAGCCGTCGCCGGGATTCAGTTCCCGGGCCTGGCCGCCATTGAGCCAGTAACCGCTGCCCTCGAGGATGTGGGCGACGAACCAGCCTTGGCCGCGAGCCGACCATTCGCCGGACGGGCGCAACGTGATTTCCTGCAAGATCAGGTGCCGTTCCACAGTCATTGAGGGAGTGAGGATGCCGCACCCGTGCGGCGGGTCGGTTTCAGACGGGTGACAATTGCGTAACACCGACGCCGGTCCGATGGCCGATAAGTGTCAGTAGGCGGGGCAGATGATTTGATCCGAATGGCTTAGGGGGCGGGTTAAACGCAGAGATGCTGAGAAGAGCGGAGGGGGATGGGATGGTTTTGAGTG
>Ga0316222_1004743_pt1 | contig 12139 bp, 11 predicted proteins | sample TBH18011metaG_FD_206008 | JGI IMG/M metagenome (GOLD analysis project Ga0316222, IMG submission 206008) | Freshwater microbial communities from Trout Bog Lake, Wisconsin, USA - TBH18011 | ecosystem: Environmental > Aquatic > Freshwater > Lake > Hypolimnion/Profundal zone | place: USA: Wisconsin... | reverse complement strand
AAGCAGCCAAGCCTGTTGAAGCAGCCAAGCCTGTTGAAGCAGCGAAGCCTGTCGAAGTAGCCAAGCCTGTTGAAGCGGCGAAGCCGGCAACGGATAGCAAACCGTAATTAGCGGCGAAGAGACGGCGTGCTGTCGTCTCAACCAAATTAAAAAATGTTCACTAAGGGAATAACATCATGACTAAACGCATTGCATTAGTAACCGGCGGCACAGGTGGTTTGGGTAGCGCGATCTGTCGTCAACTGGCAGCAGATGGTTTTACCGTTGTTGCGAATTACATCAGTCAGGAAGAGGTCAGAGCCCAGGCTTGGCTGGTCGCTGAACGCGCAGCCGGACTTGACGTGCATATCGCGATGGCGGATGTATCGAATTTTGAATCCTGTACCGCGATGATCGCCAAGATCAAGTCGGAACTCGGTGCCATCAGCGTTGTGGTGAACAATGCCGGGATCACCAAGGATGGCATGTTCAGGAAGATGCCGCTGGAAAACTGGATGGATGTGCTGAACATCAATCTGAACAGCGTATTCAACGTCAGCCGTCCTGTTATTGAAGACATGCTGGCGGCGGGCTGGGGTCGTATTATCAATATGTCTTCGGTTAATGGTCAAAAGGGTCAGTTCGGACAGACCAACTACTCCGCGGCCAAAGCCGGCATGCACGGTTTTACCAAGGCACTGGCTCAGGAAACGGCTGCCAAGGGCGTCACTGTCAACACCATTTCACCGGGTTATGTTGGCACTGAAATGGTCATGGCCATCAAACAGGAAGTGCGCGATTCGATTATCGCCACCATTCCGGTCGGTCGTCTGGGCAAGCCGGAAGAAATCGCCAAGCTGGTGTCCTACTTAGCGTCTGATGATGCCGCGTTCATCACCGGTGCTAACATCGCCATCAACGGCGGTTTACACATGTGCTAAGCACTGCCTCATAAAAAAAGCCCCGTCTGGTACGGGGCTTTTTTACTACCATTCAAAAGAATTCAAAGTCCTCTTAATCGACAGCTAATCTATAACCCACGCCAATTTCCGTAAGCAAAAAACGCGGGCGCGTGGAATCTTTCTCCAGCTTTTGCCGCAGGGCACCCATATAGATACGCAAATAGTGAGCGCGTTCCACATAATTCGGCCCCCAGACTTCCCTGAGTAATAATTGATGCGTTAAGACTTTGCCTGCATGCTTGATCAACACTGTCAACAAGCGGTATTCAATCGGGGTGAGGTGAACGTTCACGCCACTGACGGTGACTTTGCGATGAACCATGTCCACTTTCAATTCGTCCACAGAAAAAGCACCTTCATCCTCCCTTGCAGAAATAAACACATGACGTAAGGCCACCCGTATCCGTGCCAGCAATTCACCTGCGCCGAAGGGTTTGACCAGATAATCATCAGCACCGGCATCCAGGGCGGAAATTTTATCGCTCTCCTGCGAACGAGCAGACAGAATAATGACAGGAACAGAACACCAGGCACGCAACGCCATGACGACTTCAACGCCATCCATATCGGGCAGGCCAAGATCGAGAATAATCATATCCGGCTTGCGTGTCGCGGCCTCAAGCAAGCCCTGTTTGCCGGTTGCAGCTTCGATTACCTGATAACCTTCCGCAGCCAGCGTAGTTCGCAAGAAACGGCGTATCTGCGCTTCGTCCTCGATGACGATGATGTTCATGATTCGGTCATTTCTTCGCGTTCGATCACCGGCGGCTCAGTCAAGGGTAGGCTGAAGTGAAATGCAGCGCCACCTGTCGGCAAATTATCCTCCCATATCCGCCCGCCGTGTGCCTCCACGATAGAACGGCAAATCGTCAGACCAAGCCCTGCACCGCCCTGATTGCTTTCACTGTTGAGACGATGAAATTTTTCGAAAATGCGTTCTTCTTCACCAGACGGAATTCCAATCCCGTGATCGGAAACGGTCACGATCAATTCTTCCTGGCCGCTGAGTGCAGAAATTTCAATGAGTGTTCCAGGCGGCGTATACTTTACGGCATTTTCAAACAGGTTCGCAAACACACGTTCAATTAACATACTGTCTATCTCGACCAGCGGTAAGTCTGCCGGCAGCTTGATGGCAACCGGATGACGGCCCATTCTCGATGACATGCCAGCCAACGCCGCACCCACGACTTCTTCCAGTGGTTGCCACTGCCGGTTCAGGATGACAGTGCTTGCCTCAAGCCGTGCCATATCGAGCAGGTTATTAACCAGTCCTGCCATGCGTATCGCCTCGTCATAAATTGCCTGCCCAAGCTCTTGACGGGTTGCACGGCCCAGCCTGCCGTCATCCCGCACCAGATTGCTGGATGCGCCCACAATCGCTGCCAGCGGAGTGCGCAAGTCATGCGAAATAGCGGACAGCAAGGAATTGCGCAACTGCTCTGTTTCCATTTTTATCTGAGCCTTATGCGCTTCTGTCGCCAGCTTGACACGCTCCAATGCCAGCGCAATCTGGCTAACGAAGGTTTCCAGCAAACGTTGCTGTTCGGGAAGCGCAATTCTTGCCGGATTAAGCGGCAACAAAGCCAACACACCGATCATTCCTGAAGCGGCTTTTAGCGGCAAATAAACCATTTCACCCCCGGGCAGCGTGTCTGTGCCCTGCCCCGCCATTTGCCCGTGATCATATACCCACTGGGCCACACTCAAATCGCTGCCATGACAGGATTGAGCAACCCCTTCGCCCCCGGGATAGACAATACGCCCTGTTTCTCTGGGTAGCAAAACGACAGCCTGCGCTTCAAACACTTCCGCCACATGTTTTACCGCAATGCGCACAATATTATCCTTCCCGCGTGTCGAGGCGAGTTCGCGACTCATGGCATAAAGTGAGGCAATCCGGCGTTCGCGGTGACCGGCAATCATGGCCTGATGGCGCGTGTTCGCTGTCGTACTGCTAATCATCAAGGCTACTAGCAACATGACAGCAAAAGTGACCAGATACTGGCTATCAGAAACGGCAAAGCTGAATTGCGGTGGGACGAAACAAAAATCAAACAACAGTACGCTTAAGAATGAACTTAATACAGCCGGGCCGCGTCCGTCGCGCGCAGCGACCACAACGACGCCCAACAGGTAAACCATGATCAGATTGGCCAGGTCGAAATAGCCTAGCATGAGCCAGGCCAGGCCCGTGCAGATTGCCGTTGCGCCAACAGAGCTTATATAGCCCTGGTGCAATTTGAACAGCGGAACCGGTTCCTCGGAAGCCAGGCCCAGATACAGTCGGCTACGCGAGAAATAGGGATTTGTTCCGGCCTGCGACAGGAAATTTGCTTCCTTGCCCACCACATGAATATCTATGTCATTGGCCAGTCTGACGATAGTATCAACCAGCGATCCGTACAACCAGCGCTTCCAGCCGGAAAAACTCGGCTTACCTAACACGATACGGCTGGCATTGCGGGTTCTGGCATAGGAAATAACCTCATCAGCCAGTCTGTGCCCGCTCAGGGTTACCGTCTCGGCACCTAGCTCTTCCGCCAGTTTCAGGGTGCGCAGTGTCGCATCACGTTGCTCACTGGATAATCGCTGTAGCTTCGCCGTTTCAATATATACAACGATCCATTCCGCCTTTAGCAATTGCGCCAGACGGTACGCTGCCCGCACCAGATTTTCTGCATTACCGCCCGGCCCGATACAGACCAGCATCCGTTCTTTTACCTGCCAGACATTCTGAATAGCATGATCATCCCGGTAGTCGCGCATCTGGGCATCCACACTGTCTGCCGTGTGACGCAACGCCAATTCGCGCAATGCGATCAAGTTTCCCTTACGGAAGAAATTCTGTGCTGCGCGCGCCGCCTGCTGCGGCAGATAAACCTTACCTTCCTTTAATCGTTGCAACAACTCGTCCGGCGGGAGATCGATCAGTTCGATTTCATTGGCTTTTATGAGTACCGCGTCAGGCACCGTCTCCCGGACAGGAACGCCGGTAATTTGCGCGACGACATCGTTGAGGCTTTCGACATGCTGGACATTAATCGCGGTATAAACATCAATACCCGCCTCCAACAATTCCTCGACATCCTGCCAGCGTTTCGTGTGTCTGGAACCCGGTGCATTGGTATGCGCTAACTCATCCACCAGTATCAGTGCCGGCTGGCGTTTAAGTGCAGCGTCCAGATCAAACTCGCGCAATTTTGTACCCTGATAGTGCACAAAATGCGGCGGCAGAATTTCCAGACCATCAAGAAGTTGCTCGGTCTCTGCGCGCTGATGTGTTTCCACATAGCCTGCAACTACGTCCAGTCCTTCTGCGCGACGTTCACGCGCGGCCAGCAGCATGCTAAAGGTTTTACCGACACCGGCAGCAGCACCGAAAAAAATTTTTAAGTGCCCGCGGCGGCGGCGCGCTTCGGCAAGCTGCACTTTTTCCAGCAGAGTATCCGGGTCGGGACGTTGATCGCTCATCTGGACAGTTTAACGCAAGGCATCAAGCGCAAGATTGAGCTCCAGCACATTCACCCGTGGCTCGCCCAGAATGCCGAACTGACGACCCTCGGTATGCTCGCTCACCAACTTATGCAGCCTATCCGGATTCAGCTGGCGGACTCGTGCCACACGGGCCAGCTGATATTGTGCGGCAGCAGGACTGATATGCGGGTCAAGACCACTGGCTGAGGCGGTCACCAGATCAACCGGAACCGGCTGCTTATTGCCCGGATCGGCGTCCCGCAAGGCTTGCACACGGGCTTTAATCACGTCCATTAACGCAGGATTCGTCGGCCCCAGATTAGAACCTGCGGAGGCTGTCGCATTATTTGGCATAGGATTAGTTGCAGACGGACGGCTCCAGAAATACTTCGGCTCAGAAAATGACTGTCCGATCAGCCTGGAACCTGCCGGCTTGCCATCCTTGCTGATCATACTGCCGTTGGCCTGAGCCGGCATGGTTAGCCGGGAGAAACCCGTCACCAGCAACGGGTAGATAATGCCGGTCAATAAGGTCAGCAACAGAAAACTGACAATAGCAGGGCGCAATTCTTTTAACATGATGTTTCCTTTGTATCAGGGTGCCGCTAAAAGTGATATCCAGCCCAAACTGGCAAATATCATATCTATCAGTTTAATGCCGATAAAGGGAGCAATGACGCCTCCTAAGCCATAAATCAGCAGATTGTTGCGCAGCAGCAGGTTTGCCCCGATGGCGCGATATTTCACGCCTTTTAAGGCCAGCGGCACCAGTGCGATAATGACCAGCGCGTTAAATATTACCGCTGACAGAATGGCGCTGGACGGTGTCGCCAGTCCCATCACATTAAGCTTGCCTAATGCCGGATAGGTGGAGGCGAAGGCCGCCGGAATGATGGCAAAATACTTGGCCACATCATTGGCAATACTGAAAGTAGTCAGCGCACCCCGGGTCATCAGCATCTGTTTGCCGGTTTCGACGATCTCGATCAGCTTGGTGGGATTGGAATCCAGATCCACCATGTTGCCAGCTTCCTTGGCAGCCTGCGTACCGGTATTCATCGCCACCGCTACATCGGCTTGCGCCAGCGCAGGTGCATCGTTGGTGCCGTCACCTGTCATCGCCACCAGCCGGCCCTGAGCCTGATGTTCACGGATCAGTTTCAATTTATCTTCTGGCGTCGCTTCAGCAAGGAAATCATCCACCCCGGCTTCAGCGGCAATAGCAGCCGCAGTCAGACGATTATCACCGGTAATCATGATGGTTTTAATTCCCATGCGGCGCAGTTCAGCAAAACGCTCCTTAATGCCACCCTTGACCACATCTTTTAACTCGATCACGCCCAGCACTTTTTTGCCGTCCGCCACCACCAGCGGCGTGCTGCCACGCCGGGACACACTCTCCACAATAATATCCACGCCGGGCGGAAAATTCCCACCCAGACTGATGACATGATGGCGAATAGAATCAGTCGCCCCCTTGCGAATCTGACGACTCGATCCTGTTGCGCCGTTAGAGGACATATTCACGCCGCTCATGCGTGTCTGTGCACTGAAAGGGACAAAGGTCGCATTCATCTCATGAATATTGCGCTCGCGCAGGCCGAATTTTTCCTTGGCCAGCACGACAATACTGCGCCCTTCCGGTGTTTCATCCGCAAGGGACGCGAGTTGCGCCGCATCTGCCAGTTCCGCCTCGGTCACGCCGGCCGCATGCAAAAAATTACTGGCCTGACGATTGCCTAGCGTGATCGTGCCGGTTTTATCCAGCAGCAACACATCCACATCACCTGCCGCTTCTACAGCCCGTCCGCTGGTTGCAATCACGTTCTTTTGCAACATGCGCCCCATTCCTGCCACGCCGATAGCGGACAACAAACCGCCAATCGTGGTGGGAATCAGACAGACCAGCAGCGCCACCAGCACAGTAATGCTGACAGGTTGCCCGACACCGGCTACATCGACGCTATAGATAGAGAATGGCAATAAGGTAACGGTGGCCAACAAAAAGATTAGTGTCATCGCCACCAGCAAAATCGTCAGTGCGATCTCGTTGGGCGTCTTTTGACGTTTGGCACTTTCCACCATGGCAATCATGCGATCCAGAAAAGTCTCGCCGGGATTGGCCGTGATGCGCACCACCAGCCAGTCGGACAACACCCGCGTACCGCCCGTCACGGCATCGGAATCCCCGCCGGATGCGCGGATCACCGGCGCACTCTCTCCGGTAATCGCACTTTCATCCACTGATGCGATTCCTTCGATAACCTCGCCATCGCCGGGAATGAAATCACCCGCCTCCACCAGCACCACATCGTCACGACGCAAGGCAGAACCGGCAATCAGTGCAAATGTTTCACCATAATTGGGACGGGCGAGCTTCTTGGCCTGAATATCTCGCTTGGCGCTGCGCATGGCATTAGCCTGAGCGCGGCTGCGGCCTTCCGCCACGCTTTCTGCAAAGTTGGCGAACAGCACGGTGAACCACAGCCACAGTGTTACCGCCAGAATGAAACCGCTCGGTGCCTCCCCGTGCCCGCCCAACGCCTGAAAGAGAAGCGCCGTCGTTAGCACACTGCCTATCCACACCACGAACATCACCGGATTTTTCATTTGTTGCTGCGGGCTCAATTTCCTGAACGAGTCGACAACAGCCTGTTTGACAATGTCGCGCTCAAACAGGGAAAACGGAACTGTAGTCATGTAAATCTCCTAAGGAACCATATTCAAATGTTCAATCACGGGGCCCAAAGCAAGTGCCGGCACAAAGGTCAATGCCCCCACCAGCAACACAGTGCCAATCAACAGCCAGACAAACAGCGGCGTATGTGTCGCCATGCTGCCCACGCTGACAGGAATGCGCTTCTTGGCCGCCATGGAACCTGCCAGAGCCAAGACAGGAATCATCAGCCAGATACGCCCGAAGAACATCGCGAAGCCCAGTGCCGCGTTATAAAACAAGCTGTTGGCGGACAGACCCGCGAAGGCGCTGCCGTTATTGCCGACCGCCGACGAGAAGGCATACAGGATTTCGCTAAAACCATGCGCACCGGGATTGAATACCCCCGCCCTGCCTGCCGCTATCATCACGGCCCAGGCCGTCCCGCCCAAAATGATCATTGGCGGAATCAGAATCACCAGCGAGGCCATCTTGATGTCGAAGGCCTCAATCTTCTTGCCCATATATTCCGGTGTGCGGCCTATCATCAGCCCGGCCAGAAACACGGCAATCACCGCATACACCAGCATGCCGTACAGGCCGGAACCTACGCCACCAAACACCACCTCGCCCAACTGAATTTGCGCCAACGGCACCAGTCCACCCAACGGCGTAAAGGAATCATGCATGCTGTTTACCGCACCGCAGGAGGCCGCCGTGGTGATAGTCGCGAACAGCGCGGAATTGACAATACCGAAACGCGTCTCCTTGCCTTCCATATTGCCGCCGGACTGCGTCGCTGACATTGTTTGATTCACCCCAAGTGCTGCAAAAGCAGGATTGCCCCGTTGTTCGGCATATTCTGCCACAGCAAGAAAGCCTGCAAACAGCAGCGTCATCGCCGCGAGTATCGCCCAGCCCTGGCGTGTGTCGCCCACCATGAACCCGAAGGTATAACAGAGCGCAGCGGGAATCACGAACATCGCCAGCATCGCCAGAAAGTTGGACAGTGGTGTGGGATTCTCGAATGGATGCGCCGAATTGGCATTGAAAAATCCGCCGCCATTGGTGCCGAGTTGCTTGATCGCTTCCTGAGAGGCGACAGGTCCCATGGCAATCACCTGCTCACGACTGGTCGCCTTCTCTGTCAGCGGATTACCTGCGGCATCCAGCTTCGGATTATCGTAAGTGATTGCTTGCACCGTCGGCACGCTTTGATAGGCGGAAAAATTTTGCACCACGCCCTGACTGACAAAGACCAACGCCAATACAATAGAGACGGGCAGCAGAATATAAATGATACTGCGCGTCATATCCACCCAGAAGTTACCGATAGTATCCACCGTATGTCGGGCAAAGCCGCGTATCAGCGCCACCAGCACAGCCATTCCGGCAGCAGCGGAGAAGAAATTCTGTACCGCCAGCGCCGTCATCTGAACCAGATAACTCAGGCTGGATTCACCGCCGTACCCCTGCCAGTTGGTATTGGTTGTAAAACTGATTGCCGTATTGAAAGCAGAATCCGGACTCACCGCGGCAAAACCCTGTGGATTCAACGGCAGCAATCCTTGCAGGCGCTGCATCGCATACACAACCAGCACGCTGAGCATGGCAAACCATAACATGGCAAGCGCATAACGTGTCCAGCGCATTTCCTGACGGCTGTCCACACCGCACAGACGGTAAAAAATATTTTCAACGGGCTGTATCCAGCGCACGAATGCCGGCAATTTTCCTTCATAAACCTGCGCCATGTACCAGCCCAGTGGTTTCACCAGCGCAATCAGCACACCGAGAAACAGGGCAATTTGCAGCAATCCGTTGGCGCTCATAAGAATAGCTCCGGTTTAAGCAGTGCGATGATTAAATAAACCATGAGCAGCAGCGCCGTGATGCCACCTGCGACGTAGAAGAAGGTCATGATTGCGCCCCTAATTTCTTTATGCCGGAAATCAACAGCGCGGAAACCCCGAAGAGGGCTAGGATCAACAATATATATAACCAGTCCATTTCATTTGCTCCTGTTAAAAAATGACAGATTGCATGATAAAAAAAGGCAGATTAAAACGGTGTAAAGATTAGTCCTGTGCGTATAAAAATGGTGTAAAGATTATATTGCGCCAAATCGTATGTTGGCGAATATCAAAGTACCATCCGCTGTCGCTGTGTGAGTTCGCCGTTTAAAACAGACCGTGACATATTGTCATGTCATGAAAAAATATGCAGCTCTTCAAGCACTTTTTGAATTACAGCCTGCCAGTCTCCGGGTAGAGATTGCCTGAATAGCCGTTGGGCCATTCCGTAAAAATATTACCTTAGTCTTCGTTTCCCGGTCATTATCTGATGTGCTGCGCTTATCATAAAAAACAGCACCCGCAGCGATTAACAGCTGTTTCAGCGCAATTTCAAATTATCTGTCGCCAGGGCAATTTCGCGAAGAAAGCACAACAATCCTGTAATCAAGGCGAGCATTGCTGCAATAAAGAATATTGATATCAAGCCCGAGGGATCTTTGTCCAGCTCTGAACCAATAAATAACGCCGCGATCACGATGCAAATAAACAAGGCGCAGGTAGTACAAAGACTGATAGCCCAATGGATCCACCGAACCCGGCGTAACAGCATTGCCATTTCAGATTGGTATGATATTTGCCTCCCGGCATCCATTGTGTCCAGCACACGGGAACGATCAATTAAGCGTCCCAAACGACCTGACAGTACGCTCAGAATGGCACCTACGCCGGTAAGAAGGAAAACGGGCGCAACGGATTGTTGTATCGCATGAGCAGCAGCTATGATGTCGTTCGTTGATTGCATGAAAGATCCCTTCGGCGGTTTTCCCGAGCAGGATATTACCTGAGAAAACTATTAGCACATAGCGAGAATTGATTTATGGCCATGAACGGCAGGCTCAGGCGTGCGGCCAATGACGGACAAATGCTAACGGCTTCAGCTGCAAAAGGTCATTTGATCGACATGCGCTGCATGCTGATTGACAGTTAACGCTAGTTTATTCATGTTATAACAGCTTCTGCTAAGATGCCCTGTTGCCGGTGTATTAATCTGCCTTGAACAAGTTAATCAATGAAAGAACTTAACGTTATGAGCAAAAAAAATGATGTTCCAATTGATTCATCCCCGTTTGCAATTAAACAGGGGGTGACAAAGATTGAAAATCGCCTTGAAAAACACCTTCAGAGAGTGCTTGGCGTGCGCAAGGGAACATCGGTAAAAAACTCAAGTCTGGTGTCTGATGAATTGACCCGACACATCTCGCCATTGCATTGGCATGTGAGAAGTAAAGTGGCAAATTTGCGCACGGAGTTAAAAAAGATACTTTGGGATATTGCTGCTGAACATGAAAAACAACGATTTGCGCCTCTGCAAAAAGATTTCGAAAAAATTAATGGCGTGAGCAAACGTCATTTGGAACGAGGAACTGAAATTCTTGAAAATGAACGGCAAATGTTTATTTCATACCATTCTTTATTTTTTGCCTGCAAAGCGTGTTCTGAAGTGAATAAAAATATACTCAGCCAGATAGAAAATGAAAGAACGTGCTTAAAAAAAGATGGCAATGAACTTGAGTTATTGCTAAAGAATGCCATTGTCATATTTGAAGTCACCAGTCTGATTGTTGAGATGATTCAACAATTTAAACTTAACGGACTAAAGAAATTTCAATCACTTCGGGATACCGTACTTAAGGAACTGGCGGAAGTGGAAAGCAACTCAAGACGCAATGTTAGCCAGGCTAATCATCCGGGAATACCGCTGCATCAAAAAGAAGAGACTATTTTTAGGGATCAGGAACTCAAGGAAAGTACCAGGCTGGTTCGACTTCAATGGCATAACTTTGATGGCCAAATAAAGAGCATGCAGGAAAGTGCAGGTGTTTTGGCACAACGCCTGCCAAGCTTAGCCCTGACTCGCGACAACGCAAAAGTTCAACTCGACTTTCTTGAACTCCTGGCGGTTACTCAGATGATGAGTCAAAATATTCAAGCTATTGATGGATTGGCAAATCTTGAACTTCCGCTTGCGCCACTAAGTCCCGATGATGTTTGCAGGCTAATCGGGTTAGATTCCGCAGCGCTTGTGCAGAACATCACGGCATGAAACAGGAATCAATGACTATTGAATCATCACCAGACCCTTTTAAAATTAAAACTGTTAGCGACTGGTTTGTTGCTTGTTTGGCTGAACGGCGCGAAATTTTCGCCGGAATAATGGCATGACTCAAAAGCAGTTACGGCTCCGCTACTTTCGATTTTAACTATGCCCCGATCTGCCTGATCTGCACAGGCGTCAGAAACGCCAAGATTTTCCAGCCAGGCCGAAGCTCATGCGTCTACAGGCGCTCAGGATTTTTTCAGCAAGCCCCCTAGCGCGGCAAAAGGATTATGCGTAGCGGTTGGCGGCGCACCGGCGGGCCCGCGCTTTTGCATTTGTTCTTCAAGTACACGAGCATGCTCGTTGTCATGACAATACAGACAGAGCAATTCCCAGTTACTGCCATCCGGCGGATTATTGTCGTGATTATGGTCCTTGTGATGTACGGTCAACTCCGAGAGCCGCACCCCGGAAAATTCCCGTGCGCAGCGCCCGCATATCCACGGATATAACTTGAGTGCCCGTTCACGATAACCGTCATCACGCAACGCGCGCTGCTGCCTGGCCTCAAGAACAATACGGTCGAGTCGTGCGTGATCGGGAGCTTTACTCATGATGAAGGGCGAACAATGATAATGACATGCGCATTTTACACAAGCGCCCTCTTTTTTGGCGAAATGCTTTTGAAATTAACCATGGGACACTTATGTCACGGCCTGCTCAAGCAGCACAGCTTTTTGCTACAACCGGCAATGCGGGGGAGCTGAGACTATTGAATTTTACGAACCCTGTAGAGAAACATTTCAGCCGTTTTGCTCATGCAAAATCATTATGCGGGATACATGAAGTTTTCGACATAAACGCTACTCCTTTGATTAAGTTGATGTTTTATGAATTTTTTGGCAAATTACGGGTTGCAAAGAGCACTTTTTCAATTACTTTTACAGGGTGC
>Ga0316222_1004734_pt1 | contig 12158 bp, 12 predicted proteins | sample TBH18011metaG_FD_206008 | JGI IMG/M metagenome (GOLD analysis project Ga0316222, IMG submission 206008) | Freshwater microbial communities from Trout Bog Lake, Wisconsin, USA - TBH18011 | ecosystem: Environmental > Aquatic > Freshwater > Lake > Hypolimnion/Profundal zone | place: USA: Wisconsin... | reverse complement strand
GCTTTTACAGCCTGTCCACCGGCATGGGTCTGTCGGCCTTTGGTGCCATCACGGTCTTTGGCGTGGTGGTGGCCAGTTTTATGTGGGTGATCAAGCGCTGGCATCGGCACAACTGCGTGGTCCACGCTGCCGAGGTCGACTATCTGCTGGACATGGCCCGCAACGACAATATGCACGGCTGATCCCGGCACCCCAGGCCCGCTCCGTTAGAACCGCCCAATCCATGCCCGCCACTGAAATAGACGTCACCTCCGCCGGCATGGTTGCCGGCAAGGAACTGCTGCTACCCACCGGTAAGCAGGGCAGCACCCTGCCCCATGTGCAGGACTGGGTCACCGCCAGACTCAAGGCCAAAAGCCCGGTCAAGGATGTCAGTAAGCTGGTGCTGGTCAAGGGCATCAAGCAGTGGGCTGCGTATGAGGGAAAGGCCGGTGCGCGCACGAAGCGCACGGTGTTCAAAATCACCTAGGAGTCCGGGCGGCAGCAACTGGTGTTGTCACCAGGAGATCACTCGGATGCTGATGCCCGGTCGGCCACGTTAGCCTTGATAAAATTTGAAGTTCATATCTGGCGTGCGCCCACTGATCAACTCCGCCATCGCCTTTCCAGACCCCGCGCCATGGGTCCAGCCCAGGGTACCGTGCCCGGCGTTCACCCACAGTTTTCCAATTTTGCTCTTGCCGATGTAGGGGATGTTGGTTGGCGTGGCGGGGCGCAGGCCGGTCCAGAACTGCGGGTTGCCGCCTTCCGTTTCCAACCTTGTGTCGCAGACGCCGGGGAACACGGTTTCCACCCGGCGCGCCAGCATATGGCAGCGGGCGCGCGACAGCTTGCTGTCCAAGCCGGTGTCGTAGCCACCAACCTCGATGGTGCCGGCAATGCGCAGCGTGTCGCCCAGGCGGCTCATGGCGCATTTCACCGAGTCGTCGATAAAGCTGACCTGGGGTGCCAGTTCAGGCTTCAGGATCTTGAAGGTGGCGCTGTAGCCCTTGCCGGGGTAGATCGGCAGATTCACGCCCACCGTGCGCAGCAGCGGCGCGGTGTAGGAGCCCATGGACAGCACAAACTGGTCACTGCGCAGCGCGCTGACCTTGCCGCTGGTACGGTCCTGCACGCTGACCGTGTCCAGCGTGCCCGCTGTCTGGTTGAGTGCCAGCACATCGTGGTTCCACAGAAACTGCACGCCGCGCTCGGCACAGCGCCGGGCCAACTGCTGGGTGAACTCGCGTGCATCGCCGCTTTCGTCGCTGGGGGTGAAGGTGCCACCCACGATGTGGTCGGCATATCGCTTGAAGGCGGGCTCGATTTTGAGTAACTCGTCACGGCTAACGACGCGGCGCTTGACGCCGTATTTGGCCATCAGGGCCGCAGCTCCGGAAGCGGCGTCAAACGATTTCTGGTCCACATAAAAATGGGCAATGCCTTTTTCCAGCCGGTTGTATTCGATACCGGTGGCGGCGACGATGTCCTTGAGCGCGCTGTGGCTGTAGGAGCCCAGGGCGACCAGCTGCTGCACATTGCGCTCAAAGGCCGCATCGTTGCAGTTGGCCAGAAATTCCAGGCCCCAGCGGTACTGGTGCCAGCCCTTGCCCAGCGGCATTTGCGGGCGGAACAGCAACGGAGCCTCCTTGCTGAACATCCATTTGAGCGCCTTCCACGGCGCCTCCTTGTTGGCCCAGGGCTCGCAGTAGCTGACCGAGATCTGGGCCGCGTTGGCAAAGCTGGTTTCCATGGCCGCTTCCGGCTGCCGGTCCACCACGGTGACCTCATGCCCTCGTTCGACCAAATGCCATGCGGTGCTCACGCCCATGATGCCCGCGCCTAAAACAGTAATTTTCATGCGGCCAGTGTCGCGTAAATGATCAAAATCAAGAAAGAATGGTCTGAGAGATTACGAAACCATTAGCGCCGTTAATAATGGGGGCCATGCGAACCTTTGATGCCGATGCCCTGGAATGTCTGGCCGCGATCGTGGAGGAGGGCGGCTTTGAGCGCGCCGCCGTGCGGCTGTCGGTGACCCAATCGGCCGTGTCACAGCGCCTGCGCTCGCTGGAAGCCCAAGTTGGCACGGTGCTGCTGGTGCGCAGCCGTCCCATTCGGCCCACCACGGCCGGACGCCTGCTGATCAAGCACGCGGTGCAACTGCGCCTGCTGCGCTCGGACCTGGAAACCGATCTGCACGATCTGACTCCCGGCGCCAAGACCCAGCGCGAGGAAGATCGCATCTCGATTGCCATCAACGCCGACAGTATCGCCACCTGGGCCCTGCCGGCGCTGGGCCCCTTGGTCAGCGCAGGGCTGCCGCTGGAAATCATCACCGACGACCAGGACTTCACCCACGAGTGGTTGCGCGAAGGCCAGGTGCTGGGCTGCGTCACCACCATCAAGTTGGCGCTGCGCGGTTGCAAGGTGCTGGCGCTGGGCGATATGAACTACGTGGCGGTGGCTTCTCATGCCTTTGCGGCGGCGTTTTGCCCGCAGGGTCTCACGCCGCACAACTTCCGCCAGCTTCCCTTTGTTGCCTTCAATCGCAAGGACGACCTGCAGACCGACTTTGTGGGTCGCGCCCTGGGCCTGCGGCGCGTGGCGCTCAGTCAGCGTTTTGTGCCCAGCTCCGAGGGCCAGGTGCACGCCGTGCAGGCCGGTTGGGGCGTCAGTGTGGTGCCACAGTTGCTGGTGCAGGAGCAAATTGCCCGCGGCGAACTGGTGAATCTCGTACCCGATTTTACCTTGCCCATCAGCCTGTACTGGCATTGCTGGAATCTGGACTCGGTGGTGATCGACCGCCTGACCCAGGCGCTGGTAGAAGGTGCGACACGGGCCTTGAGTGTTGTGGCTAAACCAGCCGGTCACAAAATAACCCTTCGCTCCAAAAAATGACGCTTGCGGCTAAACTTCTCCTATGAAATCCAGCATCGTCGTCAAGGTTTCCTTCAAGCAGCAGATGCTGCTAGCGCGTGAAGAGGCCATCATCCGCACCGTTAATTTGCTGCTGGCCGAAAAAGGTTTTGAGGCCATGACCGTGGACGAGGTGGCAGCATCCGTGGGTATTGCCAAGGCCAGCCTCTACAAGCATTTTCCCAGCAAGGAAGACCTGGCCGCTGCGGCCATGGTCAGCGTCATGCGCCGGGCCCAAGACATTATTGCCACGCTGCCGGCGGATGCGGCACCGGTGGCCAAGCTGCGCGCCGTGGTGCGCTGGACCATGGAAGTCAAACTGGCCGGCGAGATGCCTTCCCTGCCCAGCCAGAACTCCAAGCTGCGCGCCGCACTGCTTGGTAACCGCGATTACATGGATGGGTTGATGGAGGTGAGCGATGCGCTGGGCGGCTGGATCGAAGCGGCCCAGGCGCAGGGCGCCATCAATGCCCATATTCCGGCCATCGCCATTTTGTATACCATCTACGCCCGCGCCTGCGATCCGGTGTTGGAGTTCCTGAAGATGGGCGGCCAGCACAGCGATGAGCAGATCATTGAATTGGTGATGTGCACCTGTTTTGACGGCCTGAACGCGCGACCGGACTGAGTTTTGGGGCCAGCGCTAAATCTCTATGCAGCTTGCCGCCTGAAAGTGCACCTGCTCATTCTTGCGTGCATAGCCCAGCGGATTGGCCACGACATGGCATCCACCCACACGGTAGTCGGACGGTGCGTGCCCATGCAGCCAAAGTTGCGCCTGCGGTAGCAGGTCGTCCAGCACATTACAAAACCCGACGATGCTGGTCAAGGTCGGGTTCTGCATATTTGAGCCGCTCATCGTCACGGCAGCGCGTGCTGGAAAACTTCTGTCGCCCAGACTCCAGGCGATAGGGCGCCCTGATGCTTCCCGCTTACACTGAAGCTGGAAGCGCAATACATCGGTCGGGTATCAGGGAGTTTTTCTTCGCCATGCAAGCATTCGAATTTGAGTTAAAGCCAGACCATAGCGGTGAGCGGCCCTGGGCCGGTACCGGCAACGGGGCCTCACTGGATGCACAGCGCCTGAAGCTCTTGGTAGACGCCTCGCTGGCGCTCAGCGAGGTGCGCGATTTTGAGCTGCTGCTGGACTTGATTGCCAAAACCGGCGTGGAAATGGCCCATTGCGAAGGCTGCTCGATTTACGGGGTGGAGGGTGAAAGCCTGCGCTTTCTGGCTTCCACCAATCTGGTGCTGGACCAGCGCGCCGGCCACCGGGCCCGGCTGGTGGATGGTCTGCGCGACTTCCTGATCCCCATCACCTCCAACTCCATTGCTGGTTTTGTTGCCAAGTCCGGTCGGTGCATGAATATCCCGAATGTCTATGCCCTGGACCCGTCCCTGCCATTCGCCTTCAATGCCAGCCTGGACCGGCGCCACGATTACCACTCGCAGTCCATGCTGACGCTGCCGATGTGCGACACCCGCGGCTACGTGCTGGGGGTGGTGCAGTTTATCAACCACCGCAACCGCGAGACCGCAGCGATCGAGGCCTTTCCGGACCTCGACGTCATGTACCTGACGGCACTGGCCAACCAGGTCGGCGTGCTGCTGCGCAATGCGCGCATGAACGACCAACTGCGCGAGTCGCGCGTGGAAGCAGTCAAGAAGTTTGTCATTGCCTCGGAGTTCACCGACAAGGACACCGGTCTGCACATCGAACGCATGGGGCGCTACAGCGCGCTGTTTTGTGAACTGCTGGGCTTTGGCAGCGCCTACGCCGAGGACGTGCGGCTTGCCGCCATGCTGCATGACGTGGGCAAGATCACCACGCCCGACGCCATCCTTAAAAAGCCCGGATCACTCACCGCACCCGAAATGGAGATCATGCGCCAGCATGCCCTCAACGGCTACGACATCCTGCGCGACGCGCAATCTCCCCTGTTGCAACTGGGCGCCACGGTGGCCGGTTCGCACCACGAGAAATGGGATGGCAGTGGCTACCCGCATGGCCTGGCGGGCGAAGCGGTCCCCATCGTGGGCCGGATTGTGGCGCTGGCCGATGTCTACGACGCCCTGTCCTCCCGGCGCTGCTACAAGGAGCCCTGGGACATGCAGGACGTGATCCTGCACCTGTCGCAACTGGGCGGCACGCAATTTGACCCGACGCTGATCAAGCTGTTTATTGACAACGTGACACGCTTCACCGAAGTGCGCCACGGCTTCAAATAGCAGGCCGTTCGGGTCAGCGGCTGCGCAGACCGCCACACAAAAGACATTCATTCGGATCAAAATACAGCCGATATAGGGGATACAGCGCATTTCTTGCTGCGCCACACATAAACCCATGTCCAATTTGACCGATCAGGAACTCCTGCAACAAGTCCGGCTGCATACCCCGCTGGTGGAAAAGCTTGCCCGCAATTTGGTGCGCAGATTGCCCGCAAGCGTGGAGTGCGCAGACCTGATTCAGGATGGACAGGTGGCACTGATCAACGCCATTCTCTCCAGTTCCAGAAAGCTGGCCGCAGCCCATTTCAAGAACTATGTTGCCATGCGCGTGCAGGGCGCGATGCTCGACGGGCTACGCGTTCTGGACCATGGCTCGCGGCAGTTGCGCAAGGACATGCGCGCTGTGGAGCTGGTGATCCAGCGCCTGGGGCATCAGCTGGGTCGCATGCCGCTGGAAAAGGAAGTGGCGGCCGCCCTGAATTTGCCGATCAAAAAATACCAGGACCTGCTGCAGGAGGCGGCGGACTACACCCTGATTTCACTGGATGACATCCTCTCACTGGACCCGACACTGCAATTTTTGGACAGCGAAAGGGATTCAGACCCCCTGGTGGTGTTGGAGCGTGCCGCGCTCAAGGCCTCCCTGGCACTGGCCCTGAGCAAGTTGCCCCGACAAAGCAGTTCCGTGCTGCAGTACTATTACGTGGACGATTTGAAGATGCACCAGATCGGCAAGAAGTTGCTGATCACCGAGGCCCGCGTCAGCCAGATCCATTCCCAGGCCATCGCCGAGTTGCGGGCGAAAATGAGCGATGACTCCGGCGCCATGCCGGCGCTCAAACCTAGGCGCTCGGTGCGCACAGCGGAGGCCGCCACCAACCTTTGAAAGGAATTCCAGCGTGAGGGGTTTAAGCAGTTCACAGGCACAGACCCTGCTGCAAACACACGGCCCGAACCGGCTGCAAAAGGCCACGCAGCGGGCCCTCGTACTGCAGTTTCTGGTGCATTTTCGCAATCCGTTGGTGATCGTGTTGCTGTGCGCCAGTGCCCTGTCGGCGCTCACCGGAGACGCCAGTGGCGCGCTGATCATTGCCGTCATCGTGGTGATGAGTGTGACTCTGGACTTTGGCCAGGCCCACCGCGCCGGCCAAATGGCCGCCAAGCTGGCACTGCAGGTGGCAGTCACCGCCACGGCCCTGCGCGATGGCGAGCCGCAAGAGGTGCCCGTGGCCGATCTGGTGCCCGGCGATGTGGTGCTGCTGTCGGCTGGCGATCTGGTTCCTGCCGACGCCACGCTGCTGGATGCAAAGGACTTTTTCGTCAACCAGGCGCAACTCACCGGCGAGCCGTTTCCGATTGAAAAAAAGGTGGTTTCTGACAGACCGCAGGCAGTGGACCCGGACTCTGCCTGGGAGCTGGACGCCAGCGACCACATCTACCTGGGCAGCTCAGTCATCAGCGGCACGGCCCAGGCCCTGATTGGCCGCACCGGCAGCGCCACCGCCATCGGCCAGATTGCGGTGGACCTGAACAAGGCCGCGCCGGCCACCGCCTTCGAGGTCGGCACGCGCCAGTTCGGCATGCTGATCATGCGGCTCACGCTGCTGTTGGTGCTGTCCACCCTGCTGGTGAATGTGGCGCTGCACCGGGGGCTGCTGGAGTCTTTTCTGTTTGCCGTGGCCCTGGCCGTCGGCCTGACGCCCGAGCTACTTCCCATGGTGGTATCGGTCACCCTCACCAAAGGTGCGATGCGCATGGCCGCGCTGCAGGTCATCGTCAAGCGGCCCTCCGCGATTCAGGACATGGGCGCCATGGATGTTCTGTGCACCGACAAGACCGGCACCCTCACCGAGGCCCGCATTCGGCTGGAAAAGCATCTGGATGCGATGGGCCAGCCATCGGAGCGGGTGCTGGAGCTGGCCTACCTGAACAGCTTTTTTGAGAGCGGCCTCAAGAGCCCGCTGGACGACGCCATACTGCAGCACACCGAGCAGGATGTGAGAGGCTGGACCAAGATTGACGAGGTGCCGTTTGACTTTGAGAGGCGACGCGTATCGGTATTGCTGGAATCGGTGGGCAGTTCCGCCGGCCAAGCGGGTAGCCGCCAGTTGGTGGTCAAGGGCGCACCCGAAGATATTCTCAAACTCTGCACCCATTTTGAGGACGCTCAGGGTCAACCGGCTGAACTGGATGACACCGCCCGCAGCCGCATCGATGCCCTGTTCAATGGTCTGGGTGAAGAAGGTTTCCGGGTACTGGGCGTGGCCTGGCGACAATCGTCTGCACAGATGCAGCACGCCGTGGTGTCGGATGAGAGCGCACTGGTATTTGCCGGCTTTGCCGCGTTCCTGGATCCGCCCAAGGCCAGTGCCGGGCTGGCGCTGCAGGCCATGGCGGCCAGCCATGTGGCCGTGAAAATTGTGACCGGCGACAACGAGCGGGTGACACGCCACGTCTGCGAACAGTTGGGCGTACCCATCATCGGCATGCTGACCGGCACCGAAATTGCCGCCATGAACGACGACGCGCTGCGCGCCCGTGTCGAGGACGTGAACCTGTTTTGCCGCGTCAACCCGTCGCAGAAGAACCGCATCATCCTGGCGCTCAAACACCGTGGTCATGTGGTGGGCTATCTGGGTGACGGCATTAACGACGCGCCCTCGCTGCACACCGCCGACGTCGGTATCTCGGTGGACGGTGCGGTGGATGTGGCCAAGCAGGCCGCCGCCATGATCCTGCTGGAGAACGACCTGATGGTGCTCTACCACGGCATTCTGGAAGGTCGGCGCACCTTTGGCAATGTGATGAAGTACATCATGATGGCCACCAGCTCCAACTTCGGCAATATGTTCAGCATGGCAGCAGCCACCGTGTTCCTGCCGTTCCTGCCCATGCTGCCGCTGCAGATTTTGCTCAACAACCTGATGTACGACGTTTCCGAAATCTCGCTGCCGCTGGATGCGGTGGATGCCGAAGATCTGACCCACCCGAAACGCTGGAACATGGGCTTTATCCGCAACTTCATGCTGGCCATAGGGCCGATCAGTTCCCTGTTTGACTTCCTCACCTTTTACCTGCTGATCCATCTGATCAACGCCGATGAGGCGCTATTCCATACCGGCTGGTTTGTCGAGTCGATTGCAACGCAGGTACTGGTTATATTTGTCATCCGCACGCGGCGCAACCCGCTGCGCAGCAGCCCCAACCGCTGGCTGGTGCTGAGCTCGCTGGGCGTGGTGGCCTGTGCCATGGCCCTGCCGTTTACGCAGCTGGCGCCGTATCTGGGCTTTGTGCCACTGCCGCCGGCTTACTTTGCCCTGCTGGCCGTTTTACTGGGCACCTACCTGGTGATGGTGGAAGGCGCCAAGCAGTGGTTTTACCGCTGGCTGCTGCCGCGCACGGTATGACAAGGCATTGCGTCGCGGAACAGGGCCAGCAGTCTGCCTGTTCAAGCGACTTGGGAGCGCGCTCTTTCAAAGGCTGAAAAGCCGCAATGAAGCGCTTGTTGGTGTGCTCTGAAAATTCCAGGGCGTCCTCCCCTCTGGTTGAACACCATGATTTCGCAAGTGAGCAGCAATGGCATCCGGCAATACACCCGACCGTGCCTGCTTGGGTCAGAGTCGCACTCCTCAGCCCTGCGGCGTTACATAGTTCTGCGGGAAGAAATGTCTTTCGACCAGCTCGATCAGAATATGCAGCACCTTGATATGCAGTTCCTGAACGCGATCGGCGAAATGGCCGCCCGGAGTGCACACGTAGACATCGCTGAGCGCTTCCAGCTCGGGACTGCGCCTCCCGTCAGTGCGATCACTTGCATGTTCTGCGCCTTGGCTGCATTGACCGCTCTGATCACGTTCTTGCTGGTTCCACTGGTGGTGATGGTCAACAGGCAGTCACCCGGTCGGCCATGGGCTTCGATGTAGCGTGAGAAGACTTGTTCGTAGCCCAGATCGTTGCCAACGCAGCTCATGTGGCCGGCGTCGCTAATGGCCGAGGCCGGCAGCGCCGGCCTGTCCAGGTGGTAGCGCCCGGTCAGTTCCTCAGCGAAGTGCATGGCGTCGCACAGGGAGCCGCCGTTGCCACAGGAAAACACGCGCGACTTCTTTTCGAATGCATGGATACTTAGGCTTGCATGGCTTTGCGGCGGTTAACCGAGACACCGATCAGCCCCAAACCAGCCAGCAGCATGGCGTAGGTTTCGGGTTCCGGTACTGCAGCGACCAAACCGTCGCCATTTCCGAAGGATACAAAGTTGGAACTGCCAGCCGCCTTGAACTGTGCCTGTTGATTACCCGAGCAGCAGTTTTCAAGACCGTAAATGGTCAGTGTGTGGCTGCCGGCATTAAGGTTTGAACTGACATCGAAATACTGTGACGGATTGCTGTAGCTTCCGCCCCACCACATGTCGTTGCTTTGGCTGACCATTGCAACTCCGTCGAGGTATACAGCACCACCCTTGCCAAAGTCTACGCCAGTCCGAAAATCCCATGTCCCAGCAGTAGCAACACCAAAATTAATGGTCGCCTTCATTGCAGCACTGTTAATACTGACCGGGAGATTATCATAGCTTGCCACAAATTTCGTTGTCGCACCATTTACAGAAACAGCCATGTCTACGGCAGCTTGATATTGACCGGCACTGGCAAATGAACCGGATCCCGAATAGGATCCAGTTTGGATTTCAATCGTACTGGCTTTAGCAGAATAGGCAAAGAATACCAAGGTTATAACAGCGAGTGATGTTTTCATGATTTTTTGTTCTGCCGGGTAAGGGGATTTTTGGAGGCGATTTTTTAGTCTTGCAGCGAGCCTATCGTATTTATAAAAAAAATTGAATTGTGTAGACATTGCAAACTCATCGTGACTCTTTAGCTGTTTTGCCTAGAGCTTGCATCCGGCGGGCGTCAAGGTGGTTGTGACCAAATTTACGCTGCCAACGGCTGACTAAGCTTTTCCGCCGCGTGTTCTGCGATAACAGAGTCACGTTCAGGGTTTAGTATCATCGGGTCCAAGGGGCTCCAGTCCCGCATAAGGCGCGCCCAGCGCGCCAGATTGCGCTCCTTTATCTCGGTGCACTTGGTATGGCGGGCAATTTCTGCCACCCTGCAGAGGAGGAGTTTGACTTCGAAATCGCTGTGCAGCCATGCCGATTTTGTTACCTCGTCCGGGCAATGATTGAGGTTGGTTAATAAAGAAATCTCCAACTGGATCAGCACAGGAAATGAACGGTTACGAGAAATCGTCGGGAATTTCAGACTTACCCAGAACGAACGCTCCCGCTGCTTAGCATCATTCTGGTCATGGGTTTTATTTTTTTGCACAAGGTCGTTAAAAAAATGCACTGCCCACGGTATCTGCGTCCCAGTTACATGGGTAACGAGACCGTCAAAAATGCGCTTGTAGACGGTGCAGCTGGTTGATATCAAACTCGGAGACAGGGCCGGCCTGGTTCCCCCAGGAAGTGCGCACATAGGTCAACACAGCAGCCAATTCCTTGTCATTCAGTACCTGCTGAAACGGTGGCATCCCAAAGGGGCGCGGGTTGGCTGCAGTGGCGGGCGCGAATCCCCCACGCCAGACCATCTGCACGAGGTTGTGGATGTGCCGTGCGGTGATGGTGTGGTTACCCGCCAGGGCTGGATAGGCCTTTGCAATGCCCTGTCCCTGTTTGCCGTGGCATTCGGCGCAGTGCCTGTCGTACAGACTCGCGCCCAGCGACACCATGGTGCCCACACTGGCAGTCTGCACCAGGGGCGCGGCATCGTGCGCAGCAACTGCCGGGAGTGATTTCAGGTAGCGCACCATCGCCCTCGCGTCGGCATCGCTCAGGTACTGGGTGCTGTGCAGGACCACCTCTGCCATGGGGCCCAGGGCATTGCCGCGGGGGCTGGAGCCGGTTTGTAACAGTGTCACGATTTCCGCCTCGCTCCACGAGGCAACAGACGCCTGTCCCGTGTCACGCAGCGAGGGGGCATACCAGTTCTGTGCCGGGATCATGCCCCCGGAAAGCGCATGGTCCTCGTCTATTGCGCCTAGCGCATTGCGCTCGGTATGGCAGGCACTGCAATGTCCCAGGCTCTGCACTAGGTAGGCGCCGCGCAGCAATTCCTGTGAGGCTGCGGGCTGCGTGGCCGCCATGTTGCCGTCCGCGTTGCCAGGGGTGAAGAACAGGGTCCGCCAGACGCCCAAGGCCGCTTGGGTGTTGTAGGGCCAGCTGAGACTGTGCGGCGTGTTGGCCCGGCTGGAGGGCGACAGGGACATCAGGTAGGCGTAAAGCGCGTCGGCATCGCCCCGCGTGATATGGGTGAAGTTGGTATACGGAAAAGCGGGTGTGAGCCAGTGGCCGTCCCTGGACTCCCCCCAATGCAGCGCGCGCCAGAAATCGTCAGGCGACCATGCGCCGATCCCGTGCTGGCGGTCGGGCGTGATGTTGCTGCTGAATACTGCGCCAAAGGGGGTGTCAATGGCCCGCCCGCCGGCATAGGTCACACCGCCACGCGCCGTGTGGCACAGGGCGCAGTTGCCCAGTCGCGCGAGGTAGGCACCACGCGCAACTGCGGTGGCATCGGCAGTGGCCTGCATAGGCGCCACGCGCGCATGTTCGGTAGCGGACCGGGGCAGCGCATGCCAGACGGTCCAGCCAACAACCACGGCCAGCAGGGCCCACACCATGCGGTGGCGCACAAATCTTGGCATATCAGGGGGCGCTGCCGCACGCGATGTGCGGCGCGTTACTGGGGGCCACAGGGCGCAAGGTGGTGGCCCGGGCGGGCTGCGGAACGGGTTGCAGGGACAGCCAATGGGCGACTGCGTTGACATCAGCAGCGCCGAGCTTGCCTGCAATCTCTGCCATGCAGTCGGGCGCGACCGCGTGGCGCTGGCCGGTTTTCCAGCCACCCAATTGGGCGTTCAGGTAGTCGCGCGGCAGGCCTAGCAGACCGGGAATGTGGGGCGCTACACCGGTGAGCGCGCTGCCATGGCATTGTGTGCAGGCGGGCAGGCCCAGACTGGCATCGCCGCGCGTGGCAAGG
>Ga0316222_1004732_pt1 | contig 12166 bp, 11 predicted proteins | sample TBH18011metaG_FD_206008 | JGI IMG/M metagenome (GOLD analysis project Ga0316222, IMG submission 206008) | Freshwater microbial communities from Trout Bog Lake, Wisconsin, USA - TBH18011 | ecosystem: Environmental > Aquatic > Freshwater > Lake > Hypolimnion/Profundal zone | place: USA: Wisconsin... | reverse complement strand
CGGCATCTCGCCGGACTGTACCCAGTAACCGCCCCCTCGCTCGATGCAAAATCGTGCGATATCAATGGGGTGCGCTGTCGGAAAGAAGGAAGTTCAGGCTAGGCGCAACGGCTGTTTGGGAGCATCGAGAATCATGGCGCGCATGAAGCACCCCCTGTGACGGAGGGAAGGGCGAACCGAGGACACATTATCCCACGTCCGCCTGTTCGACTTCAACGCGCTCTTGCGCTATTCCGGGACGCAATCCTTCAGCACGGCGTCAAAGGTGCGAACGTGGCCGATCAGCATTTTGCGCAGGAACGCCGTCAATTGCGCCTCGCCCTCGTCCTGCTCGCAGCTGAACAGCGACTGCCCCATGTCGTGCAGCTCGACCGCCAACTTCAGATGCTCGGCGACATGGTCGGCCAGACGCGGGCAGCGATAGCGGACCAGCATCTCCTCCTCGTTGGCGAAGTGCAGATCGAAATTGGCCACCAGTTCGTCGTGCAGGGCGAGGATGTCGAAGCGGCTGGCGCCCAGGTGCCAATCCTCGTAGAGCAGGTTGAGCAGGCGAAGGATTTCCTGGTGCTCGGCATCGATCAGCGGGTTGCCGATCGAAAACGATTCGTCCCAGGCAACCATTTCGATGCGGGCCACGCGCGGCGGCGAATACGGCATATCTTCGCTTGGGCGGCTGAAGATAAACATGGCGTGGCATCCTTGCTCGCGAATAGGCCCCATCCCCCACCCAGGTAAATATATTATTACCATCCCTGGCGCAGACGAAGTATTTCATGCGCCGGATTTAGATAAAATTTTATCTATATTGAGAATGAGCCCCAATTGCGCGGTGTTGGCGTCGCCACCCCTATACTTCAGATGGGGGCAGATTGGCGGCGTAATGCTGGAGATCGGCCAGCGAACAGAAGCTCAACGCCCCCTCATGGGTCGCCGGCAGCACCACCCGGGGCGCCTCGCCATCCTGCAACGCCTGCTGCCAGCGCGGCGCACACAGGCACCAGTGGTCGCCGGGCCGAAGCCCGGGAAAGCCATATGCGGGCACCGGCGTCGACAGGTCGTTGCCGGCCGCCCGCGAGTAGGCCAGGAAGGCGGCGGTGACGACGACACAGACAGTATGGCTGCCGCCATCCTCGGCCGCGGTGTCGCAGCAGCCATTGCGAAAGAAGCCGGTCAGCGGCCGCAACGAGCACGGTTCCAGGGCGCCGCCCAGCACGTTGCGCCGCGGCAGCGGCCCGCCGCCGCCACCACGATCCTTCGTCCCGCCACCATCCCTCGGCATGACATCCTCGCAGTCCTGATATCAGGCATATGGCGGCGCCGGGCCGCCGTCGCAATCGGCGACGGCGAAATGACGACGCGAAGCCCCTTGACGACGGAGGCCGGTTTGGCCCTCCTATCGCCGGGACGACGGACGGGGGGACGGTGTGACGAGCAATCTTCGCTGGCTGGGAAGCATGAGCGTCGGGGTGACCGAGTTCGACGACGACCACAAGCAGGTCATCGTCATGCTGGGGGAAATCAAGGACGCGATCGGCCGTGGCGACCGGCGCCTGGCCCACGAGTACAGCCAGACCCTGCTGAAGCTGGCCGGCGACCACGTCGAACGGGAAGAGGCTTTTCTCACCAGGATCGGCTTTCCGGGCACCCGAACCGTCATCGCGGCGCAAAAAGCCAGCCTGGCCAAAATCGTCGCCCTTGCCGACAAGATCCTCGCCGATCCCGACCACGCCGCCGAGGCGGCGGCGGCGATGGGACGCGCCTTCGTCGATTATCTGCTGCGTGCCGACATCAATTTCAAAAGCTATGTCGACGCCGCCGGACTCAGGGATGTGGCGGATTAGGGCGACGAGCGCGACCAATCGTACCGATCGGAACGGTTGGGCGTCCGGGGTGTACCGGCCGGTGCGATCCTGGCGGCCGGGACCGGCGCAACCGGCCGAAAGCCGCCTTGGCCCGGCCTTTGCTTGATAGGCGCTCGAAAGCGTGGAGGGCCGTCGGCTTAGCCAAGCCCCCTGCGATGACGAGGAGAACTGCAACGTGCCTGGCGCAAACTCGCCCGCACCATCCTGCCGTAATCGGCAGCGACGGCTGGACGCCGGAGCGTCGGACGCCCCGTCCGCTTGCCGCCGCTTGGGCGTGGCGGTGGGCGACGGCGCCGCCTCGGTGTTGGAATCGGTACAGGCGCCGTGGATCCGGCCCGGCGTGGTGGTGCACGACCCCGATGAAGGCATCGACGGGCTGCTGGCCGAGTTCGCCCTGACCCTGAGGGCGCGGGGCTTCAGCGTGGTCGGCTATGTCCAGCGCAACAATCGCGGCGGTGCCGAAATGGGCCACGGCTGCTCGTCGCAGATCGAATATTTCGACCTCAGTACGTCGGCCACCCTCACCGTCGAGCGCGGCGCGGCGACCACCTATCTGCACCGGGCGATGCGCGAGGCGGCCGACCTGCTGGTAATCAGCCGCTTCTCGGCCTGCCTGGAGGCGACCGAAAGCGTCAAGGCGGCGGTGGGCGCCGACGGCGGCCAGGGCATGCCGTTGCTGACCTCGATCGCCGGGCGCTGTCTGCACAAATGGCACAGCTACATGCGCCACGAAGGCGCGATGGTCTCGCCCGACCTGACCTCGCTGTGGAACTGGTGGGGCCCGGAACGGCTCTATCGCGACCTGGCCCTCGGCGTCGCCGAGGATCAGGTCCGCCGCATCGTCTGCGGTCCCCGCTGGATCATGGTTGAGGGCCCGTCCGGCGCCGGCCTCGCCAGCCTGCCGCGTCACCCCAAGGAGTTGCTGCCGCGGCTGCCGCAATTCGGCCGCGCCTCCTTGCGCCATTTGGCCCAATTGGCCTGCTCGTGGGACCCGCTGGAGATGGCGCTGGGCATTGCCGCCATCAACGCCCATTACAACCGCTTCGACCTGAACGGGCGGGCCGGCAACGGCGTCAAGACCTTCCGCGGCCTCCCCGGCCAGGTGGTGGTGATCGGCGCCTTCCCCGGCGTCGACGACATCCTGCCCCGGCGCGCGGTGATCGAAGCCGACCCCAAGCCGGGCGAATTCCCCGTCTTCGCCATGGATGCCCTGTTGCCCGGCTGCGCGGCGACGGTGGTCAACGCGTCGGCGCTGATCAACCACAGCCTGCCCAGGATCGTCCGTCTGGCGCACAACCGCCCGATCGCCCTGATCGGGCCGGCGACGCCGCTGACGCCCCGGCTCCACGATTACGGCATCACGGTTCTGGGCGGCCTGGTGGTCAACGACCCGGACGGCTTGGCGGCGGCCATCCGTGCTGGCGCCCTACAGCGGGAGTTCGGCCGGTTCGGCCGCTATATTCACCTTGAAATAAGTAAATCATAGATTAGCACGATAAAACACGTTTATTTAACGAACTAATCCTGATATTTTCTGGGGGTCGCTTGCCGTCAATAAGGACATTTACTGGGCTCCGCGCGTTACCATAACAAAGATATATTGCGCAAAACGCCAAACAATCATATTGTCAAATCGTTCGGCGGGATCACTACTGTCTCGCCGAGACCGACACGGCCTGAGCCGTTTTCCACAACCGGATGCTTTGCCGAGCCCCGTCACCGGGGCCGCCGGTACGCCTCCGAGCGGAGACGGACATGGCCACCGCGATCGCTCATTTCGAATCGACCGACTTTGCCGGGACGCGGGGAAATCCACGCTTGTTTCGGATGGCCGTCCTGGTCCCGGTCTCGCTGGCGCATGCCGCCCTGTTGGTCCTGGCCGCCCACGGGATCGCGCTGGCCCCGCCCCCCGCCACCGCCCCCGAGCCCGTCATCGTCAGCCTGGTGGCGGAGGCGCCACCGCCCGAGCCGATCGCGCCCACCATCCAGGCGCCGCCGCCACCGATCGAACACGCCGCCCCCCGACCGAAAGCGGTGCCGCATCCGGCGGAGAGCGCCGCCGCCGCCGCCGCGTCCGTCTCCCAACCGGCGCCCGCCCAATCCGCCGCCGCGTCCGAAGCATCGGATGCCGGCCTCCACGAAGACGTCGCGCCGGTGGTGACGCCGCCTCGGGCCGATGCCGCCTATCTGTCCAACCCGCCCCCCGCCTACCCCGCCACCGCCAAGCGCGACCACCAGCAAGGGCGCGTGGTGCTGCGCGTCCTGGTCGCAGCCGACGGCTTGGCGCGGGAGGTCGCGATCGAACAAGGGTGCGGCTTTCCGCTGCTGGATGACGCCGCCGCCGCCGCCGTTCGCCAATGGCGCTTCGTGCCGGGGCGTCGCGGCGAGTCCGCCATCGACGATTGGGTGCTGATTCCAATCTCATTCAAATTGAGGACATGACCATGACATCATCGCATCGCCACATCCTTCTGGCCGGGGCCTCACTGACCGTCCTGCTCTCCGCCGCCTGGTCAAGCTTCGCCGCCGACGCGCCGGCCCAGCTTCCCGACGTGGTGGTGGTGGATTCCGCGCCGGCCCCGGCCGAGGGTAGCGCCGAGGCCGGCTATCGCGCCAGCACGGCGACACTGGGGCCGCTGGGGACCGCGCCGCTGAAGGACACCCCCTATTCGATCAACGTGGTGTCGTCGGACCTGATGCAGAACCTGCAGGCGACCTCCGCCTCGGACGCCTTGAAATACGACCCCACGGTCCGTCCGCAGCTCGGCAGCAATTATTCGTCCAATTATTTCATGATTCGCGGCTTCAGTTCCTCGCCGCTCGGCGCCACTTCGAACGCCACGGTGGACAGCATGCGGGAAACCGCCCTGTTCGAGCCGATTGAGGACAAGGAGCGGGTCGAGGTCCTGGACGGACCGGCGGGCTTCCTTTACGGCTTCGCCGCTCCCGGCGGCACGGTGAACTACGCCCTCAAGCATCCGACCGACACCAGGCTCAACCGCGTCACCGTCGGCGATTACGGCGGCGAGCAGGGTTACGCCCACGGCGATTTCGGCGGCCCGATCGACCAGGAGGGACGCTTCGGCTACCGCGTCAACCTGGTCAAGGTCGATGCCGGCAATGTCGGCGTCGAAGGCGAAACCCATAAGCGGGAACTGTTTAGCGGAATGCTCGACTGGCACTTGGCGCCCAACAGCGTGTGGTCGGCCGAGGCCTCGCATTTCGACCGCGACATTCGCGGGCAGCAAGCCATCTTCATGGTGGGAAGCGCCACCCAGGTTCCGGCTGCGCCCAACCTCGGCAAGAATTACGGCGCGCCCTGGGCCTTCAGCGACGACCAGTACGATCGCTACGGCAGTTCGATCAAGGCGACGCTGAGCGATGCCGTCACCGTGCGGTCGGCCCTTCGCTACACCGAGACGCGCAATTCGGTTGAAAGCCTGCGCGGCAACCTGACCGGCAATTCCGGCGGCGACACCGACAGCCAGGTACAGGTCAAAGGCAATAACGGCTACGACAGCACCCAGGGCTACGCCTTCGTCGACGTCAAGTTCAGCACCCTCGGCCTGACCCACGCCGCCATCTTCGGCATCGCCCAGGACCATGTGGTCGGCCTTACCGCCTTTCCCGACCCCAATAACGGGGTCAGCGACCTCGTCACCTTGTCGCCCGCCATCGGCGCCAGCCTGGCCAGCCCCAACCCGCCCAGCCCCAAACTCAACATCAACCTGAGCGACCAACTGCGGCAAACCAGCCGAACCGATATGCGCACCTTGGTGGTGGCCGACAAGATCACCCTGACCGAGCGATGGTCGGTGCTGGCCGGCTTCAATTTGCCTCGCATGCAGACGTTCACTTTCGGCACCAACACTGGCGCGATGACGGCGCAATACGCGGCGGAGAAGATTACCCCCGCCGGGGCGGTGATGTTCAAGCCAATCCCGGCGGTCACCACCTATGTTTCGTACGTCGAAGCCCTGCAGCAGGGGCCGGTGGTCGGCGCGACCTACGCCAATTCCGGGCAGATCCTCGCGCCCTATCTCAGCAATCAGTACGAAGTCGGGGCAAAGTCGACCTTCGGCCGGATGGACGTCAACGTCGCGCTGTTTGAGATCGACAAAGCCAATACCGTCATCGATCCGTCGTCCAACATCGAATCGCTCAATGGCGAGGAGGTGCACCGGGGCGCGGAGGTCACCTTCGCCGGCAAGGCCACCGACGACCTGACCGTGGGCGGCGGCGTCACCCTGCTGAACACCATCGTCACCGAAGCGACGCCCTCCAGCGGCCAGTCGGGCACGACGCCGCCGGGCGTCCCCCACGCCATCGCCACCTTGTTCGGCGAATACGCGGTACCGCAACTGCGGGGAGTGACCTTGCTGGCCGGCGGCTCTTACACCGGCAAGGAATGGGTCCAAACCACCATCCCCAACACCGTTTCGATCCCGTCCGTCTTCACCATGGATGCCGGCGCCCGCTACACGGCCGAAATCTACGGCACGCCGACGACGCTTCGGCTGAACGTCGACAACCTTCTCGACACCCGCTACTGGACCAGCAAGGGCGACAATTTCCTTTATCCCGGCAATCCGCGGACCTTCGCCTTCTCGATGTCGGCGGATTTCTGATGTCCGGACGGATCGCCATACTGGTGCTGGCGTTGGGCATCGCGGCGACAGCCGCCGCTGCCGCCGACGGTATCACCATCACCGACGTGAAGGGGCGCCAAGTCGAAATCCCCCGCACGGTCGAGCGGGTCGCCTGCCTGACCGGAGCCTGCTACGAAAAGGTCTTCCTGCTGGGGCAAGCCGACAAGATCGCCGCCCGCGCCGCGACCTACCCGCCGTGGATGTTTCAAACCAATCCTAATGCCAAGACCATCCCCACCTTTTCCGCTCCCAACACCGAAGACCTGATGAGTCGGCGGGTGGAGGTGGCCTTCGCCTTCGACCGGCCGCAGCAATTGGACGCCCTGGCGGCGGCGGGAATCGCCGCCGTGGTCGCCACTGCCCCGGTGGTCGATGACGAGGCTGCCTTCGCCGAGTCGGTGCGGCGCGAGGTGCGCTTCTACGCGGAAGTACTGGGGGCCAAGGCCGCCGCCGAGACCTGGTGCACCGATTTCGACCGCAGGCTGGCCACCGTCGCCGGCCGAATGGCGACGCTTGCGGCCAAGGACCGGCCACGGGTCTACTACCTGCGCGGCCCCGACGCCCAGACCACCCACGGCCGCGACAGCAACATCCGCTGGTATGGCGAAATGGCCGGCGGCGACATGGGCCTGTCGAGGCAGGCGCGCCCGGGCATCGTCCAGCTCACCATCGAAGAAATCGTCTTGTGGAATCCCGAGGTGATCTTCGTCGGTCGCCAATACGCCCCCACCCTGGTCACCCAGGATCCGCGCTGGCGCGACGTCGCCGCGGTCAAGAACGGGCGCGTCTATACCATCCCCGACGGCGTGTTCTTCTGGGACAGCAGCAGCGAAGGGGGCCTGCTGATGGAGTTCATGGCGAAGATCCTGCACCCCGACCGCTTCGCCGATCTCGATTTGGCGGCCGAGGTCAAGGGTTACTATCGGCAGTTCTACCATTACAGCATTTCCGACGACGAAGTCGGCAAGCTGCTGCACGGCGACGGGCCGGATGGCCGACGCGTCAACCCGGCGGGAAATTGAGCATGATCGCCCCCCGCTGGGCCTGGATGGTGGGCGGGGTGGCCGCCGCCTTCCTGCTGTCCTTCATGGTCGGACGCTTCCCGGTGGCGCCGGGCACCGTGCTGGCGGTCCTGGCCTCGCAGGTGGTGCCGGTCGACCGCTTCTGGCCGGCCGAGGCGGCGACCATCGTGCTGAAGATCCGGCTGCCCCGCATCCTGGCGGCCATGCTGGTGGGGGCGGCGCTGTCCACCTCGGGCGCCGCCTACCAGGGTATCTTCAGGAACCCGATGGTCTCCCCCGACATCCTCGGCGTGGCGGCCGGCGCCAGCTTCGGCGCCGCCTTGGCCATCCTGTTCGGTCTGGGCGGGTTCGCCATCCAGGCGGCCGCCTTCGCCGGCGGCCTGCTGGCGGTGACCGCCACCTACCTGATCGCCACCTGGCGGCGCGACCCGGGCGAATCGGTGCTGATCCTGGTGTTGGGCGGCATCATCGTCGGCACCGTGTCCCAAGCCTTCGTCTCACTGATCAAGTATGTGGCCGACCCCAGCAACACCTTGCCGGCCATCACCTTCTGGCTGATGGGCAGCCTGGCCTCGGTCGGAATGCACGACCTGACGGTGGCGGCGCCGCCCATCCTGGTCGGGCTGGTCGCGCTGACCTTGCTGCGCTGGCGCCTGAACATCATGGCGTTCGGCGACGACGAAGCCCGCGCCCTGGGAGTGGATGCCGGCCGCATGCGCCTGGTGGTGGTGGTTTGCTCGACCATGATGACCGCGTCGGCGGTGGCGATCAGCGGCGTGATCGGGCTGGTCGGGCTGGTGGTGCCCCATCTCGCCCGCATGCTGGTCGGCCCCAATTACCGGATCCTGCTGCCCACCTGCACAATGATGGGCGCGCTGTTCCTGCTGATGGTCGACGATTTGGCGCGGGGAGTGACGGCGGGTGAGATCCCGCTCGGCATCCTGACCTCGCTGATCGGCGCCCCGTTCTTCTTCGCCCTACTGCTCAACGTCAAGACGGGAGGACGGTGATGTCCAGCCAAGCTCTGATTGAATTACGCGACGTCGCCTGCGGCTATGGCTCCCGCACCGTCCTCGACCAGGTGTCGTTCTCGCTACGGGAAGGCGAATTCCTCTGCCTGCTCGGCCCCAATGGAATCGGCAAGACCACCTTGTTCAAGACCCTGTTGCGCCTGCTGCCACTGCGCGGCGGGTCAATCCACGCTGACGGCCAGGACACCGCCGCCTGGAGCGTCCGGCGCTTCGCCCAAAGCGTCGGCTATGTGCCGCAGGCCCACGCCGCCCCGTTTTCCTTTGCCGTGCGCGATGTCGTGGCGATGGGGCGTGCCGCCCGGCTGGGAGCGTTCAGCGCGCCGTCGCGGGCGGATGTGATGGTGGCGGACGAAGCGATGGCGACCCTATCCATTTCCCATCTGGCCGGGCGGTCCTACACCGAAATCAGCGGCGGCGAACGCCAGTTGGCGCTGATCGCCCGCGCGCTGGCGCAACAAGCCCGGGTGCTGGTGATGGACGAGCCGACCTCAAACCTGGATTACGGCAATCAGATCGGCGTACTCGACCACATCCGCACCCTGACCGAGCAGGCGGGTGTGGCGGTGATCATGACCACCCACGATCCCAACCACGCCCTTTGGTACGGCTCGCGGGTCGCCACCATCGACCGAGCCGGCGGCTTCGCTATCGGCGCCCCGGAATCGGTCATCACCGCGGAGTATCTGAACGACACCTATCGGGTGCGCTCCCAGGTGGTCTCGCTCGCCCGGGCCGATGGCGGCCGGGGCCGGATGTGCCTGCCATTGGGAAAAGAGCTGGACCGGCACGCGAGGAGCGGATCATGACGGCACCATGCGGCGGGGGAAAACGTCGGCCCCGCGGCGGCGGCTGCGGCTTTTGCGGCGCCAAAATGGCGCTGCAGCCGATCGCCGACGCCGTCCATCTGGTCCATGGCCCGATCGGCTGCCTGGGCCACACCTGGGACACCAGGCCGACCGGGTCGTCGGGACCACAGGCCCATCGCACCAACTTCACCACCGACCTCGGCGAGCGAGACATCGTCTGCGGCGGCGATCGCAAGCTGGCCCGAGCGATCGACGCCCTGGTTGCCCGCCACCACGCGGCGGCGGTGTTCGTCTATCAAACTTGCGTGTCCGCCCTGATCGGCGACGACCTGGTATCGGTCTGCCAGGCGGCCACGGCCCGGCTGGGCCGGCCGGTCATTCCGGTCGACATGCCGGGATTTGGCGGCGACGCCCAATATGGCGGCCGAGCGGCGGCGGACACGCTGCTCAATCACGTCATCGGCACCCGCGAGCCGGACAGCCTGACCGCCACCGACATCAACCTGATCGGCGAGTTCAACGTGGCCGGCGAAGTCTGGCAGATCACGCCGCTGCTGGAGCGGATGGGCATCCGCGTCCTGGCCTCGATCCCCGGCGACGGCCGTTACGCCGCCATCGCCGGGGCCCACCGCGCCCGCGCCGCCATCAGCCTGTGCTCGCGTGCGCTGGGCGGCCTGGCCGCCAAGATGCAGGCGCGCCACGGCATTCCGTTCGTCGAGGGCAGCTTCTACGGTCGCGCCAACGTTTCGGACACCCTGCGCGGCATATCCCGGCTGCTGGCATCGACCGGCGCTCCCCCCGACCTGCCGGCCCGCGCCGAGGCGCTAATCCGACAGGAAGAAGCGCGCAACGCCCAGCGCTTGCAGCCCTATCTGGACCGACTGAAGGGCAAGCGCGTCTTGCTCGCCACCGGCGGGGTCAAGGTGTGGTCGCTGGCGGCCATGCTCCAGGACCTCGGCATGGAGGTCATCGGAACCAGCGTAGCCAAGACCTCGGCACCGGAGCGCTGCCGTGCCGCCGCCCTGGTCGGCGAAGACCGGCTGACCGACGGCCTCGCTCCCGATCTACTGCGGACCGGCGCGGCGGACGTGGTGCTATCGGGCTGGGGATGGCGCTTCCAGGCGCGGAAGGCGGGACTGCCCTGGGTCGAGATCGGCCACGAACGGGATGCCGCGCTGGGCGGCTATGACGGCAGCGTTCGTCTCGCCGCCGCCATCGACGCGGCCATCCATCATCCACTGTGGAACATCGTCTCGGCCGCGCCGCCGTGGCAGCACGCATCGACACGGCATTTTGGTACCGTTTTGCCATTCGTTCGCGCGGGTGGCCGCTGAAAGGAACGGCAATTAAACTAGGCGTCGAATAAAGGTGGTGGCGGCAAGACGTCGCGTTGGTGTTTTTGGCGCGATCAGAAGTACACTTAAGGTCTAAAATATTGTTTAATTTACCTTGGCCGCCATTTGGACCAGAAATAGGTCAGGGCCAAGCCATCAGCGAGCCCGCAGCGAAGTTGCGACGATATGAACGAACATGTCCGTGGCAATTGCTAGGTCCGGGTTCCACCGGAGAGACGTCTCATCTCCGTCCTCCGCGTGGACCCGGCTTCGCTGCCGCCGCCGCATCCGCCCAATCAGCCTTCTGACGACCACTTCGGCGCCAAGCATAGCCAGCCGCATTGGCGGCTAATACCGCCGTACATATGGCCGTCGCGTCAATCCAAAATAAATTTTGTTTTACTGGCCTCGGCGATGTCGCCGCGCCTATCGTTTATAGTCGGCACCATAGATCAGCGGTTACTGTTATTTAGCCGCAACTTAATGACGGCATTACATACATACCATTGCCACCGTCCGGGCAAATGTGGAGTGATTCCGGTGAATGCGACAAATATACAGCGGATCGACGCTGCGCATCTCAATCTCGACGGAAACGTCTCGCATAAGCGAGTGAATGTGCTGCTGGTCGAGGACGACTACGAGACCGCCGAGGAGATTGTCGGCGACTTCTCCGAGCGCGGCTACACGGTCTTCCATGTCGCCAATGGCAGTGAGGGGTTGGCGCGAGCGCGGCTTGGCGACATCGGCCTGATCATCGTCGATCGCATGCTGCCTGGAATGGACGGCTTGTCGATGCTGGAAAACCTCCGCGGCGAAGGGTCGCAGACCCCCGCTTTGGTGTTGAGCGCATTGGGCGATGTCGACGACCGCGTGCGCGGCCTCAAGGCCGGCGGCGACGACTATCTTGCCAAGCCGTTCGCCTTCGCCGAATTGGCGGCGCGGGTCGAGGCGCTGCTGCGGCGGCCGCTGATGACGCGCGAGACGATGCTGCGGGTGGGGCCGCTGGAGCTTGATCTGATCGACCGAGTGGTGCACCGCGCCGGGCGGACGGTCGATTTGCTGCCCCGCGAATTCAAGCTGCTGGAATATTTGGCCCGGCGCCCCGGTCAGGTGATGACGCGGGCGATGCTGCTGGAAGATGTGTGGAACTATCGGTTCCTCACCGAGACGAACCTGGTCGACGTCCATATCGGCAAACTGCGCCGCAAAGTGGACGCCCCCGGCGAGTTGCCGCTGATTCACACCATCCGCGGCGCCGGTTTCATGCTTTGCGCCACCACCTGAGGACCAACGCTCTTGGCATTGGGGGAGGTGGTCAGCAGTTCCAGCTTTCGCTTGGCGATCAGCTTCGCCTCGGCCTTCGTCGTTTCGACCCTCTTGTTGTTCGCCTTCATCTATTGGCAGACCGCAATCGTGGAAATCGAGCGCATCGATTCCGAACTGGCCCACGACGCCCGGC
>Ga0316222_1004721_pt1 | contig 12192 bp, 5 predicted proteins | sample TBH18011metaG_FD_206008 | JGI IMG/M metagenome (GOLD analysis project Ga0316222, IMG submission 206008) | Freshwater microbial communities from Trout Bog Lake, Wisconsin, USA - TBH18011 | ecosystem: Environmental > Aquatic > Freshwater > Lake > Hypolimnion/Profundal zone | place: USA: Wisconsin... | reverse complement strand
GAAAAACAACGCTGCTGGCACTAGTAGTCTGCTCTGTACCATCACTAAAGATTATACCACTTGTAGAGCCAAATAGCGCTAAATTGCCATTTAGTGATAACGGATAAGAAGGCGATGATGATCCAATACCAACATTATTGTTTATAACTACTAATGTCGGTGTTGTTGTAATGCTCTGAGTAGGCCCAGCAATAACTGCCTGTCCTTGTGCTGTATTTTGAGCTCTTAGGTAATTAATATCTAGTAATTTAAGATTCATACAATATTTATATAGAAATTAAAGGAATTTCTGTAGTGCAGCTACTACAACAGCAGGCTCGACAAAGCAATCAGTTCTCAACGGTATAAGGTCCCATGATAAAAATTGATTATGAAATAGATATGTTCTATCTTTCAACAGATTAATATTTTCTGGGTGACCAAAAATAAGAGGGTCTGACTGCCCCCATAAAACTATTCCAGGTTTACCGAGGTCCCAACAAAAATGTTGGAAAAAACTATCACAGGATATCCAAGTTGTACAAGCATTTACTAGTTTTGCTAGATCAGTTAGCGAAAGATTTTTTCTAAAATCTTGTGTCAGCTGTTGTTCACCGTCTACCCCAATTTGTACAACCGGTACTGAGATATGTGCAAGCAATTCTGACCAGAATGGATAATTTTTTGGATTGACTGTACCGTTAGGCAGAATTTTCGCATAAGGACTTATAAGGATCATTTTACATATAACTTTCTAAATGCATTTTCTAAACTTTCTGTCCATTTCCACTCGTCCATCTTACGATATATATTAAATTGTTCAATATCACCAAACATATCAATGGCTTCTTTGATACTTTTTCCTGGCACTATATCTGGATAGCAAGAATATATTATTGGATTCGCAATATCAGGCAGAACATGTTTGAATACTATATGATCTCCCATACCGTTATTAAGAACTACTATCGTGTGATTTTTTAAATTTAATGTATTTTGGAATATCTGTTCGTCATGCTCGAACAATGACATAATATTATTATCGCGTATACCACCAGACGGGCTTTTGAGATGCCATGTTGTTGCATTTGGCACAGCTAATAATTTGAAACCTTTTTGTTTTAATCCATATGTAAACAAGGTTTCTTCTCGATGTGCTACACGACTTAGACCCAAATTATAATCACATATTCCAGCTCTGTACAAAAATGTACAATGCAAATGGTCTACCTCTGTGGTATTATGAATAGTGCCCCATTGGATATTTGGTTCAGTATATATGTTTTCTATTTTACCAGTAGCATTGCTGTTTTCAAATATCAACGGAGGGGTCAAAACAGCTCCTCCAACTGCGCCAATATTATCATCTGTAAAAGCATACAGTGTGTCTAAAACATTTGGTTCGGGTATGGTGTCGTCATCGACCCGCCAGACCCATTTGAAATTCATTTTGTTCGCTTTTTGATGATTGTAGTGTTGTCCTTTTTTGTCAGCCCATAACCATTCCCATTCTATACCTTTTATATTCAGAATTTGAAACAAATGTTGATATATAGGTTCTTTGCGCATATCCTCTGGTTCGTCATTGTCATCAAATATCACAAGACGATCTGGTTTAAGTGTCTGATTAATTACTGCAGATATAGCAAGAGGCAAGGTAGTAAGATATCTACCTTTGGTGGAAATAGAACAGAGTATATTAGCGGGCATAGTATCTGCAAACCATTAGATTATATGTATTTGTATTAGGTTGACTGAGTAAATTTCCATCTTGATCTATATACCAAATTTCAAAATCTGGAAAATGGGATTCATTTAGCATGTGCAACTTATGATGTTGACCCCAGAATCCTGGTTGTTCTTGATAGGGAACAGTAATCAGCAATTGATTACAACAAGATTTTAAATTGTGTACTATATCTAATCCATTGTCTAGGTGTTCTATAACTTCAAATGCAATTATTGTATCAAAAAAACCTAGTTCTACAGAATTTATGTCTGCGTGTATGAATTTTGATAATGCTCTCCAATTTTGTTCTCTAGCCACTTCAATAATTGTATTATCATAATCGACACCGATGTATTCTATGTTTTCTGGTAAAAACTGTAAACCAAATCCTGTAGAACAACCAATTTCTAAAACAGATCCTCCGTTAATATAAGCCGCTGCCCACTTATACCTAGCAACTTCTCTTGGATCGACAACATCGCCTTTAAGAAATACAGCCCTTTCGAAATTGTTACAAAGTGCGTTTTTATAGTAGCTTGGATTGTATTTCTTAGCAAGTATCATTCCGTTTCTATAGAAGATATTATTCCAATCTGGAAATAAATTGGTATCATGATAAGTACCTTCGCCTTTGTGATAAATTGGAACTGGCCCAACATAAAATGCAGAACCTTGATCTAGAACCTTTTCTCCTACTTGGCAAATTTCATATCCAGCTTTTCTAGCTTCAATACAAAATTCCGTATCTTCTCCTGCACCTGCACCATACTCTGTATTGAGAAGACCAACAATATCAAACAATTCTCTAGCAATCATTACACAGAAGAAAATTGCAAAATCAGTGCCAGCTGGCGCTGACCATTCTTTTATAAGACATGACACTCCGCATTTAGGATTATTATCAAATTCTGCACTAAGCATGTCCAACCATTGATTTTTAGTTTGTTCAAGTAAAACTATGTCATTATTGAGGAGTACTATTTTTTCTCCAGTGGCTTGCTCAATTGCAACGTTGTTTGCGCCTGCATATCCTAAAGGGGTGTCGCTCCATAAAAATTTGAAATTTTTACCAAATCCTAAACTATCAAACTGGTGTCTTAATGATTGAAGGTACCATTTGGTATTGTCTGTGCATCCATTTGCAGATATAATTAGTTCAACATTTTGCATGTCGGTATATTTGAATATGGATTCCAGACAAGGTTTTAGAAGATCATCGCAGTGATTATAGGTTGGTATGATGATGCTATATTTCATGTAATCCCTTGATATTGCCTTGATTACAATTTTATATAATTGTTCAAGGCAATATCAAGATTAGGACTTTAATTAATTATAGAATCTACTTGATTTTGTAAACTATCAACTCTAGCACTGAGTTCTTTTATAGCTTGCACTAATAGCGGAACCAGTCTGTCATATTGCAAAGTCTTGTAGTATTCGCCGCTTTTGCTTGTTCCGTTGTCGCCTATATCAAACGGAGCTCTTTTGACTACTTGAGGTAGAACTTTTTCTACTTCTTGTGCAATAAGGCCGACTTTTTCAACAGTTATATCTTCACCAGCTAGATCAGCCGCTATTTGATTTGGATTATAGAACACGCCGTTGATTGCCATTACCAAATTAATGGCATTCTGTATAGGTGTTACATTAGCCTTTAGCCTTGCATCTGAGAAATAAGCTGTTATTTCGCCTGTGGCAACAATATTGCCTGCTACACGTAGATTTCCGCCAAAATCTTGCTTGAACCCTACTGTAGCATTTGACCCAGTGGTAGTAATGTTTCCAAGGCTATCAACTCTCAAACCTTCTGTAAATGTTACTAAAGCATTCGTTGTTCCGCTAGACTTGGTTACATTAAATGTTATTCCACCCGAAGAAGTTGATATTTGTTGAGCGTAACCTGATGCTGCAATAAATCTATATGAGCCATTTGCATAATAGGTATTGAAGTTGATTGCGTTACCATTAGTGACAAATGACATGTCACTGCCGTGCCAACTATTTGAATAAGAACTGCTGGATCCAAACAAGGTGAGACTTGTTGCATTTGGACCTAACCAGAAATTACCATAGCTATCAATCTTAACAGGTTTTGTAGCCTTCACAACATTGAAAATTATAGCGTCAGTAAAGGATGGACCACTAGAGTTGTTCGTGCTGTAAAGATTTAATACACCATCGCCTGACGTACTACCTAGAATATTGGTACTTATAACGTTTGTATTACTATGAATGCTTCCGCCAACGTCTAGTGTATAAGATGGCGTTATTCCACCGATGCCGACATTTCCTGAGTTGGTTATTAGCAATCTAATAAGCGGCAGTGATGTGCTGTTGTTATAAGCAGGCATAGATGCAATAAAGAATTGACCGCTGTTGTTGGTAATTGCATACAAGTTTGCGCTATTAACATCTGTGATACCAATAGATGGGTTTGTATTATTTGATGTAATCAGCAGTTGCTTACCAAGGTTGAGGTTACTCCAACTTCCTGCTGTACCACCTAATGTTAGAGATGAAAGCGGCGACGAGTTTGCAACACCTATGTTACCAGTACCTGGATTGAGATTTAGGAAACCAGTTGATATGTATTCTGCTTGCGCACCAGTGCCTGCAACAAACACTGGATAATAGGTATTATTACCGGTTTGATTGGCTATGTTAACAGTAGATGCATTACTAGAGCCGCTATATCCAGAGAATCCGCTTGCTCCTGTGCTACCAAGTAAACCGCTGTAGCCTGAAATACCACTGTAACCTGAGAACCCGCTAATTCCGCTAAAACCGCTATATCCGCTTGTACCGGTATTACCAACTGATCCGGCAACACCGCTGTAACCGCTTATGCCTGACCAGCCGCTTATACCTGAGTAACCACTGATACCTGAGTAACCACTTGTGCCAGTATTACCTTGACCTCCATTAAATCCAGAGTAACCGCTTATGCCTGACCAGCCGCTTATACCTGAGTAACCACTGATACCTGAGTAACCACTTGTGCCAGTATTACCTTGACCTCCATTAAATCCAGAGTAACCGCTTATGCCTGACCAGCCGCTTATACCTGAGTAACCACTGATACCTGAGTAACCACTTGTGCCAGTATTACCTTGACCTCCATTAAATCCAGAGTAACCACTGTATCCAGAATATCCTTGTGAGCCAGGCATACCACTGAGCCCGCTAGCCCCACTGTATCCACTGTAACCACTATATCCACTGTAACCGCTGTATCCACTGTAACCGCTAAAACCGCTAAAACCGCTAAAACCGCTAAAACCGCTAAAACCACTTATACCTGAGTATCCGCTAATACCTGAGTATCCACTGAAACCACTAATACCCGAATATCCGCTATAACCTGAAAAACCTGTGCCGCCTATGTTACCGCTGTATCCACTAATACCAGAATATCCACTGTAGCCGCTGTACCCTGAAAGGCCACTGTAACCACTGTAACCTGAAATGCCGCTGTAACCTGAAATACCGCTGTAACCACTATAACCGCTTATTCCTGAATAGCCGCTGAATCCAGACAACCCTGAAACACCTTGTATACCACTGTAGCCACTACGTCCGCTGTAGCCGCTTATTCCTGAATAACCACTGTAGCCGCTTATTCCCGAATATCCTGATATACCACCGGACCCTGGATTACCAGAAAATCCACTTATTCCCGACCAGCCGCTGTAGCCGCTTATTCCTGAATCTCCAGACCAACCACTAATACCCGAATAGCCGCTAATACCTGAATAGCCACTAAAGCCACTAATACCTGAATATCCGCTAAAGCCGCTGATTCCTGAATAGCCACTGATTCCTGAATAGCCACTGATTCCTGAATAGCCACTATAACCACTTATGCCTGACCAGCCGCTTATACCTGAGTACCCGCTGTAACCACTGTAACCACTAATACCAGAATAACCTGAAATTCCAGAATAACCTGAAATGCCACCTGCGCCCGGATTGCCACTATAACCACTTATGCCGGAGTAACCACTTATGCCGGAGTAACCACTGTAACCACTGAATCCAGACCAGCCACTTATTCCAGAGTAACCACTGTAACCACTTGTACCACTGTAGCCACTTATACCTGAGTAACCACTAAACCCACTTGTGCCAGAATACCCACTTATACCTGAGTATCCACTATAACCGCTATATCCTGAATAACCGCTGTACCCTGATATGCCGCTGCCTGAATAACCGCTATATCCAGATTCTCCTGATGGCCCTACTATGGTTCCTACATCTTGCCACAGTGTACCGGTCCATACCCACAAGTGTCCCGTATCTTGTGCTATATAGCCATCGCCTATTTCCCCGCCGTAAGGACCTGTTGGATAGCCAGGGATGTCAGCTACCGTTGGAACACTACCGATAATTTTTACAGATGTTCCGGCTGCACCAGAATACCCGCTTGATCCGCTAAAACCACTTTGTCCGCTATATCCGCTATATCCTGAGTAGCCACTGTAACCGCTATATCCGCTATATCCGCTTTGCCCGTTGATACCACTATATCCGCTTTGCCCGTTGATACCACTGTAACCACTGTAACCAGAATAACCACTTATACCACTTAAGCCTGATTGTCCGTTGAAACCAGAATATCCACTGTATCCGCTTCTACCTGAATAACCACTGTAACCGCTTGCGCCTGCTGACCCGGTGGCTCCTGTAATACCAGTTGCTCCAGTTGGTCCAGTTGGACCAGTTGGACCAGTTAATCCTTGAATACCTTGCGGACCTGTTGATCCAGTTTGTCCAGTTGGACCTGTGTTTCCAGTTGGACCTTGTATACCGGCTCCGCCTGTTGCACCTGTTGCACCAGTCGGTCCTGTAGCACCAAATCCTGTTGGACCAGTTACTGTAGGTCCAGTATACCCAGTTGGACCTGTAACATTACTTTGTGCGCCTGTTGGGCCTGTATACCCAGTTGAGCCTGTAACCCCTGTAGGACCTGTGTAACCAATTCCAGATGGTCCTGTTGGACCTAACGGACCTGTTATTTGACTAGGAGAACCTGTAGGTCCAATTATACCTGTAGGTCCTGTTGCACCTGTGGCTCCTGTATTAGTTGCATTTCCAGGAATACCAGTTGGTCCTGTCTGACCAGTTGGACCAGTAGGTCCAAATGTACCAGTAGGTCCTGTATTTCCAGTTGGTCCTGTTCTACCAGTAGGACCGGCGATTGTGCTAGCAGGTCCAGTTGGCCCGGTGCCATACGGACCAGTAGGTCCAGTGACAGTACTTGGAGCCCCTGTGGGTCCGGTTCTACCAGTAGGTCCGGTATTGCCAGTTACACCAGTTGGACCAAAAATACCGGTAGCGCCAGTAGGTCCTGTAGGACCTACGGCACCTGTGGATCCTGTTGCACCAGTTGCGCCAGTAGATCCTGTGGATCCTGTTGCACCAGTTGGACCAGAGTATCCTGTCGGCCCGGTGACAGTGCTTTGAGCACCTGTTGGGCCTGTATTACCTGTTGGCCCGGTCACAGTGCTTGGAGCACCTGTTGGACCAGTAATTCCTGGTCCTGTTGAACCTGTTACACCTGTAGGTCCTGTTGCGCCGCCCCCTGTAGGTCCTGTTGAACCTGTTACACCTGTAGGTCCTGTTGCCCCGCTACCGCTTGGACCAGTAACACCAGTGGGACCAATTGGTCCAGTTTGTCCTAAGCCAGTAGGTCCAGTAGGACCAGTTGTACCAGTTTGTCCTAGACCGGTAGGACCTGTAGCACCGGTTGGCCCAGTTTGTCCTAGACCGGTAGGACCAGTTGGACCAGTTGGACCTGTAGTTCCGCTAGCACCAGTTGGACCAGTTGGACCTGTAGTTCCGCTAGCACCAGTTGGACCAGTTGGACCTGTAGTTCCGCTGTAACCAGTTGGTCCTGTGTAACCAGTTGGTCCTGTTGGGCCAGTACCACCGGTAGCGCCAGTTGGTGCACCAAATGGCCCTGTAGCACCTACAGCACCTGTTGGGCCGGTAGGCCCGCCAAGAGGCCCAGTTGGGCCTGTAGCACCTGTTGAACCTGCCCCTGTTATACCAGTTGGACCAGGAATGCCTTGTAATCCAGTTGGGCCTGTGGCACCTGTAGCGCCCGTGGCACCTGTAGCACCTGTAGCACCTGTAGCGCCCGTGGCGCCCGTGGCTCCTGTTGGACCAGTTGGACCAGTTGGTCCAGTCGCACCTGTAGCACCTATAGCACCTGTAGCGCCTGTGGCTCCTGTTGGACCAGTTGGTCCAGTCGCACCAGTAGCACCTGTAGCACCTGTAGCACCCGTAGCGCCCGTGGCGCCCGTGGCTCCTGTAGCACCTGTAGCACCTGTAGCACCTGTAGCACCCGTGGCTCCTGTAGCACCTGTAGCACCTGTAGCGCCCGTTGCCCCTGTTGGACCAGTTGGGCCTGTTCCGCCAGTGTGTCCTGTAGGTCCGGTAACACCAGAAGGCCCTGTTGGACCTGATAAACCTGTAGGACCAGTTTGGCCAGTCGCACCAGTAGGCTGCTTTGTCCAATAACGTACTCCACTTGGAGTACTAGCTAGAATTCCATCATTAGGTCCTATTGGACCTGTTAAATTTGGACCTGTTGGATTACCAAGATTAGGTTCAGCATCTTTAAGTGCCAGATACTGATACCTACTTGCAGGAACATTATTATTGTTGGTTTTTACTACCCGTCCGGAAAGCAGCTGAGCCATGTCGTTTTAGAACCTTAAGATTTAATTATTAGGTATTTAGCGAGAATATGAATATATTATGCTATTGGTTTGCAGTTTCTAATATGCTTGCTATAAACTGCATAGCACTGTTTGCACTGCCGACTACAGATATTTGATCCCCGGTCTCTAAAACTAATTTTCCACCTAAAAGTATAAGAGCATCATTTGGTGGAACAACTGCTTGGTAAACGATATAGGTAGTTAATCCTGTTTTATAACTGTAATGCATAAAATTAACAGTTGGAGCTGGTGCAGTAGGTACAACATTTGATACCTGTGCCATAAGGACTATACTTGTTATCCCCAAAGGTGCCGTATATATAACTTGAGTTTCTGTAGTAACCGGAACCGGAACGCTTTTAAATGTATTAAGTGGTAAACCTGCCATTTTTAGTTGCCTTTTATTGTATAGATAGAATGTAAGGAGTCATGATAGCGAATAAACTTTTTTCAAAAGTTCGTCCACTGATAGTACCCGTGTCTTGATTAATTACCAATTCGGGACCGATATTAAAATTGCCCAGTTCATCTGTAGCTGTATATGCGACAAATCCACCATTGCTCATAACTACCTGGTTAGCTGGAATTGCTACGCCGCCGCGGGCAGGAATTGCTGTCGCAATGTCAGTACCGGACCCTATATACTCGAAACAATGAGAACTAGCTATGATTCGGCTCACCTGATAAAAATTAACAGTTGAATTGTCATCTGGTGTATAAGGAACATTTTGGTCTACACTAATTACGGTCTGTCCAAACGGATTTGGTGTGCTAGCCCCTGTTATTGTAAAATAGATAGGATAGCCAACTGCTGTTGCATAAGCTTGTGCACCACCGTTTGGTGGGGGAGCTATAGTGACAAAATTTGGGTCAGACAATTGCTGCTCTGTATACATTAGTCCATTTACAATCATTTGAATTGAACTTACATAATAAAGGCCCGATAAAGGATCTTCAGCTAATACTGCTTGTGCTTGTACTGCATAACCACCGCTATATATGCTTGGATTAGGAATTGTAATTGTTGGTGGATTATTAGGATCGTAGCCTATTCCCCCATCTGTTATGGTTATATATTGCACATAATAGAATTGTTGCACACTATAACCAAAATCAGAAAGATATTTACTTATGGTTATAACTTGCCCTGCATACGGTTGCTTGTATGACCCTGTTCCATTTTCATATTGTGGTAGCCCTGTAATTAAGAAGCTGTTTGGACCTTGGTTAGCACCGTAGATATTGCATGTATATTGCAGTTCGCTAACTCCATCTGCCCACAAACCGTAGTTACCAAAGTCTGTGTTACTATTCGTAATAGAGCATTGACCCCCTGTTGTACATAATACACCAATATTGCAGCAGATCTCAAAAATAGAAACCAATTGTGCGTAACCACTATTGGTTATTACTATCCCTTGGCCGCCGTGATAAATTGCACTTTTATCAACTATACCACCATTTGGAACCTGGGGAACATATCCAATTTCGTTGTATTGTGTAAAGGCATCTAATACCATGCTGCTGAGACCTTGTCCAATGTAAGGACGAATTGCCCCAGGCGGCGAAAATGTCATAGGTCCTACCCAGTTTTGAATATTGAATGGTCCAAAAATTTGACCCCCAAGAGAACTTGCAAAGTTTATTTGCCAAGCAGGTTGATCATTTAAGGTAGTAGCTATTACATCGGACACATACACTGTTCCGTTCAAATAAATTGGTCGTTGTATGTTTGCCCCGCTTATAATTGTACTAACCCAGAGAGATAAATCACTTACAGCAGTAGCAGCAACAAGCCCGTCTGTGCTGCTGTTTGTAATTTGTGATGCAGAAACAGGATATCCATCATTTATTATTACATTTGAAATAATATCTGGCAACAGTCCACTTATATAAGACACTGTAGCTTGATACGCTGATAATAGATTTACAGATACTGTAGGCGATGATCCATTCCAGAATGACATGCCCCAAGATCTACTTTCAAAATCATCTTGGGTAAGCAAATCGCCGGCCATTGCAGCAACAAACTGTTGAATATTTAGGCTATAAGCAACTGGGTCAAATTGCAGACCAGGATAGTTTATGTTTGTATATGCAACAGCTTTTTGACCTAGGAAATTTAGGTTCGCTAGCAGCAAGATATTGGCTGAGACATAACCGTGCGGTACTAAGGCTCCTGTGTTGGTTCCGTAAATTATAATGTCCTGCACCAGTTCAGACGCAGCGGATAAGTCGTTGACAGCTACAGCACCATCAACAAAAGTAAGGTCTATATTTTGAATTACCTGTGTTTGTAAAGGGGACGCAATTACAGTGTTTGCAATAACTTTATTTGCCAAGATGGTCATGTATTGAATAGCATTTAATGTCTCACCTTGTCTGTTGTCTATTGTCAAAACAGCACCGCTGAATAACCCTGTAGCAAATACTTGTGAGTTTTGCCAACCACCGTTTAGAATGTCTTGTTGCCATGCTTCAACAAGTGAAGAGATTTGCTCTGCAAACTCTTTTCTATCATATGTTAACAGTGGATAATTTGTATTCATAAAGGCATTTGCTTCTGCAACCAAAAAGTTAGCATTAAGCGATAGCAAGGCACTAGCATCATTGTAACCTGATGGTCTTACAGCAGCTGAAAGTCCTGTATTAATTATGCTTATAATTAGATCCATATTAAGGTCGATCATGTTTATAGCAATATCTCCATGCAAATAGTCGAGATCAGTTATCTGACTCACTGCATTTTGATATGGACTTACAACAAGTGTATTTGTAACTATTGAAACCATTATACTTTGAAGGTATGTTAATGCACCTACCGTCTCTGGTTGCTCACCTGGAATTAAACTTGTAGCACCATTCCAGTATGCCGTGCCTGCGCTTAGGCTCTCCGTGCTGGTGCACAAATTAAGATCGTAACAAATACAATTCACAATGTATGCCACATCACGAGAGCAAGCTGATTGATTGTAACTAAATCCGGGGTAATTTGTTGCTATAAACGCTAATACTTCAGCCTGCATAAACTCGATATTGTCAATTAACAACTGAACAGCACTGTTTATTGACGGAACAGGTGCAGAAGCTGTTGGTCCGTATTCGATAATGTTGGTAATTGTGCTGATACTGTTTATTATTCTGTTGCAGGCTATTGCACCGTTTGTAAGAGCATAATCATATTGTTGTGGATACGCACCTTGATATATTGGGCTAACAGTAGTATTAGCTACGATATTTTGCATGATAGAACCAATGTGTTCTATAGCAGCTATGCATTGACTTAGATCTCCTGCTAAGGCGTTTTGTAAACCAGTCCAATATGCTGTCCCTGCAAGTATCGCATTTTCATTGCCACCTCTATATACGTCACGTGCAACATAATCTACTATCAGTCCTGCATCGCGTAGACATGTAGCGTTATCAAATGTAAAACTTGGATAGTAGTAATAGATAAACCATAACGCTTCATTTTGTATAAATTGCCTATTCAGCATCAAAAGTTGATATGCTTGTAGATAACCGGTATAGAGATTTTCGCTATAAGGTTTAGTTGTAGGTCCATTTTGCAGAATACTTGTTACTATATCAAATGCGTCGATAATTGTTTGAAAGGCAACACTACCACCAACTAACATAAGATCAAAAGTTTGTGGAACAACAGTTTGATAAGGAGCTGTTGTTGCAATATTATTGATTGCATTTACAGCTAAAAATTTCACATAGGCTAGTGCTTCAACAATTTGTCCTGTT
>Ga0316222_1004720_pt1 | contig 12193 bp, 12 predicted proteins | sample TBH18011metaG_FD_206008 | JGI IMG/M metagenome (GOLD analysis project Ga0316222, IMG submission 206008) | Freshwater microbial communities from Trout Bog Lake, Wisconsin, USA - TBH18011 | ecosystem: Environmental > Aquatic > Freshwater > Lake > Hypolimnion/Profundal zone | place: USA: Wisconsin... | reverse complement strand
ACCGTGGTGATGATGACCGGCCTCCAGGGCGCGGGCAAGACCACCACCTGCGGCAAGCTGGCGAAGTACCTCAAGAAGAACGGCCACGCCCCCATGCTGGTGCCGGCGGACGTGCAGCGTCCGGCCGCCATCGAGCAGCTGCACGTGGTGGCCAGGGACGCCGGCGTGCCGTCCTACCGCACCGAGCTGAAGGACCCCGTGGCCATCTGCCAGGCCGCCGTCCACGAGGCCACCCTGAAGGGCTGGGACGTGGTCATCCTGGATACCGCCGGGCGCCTGCACCTGGACGACACGCTCATGGAGGAGCTGGCCCGGATCAAGGCCACCTGCGCCCCCACGGAGATCTTCTTCGTCGCCGACGCCATGACCGGCCAGGACGCCGTGCGCAGCGCCGGCGCCTTCCACGACAAGCTCGCGATCACCGGCGTCATCCTCACCAAGGCCGACGGCGACACCCGTGGCGGCGCGGCCTTCAGCATCCGGCACATCACCGGCACCCCCATCAAGTTCGTGGGCAACGGCGAGAAGCTGGACGACTTCGAGCGCTTCCACCCCGACCGCATGGCCCAGCGCATCCTGGGCATGGGCGACGTGCTGACCCTCATCGAGAACGCCAAGGATCACATCGACGAGAAGCAGGCCGAGGCCATGGCCAAGCGCCTGGTCAAGAACCAGTTCACGCTCGAGGACATGCGCTCCCAGATGCAGCAGATCCAGAAGATGGGCAGCATGCAGAAGATCATCGGCATGCTCCCGGGCATGGGCCAGATGAAGGAGCAGCTGGCCAGCGTCGCCACCGACAAGCGGGTCAAGCACCTGGAGGCGATCCTGAACTCCATGACCCCCAAGGAGCGCCAGAACCACAACCTCCTGGACGGCAAGCGCAAGCGCCGCATCGCCGCCGGCGCCGGCCGCCCCGTCCACGAAGTGAATCAGCTTCTCAAGCAGTATCTCGAAATGAAGAAGATGATGTCCCAGATGAACAACCCGTCGTTCATGAAGCGCATGCAGGGCATGCAGAATCTGCAGAACATGCGCCCGCCCTTCTCCCTCTAACCCCGCCCCCTTTTTTTCAACACCAAGGAGTCCCCATGCTTTCCATCCGTCTCGCCCGCAACGGCGCCAAGAAGCGGCCCTTCTACCACATCGTGGTTTCCGAGAACGACCGCATCCCCACCGGCCGCGCCATCGAGATCCTGGGCTTCGTCAACCCCATCGCCGCCAACGGCGAGACCGTGCGCATCAACGCCGAGCAGGCCAAGGCCTGGATCGCCAAGGGTGCCCAGCCCTCCAAGACCGTGCTGGAACTCTTCAAGAAGAACGCGATCCTGTAGTCCTTACCCCGGGTTCACAGGCCGGGCCCCCGGGCCCGGCCTGTCCATCCTTGGCTGCGAGGCGGGCCGTCGGCCCATGGAGCACCCCATGAACTTTGAAGGTTTTCTCATCGACGTCCTGAGCCCGATCCTGGACCACCCCGAAGCGCTGAGGGTGGAGGTCAAGGGCGAAGGCCGCAAGGTGGACGTGCTGATCTTCGCCGAGCCCAAGGACCGGGGCCGGATCATCGGCAAGAGCGGGCGCATGATCACCTCCCTGCGCACCCTCATGCAGGCCGCGGGCGAGAAGGTGGGCGCCCGGGTCAACGTGGAGCTCTTCGACGAGGACCGTCCCGCCAAAGCCCCCGAGGCCGAGTGATGCTGCTGCTGGGCCACCTCGCCAAGGTCCAGGGGCTGAAGGGGGAGTTCCTCCTGCACGAGCTCATGGACGACCCGGCCAAGCTGCCGGACCTCAAGGGGCTGGTGCTGGCGCCGCCCAGCCTGGACCTGGAGCAGGCCGCCGAGGCCGCGCCGCCGGCCAGGCCCGCCGTGATCCGCAGCTTCCGCTGGCACCAGGACCGCGCCTGCGTCGCCATCGAAGGCCTGCCGGACCGGACCACCTCCGAGCCGTTCAAGGGCTGGGCCCTGTGGGGCCCCGAGGCCCTGGAGCCGCTGCCCGAGGGCGAGTTCTACCGCCACGACTGGATCGGCTTCGACGTGTTCGTGGCCGGGGCCAAGGTGGGCGAGGTGCTGCGCCTGGATCCCACGCCCATGGGCTACGACATGGTCGTCATGGCCGACCGCCGTCCGGGCCGGACGGGGCAGCGGGACATCCCCTACATCAAGGCCTGGTTCCAAGTGGATCCGGCGGGCCGGCGCATCGACCTGGATCCGCCGCCGGGGTTGCTGGATCTGGATCGGGATTAGTCCTCCACCCGGAACAAGCCGCTATTTTACCTGTTGGCTCAAGACCCGCCATTCCGGCCTATTCCCCATCCCGCCCATGCCCGCTCTGCGGAATCTCGAACCCCGACTGCTTGTATTCGTTGATCTTGTTCCGCACCGTCCGCAGCGCGATATCCAGCTTCTGGCTGCAGTGGGTCCGGTTGCCCTCCAGGGCCGACAGGGTCGACAGCAGCCAGAACCGCTCCAGCTCCGGCAGGCTAAGCCCGAGGGGCAGGGCCACCAGCGTGCCCAGGGGCACGCCCTGGAGGGGCTTCATGGGGTCGCCGATGCGGATGCCGTGGGCCGGGACCTCGTCCGCCAGGGCCGCCTCGGCGGCTTCCGCCAGGGGCGCGGCGGGGGCGGGCGCCGGCTCGGGGGGATCCTCCGGCAGGCCCTCGAGCTGCTCGCCGTCCAGAAGCCAGCGGAGGTCCTTCTCCGTGAGCAGCGCGTTGGGATTCAGCACCACGCAGCGCTGGATGGCGTTCTCCAGCTCGCGGATGTTGCCGGGCCAGGGGTGGCGGGCCAGGGCCCCCTGGAAGCTGGGCGAGAGCCTGGGCGTGGCCCGGTCGTTGTCCCGGGCGTACCGCTCGGCGAAGTGCAGCGCCAGCAGTTCGAGATCGGCCGTGCGCTCGCGCAGGGGCGGCAGGCGCAAGGGGATGACGTTCAGGCGGTAGTAGAGGTCCTCGCGGAACCGGCCCTCCTTGACCTCGGTGGCCAGGTCCCGGTTCGTGAGGGCGATGAGGCGGACGTCCACGGCGATGGGGCGGTTGCCCCCCAGCCGGTCGATGGTGCGCTCCTGGATGGCCCGCAGCAGCTTGCCCTGGAGGGCCAGGGGCAGTTCGCCGATCTCGTCCAGGACCAGGGTGCCGCCGTCGGCCTGCTCGAACCGGCCGGGCTTGGCGCTGGTGGCCCCGGTGAAGGCCCCCTTCTCGAAGCCGAAGAGCTCGGATTCCAGGAGGTTTTCCGGGATGGCCGCGCAGTTGATGGCCACGAAGGCGCTCTTGCGCCGCGGGCTGGCGGCGTGGATGAGCTTGGCCAGGAGCTCCTTGCCCGTGCCGCTCTCGGCCTGGATGAGGATGGTGGCCCGGCTGTCGGCGGCGCGCCGGGCCAGGGCCAGGGTCTCGGCCAGGGCGGGATCCTGGGTGAGGATCACGGGGGCGTCCCCGGGCTCCTCGGCTTTGAGCCGTTCATCACAGCGGATGGCCTTCTTCACGGCCGTGACCAGCTCCTCGGGGCTGAAGGGCTTCGAGAGGTAGTCGAAGGCCCCCAGGCGCATGGCCTCCCGGGCGGTGTCCAGGCTGCCGAAGGCGGTCACCAGGAGTACGGGCAGGGCGGTGTCCAGGGCCTTGAGCCGGGCGGTGAGCTGCAGGCCGTCCATGCCCGTCATGCGCAGATCGGTGACGACGGCGTCGAAGGCGCCGGGCCGGGTCATGCGCAGGGCGTCCTCCCCGCTCCTCGCCTGCTCCGTCACGAAGCCCGCGCGTTTCAGACTCATGGCCATGCCGTCCCGCATCCCGGGATCATCGTCCACCACCAGCACCCTCAGGGGATTCGCCATCGTGTCATCCAATGAAGTGGTTCATTAAGTTATCGGTCAGCTTGGATCTTACTCGCGTTTTGGACGGCGCCCTTGCGCAGGCGCTTGGGACCCGCGGAAACAGGCGCCTGCCCCCGCACGGGATCCCCGTGGCGCTGGATCAGGAGGTAGAGCTGGCGCCGGCTGATGCCCAGGCGCCGGGTGGCCTCCACGCGGTTGCCGTAGCTCCGGCGCAGGGCCCGGTGCAGGAGCAGCCGCTCCAGGACGTGCAGGTTGGCGGCCAGGTCCTCGGTGTCCAGGGGCAGGGCCGCGTTCCAGGGGGCCTCCAGGGGCAGCTGCCCCAGCAGCTTGAAGCGCACCAGGCGGTTGCGCAGCCCGCGCAGGTTGCCGGGGCAGGGCAGCAGCGCCAGGGCCGGCGGCAGGGGCGGGGTCAGGCCTTCCGCCTCGGCGAGGACGGCCAGGGCGCGTTCCATGGCCGGCGGGTCCTCCGCCAGGGGGGGCAGGTGGAACACCAGACAGCGGGAGGCCGGGCCGGCCATGGCCGGGGCGGTGGGTGCCTGGTGGGCCGCCAGTACGCCGCGGGGATGCCCCTTCAGCCAGGCCTCCAGGACCTCCTGCTCCAGCTGGTCGGCGTCGTCCAGGAGCGGGACGTTCCGGGCGGCGGCGAGCCAGGCGGCCAGGGTGGTCACGCCGCAGCCCGCCTCCCCGAAGATGAACAGGGGCCCGCCATGGTCGATCATGGCCGCCAGGGCACCCCGCCAGTGGGGGTAGCCCGGGAGGAGCTCCAGTCCGTTCACGCGACCGGGGCGCCGCGCGGGATGACGAAGCCCAGCACCGCCGCCACATGGCACAGGCTGCCGCCCAGGACGAACAGGTGCCAGATGGCGTGGTGGAACTTCAGGTTCCTGGCGACGTAGAAGACGACGCCGAGGCTGTAGAACAGGCCGCCGGCCATGAGCCAGTACATGCCGTGCCGGGGCAGGTGGGTCCACAGGGGCCGCGCCGCCACCATGACCAGCCAGCCCATGCCCAGGTAGACCATCGTGGACAGCTGCGGAAAGCGTCCGGCGCTGAAGACCGCCTTGAAGGTGATGCCCAGCGCGGCCAGGCCCCAGATGACGCCGAACAGGCTCCAGCCCCAGGGCCCTTTCAGGGTGCTGAGGCAGAAGGGGGTGTAGGTGCCGGCGATCAGCACGTAGATGGCCGAGTGGTCGAGGATCTTGAACACCTTCTTGACCATCGGGCCGCGCAGGGCGTGGTAGAGGGTGGACATGGTGTACAGCAGCACCAGGGCCGAACCGAAGATGGCCGCGCCGACGATGTGGCGGGCCGTGCCGTGCAGACTGGCGACCGTCACCATCACACTGAGGGCGGCGATGCTGAGGAGGATGCCCAGGCCGTGGGTGAGGCTGTTGGCGAACTCGGCGGCCCTGCCGGACGCGTGGTGGACGGTTTCCATGCTGATCGACTCCAAGACCCATCATCTCATGGCTGGGCGAAAATCCACCCGGGGTGCCCGAACCCGATTGAACCTTCCGGGGCCCACGGAACACTCATGGGCACGACGGCGCCCGGGGGCGCGTCCCGAACCGCAGAGCGAGGTGGACATGTTGAACCAGAAGTCAGTCCTGAGTGGCGTGTTGGCTGGGGTGACCGCCCTGGCCCCCCTGTCGGTGCGCGGGCAGGAGGCGGCACCGCTTCATGAAGTCACTGTGCCGGTTGGGCGGACGACCGCCATCAAGTACAACTACCTGGGGGGGGTCACCCGCATCGGGTTCCACGGGACGGTGCTGCTGCCCCGGGCCGAAGGGTGGGCCCGGGTGCGGATCCATGATGGCGGCGCGGCCATCCATGCCGTGTTCGAGCACCTGGAACCGGCGGCCCGGTTCGGGCCGGAATACCTGACCTACGTGCTGTGGTCCATCGCCCCCGCCGGGCTGGCGACCAACCTCGGCGAAGTCCAGCTGAAGCCCAGCGGGGCGGGGCGGGTGGCGGCGACGACCCACCTGGGCACCTTCGGCCTCATCGTCACGGCGGAACCCCACTTCGCGGTGAGCGAACCCAGCGACCGCGTCGTGCTGGAGAACGTCCTCACCGGCGCGGACCGGAAAAGGGTGGAGGAGGTGGCGGCCCAGTTTCCGCTGCTGCCCCGCGCCCGCTATGGGCTGAAGGACAACCCCGCCGACCTGGAGGCCCCCCGGCCCGATCCGAAGGTCTCCCCCTATGTCCATCAGGCCCGCAACGCCATGCGCCTGGCCCAGGCGGCCCAGGCCGACCTCTATGCGCCGGACCTGTACCGGCGGGCGGAGGCGTCCCAGGACAAGCTGGATGCGGAGCAGAAACCCTGGCAGAAGCAGGCCGTCCTCCTCGCCCGCCAGACGGTGCAGCTGGCCGAGGACGCCCGCCTGGTGGCCCTGAACAACCGCCAGGAACTTGAGCGCGCCCAGGCCCGCAAGGCGGCCGAGGAAGCGCAGGCCAGGGCCGAGGAGGCGCGGGCCCAGGCCGAGGCGGACCGGCAATTGGCCGAGGCGGCCCGGGACCGCTCGGCCCGGGAAGCCCTGCAGGGAAGGGAGCAGGTCGCCGAAGAGGCCAGCGCCTCCGCCCGCAAGCAGGAGCGCCAGGAACTGCGCCGGCGCCTGTCGACCCTGCAGAAGGCGCTGCTGCAGACCCAGGAGACCGACCATGGGCTCGTGGTCCGTCTGCCCCACCCCCTCTTCGCCGCGGGGCAGGCCCAGCTTCTGCCCTCCGCCCGGGAAAGGCTCGCCAAGGTGGCCGGCATCCTGCTGGCCTACCCGGGGCTGACCATCCAAGTGGAGGGCCACACGGACAGCACCGGCAGCGAGGCGCTCAACCAGGACCTTTCGGAGCGGCGCGCGGAGCATGTCCGGGACTACCTCCACCGCCAGGGCATCCCGCCCCAGGCCACCCGTTCGGTCGGCAAGGGCGCCAGCGAACCCTTGGCTTCCAACGCCTCGCCGGGGGGGCGACAGAGGAACCGCCGGGTGGAACTGGTCATCTCGGGGGAGCCGATCGGCATCTGAGGGCGGAGGCCCGTCCCTTCCCGGCGATCCTGTGTGAGGCGCCGAGCCCTCGCGGAGGGTCGCTGGGAAAGGATCTTTCATGGACTTTCATCGAGGGTGCAAGCTCTTTGGCCCCTTTCGTGAAAAAAATTAATAATTAATCTTGTCTCAATCCCAAGGGGACGGATGTTGGGGCGAGAGGTTTATGGCATGAGATATTTCCTTTTTTCAATGGTCCTGCTGCTGAGCTTCGCGGCCGCCCCTGTCTGGGCCAATCCGTCCATCCTGAGGGCCGCCCAGGCCAAGGCGCGCGAGGAAAACCTGACCATCGCCTACAGCTGCAACACCTGCCATGACGAAGTCCCGACGAGGCGCAACAACTTCAAGCTGAGCCTCACCGAGGAAGGCAAGAAGTGGCGCAAGCCGAAACCCAAGTGCGCCTGCGCCGTCCAGTAAACGAACAAGGCGCCCCGGAGGGCGCCTTGTTCGGGGTTCAGGGTGGGACTAGTCCTCGCGTTCCGCGTTCTTGAACGCGTCAGCCAGGGTGGCCTTCTTGAAGGGCTGGAGGTTCTTGGCGGCATCCATGTCGCCGCGCTCCTGGTCCATCTCATGCTGCTTGACGGACAGGCCGATGCGGTGCTCGGTGGGATCCAGCTTCACGATCTTCATGGTCAGTTCCTGACCAGGCTGGAATTCCTTCGTGATGTCCTCGACCCGCTTGCGGGAGAGTTCGCTCACGTGCACCAGACCCTCGATGCCGTCCTTCAGGTCGACGAAGGCGCCGAAGTCCGTCAGGCGGGCGATGGTGCCCTTGATCTCGTCGCCGACGTGGTGGCCGTCGAAGAAGATCTCCCAGACGTTGGGTTCCATCTGCTTGACGCCCAGGCTCATGCGCTGGTTGAGGGGATCGAGGCTCAGCACCTTGGAGGTGACGGCGTCGCCCTTCTTCACGATCTCGCCGGGATGCTTGATCTTCTTGGTCCAGCTGAAGTCGGAGACGTGGATGAGGCCGTCGATGCCCTCCTCCAGTTCCACGAAGGCGCCGAACTCGGTGATGTTGCGCACGGTGCCGGTGACGATCTGGCCGATGTTGTACTTCTCGGCGACCTCCATCCAGGGGTTGGGGGTGATCTGCTTCATGCCGAGGGAGATGCGGCGGGACTCGGGATCGACCTGCAGGATCTGGGCCTCGACCATGTCGCCGAGATTGACCATGCCCTTGGCGGATTTCACCTTCTTGGTCCAGCTCATCTCGCTGACATGCACCAGGCCCTCGACGCCGGGCTCCAGCTCGACAAACGCGCCGTAGTCGGTGATGGAGACGACCTTGCCCTTGACGGTGGCGTTCACGGGGTAGCGGTCTTCCACGGTCAGCCAGGGATCGGGGAATTTCTGCTTGTAGCCCAGGGAGACGCGCTCGGTGTCCTTGTCGTACTTCAGGATGGCGACTTCGACCTTGTCGCCGACCTGGAACATCTCGCTGGGGTGGTTCAGGCGGCCCCAGGACATGTCGGTGATGTGCAGCAGGCCGTCCACACCGCCCAGGTCCACGAAGGCCCCGTATTCGGTGATGTTCTTGACGGTGCCCTCGACCAGCTTGCCCTCTTCCAGGCCCGCCAGCGTCTCTTCCTTCATGTTCGCGTTGATGGTCTCGAGGAACAGCTTGCGGCTGAGGACGATGTTGCCCCGGCGGCGGTTGACCTTGATGACCTTCATGTCGAAGGACTTGCCGAGGTAGGGGTCCAGGTTGCGCACGGGCTTGGTGTCCACCTGGCTGCCGGGCAGGAACGCACGGATGCCGATGTCCACGGCCAGGCCGCCCTTGACCTTCTCCAGCACGACGCCGTGGACGGTGAGGTTGGCCCGGAAGGCCTTCTCCACTTCGTCCCAGATCTTCATCTTCTCCGCGCGTTCGCGGGAGAGACGGACGTTGCCGTTCTGGTCCTCGAGGTGCTCGAGGAGCACTTCAACCACGTCGCCCAGGGCGACGCCGACGCTGCCGTCGGGGTTGTTGAACTCATCGATGTTGACCGTGCCCGAACCCTTGTAGCCGATGTCGATGATGACATCCTTGCCACGGATCTCGACCACGACGCCGCGCACCACTTCTTCCTCGCGGAGCGCACGGGTCTCGCCGGCAAGCGCGTCGAGAAATTCCTGAGTGTCAGGCGTCTCGTCCTCCAGCATCGATGCGTCCAGCACCGTGATGCGGCCCATCTGCTTGGAGCCCTTGCCCTTGATGAGTGTTGAAAGCTGGGACATTCGTCCACCTCTAATTAGTCGCCCCCTCCTGGAGGGCTGGAATCCCGGCACATGCGTCCGGCAGAACGCACAGGTTATCGCGGAACGGGGCGGCGGGACAGGGAAATTCGTTGGGGCGGCCCAGGGTGGGCTGAAAATGTTGCAGCGGGCCCGAAATGACCTAAGCTGGGCCCAGGAGGTGCCCCATGCTCGCCGACAGCCTGGCCAAGGTTCCCCCGGCCGAGGACCGTGCCTCCGCCGTGGCGTTCCGGACCTTTCTCGCCGTGGCCGAGCGCCTGGGGCTGCCCGTGCGCGAGCGCCTGCTGCTGCTGGGCATCGCCAAGAGCACCTACACCGTCTGGCTGAAACGCCTCGAGGAGGGCGAACTCAAGGACCTCGACGGCGACAAGGTCGACCGCATGGCGTATGTCCTGGGCATCTACGAACTGGCCGGCCGGGTGTTCCCGGATGGCGTGGCCTGGCTCACCCGGGGCAACCAGGCGCCGGTGTTCGCGGGACGCCGGCCCCTGGACCGGATGCTGGGCGGGCGCATCGAGGATCTGTTGGAAACCCTGGGCTACCTCAAGACCGCGGCCGGCGGCTGGTCATGACGGAGGGCTTCCTCCATTGCCTCCATCAGGCGTGGCACCAGCTGCGGTTCCTCCCGGTCTCGCCCCTGGCCCAGCTGGAGGCCCCGGCCGAAGGGGCCCTGGTGGACGAGGTTCTGGCCAGGGCCGGCGTGTACCGCCCCCAGGCGCCGGCCCTGCGGGACATGGATCGTCTGCCCCAGCTGCGGGCCTACCTGGCGAGCCCCGGCCGGGGGCCGGTGAGCCGGTTCTGCGACGGCTCCTTCCGCGCCCTGTATGCCGGGGAGATCCTGGCCACCTGCGTGGCGGAGGTCGCCTACCACCACGGCCGCGCGCTGGCCGCATCGGGCGAACCGCCCGGCGCCATCCGGGTGTTCGAGGCCCTGGCCCTGAAGGTGACGGGCCGTTTCCCGGACGTGCGCAAGGGGAACGCCGCGCTCCACCGCCCCGGAGACTGCGCCCCCGCCCAGGCCCTGGGCCGCGAGCTGAAGGCCGCCGGGGCGCCGGGCCTCGCGTACCGGTCCGTGCGGCGCAAGGGCGGATCCTGCCTGGCGCTGTTCCTGGCCGCGCCGGTGACCTCCTGCGCGCTCAAGCAGATGGTGCCACTTCAGTGGGATGGGCGTACTCTGGGGTGAAGCGACCATCTTTCTGGAGGCAACATGCGGGACACCCTGGCAGTGATCGGATTCGGGACGATGGGACAGGCCATCGGCGGCGCCCTGGTGGATACGGCCGTCTACCCGGCGGAGCGGATGGTGGCGGTGGACAAGGTCCGCGGATCGGGCCGGGAGCGGGCCGAGGCCCTGGGCATCCGGTGGATGGACAAGGCCTCCGAGGCCGCCAGCCAGGCCGAGGTCCTGATCCTCTGCGTGAAGCCGAAGGAGCTGAACAACCTGCTGGAGGGCCTGAACGCCGCCGGGGCCCTGGAGCACAAGCCCCTGGTCATCTCCATCGCCGCGGGGACGAAGCTGGCCTTCCTGGAGGCCCGGGTGCCGGCCGGCACGCCGGTGGTGCGGGTCATGCCCAACACCCCCTGCGCCATCCGCAGGGGCATGAGCGTGCTGGTCCGGGGCGAGTTCGCCGGGGACGAGCACCTGGCGCTGGCGCGCCGGCTGTTCGAGCCGCTGGGGCGGGTGATGGAACTGGAAGAGCACTACATGGACGCGGTGACGGGGCTGGCCGCCAGCGGGCCGGCCTTCATCTTCATCATCCTGGAGGCCCTGGCGGAGGGCGGCGTCCAGTGCGGCCTGCCCCGGGTGGTGGCGCTGGAGCTGGCGGCGCAGATGACCCTGGGGTCCGCCTCCATGGTCCTGGAAACCGGCAAGCACCCGGCGGCGCTCAAGGACGAGGTGACCACGCCCGCAGGCTGCACCATCGCCGGGCTGCTGGCCCTGGAGGACGGGCGCATCCGCTCCGTGCTGGCCCGGGCCGTGGAAAAGGCGGCCCAGGTGGCGGGTGGCCTGGGCTGAGCGCCGCTAAACCTAACCATCGTATTGACTGTCAATAGGGGGCAGGCGCCGCTGGGGCCTGCGAATAGATGGAAGTAATTTCTACTTGCGAATAGAAGAAATGATTTCTATTCTCATAAGTAGCAGTTATTTCCGCCCTTTGATACCCGAGGCACCCATGCATCCCATCCGCTTTGTTCTTGTGGCCGCGCTCGCCCCGGTGTGGGCGCTCCAGGCCGCTTCCTCGGGCAGCGGCCTGATCACGGGCACCATCCTCAGCGACCAGCACAAGCCGGTGGCCAACGCCCTGGTCACCCTGGAGAACAAGGTCACGGGCCACCTGCAGGTCGCCCACGCGGACGCCAAGGGCCGCTTCGCCCTCTACAACGTGCCCTTCAACGACTACCACCTCGAAGCCAAGGCGGCCGGGCTGGTCACGGCCCACCGGAACGTGGGCGTGCACGCCAACCTGCCCATCGTCCTGGACCTGGTCATGCCGGTCACGGGCGCGGTGGTGGAGGTGGAGGATACCGCCGACCTGATCGAGGCCCACCCCTCCAGCCACATCGACATCGACCACACCACCATCGAGGAGATCCCCGCGGTGGTGCAGAGCCGCGGCATGGAGAGCATCATCCTCCAGACGCCGGGGGTCATCCAGGACGAGAACGGGCGCTTCCACTTCCGGGGCAGCCACGGCCAGGCGATGTACGTCATCGACGGCGTGCCGGTGACGGACCAGGTGCAGGCCACCTTCTCGAACTCCCTGGATCCCTCCCAGGTGGAGGGCATGGAGGTGATCACCGGCGGCGTCTCCGCGGAGTACGGCGGCAAGCCCGGAGCCATCATCAACCTCACCTCCAAGTCCGGCCTGGGCACTCCCGACGGCTTCGAAGGCAACGTCAACGCCGGCGCCGCCCGTTTCAACACCTTCGAAGAGGGCCTGGGCGTGCGGGGCTGCACGGACACCTTCGGCTACTTCGTCACCGCGGCGGGCTCATCGAGCGACCGTTTCCTGGACCCGGTGAATTTCGAGAACCTCCACAACGTGGGAGATACCGGGCGCATCTTCACCCGCTTCGACCAGCTGCTCTCCACCTCC
>Ga0316222_1004719_pt1 | contig 12193 bp, 9 predicted proteins | sample TBH18011metaG_FD_206008 | JGI IMG/M metagenome (GOLD analysis project Ga0316222, IMG submission 206008) | Freshwater microbial communities from Trout Bog Lake, Wisconsin, USA - TBH18011 | ecosystem: Environmental > Aquatic > Freshwater > Lake > Hypolimnion/Profundal zone | place: USA: Wisconsin... | reverse complement strand
GAAATTTGCGTCCATGTCGGTCATTCCAGGTGGCCATCCGGGTGCTGCAGTTTCGCGATGCCGTGACGAATGATCCGCTCCCGAATAAATCTCGGACGCCCCTTGAGCTCGATCATCAGTTTGCCGACGTACTCGCCGACGGTACCGATGGCAAACAGATTAAGACCGCCAAAGCCAAGGATCATCAGCGCCAACGAGGCGAAACCCCGGGGCGCCCAGTTCGGCGCGATGAAATGCAAGGTGACCACCAGCAGGCCGTACAGCAGCGACACCGCCAGCATTCCGGCGCCCAGCATGGACAGCGCGGTGAGCGGGACATTGCTGAACGAGAAAATCCCCCGCTTGGCCCATTCGATATTCTTGAGCAGGTTGTTGGTGCTGGCACCGAACATGCGTTCGGGACGGACGTAATCCACCCCGGTTTGCCGGAAGCCGATATAGGCGCGCAGGCCCCGCAGGAACAGATCCCGCTCGGGGCAGCGCAGCAGCCAGCTGACGGCGCGGCGATCGATCAGCGAGAAATCCCCGGCGTCGTGCGGGATCTTGATGTAACTGAGCGCAGCGAAAACCCGGTAGAAGGCCTTGTACAGCAGGCCCCAAACCGCCGGCATATCGCGACTGGTCCGGCAACCGTAGACGATGTCGTAGCCCTTGATCCATTTTTGATAGAATTGCTCGATCAATTCGGGCGGATCCTGCAGATCGCCATCCAGCAATACCACGGCATCTTCCTTGGCCAGTTCCATGCCGCTGCGAAATGCCATCTGGGAGCCGAAATTTCGCGAATGGACGATGCCCAGAACGCGAGAATCGCGCTGGGATATCTCGGTGATGACCTGGGTGGTATTATCCGGGCTACAATCGTTTACGAAGATTATTTCATAATCGACATCGATCTTGTTGAAGGTCGCCCTCAGCCTTTCATACATGATCGGGATGGCAAGCTCGTCTTTATAGCAGGCGATAATGGCGGTAATGCTGCGCCGTATGCCCTGGTCGGTCCCGAACTTGGTGACGATGGGCTGGACGCTGGACCGCTGCCAGTCGGCCGTCTTCCGCAGGCCGTCGGCAAGCGTGGTCCGAGCCCGCCATCCCAGGGTCGACAGCGCCTTCCCCGGATCGGCATACCAGTCGGCCAGGTCCCATTGGCGATTGGTCATCGAGGCGAATACCGGCGGCTCGGCGATACCGAACAGGGTGCCGGCCGTCGTCGCCAGATCACGGATGGTGGTCTTCTGCCCGCTGCCAATATTGAAGCTGTCGCCATAGGCCTCGGCAGTGAGGCGGGACGCCGCAACGATAAACGCCTCGCAGACATCGGTGACATAGACGAAATCGCGGGAGATTTCGGGGTTCACGAAATCGGGGTAGCAGCCTTCCCAGCCGCGCCCCATCCTCCAGCGGCCCATAGACCGCATAAAGCCGCAGATTGGCGCAGGGAAGACGCCTTGTCCGGCCCAGGTAAGTGAGGTATTGGGCGAATCCCGCCTTGGCCACCGCATAGTGGCTGTTGGGGACCAGCGGGGAATTTTCCGCGGGCGCCTGGCAGTTCAAGCCGTATTCCGACGAGCTGCCGCCATGAACATAGGCGGCAAAGCCTTTCTCCGCCAAAATCTCCAGCAGCTGCACCTTCATGGTCAGATTGGTGGTGTAGATCCGCTCAACCTGCGTTTCGAACGAATATCCGCCATAGGTGACGCAGTCGAAGACGACTTGCGGCGCGACTTTTTCGATCAGTTCACGCGCTTCAACCGGATCAGCAAGATCGACCTGCAGGATACGACCGCTGTCGATGCCCTCCAGCCGCCATGCCGGCAGCGTTTTGACCACTGCGGTCACATCGTCCCGCAACGAGGCCAGTGCCCGATACAGATTGGATCCGATGAACCCGCCCGCCCCTAGGACCAGGATCGGTCCAGCCAGTTTGCCGACGTCTTCGCGAATGTCGGGGGTTAATTCAGAGTCGATAGGCATGCACGGAGACTTTCGGGGTCGATGCCGGCAATGCGGCGTAGATATTGTTGCGAGCCGTAGCCTTCCGGGAAGGTGTTGCGGGCGCAAAGATGTCGGAAGCCATCGAGGCTGACCGCGTTTTCCAGCATCCACAGCCCCAACTGGCTGGCAAGCCCGCCGGTCGCAACGTGTTCCTCGGCCACGACCAGACGGCGGTTCGAGCGCAATTGCTGGAGAAAGGCATCCGGCGGCGGGCTGAGCGCCACCGGCATTTCCGCGACGCACCACAGGTTCGGGCGGATGGCCGGGTCGAGATCGGCCAACGCCCCCCAGGCGCCGCCGGCCAGGGGGCCGACCACCGCGACCACCGGCCCGCTCCCGCTCAGCAACTGGCGCCAGGCCGCGTAGGGTGGCGGCGCCTCGCCCTTCGGCAATTCGTCGCGGCCCAGGCGAATGTAACTGGGTCCGGCCCAGGTTCCGGTGGCAGAAACGCAGGCGGCGACATCGGCGCCGAAGACCGGGACGAAGATTCTCAAGCCCGGAAGCGTCGCCAGGATGCCGTAATCCTCGAGCGCATAATGGGTCTGGCCCATGATGCCGTAGCCGTAGCCGCCGCCATTGCCGAGGATTCTCACCGGCAATCCGTGCATGCAGACGTCGTTGCGAATTTGTTCGAACGGCCGCGCATAGCAGAACGGGGCGATGCTATAGACCCAGGGCTCATGCCCGTTCTTGGCCAACGCCGCAGCGACAGTGACCATGTTCTGCTCGCCGATCCCCGCGTTGACAAAGCGCTCGCCCAGCGCTTGCCGCAACGGCTCCAGCGCCATGAATCCCAGGTCCCCGGTCAGGAACACCATGTCGGGCCGGGCGGCGCGAGCGACCAGGGATTCGCAAAGCTTCAGTCTCATGCGGCCCCCGCTTCGGCGAGGGCCTGATTATATTGCTGCTCGTTCATCGGCAGATAATGCCATTCCATGCGCCCTTCCATGAAAGAAACGCCGTGGCCCTTGGTCGTTTTCATCACGATGAAATGCGGCCGGTCGAATCGCTGGGCTAAGACGCGGCGCAGGGCCGCCAGATCATGGCCGTCGACCTCGCTCACCTCGACGCCGAACGGACGCAAGCGCTGCTCCAGGTCACCCATCGAGGCGACCTCGTCGACGCTGCCGAAGCCCTGGAGGCCGTTGCCGTCGATCATCACCGTCAGCGCGCCCAGCCGGTGATGGGCGGCGAAGATCAAGGCCTCCCAGGTCGAGCCTTCCTGCCACTCCCCATCCGAGGTCAAGCAGAACACCCGCCCCGGGGCCCGGCGCAGCTTGTTGGACAGTGCCAGGCCCGAGGCCAGCGACAATCCATGGCCCAAGCTGCCGGTGGCGAATTCGATGCCGGGGACGCCGGCCGGCGGGGGATGGGCCGCCAGCCGCGTTCCGTCCTTATAGAAGGTTTGCAGCTCCGCCTCGGCCAGCCGCCCCTGGCTCCACAAGGTCACGTAGAGGGCCCCCGCAGCATGGCCCTTCGACAGAATGAAGCGATCGTCGTCGCCGATGAACTCGTGATGGGTCAGCAGCATCGCGTCGAGGGCGGACAGATTCCCGCCGATATGTCCGCAACCGGCCTGGTAATGCAGGCTCAGCAAACGCCTGCGGGCCACGACGACATCCTGGTCAGTTAACATTGGGCGTCTATCCCTCGTCGCCGAGCCAATGGGGCCGGATTCCAGTTCGGACCGATCGCGGTCACCGCCAAAGCAGTCGCCAAAACCATCGGTCGAGTGACTCACGATTGATCATCGACGAATGGGCTGACGATCAAGCGAACCAAGGAGCCCGCCTCTGTGTCGTAGCGAGGATCGTTGGTTGCGCGCAACACGCTTAGGCGCAGTAATTGTCCAATGGTCATCACGTCCTGCTGCACTAGTTCGATCTTCAAAATCGAGCGGTCGGGGTGCAAAATGTCGAAGGCATAATTCAAATATCTCCCCGTGAGCTTAGCTTTGGCGAACGTCGATACGGCGGACACATCCTTGGACAGCGGCAGCGCGAGCCTTGTATTCTCCCCATACGCACGGGCAAGCATACCAGTCCATTCGTACGGGCGCAATTCACGGCCTTGCCATAGGGGCGACTCGTTGGGGACATAGACGAAACTATGACCATTGCGGGCGGTCTCGTTGTGGCGCAGCTTCGCGACCACACCCGCCATCAGATGAGTGTCTTGAACCAGGCCGAGATAGCCCAGCGCCGTCCCGATCAGCATTAGCCCAGCCATGACCGCCAGCGCAATTCGCTGCGCTTCGGCCCGGACCATGACCGCGACGCACCCACACAGCACGAGTCCGAGCGCCAATGGCGCGGTCAGCAAATGGCGGTCGCCCCAGTTCGACAACGGTCGAACCCCTCCCCCTTGAGTTACCGCATAGGGGAACAGCAAGAATGCGAGCGCCACAAAGGCGGCGGCGACGCCGGGCCACGCCGAAATTGGGAAATTTCGCAACGCCGGCAGGCGCAGGCCCCAGGCGATAGCGGCGGTCAGCGACATCAAGCTGACGACCAAGGTAAGGGAACCACCCAAATTGGCCTGCATCCCGATCGCCACCCCCGCCAGACTTCCGTAAACCGCGTAGGCGGCGGAGATGAGCGATCCTGGAATGGCCTTAACGAGGCCGGCGAGAGTAACCGCGTTATAGGTCTCAAAAACGCCATGTGGGGCGAAAAATGTCATCCTTAGCAAATAAGAAGCCACCGGTATCGCAATAAGCTCGCAATGGCGTAGGGCCCGACGCAATGCCGACAGCCGCTTTGGTTCAATGGGCCGATCTGCCATTAGCACCGGTATGTATAGTAATAATACCGCAAAATAGAATGACTCAACTTGACAGGCCATAGCCAACAGCGGCCAGGATAGGGTCCGCAATACCAGGCTTCGCCGGGTCACCGAGGCAATCTGGCACAGCGCGGCAATAGCGAACACCAAAAGCGCGATTTGGTATAATTGCGTCGATGCGACGACGCGGGAGAAGTTCAGCGGCGCCAACGCCGACATCACCACCACCCAAAACGCCTGATCCGATGACATGAAACGGCCTTCGGCGTTGCAACGCCAAAGGACCAGCCAGGTCAAATAATGGGAAACGAACGCGGCCAGCGGCGCAGCGTCAAAAACCGGCAATGTGTGGCCGGCGACGAAATGGCAGGCCCTCAGGGCCCAGATTGCCAGCGGGCGCTCGATCTGACTTAAAAAGGCGGCGACATCCGGCGAGCCTAAATCGACCCAGATCCAGTCGTCCCAGAATGGGCCCTGGACCAGCAGCAATGGGGAATGAGCAAGGAAATAGAAACTGGTGAATGCGACAAACAGTCGAAGATGTGCAAACTGGGTTCGGCTGGGCTGCTCAGCCGAAGCGCTAATGTTAGCTGCCATCCCTGCCCCCCTTGGATTTGCTTGCGACGACCGACGCCATTGCCATCAAGCTACGCCGAAACGGACGAGAGCCAACCACGGGTGACGGCTATACATTTCTCTGCAAGCAATTGATCGCTGTTCCGCACCAGCCGAGGGGGGCCCACCCTAGTGCCGTTTCCGCGGCTTTTCAAGCATGGCGTTGCCGCAACCCGCTGAGTAAACGCCCGGTGCCGCCGCGCGAAACGCAATAATCTGGTGACGGCGGCAATACCGGTTCGCGTTACCGAACGGGAAGAATATCCCTCATTCCTGGCTTGATGACGCAGGGCTCACGGTCGGAATCGTTCTGGCGACCTTTGATGGAAAGTCCAACGAACCGATAGGTGCCGACGCTCTGATTGGATGTCATTGCAAATGATTGATCGAAGCCGTCAAGGACGCTATAGGCGGGCAAGCTCGGGGGTTCGGCGGCGTCGGGGTCGTCGAAGATATAACACCCGATTGTTGGAATATCGGGGTGCCGCGAAATCCACCGCGAAAGATAAATATTGCGGCGCGCGGGAGGGATAAACCGATAGGAAGCCCAGGAATCAAGCGGCATCCACTTGGGGGCCACCTGCTGCAGCGGAATTCCGGTGGTACTGCTAATCATGACGGCCGCGTTCGCCGGCCGGATCAGAGACGAGAGAATCTGGTTCTGTAACGTCTCCTCGTCGCGCGTGATCGCCTGGATGTCGTATGAAACATCATTCCAATAATTGCTCGGCCAATGGACAAAAACCACGCCCAGCAGAAGGCACGTGAGTATCTGCCCACGAATCGCCAAAAAAACCCTTCCCGTTTCGGTTAAGCCAAAAAAGCGATATGCCACGATGACGAGGTACGGCATGACGTTAACAAAATTCTGGCTATGCGAACGCCCGAGGCAATACAGGCTGGCGCCGAGAAGGCCATAAAGGGCGAGGAGGTGCCGCCGGCGTTCCTCCAGATCCTCCTCGGTTCCCAGGCAATAGATTCCCAGGAGAAATGCCCCGAACAGTATCCACATGCTGCCGTCCACCGGCGGCGCCATGGCCCCGGGGACATGGATCAGATACTCAAGGTAGGCGAGTGGGTCGGGAAAGATGTGCCAGATGGCGACGTAGACCGACACGAACATTGCGCCGGCCGCCAAGATGGTAGCAACTATTCGTAATATTGCCTGGTGCACCCGCAGACGGAACAGCTCGTGGCCGCCAAGAAGGAGTGTATTCATCACCAGGGCATCCGGTGACCACCACACCGACGCAGCAAGGATCGCGTAGGCGCCCCGGTTCCAGCCACGGAACAACGCCAGAATCATCGCGGCCATCGGCAGGAATCGCACCCCGCCGACGCTGGGGGTCGGGTTAACCTGAAAGCCATTCCACGGCACACCAATCCATAAGGTGGTCGCCAGCAAAGCCACTACAATATCCAATCCGCAGCCGAACGCTTCCTTCCGCATTGCGGATTGTCGAAGTACCAGCAGGATGACCACGAAATACAGAATGCTGAGGATGGTCATCGAGACATAAAATCCGGACCAGCAGCCCCCGATCGCGCAACCGGCCAAAGTCATAACCAGGGGTCCGAACCCATACTGAAGGGGAAAGTCAAAGAGAGGGACAAATCCCTTGGCAGTGCGTTCGGCGGCATCGATAAACACCCCCCAGTTATGCACCGTTCCAAACGATGTCCAGGATCGCACATTGACTGTCCACAATAGAAATGCCGCTACAGCCGCCAATCCAGCCAGGGCCGTAATAATATTACGTGGCGTTTTCTTGGCGAACCGTGGTTCGCGCATGATAAAGGCAAACACCACAGCGGCCACGGCCAACGCAGCTGCACACAAAATAGTCGCAGACCCGCGATCAATATAGTATTGCCACACATATCTCTGAGCATAATGGAATATTGACGTACAAAACACCGCGGAAAGAAAAATTATTGTGATATCTTTTTTAGGCGCGCTGGTGAACGGCCGGAAAGCGACGAGATATGGCAGGAAAAGCATGAGAAATATTGCGACTCGGATCGGCCCGCCAACATAAAACCTGTGCAACGTCGTGACGGCTATATATATGGACAGCGGGATGCTGATATATTTGACGATATGCCGTGCCGTGAATGGTACCGCCAATACGCTGAAATTCCGTGTCAGCGAGCAATATAATGCCACTATCAAAGTAGACATATAAGATAATACCAGCAACAACTTGGTATTGTGCGGGCTGCTTAAGATATCAGCAAGCAAGCTACACCCCATTTCTAGGCGGCGGCACTTTCCGCCGGTGACTTTTTATTAAGATTAACCAGACATTTCTTTTAGAGTCACTTTTTGTGTAAAATATCTTGATCGACGGCGTCTGGCAATCCCCCTATCCGTCCAAGCTCAGACCCTGATGGTGGGGAGACTGCCCTGGTTGCGGTCACGGCGCCAAGATGTTCGGCGTCGCCCAGGTCTGCGGACGATTGAGCCGATCCTGAAGGCCCGCGACATCGCGGTCTGGAACCAGGCGACGCAGGCCGGGCGAGGTCTCGCGCATCCGCAGAAAAGCGGCGGCGGTGGCGATTTCGTCGACATGAATGTCGTCGATACTCTGGCGGTCGGAAACGCTCAGCTCCGCAAGGTCGTGGAAATTAAAGGAACTGGCGCCCTCTTCTGCCGCCACCGCCGCGACCGCGGCCTCCAGGCGGGCGAAATAGTCCCGTTGCGTCGACGATTGCTGGATTTCTTGGTAAACGGCGTGGGGGAACGGCGGCAGAAACAACACCGGCTCGACCCCCTGGGCTTGGCACGTGCGGATCAGGCGGCGCAGGGCCGCCAGCCCGGTGTTGGACAGGGGGCCGACATAGCTGAAGCGGTCGGTGTTGGTGCGGATTTTGTCGCGATAATACCTGAAGCCATTGGCATAGCCGAAGCCTGCCTGATCGAAATAGGGCTGGCGAACGATCAGTTCCTCGCCGTATTGGCGCGATCCATCGGGGCGGAATCCGCTGGCCAAATAGCTCGCCATGTAGCCGACCGGCTGGCGCCCCCCGACGGAATCGGCCGTCAGCGGTCGCGCCATCAAGGCGGCCAGAAAATGCGGATCGACCGCCTTGGCCAGGGCGTTGGCGATGATGTTGCGCCAATTCACGCCCTCTTCCCCGAGGTCGCGGTTGAGCGACAGGTCGGGGGCGTGCTCGGCCCATTGTGGACTGAACCACCAGGGATCGATGCCGAGCAGCAGCACCGTCGGCTTGTGGCGCGGAAATGCGGCGTCGATAAAGACCTGGGCTTCCTCCAAGCTGGTTGCCGCCAACGAGGCGTTATACAACCTGGCCGTCGGCGCCATGAAGTCGCGGAACTGCGTCACCCGCGACGAACCCAACACCAAGATGTCGGGGCGGGTCAGCCGGTACCGGATCAGCTTGTAGGAGCCGCCCTGATAGAACGCCGGACCCCACAACACGTCGTCGCGCCGCACCAGACGGTCGAAATCCAGCAAAACCAATTCGTTGGCCCTGCTGAGCAACGCCGTCAGGCATCCTCCCGTCACCGCCGCCGCAAACGCCGAGCCAAATGCGAAGAAGATCAGGAAGCGCCGCATGGTCAGAACTGAAAATAAAGGAATGTGGCGCTGTCCTGGCCGAACAGCACAACAAGGCTGACCCAAAACATCGCCCCCAATCCGGCCGCGAAGGCCGGCTGGCGGATCGCGCGGCGGGCACTGCGATTCTGCAACAGGATGGTCGACGACGGCAGGGCGAACACGATGACAAGGCCGATTGCCACCAAGGCGATCTGTTGCGCCCCGGCGAAGAAGTAAAGATCGCCGACCCGCATCCAAGGCGGCGTCGCGCCCAAGACCTGCTCCACCACCCGCTGATAGCTGGACGGCACCACCACGCCATCGAGACCCAGCATGGCGCGATAGAACCGCCCGCAATCAACCAGATTGGCCGCGCGGAATGGCACCCAGGCGATTACTACCGCCATAAACGTGATCACTGTTGCCAGCAGCCGTGGCATCCGCCATCGCACCACCGCGCGCCAAAGGTGATTGAACACCAAATAGAGGCCATGCAGCAGTCCCCAGACCAGGAATGTCAGGCTGGGGCCATGCCACAACCCCCCCAGCACCATGGTGACCAATAGGTTGACGTGGCGGCGGACCGGCCCGTTGCGATTGCCGCCCAGGGCGAAATACAGGTAGTCCCGCAGAAAGGTGGACAGGGTCATATGCCAGCGCCGCCAAAAATCGATAATCGACGTCGCCTTGTAGGGAGAGAAGAAATTGATCGGCAACCGGATGCCGAACAGCAATCCCAGGCCGATGGCCATGTCGGAATAGCCGGAAAAGTCGAAATAGATTTGCATCGTATAGGTCAGTGCCGCGCCCCAAGCATCGAGGAAGCTGAAAGCCGGGCTGGAGGCGTTGGCAAACGGGTTGCCGACGAACCTGCCGAAGCTGTCGGCCAGCAGCAGCTTTTTCGCCAACCCGATCGTGAATAGGGCCAGTGCCGGCGGGACCATTGCCATGGCGCGGCGAAGCGGCGCCGTCCCCTGAAGGCGCCATAGCTGAGGGATCATCTGGCTGTGGTGAACGATGGGGCCAGCGATCAGCTGCGGGAAGAAGGTGACAAAGAACGCGTATTCCAACGGCGAGTAATTGCGAGTCGGCGGCTTTCGATAGCAATCGATCAGATAGGCCACCTTCTGGAACGTGAAAAACGAAATTCCCAGTGGCAGGGCGGTATTGACCACCGCCGATGTCATGTCGCGAAAATTGCTGGCGGTCAGCAAATTACCGACAAAGCCGGCATACTTGAACCAACCGAGGAGGCCGAGATCGAAGGTCAGGCCGGCGATCAGCAACGCCTTGCGCCGCCTCCCAGGCGGAAGACCTACGATGCCGTTGCCAAGCAGATAGTTGCCAATGATGGAGGTCGTCAAAACCCAGAAAACGCTGGGGTTCCAGTAGCCGTAAAAGAACAGCGAAGCCGCCACGCACAGGGCCACCGCAACCCGCGGACGACCGAAATACAGGCTAGCATACCAAGACACTAGCACAGCGGGCAAAAAGGCGAAAATAAATATGAATGAACTAAACAGCATGCTGCGGCAACTGTACCAATCTGGTCCAGGGTCGGCAGACGGTACGAGATTTTGTCCCGGACTTCAACCGGCTTGTCGCGGATCCATCAGCCGCCATCGCGCCGATCTGGGATGATTTCTACTTCGCCAGCGTTTTCCGGTTAAGGCCCAAGCGCCAGACATAATAGGTCCACCGTCCCACCATCACTGTGAAATCCAGCTTGGCCAAATGGTCAAAGGCGCGTTTGGCCAGATAGATGTTCTTGGCGAGAAAGTGCAGCACCGGGTAGAGCGGCTGCGGATCGCCATAGCCCTTGACGAAGCCGAGAAGCCACTCGAACAGCCGAGCCGGCGGCTTGCCGGTGCCCAACATATAGAGAATGATGTTTCCCATGGTTTGACGGGTATCGAGATATGACGAATTTATAGTGCGGGGATCACCCCAATCGGGGTGAGACGCGAAATACTCCCATAATTTTGTCTTTGGAAAGACTCGCAAACCGAAAATAGTCAACGTGTAGGGGCGCTCCAGGTCGTAAAGGAAGCGGAGCGTCGTCACGACGTCGTCACGGTCTTCAAGCGGACAATCCGTGATGATGTCGTAGGCCGGCGGGATCATATTGTACTTGCGCGCCGCCTTGCCCAGCATTGACGCCGAGGAACGAATCCGGTCGACGGCGGTGCGGCGCTGAAAGAAGGTCAACATCTTCTCGTTGCCGCTCTGCACCCCCATGCGGGCCCGATTCATTCCCGCCGTCGCCAGCAAATCGATTTTTTCCTGGGTGACGATGTTGGGATGAACACCGAACACCACAAATGGAAGGTTGATTCGGGCGCGGTATTTCTCGCCGAAGGCACGGATCACCTCAAGCGGCAGGGCGATCAGGTTGTCATCGTAGAACGCCACCGTCGAGATGTAAGGATGCAGTGCGATGGCCTGCTCGATTTCTTCGATCATGTAGTCGGGGTTGGGATAACGCAGCTTGGTATACTTCTTATCCAGCGCGATGAAGGCGTCGTTGGCGCAGAAGGTGCACGAAAACGGACAACCGATCGACCAAACCGTCCGGTAGGTCAGGCCATTGTATTGGACATAATCGAATTTATCGAACGGCCGGAATTTCCGTTGTTTCAAATCCCATATGGCACAGTCCAACCCATTATAGGAATGGGGGAATGCCGATAGATCGGCGTCGCTGTTCAAGGGCAGGGCGGGATTGCGCCGGATGCCGCTGGCCGTCTTGAACCACATGCTGGGAACGTCGGTGATATCCGAGCCCCCTTTGATGGCGTTAAAGAACATTTCGAACGGCTTTTCGCCCTCGCCCACGCAGATGGCGTCGGCGACCGCCATCGCCTCGTCGGGATAGACGATCGCATGCACCCCGCCCACCAGCACGAAGGTCCGAGGGTTGTGCCTGCGGATGGCGGCGATGATCGCTTCGACGTGGCTGGCCGAAGCGGTCATGGTGGAGAAGCAGACGTAATCGTAGCGGGCCAGGTCGCGGCCGGCCAGCTCGGCGGCGTCGCCGTCGAAGCCATCCGACTTGGTGGGAAAAATATGGCTGAGCAGCGAATACAGGTTATCGACCGCGATCAGGTAAATGTCGGTCTCGGGATTAAGGCGACGAGCGACGGCCGCGACACGGCGGAATCCCAATGCGGTAATGCCGCTCTCGACCGAAACGAAGGCTATCTTCATAGGGTGGGTGCTCGTCCTAGTTGAACCGA
>Ga0316222_1004715_pt1 | contig 12195 bp, 6 predicted proteins | sample TBH18011metaG_FD_206008 | JGI IMG/M metagenome (GOLD analysis project Ga0316222, IMG submission 206008) | Freshwater microbial communities from Trout Bog Lake, Wisconsin, USA - TBH18011 | ecosystem: Environmental > Aquatic > Freshwater > Lake > Hypolimnion/Profundal zone | place: USA: Wisconsin... | reverse complement strand
GCCAATAAGTTCCCAACCACTGCTTATAAGGTGCTTCCTGGACCGTCACGGCCTCGCTGGTGACGGCGCCCAGCAAGGCAGAGTTGGTGGCGGTGAGGTTGACGGTGAACTGCGCATTGGTGTTGATGGTGCCGGCAAGGAGGATGGGAACGACAATCTGCCTGCCACTGCCGTCCCCGCTCGCCCAAGTGAGGCTGTTATTGGTGGCCTGATAGTTGAGACCCGCCACGGCGCTGCCGTCCTGGGTGGCGTAGTTCACGGTCAACGCGCCGGTGCTGCCGCCGGTGCGGTTGACGATGAGAGTCGCGCTACCGGCACTTTCGTTCACCGTGGCGGCCGATTGCGTGAAGGTGGCCTGCCCCAGCGCATCCATGATGATGACGACACAGACGTTGGTGTTTCCAAAGCCAGCGTTCCCGCTGGCTCCATTCATCTCGACAAAGAAATATTTGCCGTTTTGCGCGAGGCTGTTATTCACGATCGGGATGGTAATCAGCTTGTTGGTGGAATCCCCGTAAGCCCAGTTGACTGTGCCGCTGGACGAGGTGTAGTCGGTGCCCAGCACCGCCGTGCCGCTGAAGGCCACCCAGTTCAGTGACTGCGCACTGGCACTGGAACCAAGACGCATGACGGGGATATTGACACTTCCGGCGCTTTGCAAAACGGAAACGCTGGCGGCGGCAAAGTCGAGGGTGCCGGCATTCCAGACGTCGAGAGCGATTGGCACACTGGTGGTATATCCGAGAGGGTTGCTCCCCACGACGCAAAACTCATTTCCGTTATTGGCGATCGTCAACGGCCCCAAGGAAAGCGTGGCGTTGGTGGCGCCAACGATGTTCTGCCAACTGCTGCCGCCATTGGTGCTGATCTGCCATTGCCATTGATTAACATCAGAAAATGAAAACGCAGAAAATGGCGCAATGGCTGTGATTTCACCGACATTGCAAAGCCAAGTGTTCTCAAACATCGTGATCACCGGAAGCGTCGTCACCGTGCCTTGAGCGTCCATCAGCAGGGATTGCGATTCGGACACGGACGCACCGGCCGGGTCGGTGACCGTCAAGTGCACGGTGTAAGCGCCCGCGCCCATGGCCGTGCCGGTCACCAGCGGATAGCCATTGGCGCTCAACATCAAGGATCCGCCCGGCGGCGTGGCGGTCACCGCCCATTGATACGCCAGCACGTCGGTGTAATTAGTCCCCGAGGAAGTTGCCGGGTCGTTTACCGTGGCGGTGAGAGTAACCGACTGGCCCGCGCCCACCTGACTGATGCTGAACAGGTGGCCGCCGACCGCCGTGGGCGGCGCATCGGTATATTCCAAGCACCAAGCCGTGCCGCTGCCGGCATACCCGTTGGCGCCGGTGGCGGTGAGAGTGAAACCGGTTGAGTTCGTGGCCGGATAATAAACCGCTTCTTCCCCGTTGCTGCTGACCAGCGTGAAGGTGCCCGTGCTGTCGGTGCTTTTCCAGGTTATATCCGGCAGACTGCCGTTGGTCGGCGGGTTGTTCATGCGCAATCCAAACTGATCCTTGTCAAAGGCGAAAACATCATACGGCATGCCTTGCATCGCATTGTAGATCTGGCCGCTGGAGACCGACAGGCCCGAGGGCGTTTGCTGCACGGTGACCTGAACATTGGTAAACGTGCTGCCCGCCGGCCCCACAACCCGCAAAGCGATATTGTAAGTTCCGGACTGAATGAAGCTGGTGGTCGTGGCGGTCACGGCCACCGCGTTATTCACGATCTGGCCACCGGCGAGAGTGCCCGAACTGGCCGCATAATTTCCATCGCCGAGATAGGCGGCGGTGATGGCGTGCGTCCCCGGCGCAAGTCCGCTGGTGGTGTAAGTGGCCGACCCGCTGACTACGGCATTGGTGGCCACCGGCGTGCCGTCCACGTTGATGACCAAATAACCGGTGGCATTGCCAGCGGGGGTTCCGTTGGTTTGCACGGTCACCGTGAGGGTGACGGCTTGGCCATAATTGGCCGGATTGAGCGAGGAAGCCAGCACCGTCGTGGTGATCGCCGCCACGCCCGCCGGATTCACGGTCTGACCACCGGCGAGCGTGCCTGAACTGGCCGCATAATTGCCGTCGCCAAGATAGGTGACAGTGATGGTATGCGACCCCACCGCAAGTCCGCTGGTGGTGTAAGTGGTCGACCCGCCGGCTACGGCATTGGTGGCCACCGGCGTGCCGTCCACACTGAAGACAAGATTACCGGTGGCACCGCCAGCGGTAGTGCCATTGACCCGCACGGTCGCCGTAAAGGCGACTGTTTGGCCATAAGCAGATGGGTTGACCGGCGAAGTCAGCGCCGTGGTGGTGGTCGCCAGCGTGGCATCGACCACATCCACTGAAGCATTTGCCACGTTGTTGGAGAGGTAACCATTGAATGGCAGGCTGGCCACTAAGCTGCCAGCCGTCAGGCCACTCTGGCTGCCGTATTTGATCAGCGTGAACTGGCCGACAGTGAAACCACTGCCAGTAATGGTGATCCGATTGGTTCCGGTAACACATAAGTTCGTGGCATAAATCACCGGCTGGGTCGGATTGCCCAGCGCGCCCAGATTAAAGGTGTTGGTGCAGAGATTGCTCTCCGTCAGACTGCTCATGAACAGCGTCTGGCCCGCCGCCGTCACCGTCACCCCCAACGTCGTGCCGCTGAAGTTGGTGAAAGCTCCGCCGCCCGTGTTCGTGGCCAGGATGTTTAGTGCGCCCGCTTGGAGCAGCGTCGGACCGTTGTAAGTGTTCGTCCCGCTGATCGTCCAAGAACCGCCGCCCTGCTTCGTCAAACCGCCATCCATCCCGCTGATGCCATGCAACAAACCGTTGGGCGTGGTCGCGGTGAAACCCTGCGAATCAAGCACCGCGCCGCCGGCCAGCACGTTCACCGCCGCCGCGTTCATCGTGTAGCCCACACCGTTGGTGAACCCGGCGAACGACCCCGCATTCCCAATCGCCTGCAGCGTCCCCCCGTTGAAGTTGATCGTCAACGGCCAGTTGTATTGGACATTCGGGCCGATGTTGATCACCCCCAGCACGCCGCCGTTCAAATTGATCGCGTTCGTCGTCACCGCCGCCGAACCGGCGTTATAGCCGCCATTGTTATACGACCATCCAATCAGGTTCACCAGCGCCGTCCCGCTGTTCACGTTCAAAATCGCGCTGTTGGTCCCGGCGCGCTCCATCATCAGCGTCCCCGAACTGGCGGCGTTGGTGTTGACATACGTTCCGCCCGCAATCGTCAGAACACCGGTGGCGTAAGCCCCAGCGGCTCCCCCGCCGGCGATGTAATCAAATTGCCCCGTCTGCGGCTGGCTTTCCCATATGCCGCCGGCAATGATCACATTGCCATTCGCCGTGGCGCCATTCGCGGCCGCGCACGCCAGCGGGGCGCTCGCACCGCCGTTGCCGGTGTAAATGGTGTGGCCCTGGGCGGCGGTGTAGCTGCACGCATAAGTGGCGACACTGGTGATTTCCAGCCGGTCGGAAAAGGTGCCGTTAGTGTGCGTGTCAACCCCGCTGGGCGTCCAGTTGGCCGCGTTGTTCCAGTTCGTGTCAGCAGTGCCGTTCCAAAACCAGGCCGTCGCGTTAACTGTGGTGACAAGCCCCAGGGCGGCGGCCAAAACAAAAAGAGCGAGATATTTGATAAAGGTATTCATGGGATTTGAACAGGGGCGGTTTGAGTTGGGCCGACCAACCGTCGGCCGCCAGGATTGAGGGTTGTTGGCAAGTGGACGATGCGGCGTTATCATAAGCAGGGAATTAATTGGTTTCGGGTTTTACGGGAACATTGGTAGCATGACAGACGGCGCTTCCAGCTTCTAGGTGCGATTGCGTTTTTTTACTTATGCTTTGCGACACCGTCCGGCGCTTGCTTTTAGATTTTGACGTTTTGCTTTCCCGGCGCGCGCCCGCCAGCACTCACTGACAGGCGCCAGCCGATTCAAGGCGGTTTGAATTATTTGACTGGCTAAACATGGGTTCCAACATTTCAAACTGCTCATCAAAGAGCCGGTCAAAATGGGCGTCGGTTGAAAAGGATGGCCGGCGACAAGAGTCCGTCTTGATAAATCCGCGACGGGCCAGAATCCGCTTTTCGTAGAAAATGATTTGCTCCACGTCCTGGCGAATTTGATTCAGCATTCCCAAAAGGTTCTTGTGCAGATTTAGGGCTTTGGAGCGATCCTGAGCCTGATAGGCATTGTAGATTTTCAAGTATATGTCAAACATGGAACACCCCGGCATCAAACCCACGGCCCCGCGATCCAGCGTTTCGATCAGGTTAAAGCCGGCATTGCCGACAAAGGCCTTGACCCGACCCTGGGTCAGTTCCAGAAGCCGGCTGATGTAGGCGCCGGGCGGGCGGCATTCAATCTTGTAGTAAATAATATTGGAAACCTCATCCGCCAGGCGCGCCAGCAGTTGGGGGTCGAGCGCCACACCGGTTTGTTCCGGGGCATATTGGAGCATGATGGGAATCTTAACCGCTTTCCCCACCGACTTAACGTGCTGAAAGACCGCCGCAGAACCCGGCTTGAGGAAAAACGGGGGCAACAGCATGAGACAATCGGCGCCGGCGGCTTCATACTGTTGAGCCTGATTGATGGCGACTTCCGTGGCATGCTGGGTAACGGATATAATGGATGGCACTTTTTCCGCGCGACACTCACGCACCACCAGTTTAACCATCTGCTTCATTTCATCTTCACTGAGCTTGTAATACTCACCCGCGATCCCAAAAAGCGTCAACGCATGGCAACCGCCTTGAGCCAAAACATGGATAAGGTTTGTCAGACTGTCGTAATCAACTTCCCCGTGCTTTGTGAATGGCGTGGCAATGATCGGGCAGACTCCGCGGATATTGGTATTCATAATGTGAAGTCCCGCTTAACTTTTAATGACATGTTTCATAATGCTCTCATCCGGTTCCACACCCAGGCCGGGACCGTCGGGCAGGTAGAAGAAGCCCGCTTCGCACCGCATATTCCCTTTGAGAAAACGCAAGTTGCGGTCAAAGATGGAGTGTTGATATTCGTGGAATGGCATGTCTCGCAGACAGGCCGATGCCTGTAGGCTGGCGGCTTGAAAAATGCCGATACCGATGCTGGCATGCGGCATTATATCAACGTGAAACGCCTGGGCCAACTGGCAGATCCGCCAGAACGAAGTAAGTCCAGTGCGCCCCATCTCCGGCTGGATGACATCCATGCAAGCGCGCCGGAACCGGGGTTCGTATTCGTAAACCGTCCGGTATTCCTCGCCAACTGCGACCGGGGTTTTCACCGCCTGGCACACCCGATACTGGCCTTCAATATCCTCCGCGTGAACCGGCGCTTCCGCAATATAGAGATCTTCCTTCTCCAGTTCGGTAATCAGCTTGATGGCCATTCCGGCGGAATGTTTCCAATGCAAATCGGCCAGAATCTTGACATCTTCACCCACGGCCTTGCGAATGGCCCGCATCTCCGCAATTTCCCCTTCATTGGCAACGGCAGCAGCAAACTTAACAGCCTTGAATCCCCTTTTCACCCATTCCGCCGCAAGGGCGGCGCGTTCCGGTAAACTGGCTTTGGGAAGGCCGGAAACATAGGCCGGAATCTTATTGGTTCGATGTCCTCCTAACAACTTACTCAAGGGCAGGCCCAGGAGCTTGCCACGCAAATCCCATAAGGCGATGTCGAGTGCGGCAATCGCGTCATGATAAAATCCGCCAAAAAAACCACGCACGCGCATCGCATCATAAAGATCGTCATAAATGGCCATGACATCGTGCGGGTCACGCCCCAGCGTCAGAGGAATTAAAATCTCCCGCAAAATGGAAGTCGTAACCTGCGGGCCGACAAACCCGACGCATTCGCCCCAGCCCACCGCCCCACTGCTGGTCGTTACCCGCACCAGCACTGATTGGTCATAGATGCTGTAAACACTCCGGTTGCCAGGCCGGATGATGTAGCCCTTTTCACTCGGCTTGACCCCGCTCTCCAGTGGTCCCAAATAGGGAGTGTCGCGGGGTATGGAAATTGGAAAGACTGATATGTCCTGAATGATCTCACTCATATTAATGCAATAGGTTTACACTAGATCGCGGTTTAAAAATAGAAGCGATTGCGCTTATTAAGTTAGGATTTGCGTCACTCAAAACCGTCAAAAAAAGCCGGAGAAATGATTAAACACGCTGGCTGGCTCGACCATTTCGAACGGCTTCAATAAACGCCGCCGCCCGTCGGGTCAACTCCGCCATGTCACCAGAATCCAGAAGATTCTGTGTTACCAGACTGCTGCCAACGCCGAGCGCCACTGCGCCATTTCTGATGAAATCTGCCGCCGTCGTCAAATCAACGCCGCCGACCGGAATGATTTGGAGATGCGGCAACGGAGCGAGAATGGCTTTGACCGCTTTGGCCCCACCGATCTCGGCCGGGAAAAACTTGATCATGTCCACGCCGGCCTCGCAAGCGGCAACCATTTCCGTGGGCGTAAAACACCCGGGAAAAATCGGAATGTTGTAACGATGGCCCATTTGGATTGTTTGAAGATTAAGCGTGGGGGTAACGATGAAATCGGCACCGGCAAGAATAGCCAGCCTCGCAGTTTCGGCGTCCAACACACTCCCGGCACCAAAAAGAATTTTTTCTCCATACTTTTTTTGGGCGGCGGCAACCAGCTCCAATGCCCCGGGCGTGGTTAGGGTCACCTCCAGCACCTTGACTCCGCCGTTCCAAATCGCCTCGGCGGCTTTGATGAGTTGGTCCGAACTCTTGGCGCGCAGGATGGCGATGACACCCGTTTCTTTGATCAGATCCAACTTATCGGCTTTATTCATTTGGTTTGGAAGATTTATGATAGTTGTTCGCAGCCTAACGAGAGGTGCGTTTTCCACCGCCGGCAATATCTGCTTTTAATAGCGCTTGAATTTCGGCCCGGTCAATAATGGGCAAGTCGAACATCAAGGTTTGTTTCAAGCGCGTGGCCCCATCACCCACCAGCACGCCTTTGATAAGCCCGTCACGACCGAACCCGGCGGTAAGCAGACCATAATAAAATCCGGCATTCCAAGTGTCACCGCCGCCAAGCCGGTCTTGGAGGGTGATTGATTTTACGGCGGGCGAACGGAAGAAATTGCCGTCCGCATCCACCGCCGCAGATTCCCAGCGATGCTGTTCAAAACTGTCGGGATAGCGGACGGTGATGGCGACAATTTTGGTCTGGAATTTTTCATGCACCTTTTGCGCAAATGACCGGATATCGTCATCGGCCAGCACGCCAACATCGCCGTTGACAATTTGTTTGGCCGAATATTGCCCGCAAGAAATGTCATATAACAGGGCCATGTCCTCGATGGTGGTAATGAGGACATCAACATGGTCAGTCACGAGCGGCGTCATGACCTCACGAGCCATTTCCGGGGTCCAAAGCGTGCTGCGATAATTAAAATCCAATCCGACCAGGCAATCTGCTGGCCGGGCAGCCACGGCTTCCAAAAACGCCTGCAAGTTATGGTTGCGATCGTAATTGCTGTGGGCCGCCAGCCCAAAGGTGATGCCAGAAGTATGAAACAGCTTGGCATTTCTTAGCGCCCGCTTCCAGTCAACCATCCCGGCGTCAAGTTTGGAAGCCGCCGAATATTTCCGCTGATAGACGGCCACATCCGGCCTAGGCGAGCGCCCGATTTCGTAAATAAGTCGCCCGATAAGATCGGTCTTCGGTGCCCAGACCAGATGGTCAACATTGACGCCGTTTTCGCGCGCAGTGTTTCTGACGGAACGGCCATACGGATTGTCAGGCACGCGGGTGATGTAGGCAGAGGCAATCCCCAACCGCGCAAGACCAATCGCCAGAGTGTATTCGCTGCCGGCTAGTGACAAGCGAACCAGCCGGGTGCGCTCCGGCCGGTCTTGATCTGCCGGGGTCTCGCGCACCATGACTTCGCCAAAGCCAACAAAACCCGGCTGATCCCCGGATGAACTTGAAAAATCATCATTTAGAATGTCGTAATACGGAGTTTTTAAGTTGGGCATGAGCAATTTTGGTTGAGTTTTCAGCGAGTTAGTAAGCTTATTTAGAACCACCACTTGGGTTGCCAACGGCCAATTTCGCGAGCAGACCGCCGTCCACAAACAGCACCTGACCAGTTATGTAGTCGCTGTCAGCGGAGGCGAAGAACACCACGGGCTTGGCTACATCTTCAGGGTATCCAACCCGGCCCAGCGGAATCTGTGACTCGTGAAGCTCGCGCTGGTATCGGGGACTGTTTACCAACCTCTGAACTTCGATGGTGCCGGGGGCAATGGCGTTTACGGTGATGCCGTAGGGTGCCAGTTCAAGTGCCATTTCGACCGTAAGTTGGTTGAGCCCGCCTTTGGACGCGGCGTATGGAGCCAACCCGGCTACTCCAGCCCGGCTTTGGACGGAACTGATGTTGATGATTTTTCCGCCCTTGCCGGCGTTGATCATCCTTTTGCTGGCGGCGCAGGCGGCAAAGAATGCGCCTTTCAAATTGATGGCAAGCGTTCGATCCCAATCCGCTTCCGTGACATCGAACATGGACCGCTTTTCGGTAATCCCCGAATTGTTAACCAGAATATCAACTGTTCCAAATGCGTCGGCAGCCGCTTTGACCATCGCTTCGATTTCTTCGAGGTTGGCGATGTCTGCGCGTTGTGAAATCGCGCGCCGGCCCAACTGCTTGATTTGCTCCACGATCTGCCCTGCCCCTTGCGCGTTATGGCCATAGTTGACCAGCACATCGGCACCCTCGCGGGCGAGTTCCAAGGCGATTCCCGCCCCAATCCCACCGCTGGCACCGGTGACAATTGCAACTTTTCCAAGCAGCTTCATAAATATTAAATCTGGTTTAAAAGACTTCGTTTTCAAAACCCACCTGATCTGTGATCAAAAATGTTCCAAGGGATTGATATTTTTAAATCCCATAGATCAGGTGGCGTCTGTGTTTGTATTAAACACCACAGCAGACCTGGCACAGCAACCGACTAATTATGCCACCCGCTTCGCCCGAATGGCTAGTTGCAGTTGCGTATATTATCTTATAAAATGCGACAGAGGTGCGCGGGCTATCCTTTATCGCAGCATCAGACGGACGCGCAGGATCCAAATGTCGGGCGAATGTTTGAGGTCACCGACAGCGAACATCGCGCCGATATTTCAACGGCGTGGTATCCAGTTCCTGCCGAAAAACTTGAGACATATATTCGGATGAACCGAAGCCGGAAGCGTCAGAAACATCCGGAATAGGCTTGTCGGTTTCGGCGAGCAGCAGCTTGGCCCGCTCCAAATGAACCCGCCGGATTTCGGTAGCCGGGGTCCGTTGCATCCCATCATTAAAGTGGCGCTCCAACAGGCGACGGGACACGCCGACGTGCCGGCAGACATCGTCGATTTTAATTAGCTGTCCGGCATTTTCCCGGATATATTTGAGCGCTTTTACGAGGATCGGATCCTTGATCGCCAGCGAATCGGTAGATTGCCGCGTTACGATTCTTTCCGGGGCGAACAGTTGGGGCTTCGTTGGTGCCGATTTCCCCTGCATCAACCGGTGAAGCGTCGCGGCCGCATGATACCCGATTTTCTCCGCCGGCAGAACCACGCCCGAAATGGGAACTTTAATCATTTCGCAAATTGTGTTGTCATCGCGCGCGCTCAAAACGGCCACCTGCTCCGGCACAGAGATACCGAGATGCTCGCAGGCATAAATGATTTCCCGCGCGCTGCTTGGATTCCAAGTCAGGATCGCTGCCGGTTTTTCCAGGCTTTTGAGCCACTTGTCCAAGCCACCCAAGTCAAGATTCCAATCTGGCTCCCCCCCCAATGTGGGCTTGGTTTCAAACACGGAAAAACTACAACCAGCTTCAGCAACCTTCTCGGCAAATGCCTGCAAATGATCGATAACCCCAAACAAACCATTTAGACAAAAATAGCCAAAGTAACGATAGCCCCGATCCAAGAAATATTGTGCCGAGATCCGCCCCGAAGCCACCAAATCGGTGCTCACCAGTGGATATTTCGCCTCCCTCCACACCAATCCTGATACGTTCACCACCGGAATACCAAGTGCGCGAAGGTCTTTCGCCATGTCGAGGTTGCCGATGCGCGCAATAATACCATCCCCGTCCCAACCGTGCGGCACCAGCATGGATTGCTCCAAGCCGCGGGACTCGACAAACAACTGCCAGGGACCATTGGCGATGTCATATTTATGTATCCCGGCATGAATTCCGCGTCCCCATTCAGTGGAAGTGTCCACCAAAACCGCAACGCGAGGCGTCCGATTATTTTTTTTGTGCTTGTTTTTATGGTTGCCACGCATGAGTCATTGGTGAATCTAGTGAAAAGATTCATTCACCGGCCTTGTCGAGTCAAGCGCAAGAATCGATATGAGAAAAAACTGATGCCACGCAATGCTCCCAATTGATCTGAAGGCAATTAATTTGCCCAAGAAATCGTGCAGCCGATGCAACTTAATGAGCAACCTGTGTTATTGCGTATATTTTATTATTGATTGCGACAATGGATCCCGTTCATAACCTGCCCATGACAAAATGAAAGCATTAAAAAAACCTTTAAAACAAGGCTTTGAGCCTCGTTTATTTTTTCCGCAACCGAATACACGCACACGCCCAGAGGCGATCACAATTTTTAAATGAGTCATCAGAAGCTTGACCCAACCTACGGAAGAATGTTCTCTTGGCTTGGAAAGCGACTTTATTTTTGAGCGCTGAATACCACCCTTTTCAACCGCCGCAGCATCGTATTGCATGGAAATTCTGAAAGCTCGTTTAAGTGGTAAACTCCACACCGGCTTGACCTTGCGCCGGCTTTATGCCACCGACGCTTCCGAATATCAGGAATTGCCTTTGGCGGTGGCGTTTCCGGCGAATGAAAGCGACGTGCGCGAAATCATCCGGTTTGCGGCGACCGCCGGCATCGGGGTCATTCCACGCACCGCCGGCACTTCGCTCGCGGGACAATGCGTGGGCAGCGGCATCGTCGTGGATTTGTCGCGGCACTTCGGGAAAATAATTTCCGTGGATCCCGCGCGCCGACGCGTGCGGGTGCAACCCGGCGTGGTGCGTAACGAACTCAACCACGCCCTCAAGCCGCACGGACTTTTTTTCGCCCCCGAAACTTCAACGGCCAACCGCGCGATGATCGGCGGCATGGTCGGCAACAACTCGTGCGGTTCAAACTCCATCGTCTACGGCAGCACGCGCGATCATTTGGTTTCCGTGCGCGGCTTCTTAAGTGACGGCGCTGAAGCCGCCTTTGGGCCGCTGACACCGCAAGAGTTCGCCGCCAAGTGTGATGGCCCGAACACATTGGAAACGAGCATTTATAGTCGGATGCGTGAACTCATGAGCGACGAGAAAAACCGCTCTTCGATTCGGGAAAACTTTCCGCGCGCATCCATTCCACGCCGCAACACCGGCTATGCGCTGGACCTGTTAATGGACGCGCAAGTGTTCGATAATTCATCGTCGAAGCCATTCAATCTCTGCCGGCTCATCGCCGGTTCGGAGGGAACACTTTTCTTCGCCGTTGAATTCGAACTGGACTGTAACCCGTTGCCGCCGCCGTTCGGGGCACTCGTTTGCGGCCATTTCGCGTCGGTGAACGAGGCGTTGCGCGCCAACCTGCTTGCGCTGCCGCATCGTCCCAGCGCCTGCGAACTCATTGACCGGCACATTCTCGATTGCACTCGGCATAACTTGGAACAGCAGCGCAATCGCGCCTTCGTGCAGGGCGATCCGGGCGCGGTGCTCGTCGTAGAAATCCGCTGCGACCGGCACGAAGACACCGTGGCTGGCATCGCCGCTGTGGAGCGCGACTGGCGCGCGGCTGGATTGGGCTATGCCTATCCGGTTCTATGGGGTGACGAAGGCAACAAAGTCTGGGAACTTCGACGGGCTGGTCAAGGACTGATGAGCAATGTGCCCGGCGACGCCAAACCGCGCGAGGTCGTGGAAGACACCGCCGTGGACGTGCGCGACCTCCCGAATTACATCGCCGAGTTCGACGAACTCTTGCGGACGAAATACGGGATTGATTGCGTCTATTACGCGCATGCCGGTTCGGGCGAATTGCACACACGACCTTTGTTCGATCTCAAAACGCCGGCCGGCTTGAAGATGTTCCGGGACGTCGCCACGGACATCGCGTTGCTGGTAAAAAAATA
>Ga0316222_1004711_pt1 | contig 12205 bp, 16 predicted proteins | sample TBH18011metaG_FD_206008 | JGI IMG/M metagenome (GOLD analysis project Ga0316222, IMG submission 206008) | Freshwater microbial communities from Trout Bog Lake, Wisconsin, USA - TBH18011 | ecosystem: Environmental > Aquatic > Freshwater > Lake > Hypolimnion/Profundal zone | place: USA: Wisconsin... | reverse complement strand
TTGGGCAAAGCAGACGAGAAACTGGAAATTGAAGGATGAAGTCTGGCTCAATCCAGAACGGATTCAGTTGGAAGAATTAAAGCAAGCAGCATGAGGTCACGCGACAGGTCGGTTGACAAACGCCGTTATTAAGCAGTTCACTTAACTGTATTACCTCTTTCGAATCCTTACCCGGAATTATAGGGTTGTGCTTTAGATAGAAATCCAATGCAATAATATGTTCGTCACGTGACCACGGCGGATTTTTCATTTTTATATTCCGTTCAAATCCATTCTTAAATCATCATTTAGTCAATTTCGAAATAATCAAGGTCGATTTTTTTAATTGAATATGTCGCCGTAGTTGATACACCTATATTGTGATCAAGCATCAACTGCGTCAACTGCTCGCCGTTTATCCCTGTTGATTATTATCTTTAACCTGTACCGGCAATACTCTTTGTCCATCAAGCAATTCTAAAAACTTTTTTCTAAACTGCGTTTGCTCATTTTGGACTTCATTATGAGCAATCGGGTTATAACATCCCTTCTTAATATGAACTTCATCAAATTCATAGTTCAGCGCCTTGCCCATTTCCATCAGCAACTTAGCTAAATAATCTGGATTTTTATCCAGCCAGATTTTTACTAACGCTTCATTGTTATCTTTTGGAAAATTATTCAGGTGATCAAGGTAAGTTCGCCATTGAATTCTTATCTGCTTATGTTTTTCTTCATAGAATTCCAAGTCAATCATGTTTAACGCTTTAACATGCTCAAGAGAAAGTGTATTCGCACGGGTCGCCATCAATGTTTTGAATATCTGAAGCTTTCGGTCTTTCTTTTCTCTGTTGCGCTCTAACCATTTTTGTACCTGTACAGCAAGCAATGGAGCCATTACCGTGGAGCAAATGAGCAGCCAGTCAGATATTGTCATGATTATTTTTTCCTTAAGTGTTGATCAGGTTTTTGTAATTACTATGTTCATCAATATTCCTGTAACCCAGCAACACTACCGTCGACTAATACCAAGTTCTTCCAAAGTTTTGCCCTGATATCGCGTTATCGGGCCCTCGTAGTGCAGACGCATATATGTCGCACCGCTATAAAACTGGTTTCTGAAATTACTTGGAGATGAAAACTCCCGACCATGTTCATCAGTAACCGTTCCATCGTCGTGCAATTTGATGAAATGGTTTTCACTGGAACGGTCTATGAGTTTAAGCTTGACCGGAAAAGGGCCCAGTTTTTCGGCAATTTTAGACAACAATTCTTTATCCATTCCTGACATAACAATCGCCTTTGTAATGATGGCCGCGGGGTGGGTAGGTTCAAACAAATTAAAAATCTAATGAAATACGCATTTCCTTATATTCCAGCGTAACCGCTTGAATATATTGAAGATCGCTATCAGGCAGATTTAGGTTGCTCAACCACAATATCAGAAAATACACTAAAGCTATACAAAACATTAGATTTAGGTGGTTGAAAATGAAACATGCAAAAACTCTGTCGCAAGCTGAACTCAAACGTGTACTTGCAGTCGTAAATGCTAATCGTCATGCAGAACGTAACCGGCTTGCTGTATTACTAAGTTTTTATGCTGGTCTACGTGTAAAGGAAATTGCCGCACTTACTGTAGGGGACGTATTCACAGCAACGGGCGATGTCAAAAGTATTATTGCTTTGACAGCCGAACAGACAAAGGGCAGCAAAGGCCGGAATATTGTTTTCGGCAGCAAGCTGATCGACGCATTGAAACTTTACTACGTGCAGATGCAGTTAAAACCAATACATGCTGCCAAGTCGTTGCTGCGCTCACAAAAAGGAGCAGCGTTTTCAGCTAACTCGCTGTGCCAGCTGTTTGGACACTTGTATGCTGATGCCGGTCTTGAAGGTGCCAGCAGCCACAGCGGCAGACGTACTTTTATAACGAATCTTGCACACAAAGGTGTCAGTGCTAAAGTGCTAATGACTTTGGCCGGTCACAGCAATTTATCCACGACGCAGCGGTATATTGAAGTTAATGACGCAATGCTGCTGCAAGCTGTTGAACTGGCCTGAAGCGAAATAAATAGCAGCTTATTTTTCCACCCAATCCGGCAAATCGAAAAGTGCACCAGTCGGGTTTCCTGCTTCATCCACGCTCTCCAAATATTCTTCCTGATATCCCGGCATAACACCCACAATGTCAGCAGTTTTATAACAACCTGGACCATCGATCAGCATCACATAAACATGATTGCCTTTGTCGATTAAGGATGCAACTTCATGGTATTGCAGTTTATCCCCAACATCTAATCCAAAAGTTCGACTGTCTGCTGTATCGCGTGTCATTTTGTGAAGCAGAACCTGCTTAACAAACCCATGCGACTTGTCCCAGCATATTTTTGTAATTCCGTAGTAGCTCATAATTTTCCAGCCTATCGCAAAAGCGATGGTTATTTATTTACACACAACGTAATCAATACTGAAGCAAGCAGCCTACTCCGTATTTTGTGTCGTGCATATTTCAACGCTGAATATATTTTTCAGATCATTGTGTTTTGTATATGAATGATGGAATTTCAGTGCAATGAATAAGCGAATTTATCGCAACGATTTCAGGCCAGCGTAAATCACGCTCGCCTCTCTCGACAATAAATTCCGATTTATTTGTACGGCTTGATCATTTTGCTGACAGCTGTCTTACGTTCTTTCGCTGCTTTCTGTCGGCTCTGGCGCAGCTTCAATACTTCCGCGCTGGCATCGGCCTGATCTTTCATTTGACTGGCCTTGGTCTTGGCCGATTTTGCATTTGCTTTAAGACGCTGGACACGCTGCTCGGCTGCGCCAGATTCAGTTATTTCTTGTAGTGTCATACAAACCCCCGGTAGTCTAATATTTATCAGCTGTCGGGGGTTTTTAAATGCAGCCTATGCCTTTTTCTTCTTCGTAAATCCGACACGCAATGATCCGCTCAGTTGCTCCATCTGCGTATCCAGTTCACCAGCACGTACCGCAGTTTTGATGATTTCCAATGTTGTAATCAGTTCGTCCATGTTATCAACTTCGATTGCGTTCTTTCCCTTTGCCAGCTCAATCTGTTTCGCGCCGTAACGCAAAATTAAGTTGGCCTTATTATTTACAGCGATAAACCACCACGGCTTCACACGCTTGGAAAACTCAACCAACTTGCGCTCTCCGGTCTCACTGTCAGTCACGTATTTCTGCCTTTTTTCTGCATATATTTCACCAGCGATGGCCGCTTTCGCATACGCAATCTGACCTTCAATCTGCGCAGTCAGCCGGTTTCTACGTGAAATGGTCGGAGATTTCTGGGCAGCTTGTACTGCGACAAGCTTAAGTTTTGAAAGTGCTGACATGTTCATTCCCTTTTTGTATGTTGGAATCTGTAGTTTATTTTCGATTCTCTCGAAAGAGCAATCGGAATTGGTCATCATTATGTACTCACGAAATACAGCAACAAACCGTATTGAAAGTGCCACGATGAACGGATGATCAGTCTGAATTCCGATTGTCCATTTCTCATTCCGACAATAACGTTGTGTTTTCCAATCAGGAGCACAGTTATGCCACTTTTCAAATTAGGATCAGTCGTTGCTACGCCGGGCGCATTGAAATTTTGCGAATCGCACAAGATCAACCCACTTGTATTATTAGGTCGGCATATCGCTGGTGATTATGGGGATTTGACTATTGAAGATGCAGATGCAAACGTACTTGCAATTCAACATGATCTGCGTATTTTCAGCTCGTACAATTTCGGCCAAGATAAAATATGGATCATTACTGAAGCAGATCGCAGCTCGACTTGCTTGTTGATGCCGGACGAATATTGAAGACGAAAAAAAGCACCCGAAGGTGCTTTGGACAGACTTATGCGTAGTCCAAATTGCTCCAAACAGTTTTTGCGTCAGGGCCAAATAATTCTTCAACTGTATAGTTGCAAACTGATTCCATGTCGAGATATTCGTCGTACTCATCGCACAACCAGATTTCGTCGTAACGTTGGTTTATCTTTAAGTCAACGAGCATTCTGCGTAGGACAAAGTAACGTTCACTTGAATTGAGACCATCCCAGTTATATTGACGTAAGCGATCAGCAGTAAATTCCGCTTTGTCCGTTGTCACCACTGACCCAACTATGTATCTGGAATTTTTACGTAATTTTGAAAACATCACAGTGACTGCATCTTCGTCTTCAAATACACGGGACAGCGTTGCAACGTCAATTCCGCATTCTTCTGAAAAATCGCCACGTGAAACGATTATTTTCATAATATGTTGTGTAGTGCCAAATGCAATTTCTTTTTCGCTGTCCGAAATATATATGCAGGCGAAGCATTCAAACATTTTGACTGATATTTCCTGTAGATGACAATATTTCACATCAGTGCAAATCTGCTTAACTTCATTCTGAAATTCTTCATTTGTTGCGGTGCGAATTTTATACAATGTAATTCTCAAATCAAAAATGGACATGTGATTCTCCTGTTGTAATTTCACCGTACTTGCACCGTGCAATTGCACTGTGCTTTTTGGAATGCATTAACAGCTATTTTATTTGAAGTAAAAATCCCAAAGCTTTGCATCCTGCGCCAGCATAAAAGTTGCAGCAACTCGCATATCATTCAGATCCTGAACAAATACATAGTCTTCAATATTTGGGCCGTTTTTATTCAGTACCACTTCCATCAATGACGCTGCTGTGTTTTTTGTGAACAAAATAAATTCGGATACGTCATGTCCACTCGCAATTAACGCATCAAAATCCTGGTCGGTTTCACGCAAGTACATTAAACATAAATCCAGTTTTTGGTCGTCTGTCATTTCATACCAATCAATTCCTTCTAGATTTATGATCGGACAGCCGCATGCGTAATAGATGCGCTCATCAAAGCGTGCCGCGACATTGATTGATCCAGTTAACACTGTTATATGGTCCATAATTTGCTCCAGTAATTGTTTAGAGATGCACAGTGCAGATTTAACTGAACTGTGCTTTTGCACTACTGCTCTACGCTTTAACTATTCGTTATCACGCGACTGTTTATCTGCTTTGTTGTTCTCCATAATGCGCTCTATTGCACCGTCAAACTCCGCATTTTTAGCGCATTCGGCCAACACACTAAGTGCTTCGCTCAGTTCTGCATCAGTTAGTCCATCCAGCATTTTTTGCCCTTCGCCAAACAAATCCTGCAACCACCGGTTTCCGTACTTGACGCCAACACCGAATGTACCGTTTGCTTTGCGCTTGTACACTCTGTCAGGCCTTTTTCCGCCAGTAGCAGTCTTAAAACCGCCGTCTACGTGTGCTTTGTTGTCCAACAGTTTTTTTACAACTTTGTCTCGTGCTGCGTCGATGTCGTCAGCAACGTGCTGCGCCGTATTGCAGTCGCTCACTGCTTTTACATTCGGGAATTTTGCTTGGAATTTTTTGAAAATACTGGTTTGATTGGTAGTCATTTTGATGCCTTTCGATTGGTTAGGTTTGTTACTAAGTTACGTTTGGTTTTGTCTGCAGACAGGTGCTATTAAAACGCACGGCGTTGCCGGGAAAAATAAAGAAACTGGCGTAAAAAAGGGCGCCGGAAAAGCGCCCTATATTTTTCTCAACTACGTAATTATGTATTTCTCTTTAACTCATCTTCCAACTGATTCAATTTGCAGGGAAAATAACCGTACAGTGCCGCCCAGCTGTATTCCCACCCAATTCCATTAAATCGGTCGTAGCTGATTTTTTTACTGTGCCAGTACTCCTTAACCCATTGCCGATCCCAGACTGCATCGATTTCATTTATGTTATTTTTCAACAATAATTCTCTCGCATTTCCAACCGGGGCTTTTGTAGAGCCAACCCCGTTGTCAGCAATAAACTGCTTGAATGTATGTCTACTATTGCTGGTTTCATTTTTCAATATGAAATAGGTATTTTCAATCTTAGTAAGGTTTTCGACTCCTATTCCGGGCTGGTATAACTGATATTTTGCAGGTATTACAATTGCTTTGTAATCAGCCCGCCTGTAATTTTTCAGTACATCACGCACTTGCTCGACAATATCGTTTGCAGTCATTGCAAGCGGAATGTCCAGCAGCAAATGACCAGCCTGGGGTTTGTATTCAGTCGAGTCTGCCACCGTTGAAACGGAATCAATAATTGTTTTATCAATAAACAAATGTCGTCTCGGCTCAAACCATGCTTTCCACGCCGGATCATTTGTGTCACCAAATGCAATTGGCCAAAGCTCGCCCCAATCCTCATATAAGTCGGCCAGACTAATGCCGACAAAATCCTCAATTCGTTTTGCCCTATCCACGTCATTTGTTGCAATTGCTTCGCAGTAATTAAAATATGCTTCGTTTCGGTCTAAAAAACAAAACCACCAAGACACCCATTCCTCAACGTCTTTGTCTGCCATTGTCATTTGTCAGCCCATTTATTCGAATAATTGTTTTTTAGTTAAATATTTAAGAAGTAAAGCAGACGCGACGACGCATTGCAAACCCCCAGCAAGTACAAAACATTAAACTCCACCCCTATGCCCCTCGCTGCTGCATTTGTTTAACACCCCGAATGCCAGTGTAGTTGCCAGAAGTAAAAAACGCACGTAGCGTTATTTAAGCCCTTGTCGATTATGTGGTTAGTTATTTAATAAGTGATTCAGCACATATTGCTGAAGTGATCGCTGTTTGTATATGTGCTGTAGTTGATACTCACGCATGTAAGTAATTTGATAAAACGAATATCTTGGTATTACTAATATCGCTTTTATGTGCCTGCCATATTGCATTAGTCTTCAACAAAATGCAGACATTGAGAATTTTTATATAGACTGATTTTAATATTATTTGTATATCACTATATTTCTGTGTCATTGTTATATCGATAATGAAATAGTAATGCAGTGATATTGTTTTGTTATAGACGTGACTGTAAACAAGACAAGCTAAAATTAGCTGTCCTGTTACCGTTTACTCAAGTTAGCAGCGTTTATTTGTCTGTCTAACCAACTTGTTTTTTAGTAAACGTTGTAGTTTTTTTCGTCTATCGCGTCCGTATTTCCAGTGCTAAATTCTTTCGTAATATATTCAGCCCAGCTATTGCTGTATATAGGGTCGATTGTAGTAAGTGCTTTCTGCTCGTTTAATGTGTCGTACCAGAGCAGATTTACAATTTGGCTGTAACGCTCGTGACTAACATGATCGGGTTTATGCATAGCAATGTGATAGTGCCAGTGCACATTTTTTCCGTCGCCCTCGATCATTGCTGCAAACGGCGCACTTAATGTTTTGTTATGTTTAGCAGCACGACGATGGTTATTTTTATAGCCAAACACTGCGTTGTAGTTGTCGCGAAACTCGCTGCAACGCTGCTGCGCTTCTTCGCGTGTTTTAACAAACTTAGCCGGAAATGTTAACGTAACTGCATAGTTGAAATCTGCACTGCCTTGTGTAATTTCGTCAATAACTGCTTGTTGCAGTGCTTTGCGATTAAAGGGATTGATGTAAATTTTTTGGAACATATTATTTTAATAAGTAAGTAGCGAAATTGGCCGATTTTTATGGAAAAACGGCGCACTTTTGCAGTAGCGTAATTGCTAACTACTACTTATCAAATAACCACCAAAACACTGCATTTTTAGTGTTTTTTTGGTTCCAGAATATTTACGGCGATAAATACGATACCGGAATAGGAAAAATTACGAATGCAGATACGAGAAATTTACGAAGAGCTAAAGGAAGGGAATTTTTGCAAATCAGCTTACGCATTCAGTCGCGACTACATGAACAAGGATCGCAGCTATTACAGTGTGCTTATAGCGCGAAAAAAAGAGCCAAGCATGGAGGCATGGGTGATGTTGAATTTTACGTTACAGCGACTGGAATTGAATTTACATACAAGCGGTTCAGAGCAATTACACGAAAAAGCAGCAATATTAGGGTCACTGCAATCTGCAGTGTCGTCAGTAATAGCCAGCAAATGCATGGCAAATATTCGCTAATTATCGGCAAATATTAGGATGCACTATTGACAATACAACTACATGCTAACTATTACTGCTGACAAGTCGAGTTGATATGAATGCAGAGCAGTCGAAGTGGGAATGGCTAAGGCAGATTATTGCAGTGATTATAAGCAAGGAAGTTGGATCGACTATTAAACAGTGTATTTAATAGATGTTTGTACTAAAAAATTACCTAGTGGACTTTTATTCTGCTTATTTTACGATTCGTTGTTTTTTAGTTGCCATTCTAACCAATACAAAATCGTGACAGTCGTATTTTGAGCAATTCACGCAGTTTTATTTTGTCTTTTTAATAATAAAACTCCTTTAAAATCAACGCCTTACAGCACTATTTATTTCCAGAAAGATATTAGTTGGTAAACTGGCAATATATTACATACTTTGCGTATCACATAGAAGCTTTACAAATCAATGACTTACACAGCACCCATATCCCCCGTCATTAAGCATGGTCGTTTTATAAATCTGACGCTGCAGGGCCTTGATTTATAAGGACTTAATTCGGAATACATTCCTGAAACGACCTGTTTGGCATGCAAGCGCACCGCGCAGCATATTGACCTTTTACCCACGATCGAGGAAACCACTCAGGGGAGAAAATTACACGACCCACGCGGTTCGGTTATGTGACATTACGCAACATTCCCGATTCGGATGTTTGCCTGTAATAAAGTAATACGGTATCTTGGCGCAATTCTGCACAGCGGCAAAAACGGACAGAACCGGCATTTATACCAAGGGGATTCAGATGGAAGCATATATTTACGATGCAGTGCGCACACCGCGCGGCAAGGGCAAAAAGGATGGCAGTCTGCATGGCGTAACGCCGCTGGAACTGTCAGCAACGACATTGCGTGCCATAAAACAACGCAATGCGCTCGACACCGCGTTAGTCGATGACGTGATTCTCGGTTGCGTGTCACCCGTTGGTGAACAGGGGGCCTGCATTGCCCGCACCGCAGTACTGGCGGCCGACTATGACCAGAGTGTCTCGGGTGTGCAGGTCAACCGTTTCTGTGCGTCCGGCCTGGAAGCCTGCAATATGGCGGCTGCCCAGGTCATGTCGGGACAGTCGGCGCTGTCTATCGGCGGCGGTATCGAATCCATGTCACGCGTGGCGATGGGTTCGGACGGCGGCGCCTGGCCGGTGGATCCGAGGAGTGCCATTAAAAATTACTTTGTCCCGCAGGGTGTCTCAGCCGACACCATTGCCACCCAGTCGCGCTTTTCGCGTGCCGATGTCGATGCCTATGCAGTAGAAAGCCACCGCCGTGCCTGGCATGCCAGCAATGCCGGCTGGTTTGGCAAATCAATCGTGCCGGTCATGGACATCAATGGTCTGCTGGTGCTGGACCGCGATGAAACGATCCGCCCGCAAACCACGCTCGAGTCACTCTCTGCGCTCAAGCCGTCGTTTCTGGAAATGGGTGAAAAATACGGCTTTGATGCCGTCATCCGTCAGCGTTATCCGGAGCTGGAACGCATCCATCACGTACACCATGCCGGCAACAGCTCCGGTATTGTCGATGGCGCTGCGGCCGTCCTGTTCGGCAATCAGGCCATCGGTGCGCAGCTCGGCATGAAACCGCGCGCGAAAATCAGATCGTTTGCCACGGTCGGTTCCGAACCGTCCATCATGCTCACCGGTCCATCGTATGCGGCTGAAAAAGCACTCAAACGCGCCGGCATGAATGCTGCCGATATTGATCTGTATGAACTCAACGAAGCGTTTGCCGCGGTCGTCATGCGCTTCATGGAAGTCATGAACGTGCCGCACGACAAAATGAATGTGAACGGGGGCGCGATCGCCATGGGGCATCCGCTCGGTGCAACCGGCGCCATGATACTGGGCATCCTGCTCGATGAACTGGAACGGCGCGATCTGGCCACCGGCATGGCCACGCTGTGCGTCGGCGCCGGCATGGGTATTGCCACCATTATTGAACGCATTTAAGGAACACTGACATGATCAACTATGAACTTGATGCCAACGGCATCGCCACGCTCACCTGGGATATGCCCGGCCGCTCGCAGAATGTCATCAATGGCGAAAGCTGCGCTGCCCTGTTCGCGGCCATCGACAAAGCGGTTTCGACACCGGAAGTCAAAGCCATCCTGATGACGTCCGGCAAAGCTGATTTTATCGCCGGCGGCGATCTCGAATGGCTGCTCACAGCCACACAAGCGGCTGAACTGTTTGAACGCACCATGTCCTTGCATCACGCATTGCGCAAACTGGAAACCTGCGGCAAGCCGGTCGCCATGGCGCTGCCCGGCATGACCCTGGGCGGTGGACTGGAAATCGCACTGGCCGGTCATTATCGCGTTGCCTCGGACAACCCCAAAGCGCGTTTCGGATTGCCTGAAGTTACCCTGGGATTGTTACCGGGCGGTGGCGGCACACAGCGCCTGCCACGCCTGATCGGCATTCAGAATGCCTTGCCGCTGCTGGCTGAAGGTAAAAAACTCAAAGCGGCCGACGCCCTGAAGCTGGGCATCCTGAATGCCATCGTCCCGGCCGGCACTGAAATCCAGACGGCACGCCAATGGCTGCTGTCACAAACTGCACCGGTGCAGCAACCGTGGGATACCAAGGGCTATAAAATTCCCGGCGGCGCAGTGCTGAGCCCGGCGATCCAGCAACTGTTCATGGCAGGTAACGCCATGTTGCGCGCCAAGACCTGGGGCAATTATCCGGCACCGGCCAATATCCTGTCGTGCGTCTATGAAGGGTTGATTACCGATATTGATACCGGCCTTAAAACCGAAGCACGCTATTTCACCAGCACGGTACTGAGCCCCGAAGCCAAGAACATGATCGGCACCCTGTTCTTTTCCATGGGTGAAGCCAACAAACTGGCCGCCCGTCCAAAAGACGTGCCGGTACAGAAATACAGCAAAATCGGCGTGCTCGGCGCCGGCATGATGGGGGCCGGCATTGCTTACATGATTGCCAAAGCCAATATCACGGCCGTACTGATTGATACCAGTATCGACGCTGCCGAACGCGGCAAGGATTATTCGAAAAAGCTGCTGGACAAACAGGTGCAGCGCGGCCAGATCAGTCAGGAAAAAGCCGACGCCTTTCTGGCTCGCATTATGACAGCCACCGAATACAGCACACTCGACGGTGCTGAAATGGTGATCGAAGCCGTCTTCGAAGACCGCGCCATCAAGGCCGACGTCACCCGCAAAAGTGAGGCCGTGCTGAACGCCGACGCGATCTTTGCCTCCAACACGTCAACCCTGCCCATTACCGGCCTGGCCCAAGCCAGCGCACGCCCGGCCAATTTCATCGGACTGCATTTCTTTTCGCCGGTCGACAAGATGCCGTTGGTCGAGGTCATCATCGGCCAGGCCACCAGCGACGCAACACTGGCACGCTCGCTGGATTTCATCAAGGCAGTCGGCATGACGCCGATCGTGGTCAACGATGCACGTGGCTTTTATACCAGCCGGGTATTTTCGACCTCGGTACTGGAAGGCGTCAAAATGCTCTCCGAAGGGGTGGCACCGGCACTGATCGAAAATGCCGGTCTGAAAGCCGGCATGCCGGTCGGCGCGCTGACCATGACCGACGAAGTCAGTGCCGAACTGGTTTACAAAATCGACAAACAGGCCAGGGCCGATCTGGGCGCAGCCTATGTCGAACCGGCCGGGATGAAAGCAATACAGAAACTGGTGGAACTGGGACGGATCGGCAAAAAAGCCGGCAAAGGTTTTTACGACTATCCGGAAAACGGCAAGAAGTTTCTCTGGCCGGGTCTGACAGAACTGTTTCCGGTTGCTGCACAGCAGCCCGCCATCGAAGAACTGGTCGAACGCATCATCGCCATACAGTCACTGGAAACGGCACGCTGCATGGAAGAAGGTGTCTTGACGACCGCACGCGATGCGGACGTGGGTTCGATTCTGGGCTGGGGCTTCCCACCGTTCCGGGGCGGCACCATCAGCCAGATTCACAGTACCGGGATTGCGGCGTTTGTAGCCCAGTGCAATGCATTGGCTGCCAAACACGGTGAACGCTTCAGGCCGACGGCAACGCTGCAGAAAATGGCCGCTGACGGGACGCAATTTTATACACGATGATTTTTGATGACCGGTCGTAGGCTGGGATGCGTCGTAGGCTGGGATGCAATCGTAGGCTGGGATGCAATCCCAGCATCAACGGTTGAAATGCTGGGATTGCATCCCAG
>Ga0316222_1004709_pt1 | contig 12208 bp, 12 predicted proteins | sample TBH18011metaG_FD_206008 | JGI IMG/M metagenome (GOLD analysis project Ga0316222, IMG submission 206008) | Freshwater microbial communities from Trout Bog Lake, Wisconsin, USA - TBH18011 | ecosystem: Environmental > Aquatic > Freshwater > Lake > Hypolimnion/Profundal zone | place: USA: Wisconsin... | reverse complement strand
TTTGCGCAATTTCTCCTCCATGTTTTTCTCCTCGGGAGTCAGGTCCGGCACGGTTATTTGTTCGCCGTCCCCATCAGGTCCGGTTGGGATTGCAGCCAGTAATTCGGAGACAGGCGGGTTTACAATCCAAGCACGGTCCCAATCGGTCACCTGCATGAAAATTTTGTGAACAAGTTGCTGCCACTCGGCAAGGCCCGTATTGTGCGGTAAGCCATTTCGTTTCCAAAGTATTTCCACACTGTCCGCGGAAAAATTATTTACGTAGAGCACCCGCTTATCTTCTGGATTTTTGCCGGCCATGTTCGACCCTTGAAATCTGATTTTTAGCTCTTTTGCCAAAAAATCAAGCAGTGTGGTTGAGTCTTTGTAGACTGCATCGCCGAGAGATTGGGCTGGGTTAGCCGACTTTCCGCCCTCAAACTGAAACGCCACTTTCGGATTAATCCATTTGTGAATTTTCCAGCATATAAAAAACAAGGCAATGGCCTTCGTTGATGCTCCCCATGAAATATGCTGGTCAGTGCCCGGCGCAGGAAAGATGGTTTTCTCTCCGTGATTTTCCTCCGAACAGCAAACCAACACCACCAGTTTGGGTTTTTCTGAAAACTCCAGCGCCAGTTTCATTTGTCCTTTTCTTTGTCGGATATCTGCAGCGGTGAATTTGCCCCGTGTCAGTCAAAACAGCGCTTTTCCAAATCACAGCCGACTGGCGGTGAGCATTGTGATTTCGCCTCTTTAAGTCAAGGGTTTAACTACACGGGCCCGACAGGAGTTTACCAAGTGCCAACGCAAACACACTTTCCGAAAAGCCTTCGGAAAGTCCGAAAACCCCTCCGCAGACGGTTCCACAACAATCTGCAATTGTAGTGCCAACTTATGAAAACGAATAAAAAAAAGGCGCGCACCTCCTCAAACGGCGCGGAAGTCAACACCGGTCTGGTTTATGCCGTTGTGAAGATCACGGTCGTGGCAATCGTGGCCAAACTAATCATCGCACCAGCTATTTTCGGGTGCGCAACCCTGCTGTTTCTTTTGAAGCATTAAACTCCCCACGCTAATGAATGCGAAACCTGAAGCCAATAACGCGACGAACTTCCTGCTTGGCTGGCGCTCGGCGTGCCAACCGAACCTCATGGGGTTCCAGCCTGTCAGGGAATCCGTGCCAGCGGCAAAGTCCGAAGCTTTGGTGCTGCCGGTTGAAACCCATTTGCTTACTGTTGCAAGCACCGGATCCGGAAAAAACAGGTCAGTGCTCATCCCGACCCTATTGGAAATGCCCAATAATGCGGTGGTCATTGATCCGAAGGGGGAGTGCTATGCTGTCACCCACCAATACAGGCGGGATGTGCTTGGGCACCAAATTGTAGTGCTGGATCCGTTTTGTTCCGTGACGGAAGATGGCGATTCGCTGAACCCTTTGGATTTATTTGCCTGGGACAAAGCGGAGGATACGCTTGACAAGGCATTGATGATGGTTGAGGTCATAAGGGGCGGATTACCTCCTGATTTAAAGGACCCTTTCTGGGATAAACAGGCGGCCTTGTTGTTGGCGGCACTGATTTGGCATATCGCCGAGCGGGAGCCGGCTGAAAGGAGGAATCTTACGTCTCTAGCTTCGTATCTCACAGCGGAAGATTTTACACTCAAGGTCGCGACTTGGTTGGATCAAAACGTTTTCCCCAAAGAATCTAGGGCTTATGGGATTCTCGCCCAGTACCTGAATTTGCCGGAACGGGAAACTAGGCCGTCTGTATTAGCCACGGCGGTTTCCAACTGCTCCCCACTGATGAGTGAGTCCTGTGGAAAACTGCTGAAACCGACGTCCTTTGATTTGGAGGGATTTCGTCGGGGAGATGTGTCCATGACCATCTATATCGTTATCCCTCCGCAAAAGCTCGCGTCGGCTTCGGGCATCCTTAGAATCCTCCTCAGCACTTTTTTGTCTGCCATCACCTCGCGAACGCAAGCGCCCACGCGGAAGACGCTCATGTTGGTTGACGAGGTGGCTGCGTTGGGTTCTATGCCGGAGCTTGCCTGTGCGGTCACGCTTTTGCGGGGATATGGCGTAGTAGTCCATTTGTTTCTCCAAGACCTGCAACAGCTCAAGATGCTTTATCCGTCAGCATGGCAGACCGTTTTTAGCAATTGTTGTGTAGTGCAAATCTTTGGTATCCGAACGCATATCGCCGCTTTAGAGTTGGCGAACGTGCTGGGCGTGGATGTGAGCAAAGTCTTGAACATGGGGCCAACGGAACAAATGATTGTCACTGGCGGCAACAACATTGTCGTGGCGAAGAAATTGGACTATCTGACAGACCGACATTTTGAAGGCCGGTGGTCCCCTAACCCGATGTACGCTGGGATTGCCGCCACTAACATTGGAAATACGGCCAAAGCCAAGGCTCGTCAAATCCGATTGCATACAATAACAACGCTGCGGATTTAAATGTGCGATCTGATGAGCGCATCATATCACTGTGGTGCTTGGAAACATCGTGATTCTCCTTTGCTTAATTCTGCGCCCAGTGAGGTGCCAATCTGTTAGAATACGCTGATGTGATTCAGGATCGAGCTTCAACCGACCTCCCCCACCGCTTTTACCATATCAGCCAGTGAGCAACCCCACGAACTTTTGTTGTCTCTGATGCCTTTACCTTTGCCCATCAGGCGACACGGACAGTAAACTAAGGCCCACCCCTCCACCCAAACATTCGCTTCTGCAGGTATAATTACCTTCCTTGGCCTCGGTGAGAGGTTTGCGCAGTGTAATGAATTCCTCTACAGCTGCCGACAGGTTCTTGCGGCCAACTTTGGCAATGGTCTTCAGGTAAGCCTCAATCACTTCGCCCAAATTGCGGCCGGAGAGTTTGGTTGACGCTTCGGCGAATTCAGAGACAGCTGCCAATAGGGATATAGGCCTCCCCAAAGATAACCTCAAAGCATTCAGACGTTCATACGCTGAGAGGGCATCGCGGGCTTGATCAGCGGTGAGGGCGGCGGTCGCAGAACCTTCTGCCAATTCGCGCACCTTTTTCCCCGCCTCTTCCAAGGCATCGCCATACTTCTTGAAACTCAGGAGGTGGCGTTTACCGGCAACCCGGTACGCGATGCGGTAAAAGGGATACTTGGGCTTCTTGCCGTAGATGGTGACCCCGGCTTTTCGGTGGCGAATGACCTTCGGAAATTTTATTTTAGGCGGTTCAAAACCTGCCAGATTCTGTGCGGGGGTCAAGGCAGCCCTCATTTTCATCAGGAAAAGTGGCTGTCCGACATGGATTCGAACCATGACAATAGCCTCCAAAGGGCCATGTGCTACCATTACACCATCGGACAGTGTTTGCCGGCCGTTTCAAGCGAAAATGGCCAGTCGTTACAGAATATCACCGTCCGCAGGGGGAGACAAGCGCAGATTGTCTTGAACCAGGGTCAGCCGGCGAAAGCACGAAGGACGTGGACGGCGGACGGCGACGGCTTGCGTTGAACCGGATTTTTTCCGACACTGCGTTCATCTATGAAAGACGTCTCCGAATGGTCGGTCCCGAAGTGGCCGTTTCAGCTGGGCAATGCGCTTCTCCTCATCGTGGCGGGCGTGGTAATCCAAAAAACGCCAAGTCCCATCGGGCATCTGCCGCTTTTGCTGGCCACGGGTAGCGTGGCGCTGGGGGCGCTGATCGGCATCTTGCCATTTGTGCTGGAATATCGCGCCTCCGCGAAATTGGTGGAGCTGAACGGGCTCACCACGGTGGCGGAGCAGTTGGCGAATCTGCAGCACTACGCGGAGCAGGTGGCGGCGGCGACGGACCAGTGGGCGCGCATCCAGGAAAGCACGCAGGCGGGCGCGGCGCAAACCACGGCGGGGGCCAAGGAGATCGCCGATCGCATGACGAACGAAGTGCGCAGTTTCAATGAATTCCAGGCGAAGCTCAACGACCACGAGAAGCAGATGCTGCGCCTGGAAGTGGAAAAACTCCGGCGCATCGAGGGCGACTGGTTGCAGGTGCTGGCGCGCATTCTGGACAACATCTACGTGCTGTACACGGTGGCGGTGCGCTCGGGTCAGCCGGAGCTGATCGCGCAGATCGGGCAGTTTCAGAACGCCTGCCGCGATGCGACGCGGCGCGTGGGGCTGGCCACTTTTACGGGCGAGGCGAACGAGGCGTTCGATGCCGAGCGGCACCGCGCGCATGGCGTGGAAAATCCGCCGGACGGCGCGCTGATCGCGGAGACGGTGGCACTGGGCATCCAATTTCAAGGCCGGCTGATCCGCCCGGCGCTGGTGCGGCTGCAAGCGGAGGAGACGCCGGAGCCGGCAGCGGAACCGGAAGCGGAACCCACGCCCGCGACAACCGAGGAACCCAAGGCGGAAGCGGTGACCGCGGAAAAACCCGCACCCGCGCCGGCGGCAACGCCAGCTGCGGAGCCAGTGGCAGAAGCGGCTCCGGAAGCAACGGAACATCCGGTTGAGCAACCGGCTCCGGCGGCCGCTCCGGAAGCGACGGAGCAACCGGTCGAACAACCGGCTGAAAAGACGGCGGCCGAACCGGCCCCCGTTGCGGAAGAAAAGCCGAAGACTCCGACCGCGCCGGAACCGGCGAAAGCAGCGGTGCCGACGGTGGTGAAAGATCTGTTTGACCCGGCGTAAGGCGGGGGCATTCAGTCTGGCAGGGCTCTCGGCGGCGAGGGCGCCGCCGCTACGCTGGGGGGCCGGCAAACGAGTCGTGGACTTTGTCCGCGTTATCAGCGATACTGGACAGGTCAGGGGCCAGTCCAATCATCCCGATTCATCCCGAATCACCTTTGGCCCGATCCATATTATGAGCACGAAAACCGCCGCCGCCGCCCACACTCCCGTCACGCCTGCCGCCCCTGCGCCGGTGGTGCCCGAAACCGAGGCGCAACGGTTTGACCGCGTGCTCGCGCGCCCGGAGTTCGGCCCGCTGAAAGCGGTGATCATCCATCTGGGCATGAGCAGCCAGCTGATGAATGCGGCGCTGATCACCACGAATTCCTACCAGATGTTCCTTGGCAAACTCGGCTATCGCGTGGAAGTGGTGAAGCAGATCCACGAGAACGACTGCTACGCGCGCCTCGGACCGCAGGGCGGCATCCGCGCGGTGGTGCCGCTGCATGACACGGCGACCTACAGCACCATGGTGACGCTGGTGAATTACGATATCTCGGTCACGACCACGAACAAGGCGGTGGATTACTACGACAAGCAGCTGGCGGATTTCAAGGCCCAGCTCATGAACAAGGGCGGAAACGTCCGGTAAGTCTGGCGGCAGGCGGTGTCCTTGATTCGGAAAGGAATTAGTCGAACCTTTCATCATGAAAATGATAAATATAAACGAAGCCAGGGCAGACCTCTCCAACCTGCTCGACTCGGTAAAAAATTCCGGCGCGTCATTCATCATCTGCCGAAATGGCAAACCGGTGGCGAAGCTGGTACCGCACAAACGGGCCAGCCGAACCGAGCCCCACCCCACGCTGAGCAGGATCAAGATAGGATACGACCCCGTTGAACCGTTGTCCGGCGATGAATGGCAACGGCAGTCCTAGGGTTTCAATTCTGGTTTTTGGCGAATGCAGGAAAGGCAAAATTGGTGGGGTTGCTCGCCCTCACCCTGCCCTCTCCCCCCGGGAGAGGGTTTTCACCGGGCACGTTTTCATTCATTCGTCCACCCGTCCGACCAATCCAGCGACCGGTTCTTCACCACGGACGCGCGCTTTTCATCTTCTTCTTCGACTGGCGCTCATCTTTGTCCCGCAGGGTGCCGGCGCGGACTTCGATCTTGAAGGGCGGCTCGACTTCCGGCGGCGGCGGGGGCGTGGCAGGGGCGGGATCGGGTTCCGCCGGGCCGGCTTGCACGATGGCATCGATGATCTTGAGCAGCTCGATCCGGCCGTGGCCGGTGGTGGCGGAGCATTGATACATCTCCGGCGGCTGCTCGAACCATCCGCTGATCACTTCCTTGAAGGCGGCGATGTTCGCATCGACGGCCTCGGGCGTCCCGCGGTCGGTCTTCGTGAACACGATCACAAAGGGCAGCGAATGGCTGACGAGCCATTGCAGAAATTCCAGATCAATCGGCTGCGGTGCCAGGCCGGAATCGATGAGGAGGAACACGCAGCAGAGATTCGGCCGGTGTTTGAGATAGAGGGAGACGGCGCGGTTGAACTGTTTCGAGGCCTGATAGGAACCTTCGGCGAAGCCGTAGCCGGGAAGGTCGACGAGCCGCCAGTTGCCGTTGATGGTGAAAAAATTGATGAGCTTGGTGAAGCCCGGGACCGGCGACACGCGCGCAAGACGGTCGGTGCCGGCCAGCAGGTTCAGTAGCGAGGATTTGCCGACGTTCGAGCGGCCGATGAAGGCGAACTCCGGCAACGACTCGTCCGGACACCCGGAAAGGTCGGGCGCGCTGCAATCAAAAATGGCGGAGGCGATGTTCATGTGCGACGGCCCGATTGTGGCAGCAAACCGGCCGGAACGATATAACCATTTTATGGGGCAGACGCCGGATGCTGGATGCCGGATGCTGGATGGAGGGGTTGGCGGTGAGTGAAACGTGGTTTTCGGAGGGCAAGGATTGGCGGGGTGACGCTTTGACGCGAAGGACGGGGGCCAGACACGTGGCTGCGCCCGAGGACGGGCGCGCTCCGGGGACAGGGATGGATTGCCTGCGTTTGGCTTGCTTCGGCGGGCAGGGGCAGACTACGCTGGGCCAACGAGATTTCCCCGCACTATCAATATGAATCCTATCCCCATGAGAACGGAACGTTGGCTGGCGGCGGTGGCGCTGCTGGTCGTGACGTTGCATTGTCCGGCGGCCACGAACTCGGTATCCGCCGCACCGCATCGGCCGACGCCGCCCACGCGCGATCCGCACGCGGCGGGCTTTGTGACGGCCACGGAGTTGCCGGATGGCGCGGTGCCGTCGCCGAAAGCCGAGGGCAATTTCATCATCGGGCCCACGCACAAACCCGCCGCAGAGATAACCACCAACGCGCTCGCAGGCACGGTGTATGAATTCACCATGAGCTCGGCGGACAGCCAATTTTATCCCGGCATCGCGCGCGAGCCGGGGACCTTTGGCACGCCGGATCCGGCGGACCCGGCGGACCCGGCCAAGCTCATCGTCACCACCAGCCATCCCGCGCCGTACACGCGGCGCGTGGCGGTGTATGTGCCGCGGCAATATGTCGCGGGCACGGCCGCGCCGTTCATCGTGGGGGCGGACGGGCCGGACCGGATGTTGTTCGCGGCACTGGACGGATTGATCGCGGAAAAACGCGTGCCGGTGATGGTGGCCATCTCCGTCGGCAACGGCAGCGGCGATGCCCAGGGCAGTGAACGCGGGTTGGAATATGACACGATGTCGGGCAAGTACGCGGAGTTCGTGGAGCGCGAAGTCCTGCCGTTGGTGGAAGCCAAGGGCCATGTCACACTGAGCCATGATCCCGAGGCGCGCGCGAGCATGGGCACCAGTTCCGGCAGTTCCTGCGCGCTCGCGATGGCGTGGTATCATCCGGAGCTGTACCACCGCGTGCTGAGCTATTCCGGGACGTTTGTGAATCAGCAATGGCCGCCGAATCCCGCCACACCACATGGCGCGTGGGGCTTTCACGAACAGCTCATCCCGGAGACTCCGGCGAAGCCGTTGCGCCTGTGGCTGGAAGTGGGCGACCACGATCTGCTCAATCCGAACGCGATGCGCGACGGGATGCACGACTGGGTGCTGGCGAATGAGCGGATGGCGACCGTGCTGGCCGCGAAGGGGTATCATTATCAATTCATCTTCGCGCGCAACGCGGGCCATGGTGATCGCGGCGTGAAACAGCAGACTCTGCCCGAAGCGCTGGAATGGTTGTGGATGGATTATCCGAAGACGGGGAAGTGAGGCGGGGATTCAAAAAATCCGGCGGGGAAAAATTGGTTTGAACGCTCGCCCTCACCCCGGCCCTCTCCCCCAGGAGAGGGAGTTATACCTGGCACGATTTAATCCATTCGTCCACCCGTCCGACCAATCCAGCGACTCGTTCTTTCAGAGCAGTTGGGAGCGTTTCCCCCTCTCCCCGGGGGAGAGGACCGGGGTGAGGGCGAGCAATCACACCGACTTACCGGTTTAGCGTCTTCCACTTAAGGCGCTGGGCGCGATATTTGTCCAGCGTGCAAAACTTCCCGGCAGCGAGGGTGCCATCACCTTGGGACTGGCCTTCTCATAAAGTAGGGTGTCGGCCATTTCTTCCTGAGCTTCGTCGCAAATACGATTTTTGATTTTCATTTTGATCGAGCAGTTTCAAACTGCTGCCTAAATGAGATATTTCGTCAAATCAACAGGATTGCCCCCAGCCCTTTGAACAAGCATGTATTTGCCTTTCACCTCATGGATATGTACGTGCCAAAAAAAACGATCTTCCATTTCGGTTGTATTTAAATCTTTAAGCCACCCACCGAAAATTTTCAGTGGAATTTCTATTATCGTTTGCTCCGAACCGCAGCCAAAAGCAATATATCCAGAATTGTAATTCTCGAGTGTTTCTTTTTGGTGCCGATGAAATCCAAACCAAAACCCCGTTTTTCTGCCCGTCTCGTATTTTCTGGAATTTATGCAAAGAACAGCGATTTTATCATCAGCAGAAGAATAAAGACTAAGGGAACGTTTTACCAATAACACTCCAAGATGATTTTGTATTCGGGTAATACAGGCTTCCCGGAAATTAACAGGTGAAAACTTCTTCTCAGCCTCTTCAGCCGGCTCGATCTCTTGCTGAAGCACTTCTTCCTCTTTGGCGTCCTTAGCCGCAGAAAAAACCAAGTCGATAATGGCATCAACTTTTGTGTATTCTCTCGGCTGAAGAATTTGGCGGATTTTTTGAAGTGCTTGAGGTGTTTCCAAATCCTCCTTAACCGCCACAAGACGCATCAGCATTTCAAAACTGATCAGGCGAATATCCCATGCGTGCCTTGACCCGCGCACCTGTGCTTCCAAACTATCTGTTCTTTCGTTCCTACCGACAACTATCAATATAGAGGAGTTTTCCAATTTAATCTCACCTTCAGCTGCGAGCTTTTTCCGGTAATTTGCCAAGGTTTCAAGATCAATAGCATAAGTCGCAGTGGTTTTTACCTCCAGTATGATAGCTGAATCATCGTCAGAGTGCCAAAGGCCATCATTTCCAATCTCATTCACCTTCCCCCGATACAAGCCATTCTTAACCCTGAAACCCAACCTTCTCCCAATTTCGTTGATTACATCTTGAAGAACTGCGCTTGCTTCGGAAAACTTCTCTTCCCCCAAACACTCGTTGGCATATCGGGCTAACATCGATGACGGAATGTTCGTAAGAAATTCACGAAATTCGTCGGAAGCTGGACTTCCGTCTCTCAGCTTGCCATCACCCGCCAACCCGACCATCGCCTGAACATGCTTTGACGCAAAATCCGCCTTTTGCAATTTCCAAAGCGATGTGAGGGACATTATTTTTCTCCTTAATTCTTCAACCCCGCCAGCTCTTCTTCGAAATCCACGATCTCCTTCAGCTGCACCAGAAACCAGCGGTCGATCTTCGTGAGGCTGAAAATCTCGTCGAGGGTGAAGCCGGCGCGCAGGGCGTGGCGGATGAAGAAAATACGCTCGGCGTTCGGCACGCTCAGCTTGCGGCTGATGACGTCGCGCGGGAGGATGTCGCGGTCGCCGTACACTTCGGTGCCGATGCGCCACGGTTTGCCGTCGCCGCCCAGGCCGCTGCGGCCGATTTCGAGGGAGCGCAGGCACTTTTGCAGGCTCTCTTTGAACGTGCGGCCGATGGCCATGGCCTCGCCGACGCTCTTCATCTGCGTGGTCAGCGTGGGGTCGGCCTGCGGGAATTTCTCGAAGGCGAAACGCGGGATCTTCGTCACCACGTAATCAATGCTCGGCTCGAAGCTCGCGGGGGTCTCGCGGGTGATGTCGTTCTTCAATTCGTCGAGCAGGTAGCCGACGGCGAGTTTCGCGGCGATCTTGGCGATGGGGAAGCCGGTGGCCTTGGACGCGAGGGCGGAACTGCGGCTCACGCGGGGGTTCATCTCGATGATGACCATGCGGCCGTTCTCGGGGCTGACGCCGAATTGAATATTCGAGCCGCCGGTCTCCACGCCCACGGCGCGGATCACGGCGAAGCTCTGGTCGCGCATGATCTGGTATTCCTTGTCCGTCAGGGTCTGGATGGGGGCCACGGTGATGCTGTCGCCGGTGTGCACGCCCATGGGATCGAAGTTCTCGATGGAGCAGATGATGACGCAGTTATCGGCCTTGTCGCGCATGACTTCCATCTCGTATTCCTTCCAGCCGAGGAGGGATTCTTCCACGAGAATCTCGCTCACGGGCGAGAGGTCGATGCCGCGCTTGGCGATCTCTTCAAATTCGTCGCGGTTGTACGCGATGCCGCCGCCGGTGCCGCCGAGGGTGAAGGCGGGGCGGATGATGAGGGGCAGCCGGCCGATCTTTTCGGCGATGTCGCGGGCCTCGTTCATGTTGTGGGCGACGCCGGAAATCGGCACGTCCAGCCCGATGGAGAGCATGAGTTCCTTGAACGCGAACCGGTCTTCGCCGCGATGAATGGCATCGGGCTTGGCACCGATCATTTCCACATCGTGCCGGGCGAGCGCGCCGTTCTTGTGGAGGGACATGGAGGTGTTCAGCGCGGTCTGGCCGCCGAGCGTGGGCAGGAGGACGAGCTTGCCGGTGGCACCGAGGCGCTTCATCTCTTCCTTCTCGCGGACGATGATCTTCTCGACGGCTTCGGGGGTGATGGGCTCGATGTAGGTGCGGTCGGCGAACTCCGGGTCCGTCATGATGGTGGCGGGGTTGGAGTTGACGAGGATCACGCGATAGCCTTCCTCCTTCAGGGCTTTGCAGGCCTGGGTGCCGGAGTAGTCAAATTCGCACGCCTGGCCGATGATGATCGGGCCGGCGCCAATGATGAGGACGCTATGGATGTCGGTACGCTTGGGCATAATTCGAAACGGTTTAATGAAACACGGAAACGGGGCGGAAGAAAAGAAAATTGCCACACTGAATTTGGACAGGATGGGCAGGATGGGAATGGGGCGGGGCGGGATTTTTAAACGCCATTCCGACCGTTTTCCAGGGTGAACCGACTGGCGCCAGCTTTTGGACTGCGGGGGCAAGTGAAGCGCGACCCCGCTTTTGAAGGTGACGCCGCCTGATTCGCGCGTGGAAATTCTCACGTAGAAAAGCGCCGTCGCCGCTCCGCTCTGCCGGCGCAGTCCATGACGAGGCAGCCGCGCCAAGCCTGTTTTGAATACACGCCCTGGTGAACTGCGAAAATCGCGAAGGGGGCCAAGAATTATTTTCGGGTTGCGAAGCAGGTTTTGCGGGAAGGCACGATTTTATCGTTACCGATGACTGAAAATAAGTGTCACGGTGCCCCCACGGGGGCGGCGAGGGATGGGGTAGGATGGGCGGGTGAAAATGTAAACCGGCCCCCCGACCGGACATTCCCCTTCTGTGCATTCTGCGTATTCTGTGGTTAAAAATCCCCCCGGCCCGCCAAAACCCGCTGGACAACCCTTTGTCACCGGCCCAACCTACACCCGTTCAAACCAACCGGACCATGAAATCGATTATTTTGATCTTCCTGTTTTTGCTGGGAGCGTTCGAGCTGTTTTTGCCGATTCAAGCCGGACTCCGCCGGTATGCCTTCGAACCGCAATTCCGAAAGGCATTCGATGTCGCCCATTTCACAACGGAACAGCAGCAAGTTTGCCGGCAATATAAACTTGTCACCACCTCCGACTGGAACACCGTGTTCTATTGCGGCCTGACCACCGTCGCCCTCGTCTTCCTATTCCTGCTCGCCGACCGGAAAAAAAGCCCCGCTGCCTAAGTATATGAACCCGACCTCCCCCGCCTCCAAAATGGCCTACGCCACCGTCGGCGCACTCGCCCTCTATTTCCTCACTTATGCATTGCTCCTGCATCCCATCCTCGCCGGACCGCCCGGCGGACTCCGTCGGATCACCAGCTACATCAACCCGGTGACCTGCTGCGAGGCCCTGTCGGACACCAAGCTCCGCTATTTCTTCTGGCCCGCCCACCAACTCGACCGCCTCCTCCGGCCCGGTTTTTGGTCCCCCACCTGACGCCTGCCCCGCCCCCGCGAACCCCACCGCCCGATTCCCCGCCGCGCCAGCAACCCCCAATCC
>Ga0316222_1004708_pt1 | contig 12210 bp, 6 predicted proteins | sample TBH18011metaG_FD_206008 | JGI IMG/M metagenome (GOLD analysis project Ga0316222, IMG submission 206008) | Freshwater microbial communities from Trout Bog Lake, Wisconsin, USA - TBH18011 | ecosystem: Environmental > Aquatic > Freshwater > Lake > Hypolimnion/Profundal zone | place: USA: Wisconsin... | reverse complement strand
GGTGGCCAGCGAAACGGTGATCCCCGGCGGACGCCAAGTCTCAATCATGTTGCCACCACCTCCCACCGCGCTGGGTTACTACCGCGATGTCGCGGTGCTCGCTTATCCAACGCCCGCCGGCGGCGACCCCAACGGATTGCGCCAGCCGGTTTGCACGAGCAATCCGGACGGAGTGGATTTCAAAAAACTGTTCGGCCAGAACGACCGCGCCAAGGCGCGCCTATCGCCGCCGCCGGATGGGCGGCCCGTCCTCGTCCAGCTTGACTATGGCCAGCCCCGCACCCTGCGCAGCCTCACTTACTCAGTGCGCGTCAACTCGAAAGCCCTGGTCATTGCCACCCAGGTGCCCACGTATTGGTCGGATGATTTTTACGGGATGGGCATGCGGCTGGATCCGCCGCTGGGACAACTGGAAGCCAGCGACAACGGACGCGATTGGCGTCCCGTTTGCGCGCTGCCCGCGCTAGGCTATCAGCATGACTATTGGACGCAGCAGACGATCGCGTTTCCCGCCACGACCGCGCGCTATTTCCGGTTTGATTTCCATGGTTGGGGCCACAATTTTTCCGCAAACGACGATGACCTCCTGCTGGGCGGCGTCGAATTGTGCAGTGAGGCGCGGGTGGATCAATGGGAAAAGAAATCCGGCAACGTCGTGGATTTTTCCTATCCCGACCACACGCCGGACTACGCCGGCAGCGAAGTGATTGACCCGGCGAAAATAGTTGATCTCAGCCAATATCTTGGCCCGGACGGAACATTGAGCTGGGACGCGCCGCCGGGAAACTGGACGATCATGCGCCTGGGTCACACCCCCACCGGCGCGAAAACGAAACATGGCCGCCCTGAAAACATGGGCTTGGAATGTGACAAGTTGAGCGCCCTGGCCACCACGGTCCAGTTCTCCAATTATGTGGGCGTGATTCTGCGTGAAGTCCGCCGCGTGCCTGGCGCCAAGCTGGCGGGCATCAACATTGACAGCGCGGAACACGGTTCCCAGAACTGGACGGAAGATTTCGAGGCGCAGTTCGAACGGCGGCGCGGCTACTCCCTGCGCCGTTATTTGCCGGCGATGATGGGCCGTGTCGTCGGCAGCCGCGAGCAGTCGGACAAGTGGCTGTTTGATGTCCGCCGCACCATCGCCGATCTGATGAGCGATGAATATTACGGCACGTTCCAAAAACTGTGTCATGCCGAAGGCCTGACCGAGATGGCCGAGGCCCCGGGCATCGCCACCTGTCTGCCGAGTGATAACCTTCAGGCCAAAGGCCGCACCGATATTCCCATGGGCGAGTTTTGGATGAGCCAGCCCGACGGCACGCTGGACTGCAAGGAAGCCGCGATGGCTGCTCACGTTTATGGCCGGTCTGTCGCCGCGGCGGAAGCCTTTACCGGCAGCCGGGCCGATGTGTATCCGGGTATGATGAAACCCTTCGCCGACGCGGCGCTGGCGCTGGGCATCAACCGCTTTGTCGTGCTGGCCTACGTTCACCAACCGTGGGACGACCGTTTGCCGGGGGTCACCCAGGATCGGTTTTATGTTCCTTATCAGCGCCACAACACCTGGTGGGAGGACAGCACCGGCTTTTGGACCTCGCTGGCGCGCTCGTCGCTGCTCCTGCGGCAAGGCCACGCGGTCGCCGACCTGCTGTACCATCTCGGCAATGACACGCCGCTCAAGGTGGCCACGTGGCGGATGCGGCCCGGGCCGCCAGCCGGTTATGATTACGATGTTTGCGGCGACGAGGTTCTCATCAATCGCCTGAAGGTGAAGGACGGACGGCTGGTACTGCCTGACGGCATGAGCTATCGGCTGCTGGTTCTGGCTGGCGGCAACCGGATGACGCTCGCCGCCGCCCAAAAACTCCGGTCGCTCATCCACGCTGGCGCCGCCGTGCTCGGCTCGATCAAGCCGACAAGCTCGCCCACCCTGACTGACGGGGCCACCGGTGACGCAGACCTCAAAACCATTGCCGACGAATTATGGGGCAGGGGACCGCTGCCGACGGTGGGCGACCGTCGCACTGGAGCCGGAGGGATGTTGTGGGGCATGACCCCCGCGCAGGCGCTCGCCGCCCTGGACACGCCGCGAGATTTTGAAATCCTCGGCGAATTCCCAGCTACCAATACCTTCTTCGCCCATCGCCAATCCACCGATTGTGACCTCTATTTTGTGGCCAATCACCAGGCTCGTGCCGAAAAAGTCACCGCCGCGTTTCGCGTTACGGGACGCGTTCCGGAAAGATGGGATCCCGACACGGGCATGATTTCGCAGATCACGGGTTATCGCGAAGCTCATGGCCGCACCGAAGTGCCACTGGCGCTCGAGGCCAATGCCTCCACCTTCATTGTGTTCCGTGAGCACGGCAGTCCGCCGCCATCGCATGGATTGGCTGCAACCAATCTGGTTGCCGAACTGCCCGTGCGACTGGAATTAACCGGACCTTGGAACGTTCGTTTCACTCCCGGTTGGGGCGCGCCTGAACAACTCACTTTTGCCAAACTCATTTCCTGGACCGCCAACAGCGATCCGGGTGTTCAGCATTTCTCCGGCGTGGCGACTTACGCCAAAGGCTTTGAATTTCCGCCGGTGCAGGCGGGAGAAAAAATTGTGCTCGATCTCGGCCAAGTTGCGGTGCTCGCCTCCGTGAAATTGAATGGCCGCGACTTGGGCGTCGTTTGGAAAGAACCGTATGCGCTTGATGTCACGGACGCCCTGCGAGCCGGCTCGAATTCGCTCGAAGTTCGCGTGGTGAACACTTGGGTCAACCGCCTCATCGCGGATTCCGGGTTGCCCGCCGAAAAACGGCTGACCTGGGCTACCTACAATCCCTATCACGACCGTGATCCCCTGCTGCCATCCGGATTGCTCGGCCCGGTGATCCTGCGTTCGCATATTCCACCATGAAGAACCACCTGTCCGCAGTGGCGGTCTGGCAACAAAGTGTTTTTACACAATGCTATATGAAAACAACAACCTCATACTCGATCCGGCTGCTTGCCGGAGTATTATTGTGCAGCCTTTTTTCCGCCCACGCCGCCGAATCACGACTCGACTCGCCGGATGGCCGGATCGCGCTGATTCTCTCCGACAACGCCGGCTTGCATTACCGCGTCGAATTAGATTCCAAGCCCTTGCTAGCGGATTCCCAGCTCGATCTTGAGTTTCAAGATGGCGCCAGGCTCGGGCCGACGGCGCCCATCACCCAGACCCAATCGGCCCGTCACAACGGCATTTGGGAAAATCATCATCCAGAAGCCAAATTGAGCACAATTCCGCCGGGCAAACAAAACACTTTGCCGCTGTTGGTGGAAACGCCTGTTGCGTATGTTGCCATCGCGGAAGCGGATTTGCTGGACTGGGCAGGCATGTTCACCACCGGCACCAGCACTCCGGTCGTCGGCCTCAAGCTCGCGCCACGGCAACATTACGATGGTTTGGTGGTATCGGACGCGCCACGCGTGGCGGCGATAGCACCAGCCACATGCATCGCGACGTCGGCCCCGCGTGGCTGAATCTTCCCTTGACCGCGTCGGTCTCCATCACGAAATAAATTTCATCATGAGTAGATTTCACTTTTGCCTTGGTCTTTTGCTCTTGGGCTGCCTTCGCTCCAGCGCGAGAGACTTGGAGAACATTTTCACCAATCCTCCGTCCGAGGCGCGACCGTGGGTTTATTGGTTTTGGATGGGCAGCACCATTACCGCCGACGGCATCACCGGCGACCTCACGGCGCTCCAGGATGCCGGTTTCGGCGGCAGCGTGATGTGCAGCATGGCGGATATCTGCACGCCGTGGCCTGCGCCCATTGCCAATCCGCCCACGCCGGACATTGTCACGTTCAACGACCATTGGTGGCAGTTGGTCCGCCACGCGGCGCAGGAATCGCACCGGCTCGGCCTCGAATTTGGCATCGGCAACTGTGCCGGTTACGAGACCTGCGGCGGGCCGTGGGTCACGCCGGAAATGTCCATGCAGGAGGTCGTCTGGTCCGAAACCAAATTTTCCGGCCCCGGCAGATTTTCCGGCGCGGTGCCCAAGCCCAATCCCGACATTCACGCGCACCAGCCCTTTCCGGTTTACATTGGCAACACCGGCAAGCTGGCTCTGCCCGAAGTGCCCGCGCGGAAAACCTATTTTCGCGACATCGCCGTGCTGGCCGTGCCCGCCCAGGGCGACATCGCGACGAACCGGATTCTGGATCTGTCGGCCCGATTGTCGCCGGACGGAAAACTGGAATGGGACGCGCCGGCGGGTGACTGGGTGATCTATCGCTTCGGCCACACTACCATGGGTTCCATGCTTCAGCCCTGCCAATGGGAAGCCATCGGACTCCAGTCGGACATGATGAGCCGGGCGGCGATGGAATTCAATATGGACCACCTGATTGAGGACCTCCAGAAACACGCCGGCGATTTGGTGGGTCGCGGCCTGAACTTTGTCTGGTTCGATAGTTACGAGGCCGGCACGCCGACTTGGACAACCAAAATGCGCGAGGAATTTCAGGCGCGGCGCGGCTATGACCTGACGCAGTTTCTGCCCGTGCTGGCCAAGCGGACTGTGGGGTGCGCCGCGGAAACGAAGAAATTCAACGAGGATTTCAAGCGCACGGTTTACGATCTCTACCGGGACGTTTATTTCACCGTGATTCCGGAAAAACTTCACGCCGCCGGCTTGCAGTTCCGCAACGAGCCTTACACCGGACCGTGGGTGACTTCCGAGGTGGCCACGAAACTCGACGGCCTCACGGCGGAATTCTGGGTGAGCGGCGGCAAATACAAAGCCTCCGCTGTGCCGCTCGTGGTGGCGGCGGTCCGCGAGCAAGGTTTGAACCGCATTGATTCCGAGGCGTTCACCGCCGGGCCGGCGGATAGCCAGTGGAGCGAGACGCCTGCCGGCCTCAAATCCATCGGTGACGCGGCCTTTTGCGATGGCGTGAACCGCTTCGTCTTGCACCGTTACACGCACCAGCCCTATGGCGATAAATACAAACCCGGCTTCGCGATGGGGCAGTGGGGCACGCACTTCGACCGCACGCAAACGTGGTGGGAACCTTTCAAGGCCACGGTGAAATACTGGCAGCGCTGCGACGCGCTGCTGCAATGGGGAGAGATAGTGAAGCCGTCGCCGTCGGATTTCAGCGTCGCCGCGGAAGGCCCCCGCGCGTCGGCTTTTGAGGCAGAAGTCGTGAAGGATGACCTGGTGCATGGCTTGCTCGATCATGCTGAGGACCACTGCAGCCACGACGGCGGTGGAACGAATGCTGATGCCTTGTTCAACGGCACGACGCGAAACGGTTCCGGCGGCGAGGAAACGCTGAATGATGGGCGTACCTTCCGTGGTTACGGCAACGGCGACTGGTTGGTGGTGCATCTCAAGCAACCCTGTGAGTTAACGGAAATCCGCACCTTTGCGGCTCACGCGGACGGGCGGGCCAGCCAGAACTACCGCGTGTCTGTCGCCTGCTCCGCCGAACCCGGCAGATTCATGCCGCTGGGGGCAGCCGGCAAAAAATCCACTGGCGGGAAAACCGAAATGCGTTTGTCGGGCAAGGCCCGCGATGTGGTGGCGGTGCGCTTTGAATTTCAAGACGGCCCGGCGGGCTTCAATGTCTATCGCGAAATCAATCTGCTTGGAACGGCCGGGAGCTCCACCGGCAAGACGGAAGTCTTGGAGTCCTTCAAACCGCTCGCCTGGGCCTGGCCAGCTGTGGAAGCCGCGCCGATGCGTGCCATTCATCGGCGTGAAGCCGGCACGGATCTTTATTTTGTGGCCAACCTTTCCGCGGCCAAAATGGAGACGCGCTGCACCTTTGCCGTGGCCGGTCGGCAACCGGAGTTCTGGGATCCCGTGTGGGGAACGAAACGGAACCTCACCGATTTTGAATTCCAGAACGGCAAAACGCTGATTCCGTTTGAATTGGCCCCGGGACAAAGCGGCTTTGTGGTGTTCCGCCAACCGGTTTCGGGAGCTACTCCTGCCTCCAGCCGGATGCCCAATTTCCCCACCCTTGCCCCCGTGCTCGAAGTGACCGGCTCCTGGCAGGTCCAGTTTGATCCCAAGTGGGGCGGGCCAGAAAAGCCGGTGGAGTTTGCCGCGCTCGACGACTGGTCGAAGCGCGCTGAGCCGGGCATCAAGTATTACAGCGGCGTGGCGGTCTATGAAAAGGCGTTTGATCTGCCAGACGCAGAACCAAGATCAAGGAACTCAAAATTATTCCTCGACCTTGGCACCGTGCGCGATATTTCCAGCGTGAACCTGAACGGCAACGATCTTGGCGTGGTCTGGACGGCGCCGTGGCGCGTGGACATCAGTTCGGTCGTGAAGCCGAAGGACAACCGGCTGGTCATCAAGGTTGCCAACTGCTGGGCCAACCGGCAGATTGGCGATGAGCAGCAACCGGCGGACTGCGTTTTTGCCAAAGGCGACATGGGCTATGGCGGGCCGTTGAAAGCCTTCCCGGATTGGCTGGTCAAGGGCGAACCGCGTCCATCCTCCGGCCGGTTCACGTTTGCGACCTGGGACTATTTCAACCCCAAGTCACCATTGCTGCCCAGCGGACTGCTCGGTCCGGTGACGATTTTGACCGCGGATAATCCTGCCCGTTGAGTTACGATCGCAAGCGCGGCCAACCCGATGGCCAGAGATTTGCCGGCCAGGTTCAGCCGTTACCCGGCGATTTATTCGAGCCGCCGAGATATTTCACCACGGCCTCGGTGCGGGAACTGACGTGCAGTTTGGTGTATATCCGACGGTAATGTCCGCGCACGGTGTCCAGGCTGATGTCCATGACGCCGGCGATTTCTTTGTAGCGGAAGCCGTCGGCTAGGAGCCGAAAGGCATTAGTGACTCCGCCGGCACCAGACTAATGTCTTTCCCAAACGCATGTACTGGGATGGCAGAAGGCCGAAAGGCATTGGTGACGCAGCCTGCAACTGCGCGATGACCGCTTCCCGGTGATCAATCCATAGACCTGCTGAGGTTTTCATAATATTATTCCTCCTTTCTGGTTGCTGGTTCCCTCATTACACAATTGTGACAGACCAACAACGCGATGAGGTCAAACCCCGCCGCCGGCCTCAGAGATTGAGACGCCAGCCGAAATACAAAACCGGCACACCCTTATTCGTTAAAGCTCCAGCGTGGCTCCACGTTCGATTCGCGAAAGATGCCTTCCAAAACCGGGCCTATCTCCGTTGCCCGCATCCGCATTTCTTCCATTACCTGTTCCGGTGCGGCCGCCATCAACTTCACTTCACCCTCCGCGATCAACAGGTGGAGCGTTCCGCCCGATCCAAGGGTGCCACTCACCGTCTGTTGCGTTGGATTCATGATGCACAATCCACCCGGTTGCGCAGAAATGCAAGTGGGCGACGTGGAAAAAGACAGCGGACAATGCCTGGCGGTTTTGTCACCATGGTGCCGTGAATGTGCCCGACAACGCAATCGTCGTCCAAAACTATCGTCGTCCAAAACTAGAAGAAGTTGCGCTTCGCCGACAGAAATCTTCTGCTTGCATTACGGTGGGGCTGCGGTTTAATTTTCTCCAGCAGTCGAGCATGATGTTTTATGCCACGCACTCGCCAAACCGGCAATGCCAGCAAGGTCCTCTGTGTCATTTTGGGTGGGGGACAGGGTGCGCGATTGTTTCCGCTCACGAAGAATCGCGCCGAACCCGCAGTGCCACTCGCCGGCAAATACCGCATCGTTGACATCCCGATCTCCAATTGTCTCAATTCCGGCTTCCGGGTCATTTTCATTCTGACACAGTTCAATTCCACTTCCCTGCATCGGCACCTATCGCAAACCTACAAGTTTGACGAATTCTCCCCCGGCTTCCTGGGAATCCTCGCCGCGCAGCAGACCTTCAACCACAGCTCGTGGTATGAAGGCACGGCGGATGCGGTGCGCAAAAATCTGATCCACTTCCTCAACCACGACTTTGACTACCTGCTGGTTTTGAGCGGGGACCAGTTGTATCGGATGGACTTTCGTGAAGTGGTCGAGCAGCACATCGAGTCTGGCGCAGACATCACTATCGCCACGCAACCGGTCGGCCTGAACAAGGCCCATTCTCTGGGCATCTTGGAAATCGCTGATGATTACCGCATCACGCGCTTTGTCGAAAAACCCCAGGAAGCCGAGGTGCTTAATTCGCTCAGGCTCACACCGCAAATCCAGTCCCGGTTGGATCTCCCGGTGGGTGGCGAATCGTTCCTCGCCTCGATGGGTATTTACATTTTCAACCGTAATTTGCTCCGCGAGTTGCTGGACAACACCCTCTCGGATTTCGGCCAACACATCATTCCGCGCGCCCTCAAGACTCATCGGGTTTTCTCCCATGTATTCCGAGGCTACTGGGAGGACATCGGCACTATCCGCTCGTTCTTCGAGGCGAACCTGGATTTGGTCAACGAACTGCCTCGCTTCAATTTCTTTGATATGTACGCGCCGGTATTTTCGCGTCCGCGCTATCTGCCCGCCTCCAAGATCAACGGCGCGCAAATTGACCACGCCGTGATTTCCGACGGCTGCATCATCAATCGCGCCAGGATTGGTAATACCATTGTCGGCCTGCGCATCTTTGTTGGGGATGGCACGGAACTGAACCGCACGCTGGTATTCGGGTGCGACTATTACGAAACGCTGGAATCCATTCAGGCACACGAAAGCGCCGGCCAGCCGCGCATCGGCATCGGTTCCAACTGCCACATCGAGAATGCCATCATTGATAAGAATGCGCGCATTGGCAACCATGTGAGAATTTCCCCCGCTGGCAAGCCCGAGAACCACGACGACAAACTTTACTACATCCGTGATGGTATCGTCATCATCCCGAAAGACGGCGTCATTCCAGATGGGACGGTGATTTGACCGATCCTATGCGGCACCCCGTTGATGGACGACGGGGACGCCAGTACAACCTTCGTGTTCGTTTTCTCAAAGTTTAGATCTCCATCGTCAACCTTGCGAGCAGCCCCGAAAAGCGATTCTCGGTTTTGTTGTTCCTGACAGCGATGGCTAACGCCTTTCGCTGGCCAGTGAGCACAACGAGTTTCTTGCCGCGAGTGATGCCGGTGTAAACTAGATTGCGTCTTCGGAGGTTGCACACCTTGCACCAATGGCGGCCAAAACTGGCGAGAGGACGCGTTGACAAAATCAACGCCGATCACCGCGATAGCCTTTGTGGTAGATGCGGCGACCGTCAGGAGCGGTCAGGAGGGAGTCCGCGTCACAGCAGAGGCGGCAGTAGTGGTGGCGCTTTGACTCGTAGAACGACATCCAAAGTATGGATGCCTCAGTTGATTCTTGACCAAGACTGCCAGTGGGCCAACACGGCAAGAATCGGCCAGGCAGCACCATTGCCGGGCGCAACGAGGAAATCTCTGTGCCAAATGTTTCGGCAAGTTCCGGGTCTTCGGCCATCGTCCGCGAGAATATTTGGGCTTCCTCGGTGACTGGCCACCAACACTCCTCACGTTCCGGCCACCAGCGTTCGAGCTCTGCCGCAGTCATGTCCAGTAGCCAGAACGCCTCCGAGTTGGGATCATCAGCGTCGTACAGGACCACCAGACCCTGGGAGTCGTTCTCGTCACCGCCAATGTCAGGACGAAGGCTGATAATGTCAAAACCACGGCGACGGAGAGAAAAAGCCCATTTGATTTGATTGTTTGGGGTGGGGCTGCGGGCGGAGGAAATCAATTGGGAGGCCCGGAAGATTTGCTTTACGCGCAAGAAATTTAGATCGCGGGGGGACGAGCGTCAAACCGGCGCCGTTCCGGTTCAGTTCAGTGCGGAACTGGAGGCACTCCTGAAACGGCGGCCGGCCGAGGGGCAGTTGTTTTCGTATCTCAGCACCGTGAGGGCAGGGGACCGGGCAACCGAGTTCAAGCAGAGGTGTGGCGGGTTGGGGATTACGGGTGTGTCTCTGCATTCAAACCGGTATGTGTGGGCCAAGATGGCGCGGAAATGCGGTTTTCCGGAACGGTTTGCGCAACAGGCGTTGGGGCATAATTCCAAGGCCGTGCATCGGGCCCATGCGAAGCACGCGGAAGTCACCGTGCCATCGTTGGATGATGGGGAGAAGGATTGGTGGGAAAATCCGCAACGGAGCGCGCAAGCGAAGTTGCTGGCGGGGGACTTCAGATCGCCGTTGGCTGCCAGCGTACAATCGACTTAGCGGAATCTGTGCTTGGTAACGGCGCGCGCGGCGTCTTACGAGTCCACCGGAGCGGCGGGCGCGGTTGTTCGACGCGCGTCGGCGGGTTGCATCCGTTACGAGGCAGACGCCCATTTGTGCGGCGATTTCCTTGTAGCGAAAACCATCGGCCAGGAGTTGCAAAACCTCCTGCTCGCGCGGCGAGAGGTGGTTGACTTGGGACTGCTGCCGGCCCATTTTTTGAAGAAACTGTTTGACCTGCGCCGCCATGTCGCGGGCGAACGGCAGTCCGCCGGCCTGCGCCTGTTGCAAGGCTTCCACCAAGCGGTCTCCCAGCGCCCGTTTGAGCAGATAACCGCTCGCGCCGGCCTTCAACGAATCAAACAGATAGTCATCCTCGTCATAGACGGTGCGCATGATGATCGGCAGCGCGGGCGCGAACATCAACCAGCATGAGGAGAGTCCGCAGCGGCCGCTGCCCGCCGGCCCATGGCATTCGGAGCAATGGCAGGCCGTCGTGCATGAAAAACTTTGGCCGCAATTGCAAGCGCGGCCATTCATCTGGGCGACATTCGCCTGGACGTCTGCAGCCCGGCGAAAACCGGGTTGAAGTTCGCGGCGAAAAGGATGGCCAAGTGTTGAATGACAACAGTGTCTGGCATTTGAGAACTATGGCGGCGGTTCGCAGCACCACCTCGGCAGCAGACCAGCCCGCAATTAATCATGAAAACTGACCGGCAACCTGCGGGATTGGCGGCCTGGATGAACCAACTGCATTTGCCGCGCCGCTGGTTCCGCGCCGCCAGAACAACCGCCCCCCAAACGTGCAATCGTCAAGAAGCGTGCATCCTGCGATAATTCACCAATCGCCGTAAACGACACAGTAAACACAAATACAAATCAAAATTGAAAAATTGAACACAACCATGAAAAAATCAACCACGCGGGCCGCCATACTGGCGCTTGCTCTCGCGTTTTCCACCTCGGTTGCCTTGGCGGCCAACCAGTGTTTTTCTGGCGCCAGCGGCTCGGTGTGGGACGCCACCACCACCTCAGATTGGGGCGCGGCCAGCGGCGGGCCATATAATGCCTTGTGGACTAGCGGCAACACCGCCATTTTTGAAGGCACTGCGGGCATCGTCACGGTTTCGGGAACGGATATTCCCACGGTGGGGGGCATCACCTACAGCAACGCCAGTGGCGCCTATGTCCTTAATGGCGGCACGCTTATCGGGGCCAATCCCACGATCATCAAGCAAAGCCTCGCCAGCATTGGATTCACCCTCAACTCCGTGATTGCCGACAACGGCGGCACCCCCGCCAGTGTGAATTTTTATAACGGCTCCAGTACCCGAGGTGTCATCACGAATGGCGGGCTTAATACCTATACCGGCCCCACCACCAATCAAAACACCCTGGTGAGCATCAATACGATTGCCCTTGGCGGGACGGCCAGTTCGTTCGGGGCGGGGGCGAACACGGTGCCGGTGGTGATTTGTACTGGTGCTTCTTATGCGACGGTCTATTACACGGGGACGGGTGGGAACACCGACCGGCCCTGGCTGTTCAGCGGCACCGGTGGTGGGATCATCTATAACAACGGAACTGGCCCCATCAGCTTCAGCAATACCCGCAATGCGATGATTGGGATAGTCGGCGGTCGCGGGCTCACACTTGAAGGCAGCTATACGGGATCGGCCAACACGTTTGCGGAAACGATCAATGACCTTGGCACCGGGGCCAACATCTCCAGCTTGAAAGTAAATCAGAATACGTGGATATTAGGTGGGGCGAACACCTACAGCGGGTCCACCGCGATTTCCGGTTATGGCGGTGTGTTGATTGGTTCGTTGAACAGCGTCAATGGGGGCACGCCGCTGCTGGCATCGAGCAGTCTGGGTTGTCCAACGACGGTGGCCAACGGGACGATTCAGATCGGCGGGACGTTTTATTATGGCACGTTGACCTACACGGGGACGGGCGAGACGAGCGACCGGGTAATCAATCTGGCCGGGACGACGGGCGGGGCAATAATCAGTCAGTCGGGAAC
>Ga0316222_1004706_pt1 | contig 12221 bp, 9 predicted proteins | sample TBH18011metaG_FD_206008 | JGI IMG/M metagenome (GOLD analysis project Ga0316222, IMG submission 206008) | Freshwater microbial communities from Trout Bog Lake, Wisconsin, USA - TBH18011 | ecosystem: Environmental > Aquatic > Freshwater > Lake > Hypolimnion/Profundal zone | place: USA: Wisconsin... | reverse complement strand
CTGGGCCGTGTCCAACAAGAAGACCTTCACCCGGCTGGTGGAGATGGGCATCGACGAGAGCCGTCTCGGAGATCCCGAAAGCCGGATGGGCAAGCGCATGAAGATCCGTGGCGTTCTGCGCGACGCGCTGCGCCAGAAGAGCGTGGGCGTCATCGAGGAACTCCCGGAGAAGGGCATCGTCAAGTACGGCAAGCCCGCGGGAATCGTGGCCTGCATCGTCCCGACCACCAACCCCGATCTGACCCCCGCCGGCAACGCCATCTACGGCATCAAGGCGCGTGACGTCGTCATCTTTTCCCCGCATCCGCGGTCCAAGAAGACCTCCTTCGAAACCGTGCGGCTGATGCGGGAAGCCCTGGAACGCGAAGGGGCTCCGGCCGACATCCTGCAGTGCCTGACCAAGGTGAACATCCCCATGTCGCAGGCGCTGATGGCACGCGCGGACGTGATCGTCGCCACCGGCGGGCAGCCGATGGTCCGGGCCGCCTACAGCTCCGGCACCCCGGCGTACGGGGTGGGCTCAGGCAACTCGACGATGATCATCGATGAGACCGCCAACATTGAAGAAGCGGCGCGCAACACCCGGCTCTCCAAGACCTCGGACTTCGGTTCCGGCTGCTCGGCGGACGGCAACCTGATCATTGAGGAAAGCGTCTTCGACAAGCTGGTCGCCCAACTGCAGGCCGAGGGCGGCTACCTTGCCTCCCCCGAGGAAAAGGAACTCCTGCGCAAAGCCATGTGGGACGAGGAAAAGCACCGGACGCCCGATACCGTCGCCATCGCTCCGCAGCAGTTGGCCAAAATCGCCGGGTTCTCCATCCCTGCCGACCGAAAGTTCATCATGGTTCACGGTGACGGCATCGGCAAGCAGCACCTGTTCTCCAGCGAGAAGCTCACCACCCTGCTGGCGTTGTACCGGTACAAGGGCTTCGACCAGGCCCTGCAGATGATGCAGGCCATCTATGAAGTGGGTGGGAAAGGTCATTCCTGCGGCATCTACTCCTTCGACGCCGACCACATCCACCGCCTGGGGCTCGCCGCGCCGGTGTCCCGGATCATGGTCCGCCAGCCGCAGTCCAAAGCCAATGCCGGCGCCTTCAACAACGGCATGCCCATGACGTCCAGCCTGGGATGCGGCACCTGGGGCGGCAACATCATTTCCGAGAACGTCTGCCTCAAACACTACATGAACACCACCTGGGTCTCCGTGCCGATCAAGGAGGACAAGCCGTCGGACCAGGAACTGTTCGGCACCTTCTACGACCCCGCCCTGGAAGCGTGAGGAGCGACGCAATGGAAGAACTTATTTCCACTCAATTGGTGAAGTACCTCGAGGCGCGCGGGGTTGAACACGTGTTCGGCCTGTGCGGGCATACCAACATCGCCGTGCTGTCGGAACTGGCCAAGAGCAAGAAGATCAAGTTCGTCAACACCCGGCACGAGCAGATCGCCGCCCATGCCGCCGACGGCTACGCCCGCGCGACCCGCAAGGCCTCGGTGCTGCTGACCCACCTGAGCCCCGGCCTGACCAACGCCGCCACCGGCGTGGCCAACGCTTCCCTGGACTCCATCCCCATGGTGGTGATCGCCGGCGATGTGCCGACCCACTTCTTCGGCAAGCACCCGCATCAGGAAGTCAACCTGCACGCGGATGCTTCGCAGCTGGACATCTACCGGCCCTTCGTCAAGCGCGCCTGGCGCGTGGATTCGGCCCATCTCTTCCCGGAGATCCTCGAAAAGGCGTTCATCCTCGCTGAAAGCGGGCGGCCCGGACCGGTGCTGATCGATGTGCCCATGGACATTTTCTCCAAGAAGATCGACACGGCGCTTTTCGAGCGCGTGCTGGCGAACAAGCGGCAGATCGCCAAGCCGGCTCTGGACGAGGCGACCGCCGAGCGGATGGTCAAGACGCTGCTGGAGGCCAGGACTCCGCTCCTCTACGTCGGCGGCGGGATCATGATCGCCGACGCCGAGACCGAACTGCGCGAGTTCGCCGAGCACCTGCAGCTGCCCATCGCCCATACCCTGATGGGGAAGGGTGCCCTTCCGGATGACCACCCGCTGGCCCTGGGCATGACCGGGTTCTGGGGCACCAAGTTCATCAACGACAAGTGCAAGGGGGCCGATTGGATCCTGGCGCTGGGGACCCGCTTCGCGGAGGCCGACTGCAGCTCCTGGGAGCCTGAGTACACCTTCAACTTCCCGCCGACCCAGCTGATGCAGATCGATATCGACCCGTCGGAGATGGGCCGGAACTATCCGGTCGCCCTGGGCGCGGTCGCCGACCTGAAGTCGGCGCTTGGCACCCTGCTGCAGGCCGCGCGCCGGATCTGCCCGCACGGGGTCAAGCGACCGGAACTCCTGGCTGAGATGGCCGCCAACCGCGCGGACTTCGTTTCGAGCCGGCGGGAGAACATGGAAAGCGACGCCTGGCCGATGAATCCCGAGCGCATCCTGGCCGACCTGCGCCTGGCGCTGCCGCGCAACTCGGTCATCTGCACGGACGTCGGCTGGAACAAGAACGGGCTCGCCCAGCAGTACCCGGTCTATGAGCCTGGCACCATCTTCACGCCGGGCGGATTCGCGACCATGGGCTTCGGCTCGCCGGCCGCGTTGGGCGCCAAGCTGGCCCTGCCGGACCGGGTGGTGGTCGCCCTGGTCGGGGACGGAGGCTTCGGCCAGAATCCGGCCGCCCTTGCCACCGCCTTCATCGATGATATCCCGGTGATCTGGGTGATCATGAACAACCATGCCTTCGGCACCATCGCGGGTCTGGAACTCGCCCACTACGGGACGACCTTCGGCACCGTGTTCGAGAAGGACGGCGAGAGCAGCTCTCCGGACTTCGCCGCCATCGCCAGGGCCTATGGCATCGAAGGGGTGCGGATCGAATCGGCCGCGGAACTGCGGCCCGCCATCGAGCGGGCGATCCGGCTGAACAAGCCCGTCGTGATCGACGTGTACATGAAGAACATCCCGACCCCCACCGCCGGTCACTGGAACATCATGGACATCTACTCCCCCGGCAAAAAAGTGCATCACGTGGCCACCGACTGATAAATAAGTTTTCTGGTTGCTATAGATACGGCACAGCGGAGGCTGGGGCCGCAGAACGCTGGATCACAACTCATCCTACGGAGGGTACGGCCATGGCTACCCAGTATTCACTCGCCCATCTGACAGTTCTTGGCTGCCCGCCGCCGGAGATGACCTACATCGCGGCCCGGGCCGGCTACGACTTCGTCAGCATCCGCCCCATCGTCATGGGGCTGGCCGGCGAGCCGAACTACGGGCTGGCCGACAATCCCACGATGATGAGGCAGACCAAGCGGGCGCTGGCCGATACCGGGGTCAAGCTGCACGACATCGAGTTGGCGCGGATCTACGATGACATGCACCCCACCAAGTATCTGCCCGCCATGGAAGTGGCGGCCGAACTGGGCGGCCGCGCCGTGCTCTCGAGCATCTGGACCAACAACCGGGAATACGCCATCGAGAAGTTCGGCGAGGTGTGTGACCTGGCCAAGGGCTTCGGGCTGACCGTCGATCTCGAGTACGTGCCCATCGCCGGCGTCCGGTCCCTGGCGGAAGCGGTCCAGGTCCTCAAGGCCGTCAACCGGGACAATGCCGGGCTGATGGTGGACAGCCACCACTTCCAGCGCGCCGGCGATCGGGTCGAGGCGCTCGACGTCCTGCCGCGGGAATGGTTCCACTTCGCGCACTTGTGCGATGCCCCCGCGGAGATTCCCGCCGAGCGGGAAGAACTGATCCGCATCATGAGGGAGGGACGGCTCTACCTCGGCGAAGGCGGGATCGATGTGGCCAGCATCCTGAACCACATGCCCGAGATGGTCTACTCGATCGAACTGCCGAACCTGGAATATGTCCGGGAAAAGGGCTACGCGGAGCATGCCTTCCGCTGCCTGGAAACGACCAAGGCCTACGTGAAGGCGAACGTGAGCGGCCGTCACCTGACCGGATCCCTTTCCTAACCCCAAACCGTCACTTCAGGAGGTTTCAATGATAAGCGGCAAGACCACCCTCATCGCCCACATCGGCTATCCGACGACCACCTTCAAGGCGCCGATGATCTACAATCCCTGGTTCGAGAAGTACGAGATCGATGCCGTCGTCATGCCGATGGGCGTGAAGGCCGAGGACTACCCCAACGCGCTGCGGACCATTTTCAAGTTCACCAATGTCCTCGGTGCGCTCATCACGATGCCGCACAAGGTGACCACGGTCGGACTGGTCGACGAGTGCACCATCACCGCCAAGATCGCCGGGGCGGCCAACGCCGTGATCAAGCGCGCTGACGGCACCCTTCTGGCGGACATGTTCGATGGCGCGGGCTTCACCCGCGGCGTCAAGCGGCACGGCTTCACCCTGCCCGGCGCCAAGTGCCTGGTGGTCGGCTCGGGCGGGGTCGGCAGCGCCATCGCCGCTTCCCTCGCGGCGGAAAATGTCGCGTCCATCTCCCTGTGCGACACGAACGAGAAATCCTCCACGGGCCTCGCCGGCCGCCTGAAGGCGCACTATCCCGGTCTCGAGGTGAAGATCACGACGTCGGACCCCGCGGGTTATGACCTGGTCGTGAACGCGACCCCGCTGGGCATGAATCTCGATGACCCGCTGCCCTTCGACGTCTCGAGGCTGGAGCCCACCTGCTACGTCGGCGAGGTGGTGCTGAAGAACGAAATTACGCCGATGCTCCACCTGGCCCGGGAGAAGGGTTGCCGGTTCTCGGTCGGCACGGACATGCTGTTCGAGATGATTCCCGCCTACCTGGAGTTCTTCGGTTTCGGGACTTCCACGCCTGACGAACTCCGTTCCGTGGCCACGATCAAGTACTGACGCGGTCCGGCAAAGAGCGGTTGCTTGGTTGACAACCGCTCTTTGCCGGGTTATCCTCTTGCCACCAGAGGCACCATGCCCACCTTCACCTTTACCTATACCTACGCCTACCGCCTTTTTACCGGCGGTGGATAGGGCATGGGGAGGGCGCTCAGCTAGACGAAAGCCCGAAAGAACTCCCACCAACCCGTCCGCCACATCCTGGGGATGGGTTTTTTGTATGAACTCTCCGTTCCCAGGCGCCGGCGACCCGAATCCCGGAGCAGCCATGAACCACCATCACCCGCTCGATCCCATCCACGGGGAGGTCGATGCAGCCGACCGCCATTTGTTCCAGTTGCTGGGCCGGTCCGCGCCCTTCGCCAGCCGGGTGTTCAAGGAGATCCTGAACCATTCCCGGCGCGGGGCCGAACCGCATCCCGACCTGCCCTCGGTCACCGAGGTGCTGACGATCGAGCAATGTGGTTTCCCCAGGACCTTCAACCTGAATGACGGGATGGGACCGGACCTTGCCTGCCAAGGTCCGGCGTTGGAGCTGCCAGCCGTTCGTCTCAGCGCCTGAACGCATGCGGGCTGGCTGAACATGAAGAAAGCGTCCAGTCCCCCGGAGGGAACTGGACGCTTTCAACGCAACCGGAGCCTGATCTGCTAGGCTCGGTCTAAGTTGGTTATTCTAGAAGACGTACATCACGCCAGCCTGGACACCGGTGATGGTGCGGCCGTTGACATCGTTGGCAGCTGAGAAGTTGGGCGAGAGGCCAGCGGAAGCGGCCTGAACGAAGCCAGCGCCGGCATCGTTCTTGACGACGTCATACATGAAATAGGTGTGGGTGTCCTTCCACACGTCGTAGAAGGCGCCGAGCGCGTAGCCGTGATTGTTCTTGACGTGGTGCGTGATGTCGCGGATCCAGCCGTACAGGCCGCCGATGACCAGCTTGTCGGTGACGATATAGGAGGCCGAACCCTGATAGATGTTGTAGAAGGTGTTGACATCGGCGTCGGTGCCGGTGTTCAGCGTTCCATTGATGGTGCTCCCGGTCACACCCGTGTTGCTCAGAGGCGCACCCGTATTGAACAAGGCGCCGTTGATACCGTTGTTGTTCGAATGCACGGTAGAGAACCAGACCTTGCCCTTGCCGTAATCGTAGTTCACGTAGGGATTTTCATAAACGACTGACCGCCGGAACGGGAGGACTGCGGCCTGGGTGCCGGCCGCCGGCGGGGCGGCGACGATCTGCATGTAACCAGCAGTGAAGGGGCCCTGCTTGTAATCAACCATGGCCTGCCAGACCTTCTGGTTGCCGATCTCCGAGAGATTGCCGTTGGTTCCGTTGGCGACCGCGGTGCCCGCCAGGGCATAGTGCACCTGGAAGCTGAACCCGCTGAAACGGGTCGAGAGGAAGGAAACGTCTGAATCGTAGCGGGAGGGCACGCCGAAATAGTTGATGACGCCACCGAGGTTGCGGCCAGCGAAGTCGATCTCGCCGCCGAGCTGCTGGATGGTCGCGTTCTGACGGCCGACGCGGAATTCGCCGATCGGCGTCAGGAGGCCAACCCAAGCCTGACGATCAAACAGTCGGCCACTGTAGACAGCACCGGTGCCCCCGGTCGGCTGCGCCGGCGCATCGGCGAACTTGCCGTTGAGCGTGTTGAAGCCGGTTTCGAGGTTGAACTTGATCTCATAGCCAGGAGCAACGGGCTTGTCGCCCTTGATGCCCCAGCGGCTGCGCTGAATGGCGCCGTCTTCCAGCGCGGTGAACGAATGGCCCGAGCTGCTCCTCATCTGGTTCGCATAGATGTCGACGTTGCCGTAGACGGTGAAGGTCGTGCCGAAGATCTGCGCGCTGAGGGGACCGTTATTGACCGCGGGTCCCGGGTTGGGATAGCTCGGGGTGCCCCAAGGCCGCCAGATCCCCTGCTTGACAGTGGTGGGCGCCCCGGGCTTGGCAGCGTCGGCGGCATCCTGCTTCGCCTTCAGCTGATCGACCTGAGTGGTCAGCTGCTGGACCTTGGCATTCAGGTCGTCGATATCGGAAGCTTTCGCGTACTGGGGGAGAGCTACTGCCAGCAGGCCGACGGCCACGAGCAAGCTCGGGATCTTTTCGTAACGCTTCATTTTGGCTCCTTCATTGAGGGTGATGGACCGCATATTCGGTCCGAACAGTGCGTGTAAACCAAGCAACCTGCCACTTGCATGGTTGCCTTTGTGACCAGCCTGATCTGATGGTAGATGCCCTCCCTTCCCGGTCCCGAAGGACCTCGACTTGAGGTTGCACAAGTTGGCACAGGGGTATCCGCGCCAGATCCAGTTGGACAGGGCATGGACGTGATGCTATGACATTCCTGAAGACCGCGACGCACGCCCCAGGACTCAGTGGTTTGGAAGACTAGATTATCACTCTTGGACCGACGGTCCAGAAAATACTCTTTCTGTATGGGCATCATACCAAGCTGATATGCCCGGCCCCTCGGTGCCGCATATTGATGACATCAAACATATACCAATCGCAAATTCAAATCACTCTGAAAAGACGAAGAGCTCGGCGATTGCCGAGCTCTTCGAATTGGTAGCGGGGGCAGGATTTGAACCTGCGACCTTTGGGTTATGAGCCCAACGAGCTACCGGACTGCTCCACCCCGCGCCGGAAAGTTAATGGTAACAGGCTCGTGATCCTTTGCAAAGCTCGAATACAACAAACGCGCTAATCTCGAAGGCGATTTGGGGTTGGCATGTGGCGTTGGTTGATGATCATGGGGTTGCTGCTGGGCCCGGTGGGGTTGGGAGCCTGGACGCCGGATCGGTGGTTCGACCGGGCGCGCTCTCCCCGCATCGCCAACTACAAGGTCGAGGCGACCCTGGACTGGAAGGAAAAGGTGCTGGCCGGACAGGAGACGATCACCTGGCGCAATTCCGGCACGGCGCCCACGGCGGAACTGCCGCTGCATCTCTATCTCAACGCCTTCAAGGGGCCCCAGAGCCTGTTCTTCAAGGAGAAGGGCGGGGTCCTCGGGCCCCGGGCGGCGGGCTGGGAGGCCCGGGATGTCCGGCATTGGGGCTACTGCCGGCTGCTTTCGGCGCACATGGATAACCTCCAGCTGGACGGGCATTATGGTGAAGACGAGACGGTCTACTGGCTCCGGCTGCCGCGGGCGGTGGGCCCGGGCGAGACCATCCGGCTGGAAATCGCCTGGGAGAGCCGTTTCCCCCTGGTCCATACCCGCACCGGCTGGAGCCGCGACTTCCTGATGGGGGCCCAGTGGTTCCCCAAGGCCGGGGTCTACGAAGGCGATCGCTGGAACTGCCGCGCCTACCACACCGGCACCGGATTCTACGCCGACTTCGGCACCTACGACGTGGACCTCTCCCTGCCGGACGCCCTGCTCCTGGCCCACACCGGCACCCTCACGAACTTCAGGACGCCCGAGGACATCACCCCGGACCCCAAGCGCCCGGCCAACGTCATCTGGAAGCTGCACGCGGAGGACGTGCACGATTTCGCCTGGGCGGTCATGCCCAAGGCGAGCTGGGGCTACCGGGCCTTCGAGTACCGGGGCGTCCAGGTGTTCTGCTTCTTCCAGCCGGCCAACACCGGCAGCTTCGAACGCCAGCGGCTGGCCGTCCAGGTGGCGCTGAAGCACGCCAGCGAATGGTTCTTCCCCTACCCCTACCCGGTGCTCACCATCGTCGATGTGCCGGAGGGGGCGGAAGGGGCCGACCGCATGGAATACCCGACCCTGGTCACCGCCGCCTGCCGGCCGTTCGATCCCGTGCGCCAGCGCATCCAGCCGGAGCTGACCACCATCCACGAAGTCGGCCACCAGTGGTTCTACGGCATGCTGGCCGCGGACGCCGCGGAAGAGCCCTGGCTCGACGAGGGTGTCGCCACCTGGTTCGCCGAGAAGGCCACGGAACGTGCCTTCCAGAGCCTGTTCAGCAGCCGCCGGTTCCAGGTGGGCACCGAAGCCCTGGCGCAGATGGGCTACTGGCGGGACCCCTCGGTGGACCCGCTGACCCGGTCCGGATACCAGACCCGCGACCTGCGGTCCGGTGACGCCGCAGCCCGGTTCAAGGCGCCCCTGGTGCTGGACCAGCTGGAGGCCATGCTGGGCCGGCCGGTCATGGAGCAGGTCCTGCAGGAATACGCCCGGGAAATGGCGTTCCGCCACCCCACCGCGCGCGATTTCCAGCGGATCGCCGAGCGGGTCACCGGACGCAACCTGGCCGGCTTCTGGCGCGACTTCGTGGCCGGCACCGACACCCTGGACGTGGTGATCCAGCACGTCGGCGTCCGGGAGGTGCTGGAAGGCGGCTGGATGGAGGGCCCGGGCGGACCGGTGTTCGCCGCGCCCCAGCCGGCCTCGCCGGGCCGGCGCGGCTCGGTGACCCTGCTGCGCAAGGGCGGGCTGCGGCTGCCCCTCACGCTATGGGTGCGGCTGGAGAACCGCACCGAGCAGCGGCTCAGCTGGGACGGCCAGGACCGGTGGGTCACCTACGAGTTCGACAGCCCGGTGACCATGGCCATCCTCGACCCGGACGGCAACTACCCGATGTTGAAGGACCGGCTCCACGCGAACTATTCCGCGAAACCCGCGCTCCGGGGGCTGCACTACTGGTCCCAGCTGGTCTGGGGCGCCCTAACCGGCCTGCTCCAGGGTGCCGGAGTGGGGTGAGCCATGGCGCGATTCGAAGGATCTGACAGAATGACTGTCTTGGAGTTCAGCCATGACCACCGCCAAGTCCATCGTTGATCGGCTCGTCGTAGCCCTGGACGTGCCCACCGCAGAGGAAGCCGTCGCCCTGGCCCGCCGGCTCCAGGGCCGGGTGGGCATGCTCAAGGTCGGCCTGGAACTGTTCTGCGCCCAGGGCCCGGCCTTCATCCGGGAGATCCAGGCCTTCGCCCCGGTGTTCCTCGACCTCAAGCTGCACGACATCCCCACCACGGTGCACCGGGCCCTGGAGGCGCTGCTGCCCCTGGACCCGGCCCTGATCGACATCCACACCCAGGGCGGGCCGGCCATGATCGAGGCGGCCGCCGAGGCGGTGCGCGCCCACCGCCAGCGGGGCGGCAGGACCCAGCTGCTGGGGGTCACCGTGCTCACCAGCCTGGACCGGGAAGCCCTGACCCGCCTGGGACTGGCGGCCGATCCCGGCGACATGGCGCTGCACCTGGCCCGGCTGGCCAAGGAATGCGGCTGCGACGGGGTGGTCTGCTCGGCCCAGGAGGCCGCCAGCGTGCGGGACGCCTGCGGCAGCGGGTTCCACCGGCTCACCCCGGGCATCCGCCCGAGCGGCGGCGCGGTCCAGGACCAGGCCCGGGTGGTCAGCCCGGCCCAGGCCCTGCGGGACGGCTCCACCTGGCTGGTGGTCGGGCGCCCCATCACCCGCGCCGAGGATCCGGCCGCCGCCGCGGACGCGATCCTGGCGGAAATGGAAGAAGCCTGAAGCCGATGTCGACAACCTCCCCCCTGGTTTTCCGGCCCAGCATCGCCCAGCGCACCCTGTCCGTCCTGCTTTGCGCGGGCTCGTGGCTGGTGGGGGTCCGGGGCCTCTATCTGCTGATCAACAACCTGCCCCGGCTCATGGCCGCCGAGCGCCAGGCCAGCATCGCCGGGGAGCCCACCCTGCTCATCTGGGTCTGGATCGTGGCGTCGGTGACCCTGTGCCTGATGGCCGGGATCCTGCTGCTGTTTTCCGCCCTCGGGCTGATCCTCATCGAAGGCACCCAGATCATAGTGGATGAATCCGGCATTACCGTGGAACACGCGGGCCTGCCCAGACCCCTGGCGATCCGCTTGGGAGCTGGGCACCTGCCCTGGAAGCACGTGCTGGGGCTGGAAAAGGGCAAGGTGTTCTTCATCCTGCGCGGCGGCCTGCCCAAGGGCGAGCCAAGCAACCTGCTCACCGAACGCTACGCCAAATCCACCTTGAAGTTCCTGCTGGTGGACCAACTGGAGCGGCTGATCCTGATCATCCTGGAGCGCAGCTCCAACCTGACCTTCTCATGACCGAGCCGCGCGGCATCCACTACCGCCGCCGGTGGTTCTACGTGCTATGGGGCGTCCTGCTGCTGCTGAGCGCGGGCGCCCTGGCGCTCTGGGAACGGCCCCTGGCGATCATCAAGGCTCCCCTGGAAGTCAAGATCAGGGTCAATCAGGCGCCGCCCGGAACCCAGGTCCAGGTATGGGCCGGACCCTGGGCCCGGTGGCCGGGCCCGGGCTGGTCCGGCGCGGGGGCCGTCCCGACCGCCCTGCTCACCGATGCCCCCACCACGCTGCCCATGCTCGAGATTCCCATCGCCCGGCGCCGCTGGGGCAACGGCACCATCCCCCGGGGCACGTGGGAATTGTTGATGCTGAAGTTCACCGCCCCGTCCGAACCGCCCAGGTATTTCGCCCTGCCGCTCTCCAAGGACATCCGGACCGGGCTGCTGCGCCCCAAAGGCAAGCTCATGACTTCCATTATCGTTTCATGGAGCAACCTCCAGACCCTTGGAACGGCTCCGGATCGGATACCCTAGAAGCCACCCCCCATCGGAGCCTTCATGCGCGCAACCGTTCTGCTGTCTCTGGCGCTGCCGGCGGCGGCGGCGTTCGCGCCGGCCATTTGGGCTGGGTCCCTATGAAGATAACCAAGAAGGGTCGCTTGCCATGAATCCGTTCCTCCCCGTCCTCCTCACCCTGGCCCTCCCTGCCGTCCAGGGCCTTCCCGACCGGTTCAAGGAGAACCGCGCCGCCTGGGAGGAGAACCTGGAAAAGGGCCAGGGAGCTCCCGTGCGCAAGGCCACGGAGGACCTCCTCCAGCAGGAGGCCGTCGCCGTGAACCCCTCGGACTACAACGCCATGCACGCCATGGTGGCGGTGCGGAACCTGGCGGCCAAGGCCTGCGTGGTGGAAGGGGCCTGGGAGGAAGCGATCACCCACCTGGAAAAGGCCAGCCAGGCCGCCACCGACAACGTCGCCACCGCCGAGGGCACCTTCGCCAAGCTGGTGACGCAGCACCAGGACAAGCTCAAGGAATGGCGGGAGGAGACGGTTCAGCAGGAAAAGCGGCTCCAGGCACTGGATGCCCAGGTCGGGCTGACCGCCGACCAGATCAAGCTGCGCGGGCAGATCCGCGGGTTCCTGGACGAACACCACAAGGCCATCGCCCAGAGCGAGAAGTCCCTGAAGGAGATCGACGCGCTGCTGGTGCTGCTGAAGAAGGAGCAGGAGACCTATGCCGCGTCGCTGGCCGAATGGCAGGGCTTCCTGGCCAAGGAACGCGCGGACATCGCCAAGCTGGGCAGCAAACCAGCCTATGTGGCCGAGAAGCTGGAGCAGGTCAAGGCGGACGACGCCAGGCCGCGCACCGAACGGCTCGCCTACGG